>Ga0196977_1000484_pt1 | contig 20918 bp, 16 predicted proteins | sample S3v_1013CmetaG_FD_148634 | JGI IMG/M metagenome (GOLD analysis project Ga0196977, IMG submission 148634) | Soil microbial communities from Anza Borrego desert, Southern California, United States - S3+v_10-13C | ecosystem: Environmental > Terrestrial > Soil > Desert | place: USA: California...
GCTCGCGGGCTACCGCGGCACGCTCATGCTCGTCTCGCACGACCGCGATTTCCTCGACGGCTCCGTGACGCACATCGCGCACATCGCCGCGCAGCGGCTCACGCTCTACACCGGTAACTACACCGCGTTCGAGGAGCAGCGCGCGAGTGAGCTCGCGATTCAGGATGCGATGCACGCGAAGCAGCAGCGCGAGGTCGAGCACCTCGAGCGCTTCATCGCGCGGTTCCGTGCGAAGGCGACGAAGGCGCGCCAGGCGCAGAGCCGCTTGAAAGCGCTGGACCGCATGGAGCGCATCGCGCCCGCGCACGTCGATGCGCCGTTCGATTTCCATTTTCCGGCGCCGGCGCGCGCACCTGATCCATTGCTCGCACTGGAGAAGGTCAGTGCCGGCTACGATGCCCGGCCGGTGCTCGCCTCGGTGCATCTCACGCTGCGTCCCGGCAGTCGCATCGGGCTGCTCGGGCCCAACGGCGCGGGCAAGTCGACGCTCGTGAAGCTCCTCGCCGGCGAGCTCGCGCCGATCGAAGGGCGCCGGCACGAAGGACGCGGCCTCACGATCGGCTATTTCGCGCAGCATCAGCTCGAGCAGCTCCGCGACACCGAGTCACCGCTCCAGCACCTCGCGCGGCTCGAGCCGGCGACGCGCGAGCAGGCGCTGCGGGACTATCTAGGCGGCTTCGATTTCAGGGGCTCGATGGCCGATGCGCCGGTCGCGCCCTTCTCCGGCGGTGAGAAATCGCGCCTCGCGCTCGCGCTGATCGTGCGGCGCGCGCCGAACCTGCTGCTGCTCGACGAGCCGACGAACCATCTGGACCTCGAAATGCGGCACGCGCTCACCAAGGCCCTCGCGGAATACGAAGGCAGCCTCGTGCTCGTGTCGCACGACCGGGCGCTGCTGCGCACCGTGTGCGATGGCTTCGTGCTCGTCGTCGATGGCAGCGCGCGTGAGTTCGACGGGGACGTCGACGATTACCTCGCGTGGCTCACGGAGCGGCGCAGCGCATCCGCGGCCGCGGAGACCGTCTCCGGTTCTGCCGCCGGACGAATCGAGCGCCGCGAAGCGCGTGCGGCCGCGGCGGCGGAGCGGCAGGCGAAGCTCGCACAGCGTCGCCCGCTCATGAAAGAGATAGGCGAGCTCGAGTCGGCGCTCGCCGCGTGGCACCAGGAAAAGCGGGAGAGCGACGAGATGCTCGCGGACCCTTCGATCTACGAAAATCCCGACCCGGACAAGCTGAAAGGGCTCGCGCTGCGGCAGGCCGAGCTCACGCGCCTGATCGACGAAGCCGAGCAGCGGTGGCTGGAGGTGCACGAGGCGCTCGAGACGCTGGGCGATGTCATTTGATGTCGTCGTCCCCGCGTCAGGCGGGGACCCAGGGCCGCCGCTGTGTCCTGGATTCCCGCCTTCGCGCGAATGACGCCTCTAACGTTCGAACGTAACCGGCACCAGTGGCGAGTGCGCCGGCCACACGCCGCGCGCGATCACTTTCGAGCCTTCGAATACGAGCCAGCTCTGCGAGCCGTAGTGCGGCAGCGCGCGCGCGATCGCCTCGAGCGATGCGGCATCGCGCGCCGAGAGCACGGCGACCGGCGCTGCGCCACGCGTTTGCTCGATCGTCCAGACCTGGGCTGATCCGCGCGGAAGCTTCGCCGGTCGCGGCGGCAGCCGGTGCTTCGCGAGGGCGGCGTCGACGTCATCGTGGAGACCCGCGATCAGCAACGGCGTTTCGCGCCCGCGCGACACGAGCCTGGAGGCCTTCGGCTTGCGCTCGAACAGCGCGCCGGCCACGGCATGAGCGGCGGCATCCGAAGCGGCGTCCGCAGACACGACCGCAAGCGCCGGCGCGGCAGCAACGATCCACTGCCGCAGAATCGGCGGCAATTCGGCGCGATCGAGCTCGCGCCAGACGCGGAATTCCGGGTCGGTGCGAACGCCGCGCGGCAGGTCTTTCACGCGCAGCGTCACCGTCTCGCGTTCGCGCCCCAGCTCGACGAGTCGCATTTCGCTGCGGTCGGCGTACACGATTTCGATCGGCAACCGCAATGCGTACGCCGGCGAGCTCTGATTCAGCGCGAGATCGAGCATCGTTTCATCGCCCGCCGCACGCGCGCGGGCGCTGTCGACGCTCACGCGGGGCGCGCCGGGGCGGGTCAGCCACTGCTCGAAGAACGGCGTCAACGTGCGGCCCGATGCCTGCTCGAAGGCGCTGCGAAGGTCGGACCACCACGCCGTGCGGAAGCGATGCTTTTCCCACAACTCGCGCAGCCCGCGTTCGAACCGGTCTTCGCCGATCGTCTCGCGCAGCATGAAAAAGAGCATCGCCGCCTTGCCATACCCGACGGCCGCCTCCGCGCCGTGTGTGCGCGATCTGAACGCCGTGAGCGGCCGGCGCGCGTGCGCCGGCACTGCGCTGAAATCGCGCAGCCAGCCGTGCCGCATGTCGCGCGCGGCCGCCGCCGACTCGCGCTCCTTGTAGAAGTAATCCGCCATGAACGTGGTGAGGCCTTCGGACCAGTTGCCGCGCGCGTAATCGACGTAAACGCCGTTACCCCACCAGTTGTGCAGCACCTCGTGTCCGAGCGACGTCGCGCGGATGAACGGGAGCTTGAGCACCTCGGCGCCGATGTAGGTGAGCCCGGCCATGCCGAAGCCGGTCGGCAGCGGGCTCGCCACGACCGAGAAGCCGTCGAAGGCGTAAGTGCCGATCCGTTGCGAGTAGAGCTCGATATAGCGCGCGCTGTCTTCGAGGTAGCCGTCGGCGAGGTTCTCCATGCCGCGGAAGAAATAGGTGCGGAGGCGCAGGCCGCTACTTGGCGCTTCGACAGGCTCAGCGCGAACGGCAGGAGCAGCGGATGCTCGTCGCGCGCTGCGATTCAGCACGAGCCGTCGCTCGCGCACGACGAACGGTCCCGCCATGAGATCGATCCCTTCGGCCGGATGCGCGAATTCGAATTGCGCGGTGTAGCGCTCGTCATCGCGTGTGGGCAGCGTTTCCGCTGCGAGCCTCCCCGGCACCAGTCCGCGCTGATCGCCGGGCAGCGACAGACGCACCGTATAAGTGAATGGCTTGTCCGGCTGCGGATACCAGCCGCTGCCGGCCGGCAGGAACGTACCCGCGGCGGACGCCATCGGCGCAAGCTCGCGCAGCACGCCGCGATGATCGATGCGGGAATCGAGCGGCGGCAGCGTGCCGCCGTACTCGACCGTCATGGTCACGCCTTCGATCACCTTGAGATGCCAGCGGTGCGCACCGCCGCGGAACAAACCCGAGCCCGCAACGGTATGACCTTGCGTCGACATGCGGCGAACTTCGAGCGACTCGTGCAGCGTGAAGGCGAACTCGAGCGGGCCGACCAGCTCCGCGGTGGCGTCGAAGCGGCGCGAGGCCGGGTCTAGGTCGACATCCAGCGTGAGGTCCGCGGCGGCCGCGCACGCCGACAGCAGCAAAAAAACGGGGACAGACCACGTTTTCCTGTGGCTCATCCTTTCGGCGGAAATTTCACAACCACTTCGAGCGTATCGTCGCCGCGGCGGACCTGCATCGGAAGCCACATGCCCGCGGGCGCGCTGCGCACGGCAGCAATGACGACCGTCACGCTCGACGCCGCTGCACCGGCGATCGACACGATGCGGTCGCCGGTCCGGATACCGCTGCTCTCGGCGAGGCTGCCGGCATCGACGCCGGCGACGCGCACCCCGCCATCGGACGATTCGAGCCTCACGCCGAGGCGCGGCGGCGGCACCGACTCGGCTGCCGCAGGCGGCAGCGAAAACACCGCGTCGGCGATTCCGCCGATCTCGCCGCACGAGGCGACGCCGTTCACGGGCAGCAGCGCACCGACGTTCGTCACGCCGAGATCGCGAAGCTGGTGCGCCACGCCGTACCCGTAGCGGACGTGCCCGGCGCCCATGATGCCGACGACGAGCGGCCGCGCGCCGTCCTTGCCGAGACGGGCGGCGAGCCCTTCGGCCATCGCGCGGTCCCACGTGATCTGCGATTGCACGAACTGCTGGAACGCGGCGCTGCCGCGCACCGGCGGCCGCTTGTCGGCGGCCGGGTGCTGCCTGAAAACTTCAAACAGGTAATCCTCGTACGGCGTCGCGGGCGCAGCGGGACGCGATAAGCCTTCGCGTCGTTCGTCCGGTACGGCGTCCCAGCCTTTGTCGCGTATAGCGCTCGTGAGCTCGCGTTCCACGTTGAGCGCCGCCATCGGGATGCGGTTCACGCGCGCGAACTCGAAGAGCGGCAGGTACAGCTCCGGCGGAAAATTCCAGACCTTCCGCCACTCGACGCGCTCCAGGAACTGCAGCGCCGTGAGCTTGCCGGCTACCCAGTCGTCCAGCACCGGCTGCACGCGGCGCGGAAACGCTTCGAAGCCGATCACGAGCTGCGGGCGCATGACGTGCAGCGCCGCGAGCGTCTGCAACTGCCACCGATGATGATCTAAGTTGTCGTGCTGCTCGCCGACCAGAACGACATCGCGGCGCGCGATATCGCTCAGGATCTCGTGCGCGCTCGCCGCGCGCGGCGCGGCGCCCCCGAGCGCATACCACGTCGCGGGCGCGAGGCAGAGCTGCGCTGCCGCTGCGGGCAGCGCGAGCATAGCCACGGTCAATGCGACGAGTGCATTACTCCGCAACGCGGCTTTCCTTCAGCCGGTCGAAGTTGGGCGTGAGGCCAAGCCCCGGGGCTGAAGGGATGCGCACGATGTTGTTGTCGGGGCGCGGCGGATCGACGAACACCTGCTCGCCAACCGACTGCATGTCGAGATGGAACTCGACGCGCCAGCCGTTCATGAGCCCTGCCATCGTGTGCATGTTGTGCAGCGGCCAGCCGCCGCCGTTCGCGATCGGCACGTTGTACATCTGCGCCATGTGCGCGACTTTGCGTGCTTCGGTATAGCCGCCGCAGTAGCAGACGTTCGGCTGCACGATGTCCACCGCCTGCCGGTCGATCAGCTCGCGCAGCCGCCAGCGGTGACCTTCGTTCTGGCCTGCGGCGAGCGGTATCCGCGTGCTGCTCCGCAGGTCGGCCATCGCGCGCGCGTCGTTCTGGTAGAGCGGCTCTTCGAACCAGGTGAGGTTGCAATCTTCGATCTCGCGACAGAGGAGCTTCGCTTCGACCGGCTGGAACTTGTAGTTGGCGTCGATCATGATCTCGACGTCGGGCCCGACCGCATCGCGTACGAGGCGCACGCGCTTCGCGTCTTCCTTCCAGCCGCCTTTGTCGACGCCGACGACGAGCTTCAGGCGCTGGTGACCTTCGGCGATACGGTCCTTCGCCGCCTGCACGAGCATCTCGCGATCGTATTCGGGGAAGCCGAACGTGCAGTAGGTCGGCGCCCAGTCGCGCGCGCCGCCGAGGAGCTGCGCCACGGTGCGGCCCGCGTGTTTGCCATGGATGTCCCAGCAGGCGATGTCGAGACACGACAGCGCGCTCGATACGACACCCGTCATCGTGCGCTGGTTCAGCTTCCACCAGACTTTCTCGTGGATCGCCTCGGTGTCGCGCGGGTCCATGTCCTTTACGACCGGCAGGAACTCCTTCGTGAGCGCGGTGACGACCGACCACGGCAGGAAACCGCCGCCGGTGAGCCCGTACCCGGTGACGCCGTCGTCGGTTTCCACTTCGCAGAAGACGATCTTGCGCCGCAGCGGTTCCTTGATGAGCGGAACCTGCGCGAAGATCTGATGCACGTTCGCCTTGATCGATTTGATTTTCATCGCACGTCCTCTGCGCAGGGTCGGGCAAAAAGTATCGGCCGCTGGTGCGACAATTGCAAACGCGAGAGTGCCGTCAACTTCGGAGCTCCATATGCATCGATTCAGTACGTCCGTAATGCTGTCCGTATTCATGCTGCTCGCCGTCGGCGCGTGCGCGGGCGAGCGCGGAACGATACGCACGGAAAAACACGCCTTCAACGTCGTCACGCTCGTCGAAGGTCTGCAGAACCCGTGGTCGATCGCATGGTTGCCCGACGGCCGCATGCTCGTGACCGAGCGCGCAGCGCGGCTGCGTATCGTCTCGCAGGACTTCAAGCTCGATCCGAAGCCGGTTGAAGGGCTGCCGAAAATCGTGGTCGGCGGGCAGGGCGGGCTCTTCGATGTCGTGCTCCATCCCAGGTACAAGGAGAACGGCTGGATTTATATCTCGTACAGCGGGGCCGGCGAGGGCGGCCATGGCACCGAGCTCATGCGTGCGAAGCTCGACGGCCACCGGCTGGTCGAGAGCCAGGTGCTCTTCAGGATGGAGCCCAAATCCGAGGCGAGCCAGCATTTCGGCGGGCGCATCGTCTTCGACGGCAAAGGACACGTATTCCTGACGCTCGGCGATCGCGGTCAGTCGGGCCGCGCGCAGCGCCTCAACGATCATGCTGGGTCGGTCATCCGGCTGAACGACGACGGCAGCGTGCCGAAAGACAATCCGTTCGTCGCACGCAAGGATGCGCGGCCCGAGAAGTTCACCTACGGCAACCGCAACATGCAGGGCGCCGCGCTGCATCCGAAGACCGGCGAGCTGTGGACGCACGAGCATGGACCGCAGGGCGGCGACGAGGTCAACGTGATGCGCGCAGGGCGCAATTACGGCTGGCCGGTGATCACGTACGGTGTCAACTACGGCAGCGGCACGAAGATCGGCGAAGGCACGCAGAAATCGGGCATGGAGCAGCCGCTGCATTACTGGGTGCCGTCGATCGCGCCGTCCGGCATGGCCTTCTACGACGGTGACAAGTTTCCGGGCTGGCGCGGAAACATCCTGATCGGTGCGCTCCGCGACGAGCTACTCGTGCGTCTCGAGCTCGACGGCGACAAGGTCGTCAAGGAAGAACGGATGATGAAGGACGCGCTCGGACGCATACGCGACGTGCGCGTCGGACCCGACGGCTACGTCTACGTGCTTACCGACGAGCGGCGCGGCGTGCTCGCCCGCCTCGAGCCTGCGAAGTAACGAGGCGAGCGCCGGCCCTAGTCCGCTTTCGCGCCGGAGTCCTTCACCGCCTTGCCGAAGCGCGCGATGTCGGAGCGGATGCGCTTGTCGAATTCCGCCGGCGAGCCGCCCAGCGGGTCGACGCCCATCTCGATCAGCCGCTTGCTCATGGCGGGCTCGTGCAGGATGCGCGTGATCTCCTTCGAGAGCTTGTCGATGATCGGCTTCGGCGTCTTGATCGGCGCGACGATGCCGGTCCAGTTGCCCATCACGAAGTCCTTGTAGCCCTGCTCGATGAACGTCGGCACCTCCGGGATGAACGGATGCCGCTTTTCGGTGAGGGAGCCGATCACGCGGAGCTTCCCGCCTTTGGTGTGCGGCAGCAGCTCGGGGATCGCGTTGATGATGACGTGCACCTCGCCGGACAGGAGTGCCGGCACCGCCGGCCCCACGCCCTTGAACGGCACGTGCGTCGCGTCGATCTTCGCCGCGACCTTGAACATTTCCATCGAGAGATGGCTGATCACGCCGACACCGCCCGAAGCGTAGGCGAGCTTGCGCTTTTTCGCCTCGGCGATGAACTCGGCGACGTTCTTCGCCGGGATTCCGGCGTTCACCACCATGATCAGCGGGGAGATGCCGAGCACCGTCACCGGCGTGAGGTCGCGCGTCAGGTTGTAGTCGAGCTTCGTATACAGCGTCTGCGAGATCGTGTGCGCCGTGCTGATGTTCATGAATGTGTAACCGTCGGGCGTCGTGCGCGCGAGGATGCCCGCGGCGAGGTTGCCGCCGGCCCCTGGACGGTTGTCCACGATCACGGGTTGACCCCATGCCTCGGTGAGCTTCTCCGCGACGATGCGCGCCATGATGTCGTTGATGCCGCCGGGGGCGAACGCGACGAGATAGCGTATCGGCCGGCTTGGATAATCCGCAGCGGCGGCAGCGACCGCGGCTGGCGCCGAAAGACCGAGAACGGTTGCGGCGAGCGCGCGCCGGATCACATCGACTGTCATGGAACCTCCTCGTGTGTATTGATTTACGCGAACTATAGCAGCGCTTGCCACGCCGGATGCGAGTGGATCAGCGCGAGCGCGCGCGGCAGCAGCGTCTTGCCCGGCTGCACGTGCTGCCATGTCGATGCGCCGGACGGATGCGGCAGCGGCACGAGGTCGAACGTGACGCCCTGGTATTTCATCCGATGCACTCGGCCGACGACGCTGTCGAGCTTGTCACATGGCATGAAGCGCTGAATCGCGAGCTTGCCCGCGGCGATCACGAGCCCCGGGCGCAGCAGCGCGATCTCGGCGTCGAGCCAGCCGGAGCAGTTCGCCACTTCGTCCGGATCGGGGATGCGGTCCCCGCCGCGCGGAGTCTTCCCCGGAAAGCAGCGGCACACCGCGGCCATGTAGACGCGGCCGCGGAACGCCTCTTCATCGAGTCCGATGCCGGCGAACCATTTGAAGAGCATCCGGCCTGCGGTCCACGCGAAAGGCTTTCCGATGGCGGGCTCCTTGGGCCCGGGCGCCTGACCGACGAGCAGCACGCGCGAGACGACCGGATTGCCGATCACCGGCGTGCTCTGCATGCGCGGGCAGCGCCTGCACCGCGACAGCAGGTCCTGATGTCGGAGCAATTCGGTGTGGATTGCGCCCCTGCGGCGTGTCGGAGGCATAGGCCTTGCTCGAAAAAGTGGCTGGGCAATGATGCGATAAACGTAGAATTCCGGCATGACTTACTGCGTCGCCGCCCTCGTCGAGGAGGGCATCGTCTTCGCGTCCGACTCGCGCACGAGCGCGGGCCCGGACAACATCGCCACCTACGGCAAGATGATGGTGTGGGAGGTCGTCGGCGACCGCGTGATCGTGCTGCTCTCGTCCGGCAATCTTTCGACGACCCAGAGCGTCGTCGCGCTGCTCAAGATGCGCTCGAAGAACGAGGACGGCGAGGCGCTGCCCGGCGGCATCCTGCGCATGCCGCAGATGTACGACGTGGCCGAGCTCGTCGGCTCGACACTGCGCGAGGTGACGAGCCGGCACGAGACCGTGCGCGAGGCCGGCGTGGACATCGATTGCAGCTTCATCGTCGGCGGCCAGATCGACCACAAGACACCGCGGCTTTTCCGAATCTATCCCGAAGGCAATTTCATCGAGGCGACGCCGCAGACCAATTATTTCCAGATCGGCGAGACGAAATACGGCAAGCCCGTGATCGACCGCGTGGTGAAGTTCGACACGCCGCTCCGGGAAGTGGCGAAGGCGTTCATGGTGTCCTTCGATTCGACCATGCGTTCGAACCTGACCGTCGGGCTGCCGATCGATCTGCTCGTGTACGAGCGCGATTCCTGCAAGGTGACGCTCAAGCGCCGGTTCATGCCGGGCGACAAGTACGTCACCGCGCTCACCGCGATCTGGTCGGCCGGATTGAAGCGCGCCTTTACCGAGGTGCCGCCCGTACCCTGGGTCGACGAAGAACCCTAGCCAAAGGGTCATCCCCGCGAAGGCGGCGATCCAGAACGGTACTGGGTTCCCGCCTGCGCGGTAACGACGAGGTATCAGCCTTTCAGGTGTGCGACCGACGCGATCTCGACCAGGAAGTCGGGGCGCACCAGGTCCGCGCGTATGCAATAGCGCGCCGGCGGATCCTTCGGAAAGTATTCGCGGTATACGCCGTTCATCGCCTGATAGTTCTTGAGATCGCTCAGGAACACGTGGTTGAAGGCGATGTCGGCCATCGTGCCACCGGCGGCTTCGACCAGCGTCTTGATCGTCTCGAGGACGTGGCGCGTCTGAGCGGCGCAGTCGCCCGGGCTGGCGGTCTTGCCTTCCTGGTCCATCGGAACCACGCCCGAAACGTACACGACATTGCCGACCTTGACCGCGGGCGAGTACGGCGCCATCGGCGGCGGCGAGCCGGGTGGATTGATGGGTGTATGTGCCATGGGGTTCTCCTCAGTGATTTACACGAGTCTCTTCGCGTTGCCGCTCAGGATGAGATCGATCTCATCGGGCGCGAGCCCGCAGTTCCTCACGATATCGACGGCGCGCTTGAAATCGAAAGACGGGTAGTCGCTGCCGAACACCAGCCGGTCGATGCCGATCACCTCGGCAGTCATGCGGATCGCGGCGGGATGCGCCGAGGCGGTTTCGAGATAGAACCTGCGTAGGGCTTCGGTTGGCGTGACCGGCAGCGGCTTCTTGTCGCCCGCGTGCACGCGCTCCCAGTACTGGTCGAGGCGCTCCAGGATGAAGGGAAACACGCCGCCGAGGTTCGCGAGGATCACGTCGAGCGTCTGGTGCCGGTCGAGCATCCCGCCGCAGAGGAGCCGCAGCGCGACCAGCGACAGATCGACCTGAAACCCGAACGCGCCGGTCAGCCAGTGGTACGGCTCGATGCGCGAATCGATGAGCGACGGGTGATTCGGGAGGATCAGCACCGGGACGCGCAGACGGTCCGCGGCCTCGAAGATCGGCGCGAAGTCCGGATGATCGAGCGATTTCCCGTCGACCCCGACCGAAATGCCGACGCCGCGATGGCCGAGCTTCGTCACCGCGCGCTCGAGCTCGGCGACGGCGCCGGGCACATCGCGCATCGGCACCGCGGCGTACGGAATGAAGCGCCCGGGATAGCGCCGCGCGATTCCGCTGAGCTCGTCGTTCGCCGCCTGCGCGATCGCGAGCCCTTCGGTCGGCTCGAACGCATCGATGCCGCTCACGTTCTGCAGCCGCAGGATCTGCGTATCGATGCCGGCGGCGCCGAGCATTTCGACCCGGCGCTCGATGCTCGTCTGGTCGGGCCGGATCCGCCGCGCCGCGCCGGGTCCCGACCAGATCACTTCGCCTTCGGCGGTCTTCTCGATGCGCGGGTAATCGCGGCGCCTGCGCAGGTGATCGAGAAACGACTTGGGCTGGAAGTACGCGTGAAAATCGACGATGGGCATACCGTCATCCCGTTGAAGGGCGGCCTCGCATCCCTCCGCAAGAGGTGTCGTCATCCCGGCGAAGGCCGGGATCCAGTAAACGGCTCTGGGTCCCGGCCGACGCCGGGACGACGGAGTGTTATGCCGCTTCTTCTATTTCGGCGTACAGCGGCACCGTGATGCCGAGCTTCGCGAAGCGTTTGCGCAGATCCTGGATGCTCTTAATGAATACCTGGTGCTCCTGCTCGGCCGAGCAGAATCCGAGCCCGGCGGATGCCGCGATCGCTTCGGCTTCCTTGAGATCGCTTTCGAGGTCGTCCGGCAGCAGGCACATGGAGTGGAAGCCCTTCATCTCCACGTTCTCGATGATGTCGAGCACGGCGGCTTCGACGCCCGCGACTTCGTCCTTGTTCATCTGCGGAATGCGGTGCTCGAGAAGCTCCCAGCCCACCGCGACGTGCCGCACTTCGTCCTGCAGGATGAGCCGGAGCACTTCGCGCGTGACCGGCTCGGTACAGGCCTTGTAGCGCGCGGCGAAAATATCCACGGCGATGCCTTCCGAGATGATGTGCCAGCCGGCCATCGCCGCTTCGGTCGAGACTTCGGGATTGAACGCGAGCCGGTCACGGAATCCCGCGACGACCATCTTGATGATCGCATCGTGCGGCGGGGGCTCCGACACGTAGCCGCCCATGGCTTCGGCCAGCAGGAACGACGCCTCGCAGTGGCGCGCTTCCTCGATCACTTTCGCCGCGAGCACGAACTTCGCCTCGATCGGCGCCTGACCGTCGAGCGACATGCGAATCAGCATTGCCGGCGATTCGATGATGCCGGTGTACTCGGTCCACGCGCGGCGGCTCCAGCCGAGGCGGGCGGCATCGAGCTGCTCCTGGCTGTACTTGGCGCGGTCGAACTTGGCGTACGGGATATCGGTGACGGGGTCCCACGCCATCTGCTTGGACTTGCGCCAGAGCTCGCTGATCGCGGGCACCTCGTGCCGGGTCTTGAGCGGGAAGCGCTTCTCGGTCAAGCCGAGCTTGTAGAGGCCGCGCGGCGGCGAATTCGGGTCGTACAGACTGCGTCGCTGAGTGGACATCGTATTTACCTCCAATGGAAAACCGCGGGGATGTGACCGATACTACGTGATCCATGGACGTCCGCAAAATCGTCATCATGCGCGAAAGCGTTCGGGCCGACGGCGGCCGCGCCGCCGCGCGCGACGTGACGCGCGTAATCGGGATCGCGGTCATCGCAAACCCTTGCGCCGGCGGCTTTGTCGAGGACCTCGCGCCGATGTTCGATCTCGGCGCCGAGATCGGCGAGCGGCTCGCGCCGGAGATGGCGAAGCTCCTGCCGGGCGCGGCGGTCGCGTACGGCAAGGCCGCGATCGTCGGCGTGAACGGCGAGATCGAGCATGCGGCGGCGATCCTGCATCCGAAGCTGGGCAAGCCCATGCGCGCCGCGATCGGCGGCGGCGAGGCGATCATTCCGTCCACGAGCAAGGTCGCCGCGGCGGGCGCGGCGATCGACGTCCCGCTGGGTCACAAGGATAACGTGTGGTCTTTCGACCAGATCGATACGGTGACGGTGTGCGTGCCGGATGCGCCGCGGCCGGACGAGATCGTCGTCGTCATTGCGCTGAGCGACGGGGGGCGACCTCACGCACGAGTCGGTAAAGGCCGCATTGTTTGAAGAGGTGATGGAAGAAGAGGTGACGAAGAAGAGGTGACGAACACCGAATGCCCCGTCACCTCCTGCGGTAGCCCCGTCACCTCTTGCGCTAGCCCCATCACCTCCTGATTAGTCGACTCGTGCGCCCGAGTCGCGCACGACCTTGCTCCACTTGCTGATCTCGCTCTTCACGTAAGCCTCGAACTTGCCCGACGGCATGTCCATCGGCTGAGCGCCGAGCGTGGCCAGGCGATCGCGCATCTCGTTCGACTTGAGGATCGCCGTGCCGTCGTCCGATATCTTCTTCACGACCGCGGCGGGCGTCTGCTTCGGCGCGCACAGGCCGAACCACGACGCGACGTCGTAGCCGGGAAGACCTTTCTCCGCCACCGTCGGCAGATTGGGGGTCAAGGGGAAGCGCTTCGCGCTGGTCACTGCGAGCGCGCGCAGCCGCTCCGATTTCACGAACGGCATCGCGGAGGGCATGAGCTCGAACATGATCGGCACCTCGCCCGCGGAGATCGCGGCGAGGGCCGGGCCGCTGCCCTTGTACGGAACGTGCGTCAGTTGCACCTTGGCCATCGTCTTGAAAAGCTCCATCGAAAGATGGGTCGTGCTGCCGACGCTGCCCGAAGCGTAATTGATGTTGCCTTTGCGGCTGCGCACGTACGGCAGGAACTCGTCGTACGTCTTCACCGGAACCGACGGATGCACGAGCAGAAACAGCGGCACGTCCGCGATGCCGATAACCGGCACGAAATCCTTCACCGGATCGAATGCAACCTTGCGGTACAGCGTCGGATTGATCGCGAGCACCGGCGCGTTGCACAGGAGCAGCGTGTACCCGTCGGGCTCCGCGCGCGCCACCAGCTCCGTCGCGATGTTCCCGCCTGCGCCCCCGCGGTTATCGATGACGACGTTGGAGCGCCACGCGTCGCCCAGCCGCTGTCCCATGATCCGCCCCATGAGATCGGCGGTGCCTCCGGGCGGGTACGGCACCACGAGCCGCACGGAGCGCTGCGGGTAACCGGATGAAGCGCTCGCGGAAGCCGCGGCCGCCGGCGTGGACACGGCGACGGCGAGCGCGGCGGCAATCTGAACGACGGTCTTCATGGCGATCCTCCTCGTTGATGTTGTGGCGCTATCTTATGTCGGTCCGGTCGGAGCGGCATTGGGCAGCATCGTGACGCCCGGCAGCTTGCACGCGAGTATCGCCTGTCGCACCGCCTCGACGGCTTTCGGCCGCGGAAAGCTGCGGCGCCACGCGAGCGCGACGCGGCGGCTCGGCACCGGCGGCGCGAACGGCCGCACTGCCGTCAGTCGATTCTCCACCGTGCGCGCTTCCGCCGCCGCCGACGGCACGACCGTGATACCGACGCCCGATGCCACCATGTGACGTATGGTTTCCAGAGAGCTTCCTTCCAGCGCCGCTGTCATGCTGTCGCTCGTCGCGCGTTCGACGCCGGCACACGTCTGAAGCACCTGCTCGCGAAAACAGTTGCCGCTGGATAGCAGCAGCAGGTTCTCGCGACAGAGGTCGGTCGCCGGAATTCGCGTCTTCTTCGCCCACGGATGCGTGACCGGCACGAGCACGCGGAACGGCTCGTCGTAGATCGGCTGCGTGACGATGCCCGATTCCTCGAACGGCAGCGACAGCGCGACGAGATCGAGCTCGCCGTTTTTCAGGAGCTCCGCGAGACGGTGCGTGTAGTTCTCCTGGATGAAGAGCGGCATCTTCGGTGCGCGCTTGCGGAGCAGCGGGATCAACTGCGGCATCAGATAGGGCCCGATCGTGTAGATCGCGCCGAAGCGCAGCGGCGCCGCGAGCTCGTCCTTGCCTGCGGTAGCGAGCTGCTTGATCGCCGCGGCCTCCTCGAGCACGCGCTGCGCCTGCTCGACGATGCGCGCGCCCACCGGCGTGATCGACACCTCGGCGCCGCCGCGTTCGAAGAGCGTGATGCCGAGCTCGTCCTCGAGCTTTTTCACCGCCACCGACAGCGTCGGCTGGCTGACGAAGCACTTCTCGGCGGCGCGGCCGAAATGCCGCTCGCGCGCGAGCGCGACGATGTAGCGCAGCTCCGTGAGCGTCATCTCAGTCGATGACGATCTTCGCCTGCTTCCCGACTTTGGCGATGCGCTCGCGCTCGGCTTTGACGAACGCGGCGAACTCGGCCGGCGATTCCGGATGCGCGGTCGCGCCGTTCTTCTGAAGCGCCGTGCGCACGTCCGGGTTCTTGAGCGCCGTTACGATCTCGCCATGCAGGCGCTGCGCGACCGCTCGAGGCGTGCGCGCCGGCAGCGCGTAGCCCCACCACTGCACGATCTCGTAGCCGGGCACCGTGTCGGCGACCGGTGGCAGCTCGGGCAGGAGCGGATCGCGCTTCGCGCCGGTCGTGGCGAGCACCTTGATGCGCCCGGCGCGGCCGTGCGGCATCGCTACGAGCGGCGAGGTGATGAGGATCTGGAGCTGGCCTGCCATGAGATCGGTCATCGCGGGCGCGGCGCCCTTGTAAGGCACGTGCACGGTGTCGATGCCCGCGAGCACGTTCAGCATCGCACCCGCGAGATGCGCGGGCGAGCCGTTGCCTGCGGAGCCGTAGTTGAGCTGCCCGGGCTTCGCTTTCGCGAGCTTCACCAGGTCGGCGACGCTGTTCGCACCGATGTTGGCGTTTACGGTCATCACGTTCGCGACCCACGCGATCCGCGTGAGCGGGAGAAAATCGCGCTCGACGTCGTACGGCAGATTGGCTTTCAGCGCCGGCAGCGATGCGAAGGTGGTCGCAGTAGCGAAGAGCACCGTGTAGCCGTCGGGCGGCGCATGCTTCGCGAGCTCGAGGCCGACGATCCCGCTCGCGCCCGCGCGGTTGTCCACCACGACCTGCTGCTTCATCTGCTCGGAGAGCTTCACCGCCGTGATGCGCGCAAGGATGTCGGGTGAGCCGCCGGGCGGAGAGGGCACGAGCAGCCTGATCGGCCGCGACGGATAGCTCTCCGCGGCCTGGGCGGGAATCGCAAGCAGCGTTGCGACGAAGAGGGCCGTGGCGTGGGCGAAGCCCACCGGCCGTGGTTGGTGGGTTTCACCCGCCCTACGAATTCGTGAGCTCATAGATGGCATGCACCGGCCAGTGATCCGAAGGCGCGGCGTCCTCATGGAAGAACCGTGGAATCGAAGTCGCGACCGCTCGCACGCTGCCGCTGGCAACGATCCAGTCGACGCATTGGCTCATCGCGAGCTGCCCCGGCGCGATGCCGGCGGTCGGATATACCTTGAACGTCGAGCTCGGCTGCAGTCCGAGCGCCGCGAACGAGCTCGTATAACCGGCGTTCTTCAGCAGATTGGTCGGATGCACCGGATCGTTGAAGTCGCCCATGAAGAACACCGCGTCGCTGCCGCGCGAGACGCGCCCGAGCGCCTCGATGATGCGGCTCGTCTCGCCGATGCGCGGTGAGTGCCCGGTGCGCGCTTCCTGTTCGTGGCGCTGGTGCGTGAGATGCGCAGTCGAGACGACGATCGACCGATCGAAACCCTTCACCTGCAAACGCGTCCAGAACAGGCGCCGCACCGGCGACTTGAGAATCTGCACCTCTTCGGCGCCATGCTCGATCCGGGAGAAGAGCGACTCGCGCCAGTAGATATTGCCTTCGACCGTCCAGCCCTCGAACTCATCGTCGACGCGGCGGTGTCCGGCCAGCGTGGCGTCGATCAGGTTGCGCGCACCGGCGGAGAATTCCTGCACGCACAAAACGTCCGGATCGAAAATTTCGAGAAAGCGTCTGAGCGCGTCCTTGCGGAAGTCCCAGCGGTTCTCGCCCCAGATGTTGTAGGTGACGATTGAGAAGCGGAGTGGGTGCATGTGAGGCGGGTGACTGAGCGACGGAGTGACGCGGTGACGCGGTGATGAGGTGATGAGGTGATGAGGTGATGAGGTGATGAGGTGATGAGTCGGTGTGGCCGCGTCACGGCGTCACCGCGTCACACGTCACTACGTCACTAGTAATAAGCGGCCTTCACCCCCGGCGGCGGCGAATAGCGGAACGTCCCGCGCTTCATGATCGCGTCCACGCCGCCGTGCTTCTCGATGTGCGCCCGCTGGTCCGCCCGCGCCTGCGCATCGACCGCTTCGGGGTCGACGATCGCGCGCAACTTCTGTTCGCATTCACGGACGACCGCGGCGTAATCGGCGTTGCGGCCAAGATCGGTGCGCTCGCACGGATCGCGCTCGAGGTCGAACAGCATCGGCGGCATGCCGACGTAGTGGATGTACTTGAACTGCCGGTGGCGGATCATGGAGGTGCCCGTGATCGCGCCGGCGGCGTGATACTCGGAGAGAATGGTGCGGTTCGGCACGTAGCCTTGCGCGATGTCGAGCAGCGAGTGGCCCGGCAGATCGGCGTCCTGATGCTGAGCGCCGAGCGCGTGGATGAACGTCGGGAAGCCGTCCACCAGCGAAACGGGCACCGGACACACGCTGCCTTTCGGCACGTCGGCACCGGCCATGATCAGCGGAATGCCCGCGGATTCTTCGTACATCGTCGATTTGCCCCACATGCCGCGCGTGCCGAGGTTGTCGCCGTGATCGGAGCTGTAGACGACGCGCGTCGTGTCGGCGAGACCGCTTTCTTCCAGCGCCCGCAGGATCTTGCCGATGTTGTCGTCCAGGAACGTGACCAGGCCCATGTATGCGGTGATCGCGCGGCGCACCATCGCGGCATCGAACGGCTCGTCGAAGCACATGCATTTACGCATCGCGTCGGTGAACGGGTGTTGCGGCCGGTCTTCGTACATGTCGGGCCACGGCACCTTGTCTTCCGGGTACAGATCGTAGAACTCCGGCGGCGCGATCAGCGGGAAATGCGGCGACACGAACCCGACGTAGAGCGCCCACGGTTTGTCCGAACGTTGCGTGGCGGCGCGCTTCAGCCATTTCACCGTTTCGGCGGCGATGTCGCGGTCGTACTTCGTGTATTCGGATTCGCCGCGGCCGGCTTCGGGGCCGAGCTTCGCCGCGCCCGCGCGGCGCGGCAGCTCGTCGCGAATAAGACCCAGGAGGTCTCCAACGCCGTTCACGATGTGGAGCGGCAGGATCTCTTCGTCGAAGCCGTTACGCTGCGGATCGGAATGGACGTAATGGAGCTTGCCGATCGAGGTTACGCGATGCCCCTGTTGCATGAGCCGATGGCCCCATGAGGGAAGTCGGCCGTCGTAGGCGATCGCGTTGTCCCAGCAGCGGTGCTCGTGAACGTAGCGCCCGGTGGCGAAGCTCGCGCGCGCAGGCACGCAGATCGGGCAGTTCGTGTAGGCGTTGGTGAATCGAGTGCCCTGAGCTGCGAGGCGGTCGAGGTTCGGGGTGCGGATCATCGGGTGTCCGGAGCTTCCGAGCACGCGCTTGTTGTGCTCGTCGGACATGATGAAGATCAGGTTCGTGGCTTTCATCGGGGATCGGATGTCGGTGGAGGAAGCCCGCTTCACGTGCGCCGGCCCATTGCACGGGAGGGCAGCGGTCGGGCATGATCGTGCGAGTGTGGGATTAGTTTAGTCCAAGGCGCCGGTCCGTTAGCGAAACGGCGCGCCTCAGCAGTTAACAAGACCAGGGGATTTCATGCCCGCGCGTTTTCCCGCGAAGTACAAGCTCCGGCCGCTCGCGTATTGCGTCATGCTCGCGTGCGCGGATTCATCTTTGGCCAATCCGACCGGCGCGCACGTCGTGAGCGGCGCGGTCACGATGCAGCGTCCGGACGCGCGCACGCTTAACATCACCAACACGCCCGGCTCGATCATCAACTGGCAGGGCTTCTCGATCGGCGCTGGCGAAGTCACCCGGTTCATCCAGCAGTCGGCGGCAAGCGGCGTATTGAATCGCGTCGTCGGCGCCGACATCTCCCGCATCAACGGCCAGCTACTGTCCAACGGCCGCGTGTTCCTGATCAACCCGGCCGGCATCGTGATCGGCGCCGGCGGGACGATCGACACCGCGGGCTTCGTCGGCTCCACGCTGAACATGCTCGACGCCGATTTCCTCGCCGGCCGGCTCAGGTTCCGCGGCGACGCAAGCGCGGGCTCGATCGTCAATCAGGGCTGGATCAAGGCCGCGAGCGGCGGCAACGTCATCCTCGTTGCGCCGAACGTCGAGAACAGCGGCGTCATCCAGACGCAGAACGGCCAGATCGTGCTCGCTGCAGGGCAGAAGCTCACGATCGCTAGCCTCGATCACGAAGGCGTGCAGTTCGAGGTGCAGGCGCCGACGGATTCGGCGCTTAACGTAGGCAAGCTGCTCGCCGATGGCGGCGCGGTGGGTGTATTCGCGGGAACGCTCAGGCACAGTGGCGACATTCGTGCGAATGCGCTCACGCGCGATGAAGCGGGGCGCGTGGTGTTGAAGGCGCAGGGCGACACGATGCTCACCGGCAGCAGCACGATCAGCGCGACCGGTCCGAAAGGCGGCACCGTTCAGGTGCTGGGGAACCGCGTCGGCGTTCTGGACAACGCGAAGATCGATGCGTCAGGGACTAACGGCGGCGGCCAGATCCTGATCGGCGGCGATTACCGCGGGCTCAACCCGGCGGTGCAGAACGCCTTCGCGACATGGGTCGGACCGGGCACGACCATTCGCGCCGATGCGACAGGTTCGGGCGACGGCGGAAGGCTGATCGTGTGGTCGAAAGAAGCGACGCGCAGCTATGGCCTGCTCAGCGCGCGCGGCGCCGGCGGGGGCAAGGGTGGATTCGTCGAGACGTCGGGTCATTTTCTCGACGTGGGCCGAGCGCCCGAAGTCGGCGGAGGCTCATGGCTTATCGACCCGTGGAACATCGAGATAACGAACGCAGGAACCACGAACAATACGGGCTCGCCGAACTTCACCGCGACCGATAGCCCCTCGCGGATCACGCCCGCGGCCATCGTTGCCCAACTCGAGGGCGCGGCAGGCGGCAACGTCACGATCGATACCACCGGCAATGGCCTCGGCACCGAAACGGGCAACATCACCGTCACCAATCCAATTCAGACCACCGGCGCACCTGGTACGGTCGTGGGACGCACGCTCTCGCTCGTCGCCGACGGCACCGTCAATGTGAATGCGTCGATCATCGTCGGCCAACATGACGTAGCGATCACGGCGGGACGTGCGGTGGGAAGCATTGGCGGGATAAATCTCAACACCGGCGCCGTAATCCATTCCGGCACGGGCGGCGTCAATCCTTCGGGCAGCGTCACCCTGACAGCCATGCGCGGCAACATCACTTTCAACCAGGGAAACGTCGGCCTCACCGGGGCTATCCGTGCCGAAGGCGATTCGCGAGTCGGCGATCGCGACGTGACGCTCATTGCCACCGAGGGTGGCATCGTCAACAACTTCCCGGCAGCGGTTGCGGTCGGCCAGTCGAGAACGCTCAGCATAGACACTGCACAAGGACTTACGGGTACGCAACTCGTGACCGACGTGCAATCCGTTGGCGTCAGGGCGACGACTGGCAATTTCGTCATCAACAACACCAACATGGTGAATCTCGGCGAGACGATCACCATCAACAACAGCAGTGCGCCTGCCGGCAGCCTCACGTTCGCAACCGGCACGGCAGACCGGTTGATGACAGTCGGCGGCGCCATCACTGCCGGTACCGCCTTGACGTTCCAAACCGATGCGATAGCCGTAACCGGTACGATCAACGCGCCGACCGTGGCAATCAGCCCGGCATCGACAACGACCCGGATGGAGTTCGCGGCCGGCCCAGATACGGTTGCCGCCGGTGCAAGTGTCCTGCGCCTCACCAACGCGACCGAGCTCCTGAACATCACGGCGACAACGCTGCAATTCGGCCGGTTCGATGCCGGAACCCTTACGTTCCAGGAGGCTATCAATCCGCCGAATGTCACAAATCTCCACGTCCTGGCCGGCGGCGCGATTACCCAGGCAGGGCCCGCGACGATCACCGCGCCGAATCTCGTGTTGACCGGAAACAGCACCGTCACCCTCAACAACACGAACGCCGTAACGACGTCGATCGCAGGCACGTCCACGGGCGCTTTCTCGTTCAACAACGGGACGACGTACACCGTTGATACCGTAGACGGTGTCTCTGGAATTACCACGACCAACAGCAACATCACGCTGACTTCGACCGGCGCGCTCGGCATCAACCAGCCGGTCAACGCCGGCGCGGGCAACGTGAACCTCAATCCCGCGAATGGTGTAACGCAAACGGCGGCGGGGGTCATCACCGGCAACACGCTCGCCGTCGATACCGCCAGCGCGAATGTCCTGCTGAACATGGCGACGAACGCGATCACCAATCTGGGTGTGATCGACGCCGCGGGCTTCGCGCTGACCGACGCAAACGGACTGACGGTTACCGGGTCCGTCACCGGCACGAGCGCGAGTATTTCCACCAGTGGCGCGCTGCATCTG
>Ga0196977_1000485_pt1 | contig 20890 bp, 17 predicted proteins | sample S3v_1013CmetaG_FD_148634 | JGI IMG/M metagenome (GOLD analysis project Ga0196977, IMG submission 148634) | Soil microbial communities from Anza Borrego desert, Southern California, United States - S3+v_10-13C | ecosystem: Environmental > Terrestrial > Soil > Desert | place: USA: California...
AGCTGTGGGTCACGCTCGAGCCGTGCGCGATGTGCGCCGGGGCCATCGCCCACGCGCGGATCGCGCGGCTGTACTACGGCGCCGGCGATCCCAAGGGCGGCGCGGTCGAGCACGGCGCGCGGGTGTTCGAGCAGCCGCAGTGCCTCCACCGGCCCGAGGTCTATCCGGGCATCGGCGAGGAGCCGGCGGCGGCGCTGCTGCGCGGATTCTTTCGGGACAGGCGCTAGCGCGCTCGATCCGGGCGACAAAGGCGACAAAAGCGACAGGGCGTCGCCTTGTCCGCCGCGCCCTGGCGAGCGGGATTTTACCGGTTTTTCAATGGCTTGGACGGGAACGGACCAGGTCGCGACGCGGGCGACACTTTGCCCGCAGAAAACGGCTCCGGGCCGGCGGCGAGAAGGCGGCCGGACAGGGGAACGACGATGGGAAAGAGCCGGGCGGGTTCTGTCACACGCGCGGCGTGTAGGACAGCGCTTTGTCTAGAGCCCGCGCCAGATCTTCATCGGCGTCGAATCGCCCGGGCCGAACCGGCGGGCGTCGCACTTCGCCGGCATGAAGTCCTTGCCGTAGCACAGCCGCAGCTCGCGCAGCCAGCCGCGCTCGTTGACGACCAGGCCCACATGCTCGGGCTCCCAGTAGCGGTTGGCGTCGGCGAACGCCCGGCGGAGGTCGCCGGCGGTCAGCGCGTCGTCGCGCGAAAGGCGGTCGAAGTCGGGCCAGCGCAAGCTGTTCCACAGGATGCGGGTGATGCGCAAGTAGCTTTCCGGCCGGTGCGTCATGCACGCGCCGTGCTTGGCCCACTCGTTCGCCAGCAGCGCGGCCGAGGGCGTCATGCACAAGTTGCGCGCCAGCTCGCGGCCGGTGAGCGCGCGCCGCGCCGGGCACCATTGCGGCCAGTCGGCGCCGCGCCCTTCGGGCCACAGGCCGTGGACGACGAAGCCGAATCGCCCGGCCCGGCCCGAGCATTGCCGCCGGTCCGCGGCGCGGCCCTCGCGCCCGCGGCAGAACTCGGGCGACCAGGTCAGCGCCAGCGTGTAGCCGGTCACCGGGACTCGCCGGACCGGCCCGTCGCGCTCGACCGACGGCACGGCGACGGCGGCTTGCGGCGCGCGGCACTGGTAGGCCTGGGCCAGGGCGCTGCCCGGAACGGCGCCCGCTAGCGCCGCGAGGGCCGCGATGCGCCTCACAGCGGGGTGAAGTCGAGGCCGATGTCGGCGGCCGGCGCGCTCTGGGTCAGGCGCCCGACCGAGACGTAGTCGACCCCGGTCGCGGCGATCGCGCCGATGGTGTCGAGCCGCACCCCGCCCGAGGCTTCGCTCGGCACGCGGCCAGCGACCCGCGCCACCGCCTCGCGCAAGGTCGCCGGCGCCATGTTGTCGAGCAGCAGGTGGGTCGCCCCGGCCGCCAGCGCGGGCTCGATCTGGTCGAGCCGGTCGACCTCGCAGACGATTCGCCCGACGCCCGCCGCGCGCGCCCGCCGCACCGCCTCGCCGACGCCGCCGGCGACGAGAATGTGGTTGTCCTTGATCATCGCCGCGTCCCACAGGCCGAGGCGGTGGTTCTGCGCCCCGCCCATGCGCGTGGCGTATTTCTCGAGGTGCCTGAGGCCGGGGATGGTCTTGCGGGTGTCGAGCAGCACGCAGCGCGCGTCGCCCATCGCGGCGACATACTGCCGGGTCAGCGTGGCGATGCCGCTGAGGTGCTGCACGGTGTTGAGCGCGCTGCGCTCGGCGGTGAGCAGCGCGCGGGCGGTACCGGCGAGCCGCATCAGGTCGCTGCCGGCCGGGACTTCGGCGCCTTCCCCGGCCAGCAGCTCGATCTCGATCGCCGGGTCGAGCGCGCGGAAGAACGCGGCCGCGATCGGCAGGCCGGCGACGACGATGGCGTCGCGGCTGTCCATCACGCCGGCGAACCGCGCGTCGGCGGGGATCACGCTTTCCGCCGTGACGTCATGCCCGCCGCCGGGAAGGCCGGCGCCCAAATCCTCATCCAGCGTCTCGCGGACGAAGCGGTCGAGGTCGAAGCCGGGGAGGGAGAATTCAGTCACGCCCCTCCCCTATCCGTTCGTGTCGAGCGAAGTCGAGACACGTTGGGCGCACACATCTCGACTTCGCTCGATGCGAACGGGACGTGGGGATGAGGGGGCTAGTGGACGAACCTGGCCACGACATCCCGGTAGGACCGGCTGACCTTCACCTCGGCGCCCGAGCCGAGCACCAGGAAGCATTCGCCGTTGGTGTGCGGCTTGACCTGGCGGACCTGGTCGAGGTTGACGATCGTCGAGCGGTGGACGCGCTGGAACACCCGCGGGTCGAGCCGCCGTTCGAGGTCCTTCATCGTCTCGCGCAGGATCAGCGAGTTGTCGCCGGTGTAGATGCACATGTAGTCGCCGGCGGCCTCGATGTGCTCGATCGACTCGACGTCGACGCGGAAGATCTGCCCGCGGTCCTTGATGTTGATCATCCGCTCGTAGCGGCCGGCGCTTTCGTCGTCGGCCGGCATGTTGTCGATCGCGTCGGGGGCGATCTCGGCGAGCACGTCCTGCAGCTTCCTGGCTTCCTCGGCCGAGCGCTTTTCGGCCAGGCGCGTGCGCACGCGGTCGAGCGTGTCGGCGAGCTTGTCCTCGTCGACCGGCTTCATCAGGTAGTTGACCGCGTTGGCCTCGAATGCGCGGATCGCGTGCTCCTCGTAGGCGGTGACGAAGACGAACAGCGGCGGCTCGATCTCCATCACCCCCTTGACCACCGAGAAGCCGTCGAAGCCGGGCATCTGGATGTCGAGGAACACCAGGTCCGGCTTCTCGGTCTTGATCGCGCGGATCGCCTCGCGCCCGTTGGCGCAGGTGCCGATGATCTCGACGTCGGCATAAGGCTCGAGCCGCAGCTGGAGCCCCTGGATGGCGAGTTTCTCGTCATCGACGAGCAGCGTTCGGATGGTCATGCGTTGGTTCCCATGGCCCGTTGCCCGGGCAAGTTGGTAACGGCCGGCGCCGCGGTCGGTTTCGGTTCGGCCGGGCGGGCGGCGCCCGGCTCGTGGTGCACTTCGTAGGGCAGCTCGATGATCACCGTGAAGCCGCCTTCGGGCGGCGTGTCGATCTCGAAGCGGTGGTCCTCGCCATAGGCTTGCGCCAGGCGGTCGCGGATGTTGGCGAGGCCGAGGCCGGTCGAGGTCTGGCTGGCCGGGATGCCGTCGCCGGCGCGCATCGCCGCCGCCTGCCCCTGCAGCCCCGGCCCGGTGTCGGCGACGGTCACGCGCAGGCGGCTGCCGAGCACTTGCGCGGTCAGGCTGATCCGCGCGCCTTCCTCCTGCGGCGAGACGGCGTACTTGATGGCGTTCTCGACCAGCGGCTGGAGCAGCAGCGAGGGCAGGCTGGCGTTGGCCGCGGCGGGCTCGATCCGGAACACCGTGCGCAGCCGCTCCTCGAAGCGCATCCGCTCGATGTCGAGGTACAGCTTGAGCGTCTCGACTTCCTGCGCGACCGAGACCTTGCCGCCCGGCTGGGTCACCAGCGTGTGGCGCAGGAAGCTGGACAGGCGGGTGAGCATCGCGTTGGCGGGTTCCGTCTGCTTGAGCAGAACAAGCGTGCTGATCGAGTTCAAGGTGTTGAACAGGAAATGCGGGTTGAGCTGGTAGCGCAACATGGCGAGCTGAGCGCTCGTCGCCTGCGCCTCGAGCCGCTCGAGCCGGTCGGTCTGCTCCTCGACCTGGAGGTAGTAGTTGATCGCGTAGTACAGCGCCGACCACGCCCCGAGCAGCGTCATGTCGAGATAGAACACGCCGAGCACCAGCGAGGTGAAGCTGGCCTCGCTGCCGGCCTGGTAGAGGCTGATGGTCCAGCCGTTGATCGTCGCCGAGACGACCACCGCGATCGCCAGCGCCAGCGCCGTCAGGCCCCAGGTGACCAGCGGGCGGCGGTTGATCAGCTTGCTGTAGATGACCGACAGGATCAGGCTGATCGAGAACCCGGTGACGGTGGCGATCAGCGTCAGCACGAGGAACGACAGCGGCTTCTCGTTGGCGATGTTGGTCATCGCCCGCAGCAGCGCCGAGCCGCCCCAGCCGATGAACTGCAGGCGCCAGAAGGCCTTGTCCTTGTCCCGGAAGAACGGCGCGGGGCGGAACTGCAGCATCGCCATGGAACGCGCTTTATCGGGTCGGGCTCCGTCGGGCGCAACCTTTTCGGCGCGCCGGGCCGCGAAGGGCAGCGCCAGGCTCAGGAGCGGCGCGCCTCCGCCACCGCCTCGCCGAGCGCCGCGCGGCCGAGCGCGCCGTTGAGCGCCTGGTCGCCGACGACCCAGCCGGGCGTGCCGGAAATGCCGAGCTGCGAGGCCAGGGCGTGGTTGGCCTGCAGCTGCGCGTCGAGCCCGCCGCCGGCGATCGCCGCGCGCGCGCGGGCGAGGTCGACGCCGGCCTCGGTGGCCGCCGCCTCGATCGACTCGGCGCTCGGCGGGCCGAGGCGGTACATCGCGTCGTGGAACGCGGCGAAGCGCCCCTGCTGCGCCGCGGCGAGCGCCATCCGCGCGGCATCGACGCTCTCGGGGGCGAGGATCGGGTACTCGCGGATGACCACGCGCAAGTCGGGGTTGGCGGCGATCAGCGCGGCGACGTCAGCCACGCTCTGGCGGCAATAAGTGCAGGCATAGTCGCTGAACTCGACCAGCGTGACGGTGCCGGCCGGATTGCCGAGCACCGCGCCGGGGAACGGCGTCTCGAGCTCGCGGCGCAGCGGCTCGATGCGCGCCTGCTGCTCGCGCCGCTGGAGCACGTCCATCGCCTCGGGCAGCACTTCGGGATTGGCCAGCAGGTAGTCGCGCGTCGCGCGGCCGCCGAGCCCGGCCAGGTCCCACGCGGCGGCGCCGGCGAAGCCGGCCGCCAGGGCGATGACCAGGGTCAGCAGCCAGCGCATCGTCGGCGGGCTAGTTCCGCTCGCGCTCGCGCTCGATCTCGGCACGAGCCTGCAGGGCGACGTCCTGCGCCCGGATCCAGTCGGGCGAGCCGGTCGGCAGGCTGCGCTCGGCGCTCTCGGCGTTCTGCAGCGCCTGGCGGGCGTTGCCGCTCATGATCTGCTGCTCGGCGCTGGCCAGCTGGGCGCGGGGGATGTCGCCGCGCGCGCCGTAGACCACGCCGAGCTGGTACCACGCCATCGGGTTCTCCCGGTCGCGGCCGACCGCGGCCCGGAGCACGGTCTCGGCCTCGTCGAGGTTGGCCTTGTCCTCGGTGGCGATCAGGGCATGGCCGAAGGTGCTGGCGATGAGCGGATCGTTGCCGGTGATCTCGGTCGCCCGCCGCAGCGGCGCGAGCGCCTCGCCCGGCCGGCCCGATTCGAGCAGCACCTGGCCCTTCAGCTCGAGGAAGTAGGGATCGTCGGGATCGGCGGCGATCAGCGCATCGGTTTCCGCCAGCGCCTCGGCCATCTTGGATTCCTTGTGGTAGGCATAAGCGCGGGCGTAGCGCGCGGGCACCGAGGTCAGGTAGGCCGGATAGGCGTTGAGCGTCCGCGCCGGCTCGGCGAGATAGCCGTAGAGCTTGGCCTTGATGCGCTCGAACCGCGCCTGCTGCCCGGCGTCGGGCGGACGGTCCCATGCGGGATCGGCCGAGTAGCCCGCCTCCAGCCGCGAGATGCGGTCGCCCGAAAGCGGGTGGCTGCGGGCGAAAGTCTGCTCGTCGTCCTGGCTGAAGCCGTAGCGGAACTCCTGGTTCTGCAGCTTCTTGAAGAACGTGATCGAGCCCTTGCCCGAGATGCCCGCCGCCGACAGGTATTCGGCGCCCGCCGCGTCCGCGCTCGATTCCTGCGTCCGACTGAAGGTCAGGAACGAGCCGAGCGCGGCCTGCTCGCCGAGCGCCATCGCGCCCATCCCGGCCTCGCCGGCTCCGGCGAGCGTCGCCGCGATCCCGACCAGCATCGAGATCAGCTGGATCTTCATCGCCTTGCCGGCGCCGTCGTAGATGCTGATCATGTGCCCGCCGGTGATGTGGCCGAGCTCGTGCGCCAGCACCCCCTGGACCTCGTTGGCGCTGTCGGCGGCGTTGATCAGCCCCGAATGGACGTAGATCCGCTGGCCCCCGGCGACGAAGGCGTTGATCGACGGGTCGTTGACCAGCACCACCTCGACCGCGCCCTTCGGCAAGCCGGCGGCGGCGGCCAGCGGGTCGACCAGCTCCTGCAGCAGGGCCTCGGTCTCGGCGTCGCGCAGGATCGCCCGCTGGGCGGCCGCCGGCTGGGCGAGGAGGCACAGCATCGCCGCGAACGCGGCAATCCGGGCGAGCAGGCGGGCAACGGATCGCATCGCAACGAGGGCTAGCCCATCGCGGCCTGAATGGGAACTGAAGCCGTGCGCTCAGGCCACGGTTGCCTGCTTGTCCGCCTCGGTCGGCCGCTTCTCGACCGCGCGGACGATCTGCTCGGTCTCGCCGCCGGGGGTGAAGCCGACCGCGTGCAGGAAATCCTCGCCGACCGAATAGGTGTCGCCGAGCCACAGCGGGACGCCGGCGGCCTCGATCAGCGCCCGCGCCGCCGTCTCCTGCGGCGACAGGCGGTCGGCCGCGGTCGTGCGGATGAAGATCGCCGCCACGCGCTGGCGGTTCTGCTCGACCGCCGCGGCGTAAGCCGGCAGGTCGCCCTGGGTGTCGTCGCCGATCAGCGCGAAGCGGAGATCGGGGTACATCGCCAGGATCGCCGCGATCGCCGCGCCCTTGTGCGCCCCGTGCCCGGCCGAGCCGAGCGTGGCGCGGTCAAAGCCCCAGTCGCGCAGCAGCAGCGGCCCGAGCGGCAGGCCTTTGGCGCGCTGGAAGGCGACCAGGTAGGCGAACAGATTCCACGGGCTCGACGAGACGTAGAAGAACGGCCGGTGCGTCGCCGGAACGCGCTTGCCCGGGCGCAGCTCGCCGGGCGGCAGCACCTGCCCGCCGCCGAGCGCGCCGTAGAACGCGTCGGCCCCGGGCACGGCGATGCGCTCGTCGGGCAATTCGGCGATCAGCCGGCGCCAGTTGCGCGCGATCGAGCGCATGCCCCCGGTCACGCCGGTCTCGACGATCGTGTCGTCGATGTCGGAGATCACGGCCAGCCGGCTGGTCGCCCCGGGCGCGAGCACGTGGCCTTCGACGCACTGCGGCCCGTCGCGGTTGAGCCAGTGCAGCGCGACCACCTCCCACACCGGCTGCGGCGGCAGGTCGAACGGCGGCTCGAGCGCGACGTCGAAGTGGACGAAGCCTTCGCGGTCGGTTTCGCCGTGGTGCCGGACCAGCACCTTGCCGCGGGCCTCGATCTCGAGCGTGACCGGGACGCCGGCTTCCTCGCGCGAGGCGAACTGCGCCAGCATCGTGCGCATCGCCTTGAGCCGGCCGCCGCGGGTGAAGCCGTCGCGGCCCGAGCGCAGCGCGCGGGCGCGGATCACCAGCCGGTCGCGGCTGCGGTAGCCGAAGTACGGGTGGATGCGGACGGGAGGAGCGAGAAGGAAATCCATGCGCGGCCGGCTAGAGAGCGCCGCCCCGCGCGAAAGGTTCCGCTTGCCGCGCGCGCGAGCGCGACGCGGCGTGGGCGCCGGTCAGCCGATCAGCTTGCGCGCCGCGCGCTCGACCAGCGCGACGTCGTCGGGCACCTCCCCGAGCATGACCACCTCGCCGGCCTCGGTGCGCCGGATCATCACCAGCGCGAACTCGCTGCCGTCGGCCGCGATCGCCTCGAACGCCTGCGCCGGCATCGCGCGCAGCTTCTTCGCCAGCGCCTGGCGAGGGGCGTCGAGCGCCTCGACTTCCTTGCCGGCCGCTTCCTTGCGAAGGCGGCGCTCGGCCTTGACCACGCCCTTGAGGCCGCCGTCGTGCCCGGCGAGGAACTCGCCCAGCGTGCCGAGCGGCAATTGCAGCCGGTGGGCGTGGGTCAGCGCGGCGGCGTATTCGGTGAGCCGCGTCTTGTCGTAATCGGCGCCGAACACCAGCTTGACCACCGGCGTCATCGGCGCGCGGTCCTGCATCGTCAGCCCGGAATCGGCCACCAGCTCCTCGAACTCGCCCGGCGCGTCGGCCGCCGCGAGCGAGAAGTCGTAGGCCCGGCCGATCGCCTCGTAGAGCGCGTTGCGGGTGCGGTCCTCGCTGCTTCCCGCCACCGCGGCCATCTCGCGGGCGACGGCGAGCCAGTCGCCGAGGCCCATTTCCGCGGGATCGAGCTCGGGCAGCTCGATGACGTGCGGGCTCCCGACATCCGGCTCGTCGAACGGCTCGTCGACGGCAACTGCCACAGGCTCGTGGAAATCCGGAACGCCCGCTTCGGCAGGCTCGTCGAGCACCGCCTCGGTCAGCTCGAGCGGCTCGCCGAATTCGGTATCGTCGTCGCCGGCGTAGTCCTCGGTCAGCTCGATCGGCACCTTGGGCGCCTGCATCGGCATCCTGAGCAGCGAGCCGAACGACGGGCCGCTCGCCGGCTCGTCGTCCTCGTCGTCGTCGTCGAGGCCGAACGAGGGGACCGGCAGGCCGTCGTCGTCGTCCGGCTCGTCGTCGCCGAACGCCGGGGCGGCGAACGGGTCGGCCGGGCTGTCGTCGGCGGCGAACTCGGCGACGTCGTTGGCCGGCTCGGCGCCGGGCCCATCGGCCCAGTCGGTCAGCGGCGTGTCGTCGTCGCGGTGCGGCGGAACCTTGGGCTCGAGCACCTGGTCGACCTCGAGCAGCAGCTCGTCCGAGGCTTGCGCGTCGGCCAGCTCCTTCCAGTTGATCACGCCGTAGATGAAGTCGATCGTGTCGTCGTCGCTCGAGAACGGCAGCAGGATGCCGCGATAGGCGATCGTCGCGCCGCGCTGGTTGACGAACTCGGCCTCGAACCCGATCGGCGCCTGGTTGGCGAGGATCTGCATGTAGTGGTCGGTGATGCGGGTCAGCAGCGAGCGGCTCGGCACGTCGGCCAGCGTCTGCAGCTCGGCGCCGTCGACGTCGCATTCCTCGGCCAGCTTGTCGCCGAGGTACGAGATGCCGGGGTTCTCGATCCCGGTGCTGAAATCGAGCAGCACGCTGAACGGCCCGAAATCGGGCAGGTTGTCGGGCTCGAGGTCCTCGATCGCCGGCAGGTTGCGGTCGGTCAGCAGGCTCGCCCAGTGGTTGTAGGCGCGCACCTGCATGCGCCGCTCGTCCTGGCCGATCGCGGCCGGCGGGGCCGGGCGGCCGGCGTCGTCGTCGGCCTGATCGTAGCTTTCCGATTCGGCCAGCGAACCGAAACCGCCGCGCATCGTGTCCATCCGAGAGTGCCCCCGTTCGTCCGTCTCGAGGGGCTTATCGGCGCGACATAGTTAATTAACCGTAAAGTCGCGCCGGAACCGCGGCGCGGCGCGGCAGGCGGACGGGGGCTAGCCGTGCCCCTGGCCCCACGCCGAGCAGTACGGGTCGAGCCCGACCAGCTGGCGGCGCAGCGCGGTGCGCGCGAGCCGCTCGATCTCGACCTTGCGCCGCGCGGCGGCGAGCGGCCGGCTCGGCGCCGGGCGGACGATCTCGGCGTCGTATTCGTCGGCGACGATGACGCCGCAGCACTCGGGCCGGAAGTCCGCCCCGTCGAGGCACCCGCGATCGAGCTCGGGCGGCAGGCCCCAGTAGAAGCGGTCGCAGAACTCGAGGTAGTCGGGCCACTTGCCGTCGCCGAGCAGGTCGCTGCGCGCGGTCTTGATCTCGACGATCAGCACCTGGCCTTTCGCGTCGATGCCCAACAGGTCGGCGCGGCGGCCGTTGCGCAGCGGCATCTCCGCCAGGCACCACACGTCGTTGCGCGCGAGCAGCCGGCAGATTCCCCGCGCCACCGCCGCGGCCCGGCGGCTCTCGCTGGCAACGAACGGCTCGGAAGGGCGGCTGGCCATGGCGATCTGCTGGAACAGAGACGGAACGAAGTCAACCGGCCGTCCGCCCTCCAGGCGCGTGGATCGGCCTCGCCGCGAAATGTTCGGCGCGCGGACCGTGTCCGTCTTGTAACCATGTTGCGAGGGCGCGCCCAAGACCTTGAAAAGGCGGCCTCTTGCACCTGTTGCACATTGGTTACAGAGGCAACCTAATATTGACGCCGCGACAAGCGCGAACTTTGCCGCGGGCGTTCCTTGCGGCAGGATGAACCATCCATCACCGCAATCGCAGCGGGCATGGGGGTGGGCGCGTCGGCGCTTCATTGCGAAAAGGGACTGCACAGAATGACAAGCAAAGATTTCCGCAAGCGCATGCTCGAGACCGGAAGCGCGCTGCGCATCCTGGCGCTCGTCGGCGCAGGTGCCGCTGTCAGCGGTATTGCCGTCGCCCCTGCCGCCGCGCAGGACTACACCTCGGGTTCGGTCGGCGGCACCGTCACCGACGAAGCGGGCAACTCCGTCGCCGGCGCGACCGTCACGCTGACGTCGAACGACCAGGGCTTCACCCGCACCACGACCACCAGCTCGGGCGGTACGTTCCGCTTCTCGAGCTTGCCGGTCGGCAGCTACACCCTCAACGTCACCGCCGCGGACCGTGACGCGTTCACCGCCAACGACGTCCGCGTCGTGGCCTCGCAGAACGCCGACCTCAACGTCGCGCTGACCGCCACCGGCAACGAGATCGTCGTCACCGCGGCGACCATCCAGGCGCCCTTCAGCGGCACCACCAGCGGCGTCAGCGTCAACGTCGAGGAACTCACCCAGCGCGTTCCCGTGGGCCGCGACATCACCAACATCATGCTGCTGGCGCCGGGCACCAACCGCGGCGAGTCGATCTTTGGCGGCAAGGCGGCGAACTTCGTCGCCATCAACGGCTCGTCGGTCGCCGAGAACGCTTACTACATCAACGGCCTGAACATCACCAACTTCGACAATTACCTCGGCGGCGCGAATGTGCCGTTCGAGTTCTATCAGTCGGTCGAGGTGAAGTCGGGCGGCTACCCGGCCGAATTCGGTCGTGCGACCGGCGGCATCGTCAACGCGGTGTCGAAGTCGGGCGGCAACGAGTTCGAAGCGGCCGTGCACCTGAACTGGTCGCCGGACATGCTGCGCGAAAACGGCAAGGACCTGCTCACCTGCGAATTCATCGACGCCTCGGATCCGAGTGCGGGCAGCAACTGCCAACCCTACACTAACCGTCGGGCCGATTATAACGAGAGCTATTCTGCGATCGTCGAGGCCAGCGGGCCGATCATCCAGGATCGTCTGTTCGTCTATGGCCTGCTCGAGATGCGCCACAGCAGGTCGATCGTGGCCGCGCGTTCGTCGGGACTCGCCATCCAGCGCGAGGAGAACGACCCGTTCTGGGCGTTCAAGGTCGATGCGTTCCCGCTCGACGACCATCACTTCGAGCTCACCGTGTTCGACAGTCGCAATGCCGAGACCCAGAGCAACCGCACCTACACCGAAGATGCCAACGGCAATTGGACCTTTGGCCCCTCGGAGCTGACTATCGATAACAACTCCGGCGGCGTGAACTATGTCGGCAAGTACACCGGCCGGTTCACCGATTGGCTGACCCTGTCGGGCGCCTACGGCCGCATGCGCGACCGGTTCGATACGACGGCGGTCGATCTCAACTCCGGCTTGTTCTATTCGGTCAACTCGAGCGGCTCTACGGTCAACGGGGTGGTGAACGGCGGTCTTCTCAATGGGCAGACCGAATCGATCTACGACCGTCCCTACCGCACCGAGCGCGAGTTCTGGCGCGCTGATGCCGACCTGTTCTTCACGGCCTTCGGCGACCACCATGTTCGCTTCGGCTTCGACCAGGAAAACAACACGCTCAATCACGTCTCATCGACGCCGGGCCGGGACATCGAGTGTGACGCCGGCTTTGTCAGCACCGCGGCATGTACGATGGGGCCGGCGGGCGGCGCGGGCGTTCGCTTCATCTTCCTTCCGGCGCTGACGGCCGCAACCGCGGTGGCCACCGGCGTCAACCCGGCGTTCGTCGGCTCGCCGATCGTTCAGCTGGAGTACTACAACTCGGGCGGCAATTATGATGCGCAGAACCGCGCGTTCTACATCCAGGACGAATGGCAGCCGTTCGACCGGCTGACGCTCAGCCTGGGGCTTCGTCGCGACGACTTCGCGCTCGACAAGGCCGATGGGTCGCCGCTCGTCGACCTCGACGAGAACTACGCGCCGCGGCTCGGGGCAACATACGAGTTGTGGCCGGACCGCTCGGGCAAGGTCAGGGCGTTCTGGGGCCGGTATTTCCTCCCCGTCGCCAGCAACAGCTCGTTCCGCCAGGCCAGCCCGGAGCTCTATTTCCGCGAACGCTGGTACTACGACGGCTTCGATGCGAACGGGCTCCCGGTCCTGACCGGGCAGTACCTGCCCGTCGTCCCCGGATCGAGCAGCTATGCCGCGACGTGTCCCTTCGGGCTGACTCCCGGTTCCACCGGCGGGAATTGCTCGGTGACCGGCGACGGCACGGTTCCGGACACGAGCGCCGCGATTGCGCACAACCTCAAGGCGACCCGCGAAACCGAAATCATCGTCGGCTACGAGCATCAGCTGGGCGATTGGACGGCGGCCATCACCTACACCCATCGCAACCTCGACGTTTCGGCCGAGGACATGGCGATCGACCGTGCGGTGCTCAACTACTGCGAGGACAATGGCATCGCCGGGTGCTCGCACACCTGGACGGGCTACAACCAGTACGTGATCGCCAACCCGGGTGAGGACGTCGTCGTCAACTTGCGGGGTCTGGACGGTCGCCTGGTGACCTTCACGGCCGCAGAGCTCGCGGCGATCGGCTTCCCGAAGGCGACGCGCAAGTACGACGCGGTCGAGTTGGCCATTGCCCGGCCCTGGGACGGGATGTGGAGCTTCAACGCCAACTACACCTGGTCGAAGAGCAGGGGTAACTCGGAAGGCTTCGTGCAGTCGGACTTCCAGCAGGACGACTCCGGCATCACGCAGGACTTCGACCAGCCGGGCTTCATCGACGGTGCGTATGGTCTGCTGCCGAACCACCGTCGTCACCGGTTCAAGGCCTGGGGCGCCTTTGCGGTGACCGACGCCTTCATCCTCGGCAGCAACGTCTCCATCGAATCGCCGCGTCCGCTGAGCTGCATCGGCTATCACCCGGGCAGCGACGTCACCGACGGTTCGTTCGAGAACGGTTACGACCAGGCGTCGCACTACTGCGGCGGTGTGCTGAGCCCGCGCGGCACGGCGCAGAAGAGCGCGTGGGTCTATCAGATCGACCTCTCGGCCCGGTACAATATCGAAATCCCGACCGGCCAACTCGTGACTCTCCGCGCAGACGTGTTCAACCTGTTGAATACCCGCGCGGTGCAGGACCGTTGGGAGTTCGGTGATCTCGACGACGCGTTCACTCCGGACCCGAACTTCGGGCTGCCGCGTCTCTACCAGTCGGCGCGTTCGGTCCGGCTCGGCCTGGACATCAATTTCTAACTCTCACGCGAGAGGGGAAAGGGGGAGGCGGGCCTGCGGGCCCGCCTTTTCTTTTGGGGGAAGGGAAAGTCGCGCGCCGGGACCGGGCGACCCCGCGGGCTCAGGCCGAATAGGCCTGCCGGAACGGCTCGAGGTGCGCCGCATAAGCGGCGGACAGGCCGATCCGGGCGGTGCTGATCGGCGAGCGGACCTGTTGCACGCTCGCCGTCATCACCGCGCGCTTGGTCTTGTGCGAATCGAACATCCGCGGCTCCGGCTCGAGCCCGCAGTGCGCCGCTATCCGCGGGATCCACTGGCCCGGCTCGGCCGCCAGCTGCTCGTACGGCACGGTCAGGATGCGCTCCGGGAACAGCGCGCTCCAATGCGCGTGCAGCCGGTCCTCGAGGCGGAAGAAGTGGCCGATATCCGCGAGCGACCAGCTCCACGGCACGCTCGAGGTGAAGAACGTCCGGAAGCACGACAGCGCCGAGTCCTCCGGGTTGCGGCGCAGCCACACGACCCGGGCGCCCGGCAGCGCGTGCAGCAGCAGCCCCATGAAATGCGAATGGCCGAGCGTCTTGTCGACCACCAGCTTGGCGGTCGGGAAGCGCAGCTCGAGCAGGCGGAAATAGCTCGCCGCCAACTCGCCCCACGGATCGGGCCGCGTCGCCGCGCGCTGCTGGTAGGCCAGCGCGCCGGCCAGCGTATGGTCGCCGGTCGGGATCAGCGCCGCGCGCAACAGGTTGACCTCGCCGCCTTCGGCCACCCGCGAATGGCTGACGAGGATCTGCTCGACGAGCGTGGTGCCGGAGCGCGGCAGGCCGGTCACGAACAGCGCCGGGCGCTCGTCGCCCGAGGGCCTGAGCTGCGCCAGCGCGGCCGGCGTGAAGTCGCGGATCAGGCCGTCGACGAAGCGCGTCAGCGCGGCCGGGTCGAACTTCTCCTCCGCCCGGCGCAGCGCCGCGCCTTCGGCATAGAGCGCGAAAGCGGCGTCGAACTCGCCGCAGTCGTGCCGGGCCTTGGCGAGCCCATAGAGGAACCGCGCGCGGATCGCCGGCTCGACCGAATCCATCGCCGGGCGGACCCGCTCCATCGCGGCGATGTCCGCGTCCCCCGGGTCGAAGGTCTTGATCATCGCCAGCGCGAACCACGTCTGCGGCAGGTACGGCGTCTGCGCCAGCGCCTCGCGATAGAGCTGCTCGGCCCGCCGGAAGTCGCCTTCCTGGCCCGCCACCGTGCCGAGCAAGTGGAGCACGTTGCTGTGCCGCCGCACCTCGGCCGGGAGCCGCAGGACTTCCTTGCGCACGAGGTCGGTGCGGTCGTTGTGCGCCAGCTCGCCCCAATAATAGAGCAGCCGTTCCAGCGTCGTCGGCGCGGTATGGGCATAGCGCCGGGCCGCCTCGGTGGCGATGGCGGTCTCGCCGATCTGCCGCGCCAGCATCGCGATGCTCTTCCAGCGCTCGCCCGTGGGCGGGCCGTGGCGCAGTTCCTGCTCGAGCAGGGCGGCGGCGGCGTCGCGCTCGTAGCGCCTGAGCAGCGCGATCGCCTCGAGGATGCGCGATTGCGGCGGCCCGGATCCCATGCCCCGGCCTTCTACGGCAAGTTGAGGCAAAGTCTATTCGCCGCCGGCGCGCGGCGGACTGTGCCCGTCAGGCGGTGCGGCGCGGGCCCAGCGCGCCGCTCGGCGGCAACAGCGCGAGAATCGCGGCCCGGGCGGCGCTGAACTCGCGCCACAGCGCCAGCGCGGCGGGCTTGGCGTCGGCGCCGCGGGCGTTCACCGCCAGCAGCGCGGCGATGCCGGGCTCCATGATCGCGGCGAGGTCGGCGATGCCGTTCTCCGCCCGCTCGCGGCGCCACGCTTCGGCGTCGCGGATCAACGCCGGGAAATTGCGCACTTCGGCGGTCGAGCGCTCGGGCTCGATCCCGGCGAGAATGGCCACCAGGTTGGCGGCGTCGGCCAGCGCCGCCCAGCGCATGCTCGTCGCATTCGCCGAGCTGGCCGCGAAGCTCGCCCGCGACGGGCCCGGCGCGGGGGTGAAGGAGGGCGGGACGGCGTTCATCGGCCGCCGCAATAGCCCGCGCGTGGTTGCCGATTGGTTAGCGGTCGGCCGCCCGCCGCCTACTCCTCCGGCGGCGGGCCGAACGGATCGTCGGGGTCGAACTCGAGGTCGAGCTCGATGTTGGCCCCGTTCTCGCCGGCGGTGAGGCGGTTGTTCTCCTCGCAGACGTATTCCCGGATCTGCCAGTCGGGCTGCTTGCGGAAGGCGAGCTGCTGGACCAGCGGCTCGGCGAGCACGTCGGGGTCGGTGATCGTGGTCTCGATGCGCAGCACGTCGGGCTTCTCGAGCCAGATGCGCTCGTGGATGCGCATGTTCTCGCCGTGAGCGATGCCCGCGGCGATGTCGGTCACCGGGCTGAAGCCGATCGTGTCGACGAGCAGCGTGTCGCCGTCCCAGCGGCCGACCGAATTGCCGTTGAAGTAAGGATCGGGGTCTTCGGGCAGCGCGCGCCCGTCGGTGTAGATCCGCCGCGCCTGGCTGTACGTCTCGGCGAAGATCGTCACGCGCCCCGGCGTGAACAGGATTTCCATCGGATAGGGCTGGCGCATGATGCCCGGCATCCCCGGCGGAACGCAGTGGATCTGGTCGCTCTGGTCGACGCCTTCCGCCGCCTGCCGGGCGCGGAACGCGTCGAGCCGTTGCTGCGCCGCCGGGGTCAGCTTGGGCTGGACGGGGGCGCGGCCGCCGCCGGCGCCGAACAGCAGCGACCAGTCGGGGTTCCACACGCCGCTCCAGTCGGGCAGGCGCTCGAGCGCGGCATAGCCCTGGGCGCGCGGAATCGCCGCGTCCTGCGCCGGCGCCGCGGCCGCCATCGCCAGCGCGGCGCCGCCCGCCAGCGCGCGCGCCATGATCGCCCATCCCTGCATCGATCCCTCCGCCATCCGCGTCCGGCGAAAAGAGTGGGGCGCGGAGCGCGGCGAAGTCAAGCGGCGGGTTGATTCGGTCCGGCATTTGCTGGCAAGACGGCGCCAAGCGCCTGCCGCGAGCCAGAGCGGCGCGGCGCAGGAGAGGACGCATGTTCAGCCAATCGACCTTCGCGCTCGCCGGGGCCGCCCTGTTGGGCGCCGCGGCGCTCGCCACGCCCGGCCAGGCGCATCATTCGACCGCGATGTTCGAATGGGGCACCTCGACCGAGATGAAGAACGTCACCGTCGAGCGGTGGGTGTGGACCAATCCGCACACGTTCCTCTACGTCCGCGACGCTAGCGGCCAGCGCTGGGCGTTCGAAGGGATGAGCCCCAACCACCTGTCGCGCGCGGGCTGGTCGAAGCGCTCGCTGTCGCCGGGCGAGAAGATCGACCTGACTTACTACAAGCTGCGCGACGGGCGCCATGGCGGGTTCAACGTCACCGTCACGCGCGCCAACGGCACCCGGCTGCAGCAGCTCCCGGTCCGCGAGTAACCGTTCCCCCCGGATTACCGCTTGGCGCGCGTCCGCCGCATTGCTAACCCCGCGCCCGGCCTAAGCGTCTTGGGCACCCGTAGCTCAGCTGGATAGAGCGCTGCCCTCCGAAGGCAGAGGTCACAGGTTCGAATCCTGTCGGGTGCGCCAGCCCTCTCGCGTCAGTCGAACAGCCGCGTCAGCAGGTAGAAGCCGGCGCCGACCAGCGCGCTCGCCGGAATGGTGATGAACCACGCCATCACCACGCGGGTGGCGACGGTCCAGCGCACCGCGCTGGCCCGGCGGGCGGCGCCGGTGCCGACCACGCTGCCGGTTATCGCGTGGGTGGTCGAGACCGGGATGCCCATCGCGCTCGCCCCGAACACCACGATCGAGCCCGCGGTCGAGGCGCAGAAGCCGGTGTGGTGGTTGAGCCGGGTCAGCCGCGTGCCCATCGTGCGGATGATCCGCCAGCCGCCCGACAGCGTGCCGAGCGAGATCGCCAGGTAGCAGCTGATCACCACCCATTCGGGCACATGGAACTCGCCGCCGAGGTAGCCGGTCGAATAGAGCAGCACGGTGATGATCCCCATGGTCTTCTGCGCGTCGTTGCCGCCGTGGCTGATCGAGTAGGCCGCCGACGAGACCAGGTGCAGCGACTTGAACACGCCTTCCGCGCGGCGCGGCTGCACTCCGCGGAACAGCCAGCTGGTCAGCAGCACTAGCACCATGGCGATGACGAACCCGAGCATCGGCGACATGAAGATCGCCAGCAGCGTCTTGGTCGTGCCCTCGCTCTCGACCGCGGCGAAGCCGCTGTGGGTGATGCCGGCGCCGAGCAGGCCGCCGATCAGGGCATGGCTCGACGACGAGGGAATGCCCTTGAGCCAGGTCACCACGTTCCACGACATCGCCCCGACGAGCGCGCCGAACACCACCGCCGGGGTGACCACGTCCTTGTCGATGATGCCCTTGCCGACCGTCTCGGCGACATGGAGGCCGACGATCCAGTAGGCCGCGAAATTGCCCGCCGCGGCGAACACCACCGCCATCAGCGGCGACAGCAGCTGCGTCGAGACGACGGTGGCGATCGAATTGGCCGCGTCGTGCAGTCCGTTGAGGAAGTCGAACGCCAGCGCCAGCGCGATCAGGCCGACCAGCAACGGCAGGGCAAGCTCGTGCACGGTCGCCTACGCGTCAGGCGTGATCGACAGCGAGGCCGTCGATCTGGTTGGCGACGTCCTCGAACGCATCGGCGATCTTCTCGAGATGCTTGTAGACCTCGCGCTTGACGATGAACATCAGCGGGTCGCCGTCGGCTTTCGCGCGCGAGAAGTTGGCCTTGAGGCCTTCGGTGTGGATCCCGTCGACCTGGCCCTCGAGCGTGACCAGCCGCGCGGTCAGCTCGTGCAGCTGGCGCCCGTTGCGGGTGATGTCGCGCAGCAGCGGCAGCGCCTGCTCCATCAGCCTGACCGCGGTGCAGATCTCGGCCGCCATCCGCTCCATCTCCGGCTCGAAGGCGGTGAACTGGTACAGCTCGATCGCCGAGGCGCAGGCCTGGACCTCGTCGATGGTGTCGTCCATCGAGCCGATCAGGCCGATGATGGCGCCGCGGTCGAACGGGGTGAGGAATGTCCGGCGGACCTCGCCGAGCACCTCGCGGATGATGTCGTCGGCCTCGTGCTCGCGGTCGCGGATGGCGGTGATGTGGGCCTCGCGGTCGCCCTCGCCGCGAATCAGCTGGGCGAGCGCCTCGGCCGCGGCGGTGCAGGCCGCGGCATGGCGCTCGAACATGACGAAGAAATCGCCCGATTGGGGCAGCAAGCGCTGGAACCAGCCAAACACTTCGGTCTCCCCGCGACGCTAGTGTGCCCCGCCGTTGCCCGATATGGGCGGCGAGGGCAACCGTCGCGCGGGGTTAATCCCAACCGCGCTCGAGAAAGCGCAGCGCGCACCCGGCCAGGATCGCGGCGCCGCGCGGCAGGGCGCTTTCGTCGACCACCATCCGCGCCGAATGGATGCCGCAGCAGTGCGCCCAGTCCGAGCCTTCGGCGGCGACGCCGAGGAAGGCCATCGCGCCGGGCACCTGCTCGAGCACGTAGGAGAAATCCTCGGCGCCCATGATCGGGTGCGCCAGCCGCTCGAACGCGCCGCCGGGAAGCGCCTCGGCCACCGCCGCGAACAGCTCGACCGCGCGCGGATCGTTGATCGTCGGCGGGAAGCCGTCGACCACGGTGACCTCGGCGCGGCACTCGTGCGCCGCGGCGATGCCCTCGGCGAGGCGGCGCAAGTCGTCGCGGACGACCTGGCGGCGCTCGGGCGTGAGCGTGCGGATGGTGCCCTTGAGCACCGCGCGGTCGGGGATGACGTTGTGCGCGCTGCCGGCGTCGAGCTGGGTGACCGTCACCACGGTCGCTTCGGCGGCTTCGTAGCGCCGCGTCACCAGCGCCTGGATCGCGGTGACGATCTCGCACGCCACCGGCACCGGGTCGCGCGTCTGGTGCGGCATCGAGGCATGCCCGCCGCGGCCTTCGACGACGATCTCGAGCTTGTCGGCGGCGGCGAGCAGCGCGCCGGGGCGGCCGGCGAGCACGCCGTGCCGGTAATTGGGCATGATATGCAGCGCGAACGCGGCGTCGGGCAGCGGGTCGAGCAGGCCGTCGTCGATCATGTGCCGCGCGCCGTGGAAGCCTTCCTCGCCCGGCTGGAACATGAAGCGCACCTCGCCGGCGAGCTCCTCGCGCCGCGCGGCGAGCAGGCGCGCCGCCCCGGCGAGCATCGCGGTATGCGTGTCGTGCCCGCAGGCGTGCATCCGCCCGGGGACGGCCGAGGCGAAGGCGAGCCCGGTGTCCTCGCTCATCGGCAGCGCGTCCATGTCGCCGCGCAGCAACACCGCCGGCCCGGGGCGGGCCCCGGCGAGCACCGCCACGGCGCCGGTGCAGGCCGTCCCCTCGCGCCATGCGAGCGGCAGGCCGGCGAGCTCGGCGCGCGCCTTGGCGAGCGTGAGCGGGGTGTCGAGGCCAAGCTCGGGCTCGGCATGGATCGCGCGGCGCAGCGCGATGATGCGCGGCGCGATCTCGCGCGCCTCGTCGAGCAAGGGTCCGGCCCACATGGCTTCACCGTAGCCTGCCGGCCCGGCCTTGCAACCCGCCCCGGCCCGGGCCCGGCGGTTCAGGCTGCAGCCATCGCGCCCGGCTAGGCGCCCGGTCCGCCAACGCGCGACTGTGGCAAGGCGACGACAGCGTTTGGCAAATGTGCCAGAACCGTAGTATTTCAGGGGTCCACCGGGTTAAGGCGTCGCGAATGCACGGGACCGTCCATCTGTTCGACAGCCTGCCGGAAGTCAGCCGGCCCGCCGCGCGCCCGGGGGCCGCTCCGGCGCCGGCGCGCCCGGTGCCGCTGGTCGGCGTCATCCGCAACCCGCGCAGCCACCGCAACGGCGGCACGCCCGCCGAATGGACCGGCCGCGCGAGCCTGCTGGTCGAGACCCCGGAAACCCGCGACGAGCTGCCGGCGATCCTCGGCAAGTTCGCCGAGCGGCGGGTCGACTATGTCGTCGTCGACGGCGGCGACGGCACCGTGCGCGACGTGCTGACGATCGGCGCGGGAATCTTCGGCGAATGCTGGCCGCCGCTGATCGTGCTGCCCAACGGCAAGACCAACGCGCTGGCGGCGGACCTCGGCGTGCCGCTGGCCTGGTCGCTGGCCGACGCGCTCGCGGCGCTCCAGGCCGGCCGGATCGAGCTGCGCCGCCCGCTGGTCGTCGCCCGGCACGACAATGCCGACGCGCGGGTGCAGGGCTTCGTGTTCGGCGCCGGCGCCTACACCGCCGCCATCGGCCTCGGCCAGGAGACGCACGAGCGCGGCGCGTTCAACGCCCTCGCCGTCGGCGTGACCGCGCTGTGGAGCCTGGCGCAGGCGGTGTTCGGCGGCACTGCCAACGTCTGGCGGCGCGGCACCGCGATGCGCCTGCACGACGGCGAGGGCCGCGAGCTGCCGCACAGCGGCCTCGGCGACCCCGCCGAGCGCTACCTGGTGTTCGCCTCGACGCTCGACCGCTTCCCCGCGCGGATCCATCCGTTCGGGCAGGCCGCCGGGGCCTTGCGGGT
>Ga0196977_1000486_pt1 | contig 20844 bp, 26 predicted proteins | sample S3v_1013CmetaG_FD_148634 | JGI IMG/M metagenome (GOLD analysis project Ga0196977, IMG submission 148634) | Soil microbial communities from Anza Borrego desert, Southern California, United States - S3+v_10-13C | ecosystem: Environmental > Terrestrial > Soil > Desert | place: USA: California...
CACCGTCCTCCATCTCGAGAAAGAAGGTAGCAGACAGCCTTCCTCCGTCCCCGCCCACGACCCGGTGCCGCAGCGGCTTGAGGTGTGGACAGAATTGTACAAGCGGCGTCCCGACCCCAATGAGGAGATCGCCGAAGTTCATGCGCACGTTCTCCCATCCCGACCTCGTCATGATCTGGAGACCCGACGAGCCGGAGCCGACGAAGACCGTAAGGCTGCTGAAGTCCCGATGGTCGGGAAACAGCACGTCCTTGGAAGTGCTCTCCGGGCATAAGTACTGTGCTGCGCGCAGGAAGTGCTCTCCACCGTCGTGCAGGCTCAGCACCTCCGTGCCGCTTGCCTGGTCAATGAGCTTGAGCACGAGTCTGCTGATGCAAAGCGACGAGTGGTATAGCGCCTTGAACCTGAGAGGATCAGGCGTCATGCACGGACGGTAATCGAAAAAGTGGCGGCTGGCGCTCGGCCTTTCACGCACGGTCCCCTCGACCGAGGGAGGCGTATACCCGAGGCGGGTCGCCGGATCGTATGCGAGCTCCCGGAACTCGTCCGGGCTGCTGAAGAAGAAGGCCAGCTGCTCGAAGTCGTTCTGTACCTCGTCGGCAGGAAGAACGTCCTGCAGCAGTATTCCTCCGCGTTCCGTAAGAACCGCGTTCAGGCATCCGGCGTCGAGTTCGGGCAGGTGGTAGGGTCTGAGTGACACGGTTTTCCCTTTCGATAGCTAATTTGGCCAACGGTACGCTGGAAACGTACGGTCCAGTGAGAGCCTAGCACTTTAGGCAAAAAATCGCATCTATGAATGCAAAAATACCATCACATCTCCATCCTCCACCACGTACGTCTTCCCCTCAGTACGAATATCCCCCTTATCCCGGGCAGCGCTCCATGAACCGTCTCCAAGGAGCTTGTCCCACTGAATGACCTCTGCACGGATGAACTTCTCTTTAAAGTCGTTATGTATAGCAGCGCCTGCCTCAGGGGCAGTTGCGCCTTTTGAAATGGTCCACGCACGGCTCTCCTTGGGACCGGTCGTAAAGAAGGTAATAAGGCCGAGCGTTCTGTATGCACCGCGTATAAGCGCATCAAGTCCGTCTATCTGCACGCCAAGTTCCGAGCGGAACATGCCCTTGTCTTCGTCAGCAACGTCATTCAAATCACGCTCAGTAGCCGCATCTACATGAACGTACGTGTAGCCGAGCGATTCTATGAGCGTTAGTGCCGCTTCTGCCCGTCCATCGTTCACTTCGTCGAGGTTGTGTCCGCCTGACTTTCCGTTAAGGGAATACAGAATCGGCTTCATGGTAAGGAGATTGAGCGACTTGATCATTTTCGTTTCTTCAGGGGTAAGTCCAGCGCTTCGGGCAAGCTTTCCTTCAGAAAGCGTCTGCTCCATTTTTACGAGTACGGCTTCTTCCGCAACTGCTTCCTTTGAACCTGCGCGTACGTCCCGAACAAGCCTTTCTCTCCTTCCCTTAACAGACTGCGTATCAGCAAGGATCAGCTCCAGATTGATTACCTCGATATCCCGCACAGGATCAACATCCCCATGCACATGCGTAATGTCAGGATCGTCGAAGAAGCGGACCATTTGAAGAATCGCATCAACCTCGCGTATATGAGAAAGAAATTGGTTTCCGAGCCCTTCGCCTTCTGACGCACCCTTAACCAGTCCTGCAATATCAACGAACTCAATCGCCGCAGGAACGACCTTCTCCGATTTAGAAAGCTCCGCCAGCTTATCCAGTCTCTCGTCAGGCACTCCCACGACCCCCACTGACGGATCAATGGTGCAGAAAGGATAGTTCTCAGCAGAAACAGCCTGCTTGGTGAGCGCATTGAACAGGGTTGATTTGCCTACATTTGGCAGGCCGACGATGCCGATTTTCATATCTATTTGCCTTTACAAGCCAGTGAGCTGACTACGCGCTCCCACGAGAGCCTTTTCACTTCCGACAGGCTCTCCGCATTCCCTATTTCTGTCATGCGCACCTTGTATCCGGCAAAGCCAAGAGTCGCTCTCGCTATTTCGTTCGTAAAGTCGCCGAAGAAAAGACGGATAGTCCAATGGTTGAGCTTTGATAGAGCAATAACACGCGCGGTCTTACCCTTGAGAAGTCGGTCCCATCCCGGTATTGAATGCCACGTCGTCTTCTTATGGAACCTGAACGCAAACCCTGGAAGCCAGAGTCGGTCGAACATTCCTTTCAATAGAGCCGGAGTTGCCGACCACCAGACCGGATACACGAGAACGAAGTGATCGGCCCAGCGCATATCCTCCTGGACTTTGAGAAGGTCGGGCTCAAGTTCCTGTATGACCTTGTACCCCTTGTGAAGGATGGGGTCGAAGGAAAGGTCGCCGATGTTCGCTCGACGCACCTCGTGCCCCGCGGCCCGAGCCTTCCGCTCATATATGTCGGCGAAGTGCCCGGACAGCGTCTCCCTGTCCGGATGTCCAAGGAGGATATATATCTTCTTAGCCATTCTGCATTATGGACCCCAGTTCCGTCCGGTACTTTTTCATGACCTCGAGCGTTGCCTTCATCTGGGGCTCGCCGCCTTTGACTCTCCGGTCGACTTCCTCGCCGATCTTCTTGAAGAGCTCCGGATCCTTCTTCACGAGCGTCATGATCTGTTCGCGCTGCCCCTCCGGCACGTCCTTCATCTTCCACTTCATGGCAGCCCCCAAAAGGAAATTCTGTATACCCATATGGGCAGATACTACCATAGAAGGCTTGTATTTGCTGTATACTTTCCCGTATGTATACCAGCAACATCCAGGGGTACACGCTCTTCGGGCTCCTTGCGCTCGTAGCGGTCCTCACCTATTTCATCTTCGAGCCTTTCCTGACCCCGCTTGCGCTTGCGGCCATCTTCGGCGTCGTCCTCTACCCGGTGCACCGCTTTTTGATGAGGCATGTGCTCAAGTCCTGCAGTCTCTGCGCGCTTCTCACCGTGGTACTTGCGACCCTTATCCTGCTTGCGCCTATTTCACTGATCGCGCTTCTGGTAATCGGCGAAGCTCAGCAGACATATGTCTCCCTCACTCAGGGCGTGGGCCTTGTGAACACGCAGAGCGCCATTCTCTATCTGGGCGGCGCGCTTGAGCCGTATGCGCCGGGATCGATAGCGCTTGCGGAGAGCATTGCTGCGGATCTGAACGTGTACGCAGCGCAGGGACTGCAGTGGATACTTGCGCACGCAGGCGTTGCCTTCTCGAGCATTCTCAATATAGGTCTCGATCTCTTCATCTTCTTTATCGCGCTCTTTGTCTTTCTCAAGAACGGTCCCGCGATACGAGAGGGGCTGCTCCGCCTTTCTCCGTTCAACGATGCTGACGACGAGCGCATCTTCAACCGCCTTACGCTCACGATTAACTCGGTCGTCCGGGGCAGCCTCCTGGTCTCCCTTATCCAGGGCCTGGTCGCCTCGATCGGCTACGTGATCTTCGGACTACCGAACCCGATCCTCTGGGGACTCGTAACGAGCCTCGCAGCTCTTGTTCCGGGAGTGGGCACTGCTCTTGTGATGGCTCCGGCGATAGGTTTCCTCCTTATCTCTGGGCAGACAGTATCTGCAATCGGTCTTCTTGCCTGGGGCGTTGCTGCCGTAGGCCTTATCGATAACTTCCTCGGGCCGATACTTATGGGACGCGGGGTGCACTTGCCTGCGCTCGTGATACTTCTTGCCGTGCTCGGAGGTCTTGCCTTCTTTGGTCCGGCTGGCATCTTCCTTGGACCGCTTACGGTGAGTCTCCTTATCGCCCTCTTTACGCTCTATTCGGGTTCTGGAAGAAAACAGAGCTAAGCCAGTACAATCGCGAGTTTTTGATACAGGCAATCCGTGGTATCACGTACCCGGAAGCTGAACCGAATCCACTGCCCCAGGCAGGATCTTGGTTTGGCATATAGCAAATGGAGGAATTATGCTTCTTGAACGTGAAGACCTGTTCGCCCTCAGGGTCATCGATATGACCCTTCGCGAATGGTTCGATGCCTCTGGCGTGACGCAAGGCTACGAATACCGCAGGCTCCGCCTTGAACCGGTCAACGGCGACAACGATTGGCGCACGGCCTCAGGAACTTTGGTGGCAGGGGAAAACGTCATCGAATTCACCTTTGAGACCATAATGGTCGGCCAGGAAGGAGAGCGCGATGCAGGAGATTCCGAATGGTGGATCGTTAGCGGCGTCGAGATCGCTCCGTCGGATGGACCGGCAACGAAGCTCGTGCAGCTGAACATTGGGCGCAAGCTCGACATCAATGAGCTGTGGCTTGGGGTGGTCTATCCGAGCCGCGATGAGACGAATAGTCCGATTGCGCGCGAGATGTACGAGCGAGGTATTGCCCGGGCTAAGCATCCGGACAGCTAACTTCAAGATTCACCGAATGGTGAGAACCCGGGCTTAGGTCCGGGTTTTTCTTATACCAGGAGCAGAGCAAACTGACAGTTCAAGTTTCGAACCTACAGCAGCACTGTCGCCTGATTCTTCGACACCTCAGCCACCCCCGTACTCTCCGCCTCTATGCGATGGAGCTCCCCCTTTTCGTCAATGATCACGATCGGTCCTTCCTTAAGCGAGGATACAAAAGGCTCGTGATTTGCGAGCACAGTGAATACTCCTTCTGCTCCCGGAAAGGTTGCTGAAATAGCTTCCCCATCGAAGAGGTTCTCTCCGACTTTCGCGATCGTAAGATGAAATGTCTTAGCCATTGACCTGGTCGATAGTGCCCTTCATGTAGAAAGCGTTCTCCGGCTTATCGTCGTGCTTGCCTTCCACGATCTCCTTGAAGCCGCGCACCGTCTCCTCGCGTGAGACGTACTGCCCAGGAGTTCCGGTGAAAGGCTCGCCCACGAAGAAGGGCTGCGAGAGGAAGCGCTGGATCTTGCGGGCTCGGGCGACCGTGAGCCTGTCCTCGTCGGAAAGCTCCTCGATGCCGAGGATGGCGATGATGTCCTGGAGGTCCTTGTACCGCTGAAGCACCTGCTTCACCTTGTTTGCGACCTGATAGTGCTCTTCACCAACAACTGAAGGCGTAAGAGCCGAAGAGGAGGACTCAAGCGGGTCGATGGCCGGGTAGATGCCGAGGGAGGCGAGTTGGCGGGAAAGCACCACCGTACCGTCAAGGTGCGCGAAGGTGGTTGCCGGAGCCGGGTCCGTGAGGTCGTCTGCCGGCACGTATACGGCCTGGATGGAGGTGATGGAGCCCTTCTTGGTAGAGGTGATGCGCTCCTGTAGGCGCCCCATCTCCTCAGCAAGAGTAGGCTGATATCCCACGGCCGACGGCACGCGTCCGAGAAGCGAGGACACCTCGGAACCCGCCTGAATGAAGCGGAATACGTTGTCCATGAAGAAGAGCACGTCCTTTCCCCCTTCATCACGGAAATACTCGGCCTGCGTGAGGCCGGTGAGGGCAACACGGGCACGTGCTCCCGGAACCTCGTTCATCTGCCCGAACACCAGTGCCGTCTTATCAAGCACGCCGGAGTCCTGCATTTCGTGATATAGGTCGTTACCCTCGCGCACACGTTCTCCCACTCCGGCGAACACCGAGTATCCTCCGTGCTCCTGAGCAACGTTTCGAATGAGTTCCTGAATGGTCACGGTCTTTCCCACGCCAGCTCCTCCAAAAAGACCGACCTTCCCGCCTTTGATGAAGGGGATGATGAGGTCGATAGCCTTGATGCCAGTTTCGAAGATCTCGGCCTTGGTGGTTTGCTCCTCAAAGGTTGGAGGCTGGCGGTGGATTGGAAGACGCTTCACATCCTTTCCAAGCGGCTCTTTGCCGTCGATGGTTTCGCCGAGCACGTTAAAGAGGCGGCCAAGCGCGTCCGTACCCACGGGAACTGAGATCGGAGCGCCGGTATCCTCCGCCTTTTCACCACGGGAAAGTCCCGCAGTTTCGGTCATTGCGATGGTACGCACCCGGTCAAGACCGAGGTGAGACGCAACCTCAAGCGTGATCTCGCCATGCTGGTCGTTGCCGGGTATGACAAGCGCGTCCTGAATGGCAGGGCGATCCTCTTCGAAGTGCACGTCTACGACCGGCCCGATGATCTCTGTAATGGTTCCCGTGTTCATACTCATTTAGTTAGTTATTAATTGGCGGAGGCTTTCTGCCACTATCCATCCATTCTGCGAGGTCATCATTGAAATGACCTGAATCTTCTGCATAAAGTTTATTTAGCGCGAGTGTCAGCATCTCATAGTTACCCTCACCGAGTTCAGAACGGCGCCTCTCTACCGCGTTGCGCAGCCAGCGGTCTACCCACAAGGACGCCTGCTTTTCGGGAGCCAAATTTTGATCTCTAAATGCGACGCGCAAGCCCTCTGAATCCTCAGTCGGCACATCATTAACTCGCGTGAACAGTTCCTGCTTAACATGGTTCGGGATAGGGGCATAGAGCAAGACTCCTTCAGCCTTCGCCTTTGCCTCAACAATAAGAGCGGCATAGTCTGTCTTGAACTGCTCAGTATTTGAGGGCCTTTCGAATGATTCTGTGCTCATATGCTCGTACTTATGTCGCTAATGCTTCACGACCGCCTACGATCTCCGATACCTCCCGCGTGATGGCTGCCTGGCGAACCTTGTTGTACACGCGGGTGAGGTCCCGGGTTACTTCCTTCGACTTATCCGAGGCACTCTTCATGGCAACCATGCGGGCTGAGTGCTCGGAAGCCTTAGCTTCAAGAAGCATGTAGTAGAGGGAAACGGCGACGAGTTTCGGGACAAGTACTTCAAGCACGTCGTGGCGGGCCCCAGGCTCCGCGTCCGTGTCATAGCTTGCGGGGGCTTCAAGCAACGGCTCGTCGCTCCACTTACCTTTTGCTGGACGGATATCCTTCACCAGCTCCGCCAGGTTGTCTATTGAAAGCGGGAGAAGAATACGAGCCGTAGGCATCTGCTCAAAAGTCGAGCGGAAGTTGCTGTATACAGCAATGACTTCGTCAAACTCTTCGTTACGGTATCCCTCGGAAAGCATGCCGGCAAAGTCTTCCATGAGCGCAAGGGACACGTCGTCACTCTTGTTCTCTTCAGCACGAACAATGTTGTATCCACGGCGTCTGAAATACTCTTCTCCTTTCCTTCCAATCGCGTACACAAGAACGTTTTTGATATCGCGGTCGCGAAGAGAAAGCTCGGCCGCCTTGATCACCCCGCTGTTAAGAGCTCCCGCAAGTCCCTTATCACTCGTAATGATGACAAGCGCAGTCTTTTTGACCGGGCGTACTTGCGCAAGCGGGTCCTGGGAAAGCCCCTTGCTTCCGGTGAGGCGGGTAAGGACCGACACGGCTGCTCGCGCATAGGGGCGACCCCTAAAGGCGTGCTCCTGGGTCTTGCGCATCTTTACGGCAGACACCGCTTCCATGGCGCGGGTCACGGTGTGCATCCGCTTGGTAGCCGCGATCTTTGCTTTGATGTCCTTAAGCGCCATGGTTATGAGTTCCTCGCACTAAACTTATTCAGCACATCCCGAAGCTCGGCCTCCGTATCCTCCGCAAGGTCGCGCGATTCACGAATCTTCTTCAATACCTTGTCTCCTTCGCGCTTCAGGAAGTCCTGGAGCTGATTCTGCGCCTTTGCAGTTTCCTCAGGAGCATAGGTATCGAAGTATCCGTTCGTAGCAGCAAAGATAACGGCTGCCTCCATCTCAAACGGAAGCGGTTCTCCCACGTTCTGCTTGAGCACCTCCGTCATGCGGCGTCCTGCATCGATCTGATTCTTGGTGTTCTCATCAAGATCAGACGAAAACTGCATGAAAGCCTCGAGTTCCCTGAACTGCGCAAGCTGGAGCTTGATCTTGCCCGAGACCTTCTTCATGGCCTTGGTCTGTGCAGATGACCCCACACGAGAGACGGAAATACCCACGTCAATTGCCGGGCGCATGCCTTTGTTGAAGAGGTCTGCCTGAAGGTATATCTGTCCGTCTGTGATCGAGATCACGTTCGTCGGAATATATGCCGACACGTCACCTTCCTGGGTTTCGATGATCGGGAGAGCGGTGAGAGAGCCTCCTCCTTTTTCCTTGGAGAGCTTTGCGGCACGTTCAAGAAGGCGGGAGTGGAGATAGAAGATGTCGCCGGGGTACGCTTCGCGGCCCGGAGGGCGGCGAAGGAGAAGGGAGAGCTGGCGGTACGCGACTGCCTGCTTGGAAAGGTCGTCGTACACGACAAGCGCGTCCCTGCCAGCCTCCATAAAGTGCTCGCCGATGGTCGCTCCTGCGAAAGGGGCGAGGAACTGAAGGGCTGCCGGAGCGGATGCAGGAGCGGTAACCACAATTGAGTACTCCATCGCTCCCTTCTCTTCGAGTTCGGCAACGATCTTTGCCGTCTTTGATTCCTTTTGGCCGATGGCGACGTATATGCAGATAGGACGGGTGTCGGGAGATTCTGATTTCTGGTTCAGGAGGGTGTCGATAGCGATCGCCGTCTTTCCCGTACCACGGTCGCCGATGATGAGCTCGCGCTGTCCTCGACCGATCGGGATCATGGCATCAACTGCCTTGATGCCCGTGTGGATGGGCACGTTCACCGGAGCGCGGTCGATGACACCGTATGCAGTGCGCTCGATTGGTTTAGGCGTAGTCTTTGCGATAGGGCCTTTGCCGTCAACCGGCTCGCCAAGCGCGTTCACCACACGGCCAACCATTGCGTCCGAAACCGGAACAGAAAGAAGCTGTCCCAAGCGGCGCACGAGCATTCCCTCGTACACCTTGGAAGCGTCCCCGAGAATAACGGCACGCACACCGTCCTCTTCAAGGTTAAGGACAAGGCCGTATACCACTGAAGCGTCACTCAATGCATCTTCGAGGCTCCTGTCGTGCGTAGGGTCGAAGACCACCATCTCGGACATGAGCGCCTCCTCAAGACCGTCGATGACGGCAATGCCGTCACCGGTCTCCCGGACAGTGCCTACGCGCTCAGCGCCTTCTTTAGGCTGCCAGCCCGCGATCTCTGCCTCGATGCGTTTGATGATGCTTTCCATGGTGAATACGTTGTTATTAATGGGTGACCTTGCGATAGAGGTCGATGAGCGCGCTCTTGCCTGACCGGTCTATGAGCGTATCGGCGGTGGTGAGGCGCCAGCCACGAATAAGGGTCGGGTTGACGACGGCTTTTGCAGATATGCCCTCTTTCTTTGCTTCCGTTTCCGCCGCTTTGGTTTCTCCCTCTGAAGCTACCTCGAGTACTGCACCGCGAGAACTTTGTCGCTCCGCCTGCGTGCGCAGTTCCCGAAGAAGCTGCGGAAGCACCTTAAGGCGGCCGCTTTCCTTGAGGTGTTGCATGAGCTTCTTGAAAGCATCTTCCTCCTTCATTCCGCTGGCTAGCAACTTTTCTAAAGCTTTTGCGTACGCTTTCTCCATATTTACTTCCTCATCGCCTTCTCGGCGGCAAGTATTGCAAGACGCGCTATCTCCTTCTCGCTCTCGCGAAGCGCGCGTGCTGCCGTTTCCTTTGCACGAGCTTCTGCGTCAGCGGCGATGCCGGCCGCACGTTCCTCAGCTTCCTTAAGAAGGCGGGTACGCTCTGCCCCGGCTTCGTCACGAGCTGACGATACGATCTGCTGTGCCTCTTGCTCAGCGCCGGTTATCTTCTCCGAAACTTCTGCATCCGCTCCCGCAAGCTTCTCCCGTGCCTCCTCAGCGTCTTTCACTCCCTGTGCAACGACACTCCTGCGCTCCTCAAGGGTCCTCAGCACCGGCTTATACAAAAGCCAGGTGAGGACGACGAAGAGCACGCCGAAGTTCACTGCCTGAGCGATGAGGAGCTTCCAGTCGATGCCGAATGCGGAGAAAAGCGCTTCCATGAAGGACTAGACGAACTTGATGATGAACGCGACCACCAGGGCGAGGATGCCGAGCGCCTCGGTGAAGACGATGGCAAGGATCATGTTCGAGATGATCTTTCCGGACGCCTCGGGGTTCCTGCCGATCGCCTGCATGGCTCCTGCTCCAATTAGTCCGATGCCGATTCCCGGGCCGATGACGCCGAGACCAGCTGCAAGCGCCATGCCGAGTTGTGTTGCTGCTTCTACTTCCATGAAGAAAAGTTAGTTGGTAAAGGCTCTCCCGGAGCCGCACGAAAGCCCACTAGTGGCTCTCGTGCGGGTCCATGATCGCAAGTTTGATGAAAAATAGCGTTAACATCGCGAACACCACTGCTTGGATGAAGCCCACAAACACCTCGAAGGCCATCAAAGGCACCGGCAGAAGGTATGCGAGGAAGAACGCCGCAACTATGATCATCACTTCCCCGGCGAAGATGTTGCCGAAGAGACGGAAGGAGAAGGAGATGACACGGCCGAGGTTCGAGACGATCTCTATGAGACCAACTGCAAAACCTACCGGTGACTTAAAATTAACGTACTTGCCGCCGTACTTCAAGAAACCAAGCACGGCGATGCTCGTTATCTCAATGGTGAAGAAGGAGATGAAGGCGAGCGCGAGGGTGAAGTTGAGGTCCGCTGCCGGAGCTCGCAAAAGAGGAATTAGACCATGATCGCCCTCAACGCCTATAGAGCCGACTCCAGGAATGAAGGCCAGCTCGTTCCCGATGAGCACAAAGAGGAAGATGGTCATGACAAGCGGGAAGAACTTCTTTGCAAGCTTCTCGTTCTCAAGGGTCTCGGTCATATAGTTGAGAACACCCTCAAAGAGCCACTCGATGCCGGCCTGAAGTTTCCCTGGGATGAGGGCAAGTTTCCTGCGGAAAAGCACTGCGAACAAAACAAGCACCGCCATGGTGATCCATGTCAGCAAAAGACTGTTGGTTATGGGAAGCCCGAAGAAATGACCGATCTCCTCAGCCTTAAGAACAACGTGGATACCGCCGCTCTCAGCAGCGTGTTCTGCTGCCGGGGCAGCGTGCTCGGCCGTCTCTGCTGCCAGTGCAGTTAGCGCCATAGAGTATAAAAAGACCCTTCTCGGGCCGTGGACCCTACCATATGCAGAGAGTGTATCAAACGGTATAAATAGAACCAAATGAGAGGGGCGCGCGACCGGTTCGCGCGCCCCTGAAACCACCGCGTTTAGTCGGAAAGGTCGCACGACATCTCGATGACCTTTCGGATCTTCTCGAACGGTGGTTGGTGGCCGATGCTGATCATCTTACCGAACCAGAGATGGCCCAAGCTTTGCAGGAGCTTTGAAACCAGGAACTCCTTATCTCCGAACTCATTGCAGATGATGAGAATGGCTCGTTCGAGCGTCGAGCTCTGGAACCCGCGACTAAAATTGGGATCTCGAAGCATCTCGAGCACCTTCGTAGCGATGATGTTGGAGTCGCGGATCGACTCCCGCACGATCCAGCGGAATATGTCGTCGGCCACCTCCTCCTGACAGCGCAAAGTGATCCACAGCCCAAGCACGTGCCGTACCACCCAGACCTTGGCCTCGATGTTGTAGGAGTGCCTGACAGACAGCTTGGCATATGCTCTGGAGAGAGTCTCGAACCGAAAAGCGGTCCAACGATCCTCCTTGAAGCCGGCTACTGCGGCGCAAAGATACCTGGTATATCTTTCCGCGGCCTCTGGCCGATTCTCGAAGGAGAGATCGGAGCTGAGCTCGAGGAGTTCTTGGAGCTTGTGGACTTGGTCTTCTGGATCGAGCCGCTCCAATAACTGAAATGTAGCGGCGTCGCCGGCTGCGCGTAATGCGCTCGATAAAGAACCGTCTTGCATTTATCGCACTCCATTGTTCGGACCTGAGTCCGAGGACGTCCCGCGGACGAGACTTATAAGGTGCCTAGACACCAGCGTTTGGATCGATTTGATCCAGATAATAATGATGTGCTTCTGAGGGAGGGCTGTCAAACTACGAAATACGGCTCTGGGTCTATGGCTCCGAAGTATCCATTCTCTTGGAACACGTTCTTGAAGCCTCTCGGAAAGCGTCTTCTGACGGGCTTGAGTTCAAAGTGGAGATGCGTTCCGGAGGATAAGCCTGTGTTATCGGCATATCCAATAATCTCTCCTGCTTTTATCCGCCGCCCCTTCCTGACGGCGTATGAATCAAGGTGCCAGTACCGTGTCTTTACGCGATACCTTCTGTTTAATCCTTCAAGCTGGTATCTGCATTTTGAGACTATTTCGACCCCAATTCCCCGCTGGTTTTCAGAAACTAACTTATGCACACGTCCTTCAGTTGCGGCGAGCACTGGCTGCTTATGAGTAGCTAGCAAGTCAACTCCATTGTGTCCTTTAAGGCCTAAGGAAGTGTAGAGAGACTCATACCCAGGAGGACAGGTCCCGCTCGGCAAACGCGGGAGGCATTTCGTGCGGGTAGCTACGTCAACACAGGTTAGATTATCTCCAAAGTGTTGAGTAATTGAAAATGGAAAAACTGGTCTGGCTAACTGCAACATTACAAAAAAGTATAGCTTTTTAGGTGGTTCAAAACCTAAACTGCCAACTAAAAAGGAAAGACCGCCGCACCGAGAAGGGGGACCCGGTGCGGGGTCAATCCTTGCTCGTCGCAGCGGCCGGGGCTTCTCGCTTAGAGGAAGCGAGCGATCTGGGGGAGCGCCCACCGGGCGAAGCGAGGACCGTAGTGCTCGCTCGCGCAGTAGATGATGCCCGAGATCGAAACCGTGAAGCCGATGAACTGGAACGTGTCCCACATAGTCATAGTCCTTCGTGTCCGTGGATGCTGTGGTAAGTATACATAATTGGAGATATTTGTCAAGCCTCAATAGGGCCAAGTATTAAAAAGGTTCCAACATCGTCCCAAACTTCCTGTAAAAGGGAAAAGCCGTCTCCAAATGGCTATCCCACTTGAGTAAACGGCTTGGACGGTATGGCCGATGCCGGACGCTCCTTGAATATCAGATTGCTGATGACGTAGCTCGGAATGCCGAGAACGAACAGAACTACTGCCCATGCCACATAGCGATCGGGGTACACGTACTGCAGCATGTAATTCAGAGCAATTGTGTTCAGAGGAACAGACGCGATCCGTATGGCGGTGTATATCGGCAGTTGATACCTAATCGCTTCCTCACTCCTGTCTCTGAACGTCCAGTACTTTTGAAGAACGAAGGCCGCGATGCTGCTGATAGAAAAGCCGATCAACGACGCTGTCGTGTCTCCGTATCCACTGAGCAGGTAGAACAGGGGGGCGTAAATGAGGACGTTGCAGGCGGTTCCTGTGGTTGAGAACCGCCCAACCCTATACTTAAAAAGTAAGGTGAGGATTCTCATCTCAAGGTTCCTTATATTGCTTCCAAACTGATACTACTCATCAACACCCCGCTCACGCAAGCGTGGCATGGGAATTGCGAGCAATCGCGGTCAATTTACTTCCCTTTCTTCAGCGCCTCCAGATCCTTCAGAATCGTTCTCACGTGCTCCGTAAGCTGTTCAAGGCTTTTCGCCTGCGCCGTATCTCGCTTCTCGTCCTCTTCGTCCTCTTCGTGAATTTCCTCAAGATCCTCTTGGATCTCACCCAAGTCCTCTCCCAGTTCCTCAACGTCCTCCTGAATTTCGTCGATGTCTTCCTCCACTTCCCGCAGGCTCGCGGTGTTCGCGTTCACCGTCATCTGGATGAAGATGGCGAGATAAATGGCTTCGAGGGATACAAGAGTTGTCAGGATGAGGAGCATCGTTTCAAGAGCGAGTACGTCGAGAATGACAAGCAGGAAGAATCCCGCGAATACGAAGGTGTGCAGGATGAGTGAGGGTACGGAGCCAACCCAGTTCGTAAAGCGAAAGGTAATAAGCTCCTTTTCAGGACGCGGCTTCATATATACAGAACCTAACTCTTAGCTGTTGGATTGTCCATGAAGGGCGGTACAATAGGTGCACATGGATATATCGCGCACCCCGAGGACGCTCATGCCGCGCCCGCGGCAAGTACGCAAACTTCCCAAGGCCCGGGAGCGCCTCCTGCGCGAGATGCGCAAGAACCGTTCGCCGCACCACCCCTGGATGCCGGTCATCGGGTCGGCTTTCGTGATTGCACTTGCCCTCTTCTCGCTTCCAAGCGTACTTAGGCACGACCTAGAGGACGAGAGCCTTGCAGGGAACGCACGATCCTTCCCCGTAAGTGTCTATCCGGATGAGAAGACCATCGTGACCGATCCTGAGATAGAACAGCTTTTGTCGGTAGCTCCCACCACGCTCGGCGCCGCGGTCAGCTATGCGGAACTCGCATACCAATGGCTTGCGGTCCGTATCTCGGAAACACCCGTATATCAGCAGATCGCTGGCACTGCAGGCATTAATAATCTGTTCGTGACCGTACATGCCGGCCAGCGGGCGGAGGAGGTAGCAGCGGCCTTTGGAGCGAAGCTTGGATGGACGAGCGCACAGCGTGCAGCCTTCCTTAAAGCGGTGCGGGCAAATAATCCCACGCTACCTGACGGACAGTTCGTGCCGGGAACCTATTTCGTGGGGGTCACCGATCCTGCGGAGGTTGCGGAGATCACGAATGAGCGCTTCGAGGCTGAAATACTCTCTCGGTACAGCACCACGACCGCAGCACAGGTTCCTCTTGAGGACGCCATCATCATCGCTTCTCTTATAGAGCGCGAAGCAGGAGGCTGGCACGACATGCGCCAGATATCCGGCGTGATCTGGAACCGCCTTTTCAGGAACATGAACCTACAGATAGACGCGACGATGCAGTACAGCAAGGCGACGCTCGCTGGAGGAAAAGGGGGCTGGTGGCCGACCCCGAAGCCCGAGGACAAGAACATCAGGCATGCGTACAACACGTACCGCGGACCGGGACTCCCTCCGGGCCCAATAGCGAATCCTTCAATTGCTGCAGTGGTAGCGGCCCTTAATCCCAAGAAGACGGACTGCATCTTTTATTTCCATGACAAATACGGGCGCTTCCACTGCTCGCCCACGTACGAGGGCCACGTCACCCTACTTCGCAAACACTACGGACAAGGCCGCTAGATCCTCCGACTTTTTGACCAGGCGTAGTAGAGGACCGCGAAAAGGAGAACCGCGAGAAGAAGTGCGAGAAAGATCTGCTTCTCAAAGCGGTCGATCACCTCAAGATATCTGATATAGAACTCGCCTGCCTGCCAACCGGCAAGAGCAAGGAAAAAGGCGCGCAGCCCCGATCCGAGAAAAGTTATGGCCAGAAACTTATCAAACGGATAGCGCACGATACCGCAGAAGCCGGAGAGCGCGAATCCCGGAACGACGGGAATGAAGCGAAGCGCAAAGAGCGTTATCTCGTCGCGCTTGCCTCTCGTCATCTTCGCCTCAATGCGCTCGATCTCTCTCCACGAAAGGCCCGTGTATCTGCGGGTACGCTCAATGACCGGCTTTCCTCCGTAGTAGGCAATGCCGTAGAAAACGGCCGAGGCAATGCTTATCCCTATGGCTACAGGAATAGCGACCAGAAACAGGGCCTCTAGCCCTATGACGGCAAGGCCTGCGTCGGGAGGAAGCAGAAAGAAACCGGCCGCAAGAGGAACAAGAGCAGATGGTATTGGGGCGAAGAACTCCTCGACCATGACGGCTAGGAATACGCCCCAGGCGCCATATTCGGCGATGACTGATTGGATATAAAGAATGCCTTGCTCGATCATGAAGTTCTATTTCTTTTTCGGAAGTTTCTTGCGATGCTTTTCTTCGCGTCCGACAAACCATTTATCTTCCGCGTCGAACCACCATGAATCCGGATGCATCGTAAGAAGCTTCTTCGTGATCTTCTTCCCCGCGGGCGTTTTGATTCTCTTTGCAGCAATTGCGATCCAGGCCTTCGCCTTGCTGTTTCCCTTGACCTCCTCCTCTCTCAAGGACGCAATCCACTCCATCTGGTCGGCATCCTTCACGAGATTCGCCTCAACCGTTACGCGTTCCTGCTCTTCGTTAAAAAGAGCCAGAAGCTCTTCTCCGAACGGAACGTCCGAAGCGAGGTCCTCAAGAGCCCTTCTCTCGGCAAGGCGTCCGTAACGCTGGTGTACGTAGTTGAGATCGCCCGTGCGGCCTTCGCCAAGATCGTGCGTAAGGGCCATAAGTACGACTTTCCCTTTGTCTACGCCCGGAGTTATGTGCGCAAGCGCATAGGCGATAAGCGCCGTACGGAAAAGATGCTCGGCCACTGACTGCTCTCCGCTTCCAAGGAACCAGAACCCCGAGCGCGGCGTCTGCTTATGAATACCCGTTTCGTAGATAAAGCGGGAGATCTGGTCCGTTGTAGGAGCTTGCTTCGACTTCGGCCTTTTCATGCTCCTTGATAATACCACCGCCCCTTTGCTATGGTCAGTGAGCTCGGGCGATTAGCTCAGTTGGTTAGAGCGCACGCTTCACACGCGTGAGGTCACAGGTTCGAATCCTGTATCGCCCACCAGGATGGGAAGTTTGCTAATAGGATAAAGGTCTTGCGGGTATATTTCGATTAGATTGATCCTATGTTTTCGAGCCACTTTCCGTTTCTCGGAAATTCTGTTGTCATATTCCTTGGAGGCTCCTGCCAATCCGAAGAATTCGATAAAAGCCTCTCCAGCCTGGAAATCGGCAGTAAATTTTGAGTTTGGGTACGGGGCGTTTCGCACATGCAAAATGCCATTACTCGATAAATAATCATCAATGATCTTTTCCGAAAACGAGTCGCAGGAGTGACCGTCACTTGCTAAGAATTTTTTTGAAAAGAGAACTGGATTCGCTTCAAATCCAGCCTCCTTGATAGCAGCATTCCAGCTTCCGAAGCGGGTGACATATACATCCCAGGCGTTGAATTCTTTCTTGAGCGGTATTCTTCCATTTACAGTATAAAAGTCCTTTATACGAGTTATTAGTTCTTCTTTTGTATAGCTATTTTTCTTCCAGTATTCCTTCAGTCTAATTCCTGCCTTCTCTTTTTCCTCTTCTGACATCTTGTGCACATTCCTTCTTTCATTAATTTTATCCTTCTTATCCTGAGTTAGAACGATGTCCCTTGTCCATTCATACGCCGTGCTTGGACTGATAAACAAATCAAGTGCGATTTCTCTGTGTGTGGCCCCTGCCTTACGAAGACTTCTCGCCCGGTCTTTAACTGACGTCGGTTTGGTCATACATAAAATTATGGCCCTCTGTGTGGTATTCTCTCAGCACCCGGCAATGAAAACATTCTGCTGCTGGCTGAAAGGATTTAGAAATAAATCATCTTTCTATCATCTCGGGCTGTAGTATATGGGTATTATTTACGCATGGGGTGCGTAAGAACCGGATTCAAGCTCCGGCAGCCCGACCGGGCCGTGGTATAGTGGTATTACGTACGCTTCGGGTGCGTATAACCCGAGTTCGATTCTCGGCGGCCCGACTAAATAGTGAAAGCGCTCTCAAAGTTGAGAGCGCTTTCACTATTAAGTAATATTTAAATTTACAAACAAAACGATAAAAAGAAGACCGACTATATATGAAATCACAGCGTAACGCCCCAAGACCTCCTTAATGGTTGTGTAAAAACCAAATCTGCTACTTTCACTAATTCTTTGCTTGGTTCTCTCATGACCAAGCTTACGGACGGCGAACGTACTAATTGCCGCAAATACGAGTGAAACGAGCAAGAAATATTCACCCTCATATAGCAAAAGAAGAGCCTTTAGTTCAGCTTTATTCAGGCTCTGCAAGAAAGGAACTAGCAGCGCTAGTGTTCCACCGGAAAGAAGCGTCCAATGTATAAAAAATCGGAGATCCTGTTGAAGGGCCAGAGTTCTAGAATCCTCGTAAAGAGCTTCCTTATTGCTCATATTTTAATATTTTCGAGATACGGTGGACCGTACAGGATTCGAACCTGCGACCCCCTCTTTGCAAAAGAGGTGCTCTACCAACTGAGCTAACGGCCCGTCCGGATATATATACCATACCCCCCTCAATTTTGCAGCTCGTTTATCTTAGCCGCAACGATGAAGTCGTTCTCCGAAAGGCCCTTCACCGAGTGCGTCATGAGCGTGATCCCGACCTTTCCCCAGGAAAGCTCGATATCAGGATGATGCCCTTCTTCCTCAGCCAGTTCCCCCACCTTGTTCGTAAAGGCTAGAGCTTCCTTGAAGTTGGGGAAGTCGTAGCGGCGGGAAATGGAAGTGCCGTCGTCTGAAAGCGCCCACCCCGGCACGTGCTCCATGAAGTCCCGCGCCTGCGGAAGCGTCATGGCGGGAAAGTCGCTATTGCAGGGAATGCGCTCTTTTTCAGTTAATTTAGTCATTTCTTTAAAGCTAGATCAACGAGATGCGCCGTGAATTCCGGAAGCTTCACGCCCACGGCGGCAAGGGATTTCGGCATAAGGGACTCGCCTGTCATGCCCACTGCTGCTGCAGTATTAAGTTCAAGGAAGTAGATTCCCTTATCAGACACAATGAAATCGGAGCGCGAGTAATGACGCTGGTTCAGCGCCGCATGAATAGTGCGCGCCGCCTGCATGAGCTCATCGGAGATATTCCTTGCAAAGCGGCCGGGGACGATCTCCTGCGACTTCCCCGAGTATTTGGCCTCGTATGAAAAGAAGCTGTGCTCATCCGGAGGAACTATCTCAACCGGAGGAAGCGCATACAGAACCTCACCCCGAAGTCCCTCCACAATACCAACGGTTGCTTCCCTTCCTTTTATACGCTCCTCTATCATTACGCCTCGCGAACCTTCTTCAAAAAGGGCAAGCATAGCATTGCGTACCGGCTCGAACCCGCCCACCATTGATATTCCGACTGAAGAACCGGAATCCACGGGCTTCACCACTACAGGCTGGCGAAAAAGACGAACCGCCTCGCGAGCTGCGGTATCTACTTCGTTTGCGTTCTGCGCAAAGAAGTATCTCGGCACTTTGATGCCCGCCTGCTTGGCTTTCTCCTTTGCCATGACTTTGTGGGATGCATGGAATGCATGGAAGGGATCCGGACCAGTATACGGAACGCCGTACGTATCAAGAACCTTCTGAACCTCGCCGTCCTGCCCGTATGCCCCATGAACGACGATGATCGCAACATCGATCAAAGGAAGAACGCGGTCGGGGGTGGTAGGGCGGCCCTTCTCATGCCATACCCCCTCCTTATCTATGTATATGTCCCGCACATGGAAGCGGTCGTCAGGCAAATGCTTCAGCACGCTTGCCCCGCTTTTGAGCGAGACCTCGTGCTCGCGCGATGGACCTCCCCGGAGAACTCCCACGACCGTGGTGTGCATGTAGAGAAGTATATCAACAAAAAGAGAAGGCCCGGAGATATTTCACTCCGGGACCCCTTGCGGTGTCTGCTCATTTCAGGGCGAGGCTACCCCACAGGAACAGGTTCTTACCGCTGCTCATAGCATAGTTAGTGCCAGGTCATAGGTCGAAATCTCCTGACGATCGATCGCGGATGGAAACCAGCCGGCTCACTGCAGAGCGGCAACGGACGCGCAATTGCATGCGGCGCACACCGACCCATCCGTTTAGGTAATAGCACGTATACTATTTTTTGTCAACTCCTTTCCTGAGCTTAGATCCCCTCGCCCATCGGTGCCGTGCAAGAGAGAACCGGTGGGCCTCAGAGTTAGCTAATACGGCATCCGCGTCCGTAATGCCGGCCCGAAGGCCCCCAATGACTTCTCTGGGCCTGTGCCTCTCATCCTTCACCACCGCAACAACCGGTATCCCTATGCCAACCTCTTTTAGCACTTCCTCTGCAGCCTTCTTGTGGGTTTTACCGCCATCAACAACGAAAGCCTTAGGGAGCTGCCACTCTGGATGCCCAAGCCTTCTTGAAAGCACTTCCTTGAGCGAGGCAATATCATTGTTAAGCGACTTGCCTCCCACCCCACGGATCTTGAAAGTACGATAGTCGGCCTTTACCGGAACCCCATTATCTATGACCGTCATGACGCCGATCGCGTCAGTACCGCTGATATGCGCGGTGTCATATGCCTCAATGCGCGGACTTGGCTTCTCCTCTCCGCGCACTTCGCGTATCAAGGAAACGTCCTGCACGTGATCAAGCGCGAAAAGCTGCCTGCGTATAGTAGATGCCTCCTCGAAGCGTTCTTCTTTTGCGAACTTGTGCATCTCACGTGTCAGGGTCTGACGGAGTACCTTCACTCGACCTGAAAGGAAAAGGCAAACGTTCCTGATCGATCTCAGATACTGTTTCCGGTCCATCTGCCTCGGGTATGCCCCTATCTGCCTGTTGAATTCAACCTTCGCTCGCAGGTGCTTGTTCCCTCCGACCACGTTGCGCCCGTCGGTCTCCACCGGCCGGGGAGTGTCATAGAAAGGAAAGATGCGCCTGATGATACGGAGCGCTTCCCGAAGCTGGTATCCGGACGGAAACGGACCAAAGGCTTCCTTAAAGGGCACTTCCGGCGCTCCTACAACTACCTTTCTTTTGAAGTCGAGCTCCTTTCCGCGTATAGGAAGCACACGCGGTATTTCCTCGTCAGTGATGACTGCGTACAGGAACGTCTTGTCGTCCTTCCCCATTGCGTTCCCTATGGGCCGATGCTCGCGAATGAGAGATGCCTCACGCACAAGAGCCTCAAGCACGGTCGGGGCCGTCTCGTACATGAGGCCGTCGGACTGCGTGACAACGTCGACTAGGCGAGGGCCGCGAGTAACGATGAGGTCGTCGTCGAAGTAGGAGCGCACGCGATCGCGCAGGGAAGTCGCCTTACCCACATAAAGAACCTTCTTCGACTCCCCTCTGCCTTTAGTGAAGAGGTATACGCCGGGACAGTCTGGGAGGTCGTATTTGCTTAGTTCGGTGCGGAGCATGAGAATAACAAGCTTGACGATTGCTGTTGAATTATATATAACATTTACGGAACACGAAATCGAAGCAGTAAACCACGGGAGAATACGATGTCATCGATCAAGAACAGCAGCCTGCGCGAAGGCAACTACCATGCACTCCCCGGGCTCGGCATCATCATCGTCGCAATC
>Ga0196977_1000488_pt1 | contig 20791 bp, 15 predicted proteins | sample S3v_1013CmetaG_FD_148634 | JGI IMG/M metagenome (GOLD analysis project Ga0196977, IMG submission 148634) | Soil microbial communities from Anza Borrego desert, Southern California, United States - S3+v_10-13C | ecosystem: Environmental > Terrestrial > Soil > Desert | place: USA: California...
AGAACTCGCCGGCGACGACCGACTCGTTGTATTCGAGCCGCGGCCGGTACGTCACCACGTACTCGCGCCCGAGCCGCCCGCGCTCGCGCCGCAGCCCCGGCGCGTCGAGGTCGATCTCGCTCCCGTTGACGGCGACGACGCGCGCCCGCAGGGTCGGGATGAGTTCCGCGCTCGCGCCCGTCGTCTGCGAGACGATGCGCCGCACGCCCTCGACCTGATCCTTCTGCACGTCGAGCAGGTACATGTTCGGCAGGTTGCCGCGCCGCGTCAGGTCGAACTCGTCGAGCAGGTTCGACTGCACGGCCTGCACCGCGATGATGAGGAACGCGCCGAGGCCGACGGCCATCACCACGACGCGCGTCTGGTTGCCCGGCCGGTGCAGGCTGTTGACGGCCTGCCGCATCGAGAACGTGCCGAGGCCGCGCGCCCCCCGCACGAGGTAGATGAGCAGCCCCGCGGAGAGGTAGAGCAGCGCCGCCGTCAGGCCCAGCCCCGCGAGGAAGAAGACGCCGACCCTCAACGACCCGGCCTGCCACGAGGTCAGAAACATCAGCCCCGCGACGACGGCGAGGCCCACGCCCCAGCGCCAAACGTCCAGCCAGCGCCGCGGCAACTGCGCGTCGGCCTCGCGCAGCAAAAGGTTCGGCTTGACGTTGCGGATGCGCATGAGCGGCAGCGCCGAGAAGAGCAGGGAGATGAGCAGCCCCAGCCCCAACCCCTGCGCGACCGCGCCCGCCTGCAACTCGTAGCCCATGTTCGGCGGCAGGCTCTCGGCGAACTTCGCGCGCACGAGGAGGAGCGCCGCCTTCGCCAGCACGACGCCGAGCGCGCTCCCCGCCAGACCGAGCGCGACGATCTGCGCGAGGTAGACGGCCGTCAGCCTCCGCCCCGTCGCGCCGACGCACTTGAGGATGGCGATGGACTTCTTCCGCTGCTCGACGAAGACGCGCGTCACCGAAGAGACGCCGATGCCCCCGAGCACGAGCACCACGAGGCCGGTCAGCGAAAGGTAGTTCTCGGCGCGCGCGAACTGCTCGCCCATGTTCTCTTCGGACTCGCGGTAGGAGCGGACGCCGACGAGGTTGTCGCCCAACCCTTCGCGCAGCCGCGCCGTCAGCTCCCCGACCCTCCCCTCGCCCGCGCGCAGGAGCACGCGGCGGCGCGAGCGGCTGCCGAAGCCCGCGAGGCCCGCCTCGCCGACCGCGGCGCGCTCGACGAAGACGCGCGGGCCGAGGCGGAAGCCGCCGGTCGCGCCCGGCTCCTGCGCGGTCACGCCGCGAATCTCGAAACTCTTCTCGCCGATGTTGACGCGGTCGCCCACCTTCAGGTCGAGCCGTTCGAGCAGGAGCGGGGCGACGACCGCGCCGCCGCCGGCCAAGAGCGCGTGGTCGAACGCCCTGCCGTCCGCGAGGCGGAAGTCGCCGTAGAGCGGGAACGGCGGCTCGATGCCCTTCAGCTCGACCATCAGCGCGCCCTCGCGCGCGGCGTCGGCCGGCCGCAGCATCGTGGGGGCCTCGATGGTCTCGGTGCGCGCCTCGACGAGCGGCGGGCGCGCGATTTCGTCGAGGCGCGTGCGCGTCTCGGCCGGCAGCTCGCGCGTCGAATCCACCTGCACGTCGGCCGTCATCAGCGCGCGCGCCCCGCCCGCCACCGCGCGGTTGAGGTTTTGGATCGTCGAGCGCAGGGCGACGATGCTCCCGACGCCGACGCCGACGCACAGGAAGAAGAAGAGCAGCCGTCTCCACGAGGCGCGCAGCTCGCGCCGCGCCATGTTAAAGATGAACTTCACGGGCGCGCCGCCTCCAGCTCTCCGGCCGAGAGTTTTTCGCCGGCCGCGGGCCGCAGCATCTCGTCCGAGGCGACGCGGCCGCCGCGCAGGGAGACGCGGCGGTCGGCGCGCGCGGCCAGCTCGTGGTCGTGCGTGACGAGGACGAGCGTCGTCCCTTGCCGCCGGTTCATCTCGACCATGAGGTCGAAGACGTGCCCGCCGTTGCGCGAATCGAGGTTGCCGGTCGGCTCGTCGGCGAGCAGGATCGAGGGCTCGTTGGCGAAGGCGCGGGCGACGGCGACGCGCTGCTGCTCGCCGCCGGAGAGCTGCGACGGGTAGTGGTGCGCGCGGTCCGTGAGGCCGATGTCTTCGAGCAGCTGCCGCGCCCGCGCGCGCGGGTTCGGCGCGCCCATGATCTCCATCGGCGCGAGGATGTTCTCCAGCGCCGTCATCGAGGGGATGAGGTGGAACGACTGGAAGACGAAGCCGAGCTTGCGGCCGCGCAGCGACGCCAGCGCGTCCTCGCTCATCTTCGTGATGTCCTCGCCGTCGATGAGGATGCGGCCCGAGGTCGGCGCGTCCAGCCCGGCGACGAGGCCGAGCAGGGTCGACTTGCCGCTGCCCGAAGGGCCGACGACGGCGACGAACTGCCCGTTGGGGATCGTCATGTCAAGCTCGTGTAGAATCGTCAGGCGCTCGGCGCCGGACTGCACCGTCTTGGAAACTTTGTATAATTCGACCATGAAAACCCTTCTGCTCTGCCTCTGCCTGCTCGCGCCCGCCGGCCTTGTGGCCTGCGGCGGCGCGGCCGAAAACCGCGCGGCCCCCGCGCCCGCGGCCGCCACGCCCGCGCCGCCCGCTCAGACTTTACCGAAAATCGTCGCCTTCGGCGACAGCCTGACGGCCGGCTACGGCCTCGCGCCCTCGGAAAGTTACCCGGCGCTGCTCCAAAAGATGCTCGACGCCGACGGCTACAGGTACGAAGTCGTCAACGCCGGGGTTTCGGGCGACACCTCGGCCGGCGGCCTGCGGCGCATCGACTGGGCTTTGGATGCGGGCGAGGTGCGCTTCGTCATCCTCGAACTCGGGGCCAACGACTTCCTGCGCGGCCAGCCCGTGGCCGAGACGAAAAAGAACCTCGCGGCCATCATCGAGCGGGCCGAGTCGCGCGGCGCGCGCGTGCTGCTCGCGGGCATGTACACGACCACGAACGCGGGCCGCGACTACCAGCGCGAGATTGACGAAGCCTTCAAGTCGCTCACGCGCGAGCACGAGGTGACGCTCATCCCCTTCTTCCTCGAAGGCGTCGCCGGCCGCGCCGAACTCAACCTCGACGACGGCATCCACCCGAACGCCGAGGGGACGAGGGTCGTCGCCGCCACCGTCTACAAGCACCTCCGGCCGCTGCTGGAGGAGGAGCGGAAGAAGCAGGGGTGAGGCGGCCGCCGCCCGGGGCCGCGCGCCGCCCCGCCGCCGGGCGCGCGGGAGGCCCATTTCAGCGCGGCCGACCCGGCCGATTCATTCATGCGCCACGACGTAATCATCATCGGCGGCGGCGCGGCGGGGCTGATGTGCGCCGCCGAGGCGGGCCGGCGCGGGCGCGCCGTCCTGCTCGTCGAGCACAACGGGCGCGTCGGCCGCAAGATCGAAATCTCGGGCGGCGGCCGCTGCAACTTCACGAACGTCTACACGTCGCCGAAAAACTTCATCTCCGCCAACCCGCACTTCGCCAAGTCGGCGCTCGCGCGCTACACGCCGGCCGACTTCGTGGCCCTCGTCGAGCGCCACCGCATCGCCTACCACGAGAAGAAACTCGGCCAGCTCTTCTGCGACGGCGGCTCGCGCCAGATCATTGAAATGCTCCTCGGGGAGTGCGCCGGGGCCGGCGTCCGCGTCCTCACCGACTGCCGCGTCGGCTCGGTCGAGAAGGGTGACGAGTTCGTCCTTCAGACGAGCCGCGGCGAGCTGCGCGCCGCGTCGCTCGTCGTCGCGACGGGCGGGCTGTCGATCCCGAAGCTCGGGGCGACCGACTTCGGCTACCGCGTGGCGCGGCAGTTCGGGCTCGCCGTCGTGCCGCCCGCGCCCGCGCTCGTCCCGCTCACGCTCGCGCCCGCAGACCTCGCCTTCTTCAAGCCTCTGAGCGGCGTCTCCGTCCCGGCCGTCGTCCGCTGCTGCGGCGCGGAGTTCGCCGAAAACGTCCTGCTCACGCACCGCGGCCTGAGCGGCCCGGCCGTCCTCCAAATCTCGTCCTACTGGGAGCGTGGCCGCGCGCTCGCGCTCGACCTGCTGCCGGGGCTGAACGCCTCAGACCTCCTCGCCGGGAAGCGCGACGCCCACCTCGAACTCTCGACGCTGCTCGCCGCGCACCTGCCGAAGCGCTTCGCGCAAATCTGGTGCGAGCTGTACGCGCCCTCGCGGCCGCTCAGAAACTTTTCGCCGGCCGAGCTGCGGGCCGTCGCCGAGCGGCTCCACGACTGGCGTCTGCTGCCGGCCGGCACCGAAGGTTTCCCGAAGGCCGAGGTAACGCGGGGCGGCGTCTCGACCGACGAGCTGTCGTCGAAGACGATGGAGGCGCGGCGCGTCCCCGGCCTCTACTTCATCGGCGAGGTCGTGGACGTGACCGGCCACCTCGGCGGCTTCAACTTCCAGTGGGCGTGGGCCTCGGGCTTCGCGGCGGGGCAATACGCGTAAAGGCGGGTAATGGGCGACGGGCGACGGGGAATGACAGACCGCTTCTCCCCGTCGCCCGTCACCCGCCACCCGCCACCAGCCTTTAGTCTTTCGCCCTCGGGTGGTGTTTCTCGTAGACGGCGCGGAGGCGTTCGCCGGTGACGTGCGTGTAGATTTGGGTGGTCTGGAGGTCGCTGTGGCCGAGCATGGCTTGGACGGAGCGCGTGTCGGCCCCGTGTTCGAGCAGGTGCGTGGCGAAGCTGTGGCGCAGGACGTGGGGCGAGACACCGCGCAGGCCGGCGCGCTCGGCGTGACGGCGGAGCGTCGCCCAGAAAGTTTGCCGCGAGAGCGGAGCGCCGCGCGGGCCGACGAAGAGTCGCGCCGACTCGGCCCCGCCGAGCAGGACGCGCCGCGCCGACTCGTGCCTTCGCAGCCACGCGAGGGCCGTGCGGCCGACGGGCACGCGCCGCTGCTTGCTCCCCTTCCCCGTGCACTGGAGGATGCCGCGTTCGAGGTCAACGCTGCCGACCGTGAGCGAGACCAACTCGGAGACCCTCAGCCCGGTCGCGTAAAGCAGCTCGATCATCGCGCGGTCGCGCGCGCCTTCGGGGGTTGAAACGTCGGGCGCGGCGAGGAGGCGTTCGACCTCTTCCTGCGTGAGGAAGCGCGGGAGCTTCTGCCCGGCCTGCGGGGCGGCGGCCTCGGCGGTCGGGTCGGCCTTAACGTGTCCGTCGAGCAGGAGGAAGCGGTAGAAGCCGCGCGCCGCCGTCAGCACCCGCGCCGTCGAACGCGGCGCCAGCCCCTCGCGCGCGAGCGACATGATGAGCTGCGAGATGTCCGCCTTCTCCAGCGACTCGGCGGCCCGCCCCCGCGCCTCGGCCCACGCCCGCAGCCGCGCCAGATCGCGCCCGTAGGCCTCGACCGAATTCCCGGCCAAGCCCTTCTCGACCTTCAGATAAAGCAGATACTCTCGGATTAAATCACGGGGCATAAGATGAAGTAGACAGCAGTCGGTAGACAGCAGCGCTCCCGCGCCGGGCGCGTTGATGCTAACACCAAAGCCTCGCGGCGGAGAAAGTATTTCTGCCGGCCGCTGACTACTGTCTACTGCCGTTCAGCTCGTCGGCTTGTCGGGCGCGGGGAGGGTGGCGCTGAAGTCTTGGAGGAAGCGGCGGACGTAGGTGTGGAGAAGTTCTTCGACGCGGCGCGGGTCGCGCGAGGCGACGAGGAGGCCGACGTGGTGGCGCTTGTCGAGGCGGAAGACGATCTCGGGGTCGTCGTAGGCCGAGGTGTCGGGCCGCTCCTGACGAGCGAGCGAGATGACGATGCCGGCGTAGTCGTCGCGCGCCTCGGGCACTTCGTAGCCGCCGTGCTCGCCCGCCACCTCGATGCGCGCCCACTCGCGCCAGAGGTTGACGCCGGTGGCGGCCTCGACCACCTCGGCGATGTTCGCGCCGCCGACGCGCGCGGCCGTCTCAAGGAAGTAGAAGCGGCCGTCGGCGCCCTTGATGAACTCGGTGTGCGTGACGCCGCGGGCCAGCCCGAGCGTCCGCAGCAGGTCGCGGTTGAGGGCTTCGAGCGCCTGCGCGTCCGGCGAGTCGCGCGCGATGACGCGCGTCATGAACACGCCGCCGCCGTGGGCCACCTCCATCGGCGGCACGCCGTACTTGCTCGACGCGGCGAAGACCACCTCGCGCTCCGAGACGATTGAGTCGACGTGGAAGATGTCGCCCGCGACGAAGCGTTCGAGCAGGTGGAACGACTGCCGGTCGCCCAGCTCCTCCAGAAGCGGCCACAGCTCGTCGGCGCTCGAAACCTTCCGGATGCCGACGGCCGAGGCTTCCGAGCGCGGCTTCAAGACCCACGGCGGCGGGACGCGGTTGACGTAGTCGCGGATGTCCTCGCGGTTGAGGACGTGCGCGAACTCGGGGACGAGGATGCCGTGGTCGCGCGCCTTGACGCGCATCGCCAGCTTGTCGCGAAAGTAGCGGGCCGTGGTGTCGCCCATGCCGGGCAGGCGCAGGTGCTCGCGCAGGGCCGCGGCCGTCTCCACGTCGAAGTCGTCGAGCGGCACGATGCGGTCGACGCGGCGGTCGCGGGCGACGAAGCTGACGCTGCGCACCAGCGCTTCGAGCGGGAACTCCTCGGGCATGTAGAAGCTCTCGTCCACGGCCTCGCGGGGCCAGTCGGCGTCGCGCAGCTTTTCGAGCGTGAGGAGCAGGACGCGGCAACCCAGCCGCTTGCATTCGCGTATAAACTCCTGCCCCTTTTCGTAGCTGGCGAGGCACAGGACGGTGAGCTGGCGCTTCTCTGTCAAGGCGGATTCTCCGGCGGTTTGCTGGTCAGAGCGACGCGCCAGATGATAACGCATCGCGGTGGAATCGACCACAGAGGGGGTTTTCAAGTTCTGATTTTTGATTCGCGGTCGGTGGTCGTCAGCCGTCGGTGCTCTGTCTTTAACTGACGGCTGACAGCCAACTCAAAATTTTCTTCGTCGGGAATCATCGAGCCATGAACATCTCCATCCCCACGCCGGGGGGCTTCGACCTCAGGCGCACCGTCGGCGGCCACGGCTGGTCTGACCTCCTGCCCTTCGAGTGCGTCGACGCCGGGGCGCTCGTGCGCGTCCTCGACGTGGGCGCGGGCGCGCCCGTCGCCGTCACCGTGACGGGCGGCGAAGGCTCGCTCGAAGTGCGCGCCTCGCGCCGCCTCAACAAGGCGGAGGCCGCGCGCGTCGGCCGCGACGTGCGCCACATGTTCCGCCTCGACGACGACCTGACCCTCTTCTACGCGGCCGTCTCCGCCAAGCCCGAGTTCGCGTGGATCGCGCGCGACGGGGCGGGCCGACTGCTGCGCTCGCCGACCGTCTTCGAAGACCTCGTCAAGTCGATCTGCACGACCAACTGCACGTGGGCTTTGACGAAGAAGATGGTGGCGGGCCTCGTCGAAAACCTCGGCCGCGAGGAGCGGGGCGGGCGCCGCGCCTTCCCCACGCCCGAGGCGATGGCCGCCGAGCCGCCGGAGTTCTACCGCGACGTGGTGCGCGCCGGTTACCGTTCCGAGTATCTGAAGGAGCTGGCCGGGCGGGTCGCGGCGGGCGAACTCGACCCGGAGAGCTGGCTCGGGAGCGAGCTGCCGACCGACCGGCTCAAGCGCGAGATGAAGAAGGTGAAGGGCGTCGGCGATTACGCGGCCGAGAACCTTCTGAAGCTCGTCGGCCGCTACGACGTGCTCGCGCTCGACTCGTGGGTGCGCGCCCAGTTCACGCGCAAGCGCAACCGCGGCCGCGCCTGCGACGACCAAAAGATCGCGCGCTTCTACGCCGGCTTCCGCGACTGGCGCGGCCTCGCCCTCTGGTGCGACATGACGCAGGAGTGGTTCGAGAAGCAGGAATAGCCACGGAGGAAAGACGAATCAAAACCCTCGCCGGAGAATCGAGCCTGACGTTCGTCGCTCGACTCTCCGGCGAGGGTTTTACTGTTTCTTCTCCCCCGCGCCTCCGCGGCTAATTTTGCTTGAGGAGCGACGACGGGCAGAGGGGTTCGAGGACGCACTCGGCGCAGAGCGGGGTGCGGGCCTTGCAGACCTTGCGGCCGTGGTAGATGAGCAGGTGCGAGAAGTCTATCCAGTCGGCCTCGGGGATGAGGCTCATCAGGTCGCGCTCGATCTTCTCGGCCGCCTTCTGCGCGGAGAGGCCGAGGCGCTCGGAGAGGCGCGTGACGTGCGTGTCGACGACGACGCCGGTCGCGAGGCGGTAGGCGTTGCCGAGCACGACGTTGGCCGTCTTGCGGGCCACGCCCGGCAGCTTCAACAGTTCCTCCATCGAGGCGGGAACCTGCCCGCCGTGGCTCTCGACCAACTGCCGGCACGCGCCCTGAATCGCCCTCGCCTTGTTGCGGAAGAAGCCGGTCGGGCGGATGTCCTGCTCAAGCTCCTCGGCCGGCGCGGCCGCGTAGTCAGCGCAGGTGCGGTACTTGCGGAAGAGCGCGGGCGTCACCTGATTGACGCGCTCGTCCGTGCATTGCGCCGAGAGGATGGTGGCGACGAGGAGTTCGAGCGGGCTGTCGTAATTCAGGCTGCAACGCGCGTCCGGGTACTCCTTCCGCAACAGCCCCACGATCCGCCGCGCCCGCCTCTGTTCGGGGGAAATCGCCAAAGCAAACCTCTGACAGCCGTGAATCGAAAAGACGGTCGTCAGTTCTTCGTCTCTAACTGACGACCGACAACTTCCCTTCACGCTTCGCGGCCGTTACTCATCTTCTCCGCCGCGCGGGCCTGCGGCCGCGGGCGCGCGGGGCCGGCTTGCGGGCGAACTCCTGTTTGATGAACTCGGCGAGGGCGGCGCGCGGGATCGAGACGCCGAGCACCACCGTGTTGCCCTCGGTGCGGTTGACGAAGGTGCGGATGGCCTGAAGCGCCATGCGCGACTGCCGCGACTCGGCGGGCTTGGCGCGCTTGCGCTCGATGTCGCGCTGGGCCGCGCTCTCGGCCGCCGTCAGCCCCATCCGGACGAGGCCGCTGAGCGCGTTGGCGTGGTCGGGGCTGTCGGCCAGCACGGCCGCGCGCATCGTGAGGTTGAGCGCGTCGAGCCCGTTCGAGAAACTGACCTGCCGGAGCCAGCCGACGACGCGGTTCAGCTCCTCGTTGCGCGGCAGCCCGAGCCGCTGGATGTGCTCGGACATGTTCTCGGGCAGTTCGGCCGTCAGGCTCCAGAGCGCCTGCGGGTCGCGCGCCGCGAGGTCTACGAGCGAAGCCCTGAGGCGGCCCTGCCCGTTGGCCGCGTCCACGGCCGCGCGCACGTAGCCGGGCACGCCGACGGCGAGCGTGTGCGCGTCGAGCGCGGCGGCCGCGACCTCTTTGAACGGCAGCGGGCGCGGCTTCGCGGCCTCCGCGGTCGGGGCCGCACCATCCGCGGGCGGGGCCGCGGACGCGCCGCCCCTGCCGACGGCCGAGATGTCGAAGACCTGAATCGTCCTGCCGGCGTAGGTCTCCTCGCTCACGGGTATGTTCTGCGTGCCGACGGCGAGGCGCGCGAGCGCGAGCAGGGCGTCGGCGCTGAAGTCGCCGCGCATCACGAGGAGCACCTCGGGGAAGGCCCCCGGCTGCGCGCCTTCGGCGAAGCGTATGCCGGCGGTGAGCGAGTGAACTTCGCGCACGTCGAAGCCGACCTTGCGCGACTCGGCGATGAGCTTGTCGTACTCGGCCTTCGGCAGCAGGCCCGGCAGCGCATCGCTCATGATGCGGCGCGCGTCAACGTGGAGGACGGCCTGCGAGTCGGGGAAGTTCGCCAGCGCGCCGCGGGCGTCGCCGGGGACTTGCGCCGAGGCGGCCGCCGCGAGCGCCACGATGGCGAGGGTCGCCCGCAGCAGCGCGGGCGCGGTCAGTTTTCTCATGTCCTGAATTTCCTTTCGGGAAAGAACCGGAGAGCGCCAAGCAGATTAACAGAACCCGCGTCCGGAATAACAGACCCGCGTTCAAAAATCGGAATCGAGCCGAGAGTTTCGAGTTGAAGGCAAGCGCCGAACAGAACCGCGGGCGCGTTGACATTAACGTCGCCCGGCCCGCCCGCCGCCGCTCTGCCTCTTAACTCGAAACCCGAAACTGTTTATCGCCTGACCGGGACTTCGAGCGAGAAGCTGCCGCCGCGGGAGTTGCGGCCCGGCTCGGTGAAGCGCAGGTCGGAGAACTGCACGATGACCTCGCCGACGCAGCCGCGACGCAGGCGGGCCACGGGGAAGCGCGCGAAGTCGAGGAGCACGCGCGCGCGCTCGTCCCCCGCCGCCTGCTCGACGAGCGCGCCGTCCGCGCCCGAAGGCTTCTCGACGCGGACGAGGTTCCGCACGTCGGACTCTTCGACCCCGTCGAGCGTCGCGCCCGTGACCCTCGAATCGAAGCGCCACGTCGCGCGGTCGGTCTCGAAAGCGTAGCGCCACGCCAGCGGGTCGGCCAGCAAGGGCATCGCCGCTATGGTCTCGACGCGCTCGCCCCTGCCCGCCGCGAGGTCTGCGGCGGCGAAGCGCCCCCACTCCAGCGCCCGCCGGTGGACGAGCGCCAGCCCGCCCCAGTAGGCGACGACGAGCGCCAGCGCCGCCGACGGGATCGCCCTCCCCCAGCGCGCCGGCAGGTCGAAGAGTCGCGCCGCCACGAAGAGGCCGAGGCCCGCGAACCAGACGACGTAGGCGGCCGTCGGGATGCCGGCGTTCATCCGGCGCGGCAGGAAGACGAGCGCGGCCGTCAGCAGAAGACCGAGCGCGGCCCACAACGCCGCGCGCCGGGGCGTCTCCGACGCGGCGAGGAAACACGCCCCCCCGAGCAGCAGCCAGAGCCACGGATCGACGATGAAGACGAGATCGCCGTAGACCCACTCGCCGCTCCACGGCAGCCACGGGCGCACGCCGTAGCTGTTCGTCCAGTCGAGCAGCGGGTGCGTCGCCGTGACGAGCAGAGAGCTGATGAGCAGCCCCTTGAAGCGCGCCCGCGGCGGGCGGCCCCGGAGGCGCGCGGCCAGACGCGCGACGGCGTAGACGACGGCCGGCAGCAGCAGCCCGAGGGCGAGCGTGCCGGCGATGGAGTGCGAGACGCCGCGGTGCTGTTCGAGGTAGACGGAGGGGCCCGCGACGAGGGTGACGATGTCGGCGTCGGGGAGGTTGGCGGCGACGAGGCAGGTGGCGGTCGCGTAAGGCGACGTGCGCTCAAGCCCCGCCTTCGCGGCGGCCAGTCCGACGAGCGTGTGCGTCAGGTTCTCCACGAGGGAAATAAAGTCTGGGGCTGAGAGTTGAAGCCCGGCCGCGAGGGGGCTTCTCAAGTCTCGCCGGCCCCCTGCCGGGGCCGACTTGAGACGCCCCCTCACGGCCGGGCTTCCGTTGCCTTTTACGGGCGGGGGAAGCCGGGCGCGCCGGCGGCCGCGGGGTCGGGCGGGAGCTGCGCGTAGCGCTCGGGGCTTAGCTCCTGAAGCTTGTCGGCCGCGGCGCGGATGAGCTGCGACTCGGCCTGCGGCGTGCCGTCCGGCTTCTGCTGCTTGCGCGCCGCCTCGACCATCTGGAAGAGGAGGTTGACGGCCTCGTCACGCTTCCCCTGCTTGGCCTGCACGGTGGCGAGGCGCAGCTTCAAGGTGTTGTCCGAGACGTTCTTCTTCTGGTCGTTGAGCAGCTCCTGATAGAGCGCGGCCGCGGCGTCGAGCTGGTTGTCGGCCTCGCGCGCCTGCGCGAGCGCGAACTTGGAGCGCGCGGCAACGTCGGCGTCGCCGCTCCTGACGAGCTGCTCCAGCTCGGCGAGTCCCTGCGCGCGCTCGACCGTGAGCAGGTTGGCGGCGGCGAAGTAGCGCGCCAACTCGCTGTAGGGCGAGCCGTGCTCCTGCTGAACCTTGCGGAACTCCTCGACCGCCTTCTGGGCGCGCTCGCGCTCGGTCGGGAAGGTCGGCGACGCGCCGGGCTGCGGCGTGGCCGTCACCTCGGCCTCGTGAATCTCGATGGCCCGGCCGAGGGCGAGGCGCGCCTTGTCGGCCCGCTGCTCGCGCCACCAGCCGAAGGCGAAGAGCAGGATGGCGAGGGCGGCCAGACCCGCCAGCGCGTAGAGGATCGTGCGCCCGCGCCCCTCGTAGCGGTGCGAGAGGCGCTCGAAGGCGTGCATGGTCGTGTCGCGGAACTTGTCGTGCTTGAGCTGCTGGCGGCGTTTCTTGGTCGTTAGGGCCACGTCTTTTCCTTGCGCAAGACCGCACTGCGAGGTGCGTTCTGAAATCTGGGGATTGAGGCAAAGACCTCACTCTAGCGACGCGCGCGAAGCGTTGTCAAGCCGGGGGAGTCGCCGGTAGCGGTAGCCGGTAGCCGGTAGAAAAACCCTCGCCGCCGCGCCCTCCGCGCCGGCACCGGCGCCCTCCAAAGGGCCTGCCCGCTACCGGCTACTGACTACCGGCGACTTTTGTGGTATTAACGGCGGCGAATTCTTTAAACCTCGCCGGCATCCAACGGGTGGGATGAAATTTTTTCGGGAACAAAGCGGGCCGGGCCGGTGTCGAAGGTCTCAGTTGAAGGGGCAGTGGCCCTTCGACAGACCCTCCCGGTTCGACGGAGGACGCCTGTGAGCTTCGGAGAGCCATACGCCCTCCGCACTCAAGCGGAACTGGAGAGGGCTGCCGACGCGGCAGCCTCGGCGGAGGCGCGGTCGGGCGCTTCGGCCGAGGGTCAGTTCCTTGAAAGGCTTAAGGCCGGCGACGCGGCCGCCTTCAACCACCTCGTCGTCGAGCGCTCGGGCGACATCTACGCCCTGCTCTACCGCCTGACCGAAGACGCCGAGGAGGCGCGCGACCTGACGCAGGAGGTCTTCCTTCAGGCGTTCCGCAACATCGGCGGCTTCCGCGGCGAGGCCGACCTGCGGACGTGGCTCTACCGCATCGCCGTCAATCAGGCCCGCAACCGCTGGCGCTGGTGGAAGCGGCGGCGGCGCGACCGCACCGTCTCGCTCGACGCGCCGGCGGGCGGCGACAACGACGCCCCGCTCTCGGCGAGCCTCGCGGCCGAAGCCGGCGACGACCCCGAGCAGCAGGCGCTCGACCGCGAGCGCGAACGCGCCCTGCTCACGGCCCTGCGCTCGCTGGCGCGGCCCTACCGCGAGGTCATCCTCCTGCGCGACATCGAGGGCCTCGCCTACGAGGACGTGGCGGCCGCGCTGGAGATCAACGTCGGCACCGTCAAGTCGAGGCTGTCGAGGGGCCGGGCCGAACTCCGGCGCAGGCTCGAAAGCTCTTTGTAAAAGCAGTCGTCAGCGACCAGTCATCAGTCTTCAGTGCAAGCGGGGGCTGCCCCTCGGCCCGTCACTGATCGCCGGCGACTGACGACTGAGAACTTGATTCAGCTCGGATGGCTGCCCCGCCCCGGCTTCACCAAACCCCGGTGCCAGGTGGGTCAGGAAGCGGCAGCAGCGGTCTGGCGGGAGAGGCGCGCGAGCGCCGAGCGGCATCGGGCGCGGGCGGGTTTGACAAAAGCGGCCAGCAACAACCGTCTTTTAGACACCACCCGCGGCCGAAACCGGCGGCACGCGCGGCTCCCCACAAGGCCCGCCGAACTGCTTCCCTGAATAAGGGAGCAGCCGGGGTCGGCCAGCCATCCGGGCCGAAAGGCAGGTGCCGGGTGTCGGCGAAATCCCAAGCCGGCGCCTGACACGCGGCACCCGGCCCCCTAGACTTATGATGACTTGTGAGGAATCGAAGAAGGCTTTCTCGCCGTACCTCGACGACGCCCTGTCGCGCGAGGCCGGCGGCGCCCTCGGCGAGCACCTCGCGGTCTGCCCCCCGTGCCGCGCCGAACTGGAGGCGACGCGCTCGCTGATGCGCAGCCTCTCGCTCGTCTCGCGGCCCGCGCCGCCGCCCGATCTCGCCGCCTCGATCACCAACGCCCTCATCATCGAGCGCGCCGCCCGCCGCGCGCGGCCGCAGCTCCCGCTGCCCGTCCGCGTGCTGCGCTGGGTCGAGCCGCGCGTGATGCCTTACGCCGTCGGCGCGTTCTACTCGATGCTGCTCTTCGTGGCCGTCTTCGCCGCCATCCGGCAGCCGATGCGGCTGCTGCGGAACCTCGCCGAGGCCGAGCGGCTCGAAGCGGGCCTGCCCTCCAACGTGACGTGGGTGGACGGCAGCGGCGGCTTCGACGTGACGCGCCCGCTCTCGCCCGAGCTGACGGCGGCCGCGGCCCGCGCGCCCTTCTCGGTCGAGTCGCCGACGCTGAACCCGCGCGGCGCCCTCGCGCGCCTCGCCCTGACCACGCCCGCGAGCGGCAACCCCGACGACGACGACATGATCGTGGTGGCCGACGTGTACGGCAACGGCCGCGCCTCGCTCGCCGCCGTCGTCGAGCCGCCGCGCAACCCGCGCATGCTCGACGACCTTCAGGACGCCTTCCGCAAAAACCCGGCCTTCGTCCCGGCCTCCTTCGACCGCCGGCCCCAGACCATGCGCGTCGTCTTCGTCCTCCAGAAGATGAACGTCCCGAACGAGAGCTACTAAAGAGTCCCGGGTCACAAGCCTGAAGCCCCGAGTCGAAGACGGCCGTCTTCGACTCGGGGCTTCAGGCTTGTGACCCGGGACTTTTATTTGATGAGCGGGTAGAGCTTCTGCGCGAGGCCGGGGTTGAGGGCGGTGAGCTGCTGGTAGACCTGCATGGCCTGCTTCTTGTCGCCGCTGCGGCGGTAGGCGTAGGCGAGGTTGAAGAGCGCGCCGGCGTAGTCGGGCTTGAGGCGCACGGCCTCGACGTGGGCGGCGATGGCCTCCTTGAAGCGGCCCGTGCTGCCGAGCGCGAAGCCGAGGTTGTTGTGCGCCTCGGCCCAGTCGGGGCGCAGGCGGACGGCCTGCGTGAACGAGCCGACGGCCTGCCCGAGCAGCGTCTTCTTCTCCGCATCCTTGCGCCCGCCGGCCTGCGCGAGGCGGCCGTAGGCGACGCCGAGGTTGAAGTGGGCGTCGGGAAGGTCGGGCTGGCGCGCGATGACGCGCGTGAGCGTGTCGATGGACTCCTGAAACTGGCCCGAGTTGTTGAGCACCCACGCGAGGTTGACGGCCGCCTCGTTGGAGTCGGGCCGCAGGCGCAGAGACTCGCGCAGGGCGGCCGCGGCCTCCTGCCACTTGCGCTCGCGGCCGAGCGAGTAGCCGAGGTGGTGGCGCACGTCGGCGTCGGCGGGCCGCAGGCGCGCGGCCTCGCGGTAGGCGGCCGACGCCTCCGGGAAGCGGCCGGCGGCGCGCGCCGCGTCGCCGTGGTTCTCGTGCGCCTCGGCGTTCAGGGGCGTGAGGCGCGCCACCTGCCGGTAGGCGTCGGCGGCCTCCGGATACCTGCCCTTCGCGTAGAGCGCGTCGCCGAGGTCGAAGAGCGCCTCGGCGTGGTCGGGCCTGAGCGAGACGGCGCGGCGGAAGGCCTCGATGGCGCGGTCGGCGTCGCCCGAAGCCTCGCGGGCCACGCCGAGGGCGTAGAGCGTGTCGGGGTCGGGCGGCTTGAGGCGATCAACCTGCTCGAAGGCGGCGGCGGCCTCGGCGTGGCGGCCGAGTTTCGTGAACGAGGAGGCCAGTTGCTCGTAAGCCTCGGCGTCCTGCGGGTCGAGTTGCGCGGCGCGCTGGAGCGGGCCGACGGCCCCGGCGTGGTCGCCCGTCGAGGCGAGCGCGAAGCCGAGGTTGTACTGCGCGTCGGCGAAGTCGGGCTTGAGCCGGACGGCTTGGCGCAGGGGCTCCAGCGCGTCGGCGAAGCGCCCGGCGGTGATGGCCGCCTCGGCCCGCTCGTTGAGCGCCTCGGCGGTGACGGGGGGCGTGCGCCGCGGGCTGGGCGTGGCCTCGGCGACCGGCGTGCTCGCGGGCGAGGGCGCGGGCGTAGACCTGCCGCGCGCGCGGCGCGGGGTGTATTTGCGCGGCGAGGCGGAGACGGCGCGCTCGCGCGGGCGCGCGGGCCGTCGCGCCCGCGGCGGATCGACGAAGACGCCGAGGCCGCCGGCCAGCTCGCCCTGCTGCGCCGGCGCCCCGAAGGGCGCCCCGAGCAGGAGCAGCAGGCTCAGCCCCCCGACGCCGATGCTTCTCACGATGTGCTCTCTCATCTTCCGCGTCACTCCTTCGGTGTAGTCCGCCGCCAATACTACAGCGTCTCGGCGGAGCGCGCGACATGGATTTGCGGAAAGTGGCACGCGCGCGCGGCCTTGCGCGTTAACGCCTGCGCGGTGAAACGGCCCCGCGGCGGCGCGCGGCCGCGGGCGGCGGCCTTCAGGGTCTCGTGGTATATTCGGCCGCGGCCGCCGGCGGGCTGGCGCGCGGCGGCCCGTTCAAATGACCATGAAAGTTCACCACGGGGGCTTCGGCCCGAAGCCCGCAGAGAAGATTCTCAAGGCGCTCGACTCGCTCCCGTCGCGGAAGGTCACGGTCATCGGCGACGTGATGCTCGACCTCTTCCAGTTCTGCCGCACCGGGCAGAGCAAGCCCATCGACTCGGAGAAGCCGGGCAAGCGCGCCTACAGGCTGACCGACAAGGTGATGACGCTCGGCGGGGCGGGCAACGTCGCCGTCAACCTCGCCGCATTGGACGTGCAGACCTCGATCCTCGGCGTCGCCGGCAACGACGGCAACCGCGTGACGCTCAAGCGGCTCGCCGAGCGGCGCGGCATCCGCCACACCTTCCTGCCCGACGACACCCGCCCGACCACCGTCAAGAGCCGCCTCTACCTCGACGACAGTTACGTCATCCGCGTGGACGAAGAGTCCACCGAGCGGATTTCCGCCGAGCTGGCCGAGAGGCTGCTGGAGAGGGCGCGCGGCGAGGTCGCGGGCAGCGACGTGGTGATCCTCAGCGACTACGACAAGGGTCTTTTCCGTTCGGGCGTCTCGGAGGAGATCGTGGGCCTGTGCCGCGCGTCGGGGGTTCCCGTCGTGGTGGACGCCAAGCCGCCCAACATCGGCCTGTTCGCCGGGGCCGACATCGTCGCGCCCAACGCGCACGAGGCCGCGGCCTTGGTCAGCACGTTCCACGCGCCCGGCCGGAGGGAGCAGGGCGTCCGCCGGCTGTTCGAGATGGTCGGGGCCAAGAACGTCGTCGTGACGCTCGGCGAGGAGGGCGTCTGCGGCTTCGACGGGCGCGCGTACTTCCACGTCAGGGGGCACGCGGTGCGCGAGGTGGACGCGGTCGGGTGCGGCGACACGGTGCGGGCGGTGATGGCCGTGGCCTACGCTTCGGGCTTGGACATCGAGAGCGCCGCGTCGGTGGCGAACGACGCCGCGGCCCTCATCGTCCAGAAGCCCGCGGTCTCTTCGATCAGCCGCGACGAGCTGTACGACTTCGTGTCGAAGGTCAGGGGTGAAGAGTCGGGCCGGCCGCTCGAAGCGCCGAGCGGTTCCTAGCAGAACTCGCGGTTGGTGTAGAGCTCCGCCATCGCCACCAGAATCCGGCGCGGGCCGGCGAAGGGTTCGCGCCCGTGCGACGAAAGAAAGTTGTCGAGCATCAGGATGTCGCCCTCCTGCCAGCGGAAGGTGACGGCCGACTCCCGGTAGACGCGGCGAATCTCGTCGAGCACCGCGTCCTCGATGGGCGAGCCGTCGCCGTAGAAGGCGTCGCGCGGGATGTCGTCGCCGAACTCGGCCGCGAGCGAGGCGCGCACCTCCGCGTCGAGGCTCGACTGGTGGAACATGTGCGCGTGGTTGAACCAGACCGTGTCGCCCGTCCGCGGGTGCGTCGCCACGGCCTGCCTCACCTGCCGCGTCCGCAGGCGGTCGCCCTCCTTCCACTCGAACTCGGTGTAAGACCGCCGGCAGTACTCCTCGACCTTCGCCTTCTCCGAGGTCTGAAAAACGTCCTGCCACGGGAGGTCTAACCCGTCGCCGTAGTTGCGCACGTACATCACCTTCTTGCGCGTGAAGAGTTCCCTGATCGCCGGGTCGAGTCGCGGGAAGACTTTGCGGTCGTCGGCGATGGGCGTGGCCCCGCCCTCCCGCGCGGCCTGCGCGCAGAAGAACCAAATCTTGGTCGGCCAGTTGTGCGAGTAGGACATCTCGTGGTGCAGGAGTATCCGCTGGTCGGCCGGGTACTCGGTCGAGGTGTAGATGTGGTTGCCCACCTCGTGGCGGGGCGCGGCCCGCTCCCTGTAGTCGAGGAGGTCGGGGCTGACGGCGCGCGCGAACTGCTCGAACTCGTCGGCGCCCGCCACCCTAAAGCCGCGGAAGAGGATGGCCCCGTGCCGCAGCAACAGCCGCTCGACCTCTCCGCGCTGGCTGCCGGCCCAACTGACCAGCTCCACGTGCTCGACGGCGGGCTCGACCAGCAGCGGCCAGCCCTCGTCTTCAAAGAGGGGGCGGCTCCTGACCAGATGCTCGGCCGACAGGCTGATGGGTTTCGGCCTGACGGAGCCGAACCTGTTCGGCGGCTTGGGTGCGTTCGGCGCGCTCATGTGTGACTCTCCTCGGTGGACGGGGCGGGCGGGGTGAGGCTGACGACTTTGGCCGGCTTGGTGCTGATGAACTTCTGGTAAGCCGAAGTGGCGCTCGCGCTCTCCGCCTGCCGCCGGGCCTCCAGCTCCTCGTCCGTGAGCATCTGGAGCTTACAGACCTTCGCCTCCGGGTCGGCCGCGATGCTCTCCAGAAGCCGCGTGTAATGCCTGCCCAGAGCCTGCACCAACTGCTCGTCGTACAAGTCCTTGTCGTAAGTCACGCGCCCGACCAGTCCGCCCTCCGACTCGTTCATCCACAAGGTCAGATCGTACCGCCCGGCCTCGTTCTCGTAAGCCAGAGGGCTGAGGCGCAGCTCTTTCAACTCCAACGCCTGCGCGGGCGCGTTCTGCACGCCGAAGGCAATCTGGAAGAGCGGCGAGCGCGCCAGCGTCCGCTCCGGCGCGAGTTCTTCTACCACCCGCTCGAACGGCACCTCCTGATGCGCGTAAGCGCCTAAGCACACTTCCCTCACGCGGCCCAACAGTTCGAGGAACGTCGGGTCTCCGCCGAGGTCAACGCGCAGCACCAGCGCGTTGACGAAGAAGCCGATGAGCCCTTCGAGCTCGGCCCGCCCCCGCCCGGCCACCGCCGTCCCGACCGCCACGTCCTCGCGGCCCGTGTAACGCGACAACAGCGCCTTGAAACCTGCGAGCAAGACCATGAAGAGCGTCGCGCCCTGTTCCCTTCCCAACGCGCGCAGCCTCTCCGACACCTCCGCGCCCACACGGAACGAGGCGTGCCCGCCCCGGTTGCCCTGCGTCGCCGGCCGCCGCCTCGCCCCCGGCAACTCCAACGTCGGCGGCAACCCGGCCAACTGCCTGCGCCAGTACGCGAGCTGCGCCTCAAGCCTCTCACCGCTCAAGTGTCTCCGCTGCCAGACGGCGTAGTCGGCGTACTGCACGGGCAGTTCCGCCAAAGGCGACGGCTTGCCGGCCGCGAAGGCTTCGTAAAGTGCGGCGGCCTCACGAATCAGCACCCCCAGCGACCACGCGTCCGAGGCGATGTGGTGCATCGTCAGCAGCAGCACGTGCTCGCCCTCACTGAGCCGGAGTAAGCTCGCGCGCAGCAGCGGCCCGCGGCTCAGGTCGAAGGGGCGGCGCGCTTCCTCCGCCGCCAGCCGCGCCGCCTCCGCCTCCCTCGCCGCCTCCCCCATCCCCGACAGGTCTGTGACTCCCAGCCCCACCGGGGCGGCCGCCTCGACCTCTTGGTAGGGCTCGCCGCCCTCCGACCCGAACCGCGTCCGCAGCACCCCGTGGCGGCGCGCCACCTCCGACAGCGCGCGCCCGAGCGCCTCCGCGTCCAGAGGCCCGCGGAGGCGCACGGCCGCCGGGCTGTTGTAGAAGGCCGAGCCGCCTTCGAGCTGGTCGATGAACCACAGCCGCTGCTGCGCGAACGACAAAGGCAGCGGCCCCTCGTGCGGCACCGGCTCCACCGGCGGCAGCGGCCCCTCGCCCTCCCCAGTCCTTAACGCATCCTCAACCGCGCCCGACAACCCGGCCACGGTCGGCCGCTCGAAGAGCGCACGCAAACTCACCTCCACCTTGAACGCCTCGCGAATCCGCGAGATCACCTGCGCCGCCAGCAGCGAATGCCCGCCCAGCTCGAAGAAGCTCTCCTCAAGGCCGACGTTATCAACCCCGAGCACCGCCGACCAAATGCCCGCCACGATCTCCTCCGTCGGACTGAAGTCCCTGACAGAGTTCTCTGATTGTTCCTGTCTCGCAATTTCAGGCTCGGGCAGCGCCTTGCGGTCGACCTTGCCGTTAGGCGTCAGCGGCAGCCTCTCTAATGTCACGAAGGCCGAAGGCACCATGTGCTCCGGCAGCGTTCGCCTCAAGTGCTCGCGCAGCTCGCCCGCGCTCGGGCTCCGGCCCGGCTCCGCCACCACGTAGGCCACCAGCCGCCTGCGGTCTGCCGCCTCGCCGCGCGCCACGACGGCCGCCTCCCTGAGCCCCGCGTGACGCCGCAGCGCCGCCTCGACCTCCCCCGGCTCGATCCGGTAGCCGCGCACCTTCACCTGCCCGTCCAAACGCCCCACGTACTCCAACTCCCCGCCCTCGCCCCACCGGCACACGTCTCCGGTGCGGTAGAGGCGCGAACCAGCAGGCCCGTAAGGGTCGGGCACGAACCGCTCCGCCGTCAGTGAGGGACGGTTCAGGTACCCGCGCGCGAGCCCCGCCCCGCCGAGGTAAAGCTCCCCGGTCGCCCCCTCGGGCGCCGGGTTGAGATGCTCGTCCAAGACGTAGGCCCGCGTGTTGGCCACCGGCCGCCCGATCGTCGGCTCCGCCTCGGCCCCGCGCCCGATCACCGCCCACGTCGAGTAGGTCGTGTCCTCCGTCGGCCCGTAGAGGTTCAGCACTCTCCCGACCCGGCTCCCCCCGTAGAGGCCCTGCGCCAGCGAGTTGGCCAGCGGCTCGCCC
>Ga0196977_1000489_pt1 | contig 20783 bp, 21 predicted proteins | sample S3v_1013CmetaG_FD_148634 | JGI IMG/M metagenome (GOLD analysis project Ga0196977, IMG submission 148634) | Soil microbial communities from Anza Borrego desert, Southern California, United States - S3+v_10-13C | ecosystem: Environmental > Terrestrial > Soil > Desert | place: USA: California...
GCCGGTGATCGACGTACGAGCCTTCTTCAGGGCGGTCCGGAGGGACGACTTGTCCGCGCGGTTCCGCTCTTTTCTCTTTTCGCTCTGCCGTCTCTGTTTCTCGGCCGAGGCAATATTCGCCATGTATGACTCCTGCTGATGAATGAAATCGGGCCGAACCCATCGTCCGGCCTGGACTTGAAAGCGGCGTATTCTACTTCGTTTCGATCCCGAGCTGTCTCAGTCTCTGCCGCGCGAGCGACGCTTCCTGCGACCGCGGATGCTCGTGTACGACGTACTGGAGCTGCACAACTCCCTGTGCTCTCTCATCGACGGCGATGTACGCGTAACCCTTCTTCAGCAACGCGCCCGGAACTTTGTCGGACTTCGGGTATCGGTTGACCACGGCATCAAACTGCTCGATGGCCTCGCGATATTTCTTCTGGGAAAAAAGGCTTTCGCCGATCCAGTACGCGGCGTTGTCCGCCAGATCGGATTCGGCGTTGCCGCCGAGGAAATCGCGGAAGCCTTCGATGGCCAGGTCGAAGTTGCCTTTCTGGTAGTCCCGATACGCGGCCTGGTACGTCTGCATCGGATCGATCGAGGGCGCCGGCACTGTCAATTCGCTCGAGGCCGGAGAGCCGGCGTCGGGCGCGGGCATCGGCGCTGCCTGCAGCGTGGTCACGCGCACTTTCAGCTCGTCGAGATCGCGCTGCGCGTTGCTGATCTGCTGCGCGAGCTGATCGATACGGTGCGTGGTGGTCTCGATGCCGCCCTGCGTGCTCTGGATGCGGTCCTCGATGTCGTTGACCTTCGCCACGAGCGTGGCGTTCGACTTCAGCAGCGTCTCGGTCTGCTCGGCGATGCGCACGTTCACGTTCTGCACTTCGTCTTTGCTCGACGCGGTGCGCTTCACGTTCGCCAGCTCTTCCTGCAGCTCGAGGATCTGGCGCTGCGCGGCCTCGAAGTCCGAGGTCGAGATGCAGCCGGCCGCGGAGAGCGCCGCGGCCAGCACCACGATATACGGGAGAGTTTTCATAGAGTCCTATCTCACGAGCACGAGATGCGCGCGCCGGTTCTGCGACCACGACGAATCGTCGTGCCCTTCTTCGAACGGACGCTCCTCGCCGTAGCTGACGGTGCGGATGCGGCCCGCGTCGACGCCGAGCGTGACCAGGAAGTCCTTGGCCGAGTTCGCGCGTTTGTCGCCGAGTGCGAGGTTGTACTGCTCGGTGCCGCGCTCGTCGCAGTGCCCTTCGATGAGCAGGTTGTAAGACGCGCCAGGGCCACTCTTCAGCCAGTTCGCGGACGCGGTCAGGGCCGACTGTGCGGCATCATCGAGCGTGGCCTCGTCATAGTTGTAGAACGCGTCGCGGAGGTAGCCCTTGCTGTGCGCGTACCTGGTGACCTCGTTGATGTCGGTCGGGAAGATCTCTTCCGTCGGCTGGTCGTCGACGAAATCGCGCGGCGGCTCCACCGTATCGGACGAGGGCAGCGGCGGCGGGGGATCGACGATCGGCGGTGCCATCGTCGTGGTGGTGTTCGATGGGGTCACCACCGGCGTCTTTTTCTGTCTGCACGCCGGGGTGATGATGAGAAGCACGAGCACCAGGCTCGTCAGGATGAGTTTCGTCGTCTTCATTGCTGTTCCACTCCCTTCACGATCATAACAGTCGATTACTCCGGTTTTTTGGACCAGTCGGGTTCTTTGTTTTGTCCGTCGAACGTGAGCTGCAGCAGTTCGCTGCCGTCCGCGCGCATCCGGTAGACCTGCCATTTGCCGCCCTTGCGATTCGATTGAAACGCGATCCACTGTCCATCCGGCGACCACGTGGGCTGCTCGTTCGATCCTTCGCCGGCGATGATGCGGCTCTCACCGTTGATGAGGTTCGCGACGCGAATCTGAAAACGTCCGTTGACGCGCGACGTATAAGCGACGCTTTCGCCGTCGGGCGAGAACGTGGCGTCGTCGTTCCAGTTGCCGTCGTGCGAGATGCGCCGCACGTTCGTTCCTTCGGCATCCATGACGTAGATCTGCGGCGTGCCGGTGCGGCCGGAGGTGAACGCGATCTGACGCCCGTTCGGACTCCACTCGGGTGTCGACTCGATCGAGGTCGTAGTGGTCAGGCGGCGCACGTTCGAGCCGTCGTCTTTGATCAGATAGATGTCGGGATTACCGCGCACGGAGCCGACGAAGGCGATGTCGTTGCCGACCGGCGAGAACGTCGCCGAGGTATTGAGCGACAGGCCGCTGTTGATGCGCATGCGGCCTCCTCCGCGGCGATTGATGATGTACATGTCGCTCGTCCCTCGCGCGAACGAGGTGTAGACCATGCGCTCGTTATCGGGCGACCAGCTCGGCAGGAGCGACATCGCTCCGTGGCGCGTGATCTGGCGCTGGTTCGCGCCGTCCCAATCCATCAGCCAGACTTCCCACGTGCCGGTGCGATTCGATGCGAACGCGATCTGTGTGAGGAACACACCGGGCTTGTTGTTGAACAACTTCATCATTTCATTGGCGAGTATGTGCGCCGTGCGCGAGAGCGCGCCTTCCGGACCGCGATAGCGTTTCTTCAGTTGCGCGGCGCCGCTCTGGTCGACGAGCCGCGCTTCCACGACGTATTCGCTGCCTTCGGTCCACACGTTGAGCTGCAGATGAAACTGCGCCTCGATGCGCTTGAGCAGGTCGGACGTGACCGGCACTGACGGCGGCAGCGAAGCGATCGCGAAGACGCCGGAGTAGGCGATGTCGCGCGTGAGCGGGCCGAAGAAACCGATGCGAACTTTTTCCGTGTCGACGAGCGCGGGGGCAGGTGCGGCGGGTGGTTTGAGCTCGGGGAAAGGGACAGCCAGGCGCACGACGGGCGCCGCCTGGCCCGCTTCCATGGTGGTGGTGATCGTCGTCTGCGCCGATGCCGTCACGGCGATCGTGAGCGCGACGAGTGTGGATGCAATGAGGTTCTTCATCGGAATGTGAGTTGAACTCCCAGATAGGTGCCGTTGTACGCGAACGGCAGTGGATTGAGCGGCGAGGAGCTGACCACGGCGCTGAGCGCGGTGCGGTCGAACGTCGCGTTGCCGCTCGAGGTCTGCACTTTGGCGTCGGTGATCTTGCCGTCGCGCTGGATGCGGAAGTAGACGACCGTGGCGGTTCCGGCCGCCACTTGCGGGCGGAACCAGTTCGTGCCGATGCGGCGCTGCATGCTCTGGATGTAGAGCGTGTACGGAAAGTCTCCGCCTTCGAGGCCGGTGACACCGGAGCCGCCGATCGGCACCTCGGCTGTTGATGTTCCCGCTGAAGGCACAGGTGCGGGTTTCGCGATGGGCGGCGTTTCGGAGCCTTTCTTCGTCGACTGGCCGAACGGCGAGAAGGGGACGGTGTTCTTTGCGACTTTCGTGGGCGGCGTCGGCGCTGCGGGTTTCGGCTCCGTGATCTTCGGCTCGTCAATTTTCGGCTTCGGCTCTTCGATCTTCGGAGTCTCGGCCGGCGTCGGTTTGCTTTCGATCGCCGCGGGTGCGGGCATTTTCGCGAACTGGATCTGCACGCTTCCGGCGACCTGCGGCGCGGTCGCGTGCGTCGCGGCGTAGATGACAGCCGCGGTCAATGCGCCGTGCAGGAGCAGCGACAGCGCGACACCGGCGCCCGCTCCGCGGTCGAGCGTCGCGCGTTGCGCCAGCACATCAGCGACGCCGTCCCGCATTCCCCTCCGCCCCTTCCCGCGGGCGCGTGATCATGCCCAGTTGCTGCACGCCCGCGCGATTCATCACATCCAGCACGCCGATCACGCGGCCGTACGGCACGCCCTCGTCGGCTTCGAGGAGCGCGCGCTTGATTCCGCGCGCGCGCAGCATCGGCCCGAGGGAGAGCTCGAGATTGTGGGAGCCGACGGCGGTGCCGTCGACATAGACCGCACCGGCGGATGTCACCGTGATCTTCGCCGGATTGTTCGTCGCAAGCTCGAAGCTCTTGCCCTCGGCCTGCGGCAACGCGACGTCGAGGCCCTGCGTCAGCATCGGCGCGGTGATCATGAAGATGATCAGCAACACGAGCATGACGTCAACGAGCGGCGTGACGTTGATCTCCGCCATGTCGCCCAGTTCGTCGCTGCTGTCGCCGAATCGAAAAGCCATCGCTAGCCCGTTAGACGCGCCGCGCCTAAGTAAAGTTGCGCTCCGTCAGGTTCAGGAACTCCAGGGTGAAGTCTTCCATCTCGCCGCGCGACTGCCGCAGCTTCTGCACGAAGTGGTTGTAGGCGAGCAGGGCAGGGATTGCGGCGAACAGGCCGGCCGCGGTGTTGATCAGCGCCTCGCTGATGCCGGGCGCGACGGCGGTGATCGACGTGGAGCCGGTCGCGCCGATGCTCGAGAACGCGCCCATGATTCCCCACACGGTGCCGAAGAGCCCGATGAACGGACCGGCTGCGGCGGTCGTCGCGAGAAAGGGGACGAAGCGGGTGAGGCGCGCGGCTTCGATGCGCGACGCGCGGATGAGCGAGCGCTCGATGCTGTCGATCGACTTCACGGTCTGGCGTCCGCCCGGATCGTTATGCGCGATCTGCGCCTCGATCTCGGCGTAGCCGGCGCGAAAGAGTCCGACCAGAGGGGAGTGCGTGAGCACGTTGAGTGCCGATTGCATGTCCGCCAGCCGCTTGGCCTTGCGGAACATCGGCATGAAACGGCGCGAGGCGCGATTCGCGCGGCGGAAGCGCGCGCCTACTGCGATCATCACGGCCCAGGAGATTATCGAGAAGAGAAGGAGGATGCCGAGGACGGACTGCCCCACCACCCCTGCGTTCTTGAACGCCGCCCAGAGTTCCACGGGCGGAGGTTAGCATCATCGTATCGGCGCGAGAAGGAGCACGGCCGGACAATTGCTATACTTCCGGCGTTCATCCAGAGAACAAATGCCCTCATCCAGACTTGGCGCTGTCATCGTTTGTGCCGTTGTCCTGACCACCAAAGTCGTATCAGCGAACGACGATACGATCCCGAAGCGATTCGTATCCAAGTTTGGTGGCGATCCAATCTGGATCTCGGCCACCGAAGCGATCAGCCCTGAGGGGACGTTACGAAAAGAAATTCGTCGTACCGCGCACTTGCAACGGCTCATCGCACGGCACGAAAAGGAGCGGTCGCGACGGGCCGTCGCGCCTGATGCGCAGTCAACCGCCGAGTGCGACATCGCTTTTTCTGAGCGTTTCACCGACGGACCGGACGACGGAGCGGTTACGTCGCTCGAAATCCTGGATGAGATGGGCGCCACGCGATCCATTATCACCGGCCGAGTCTCGGCGTCACGGATCGGAATCCACGACTCCACTCCATATACCATTCTGCAGGTCGATGTGGACTCGCCGGGCACATCTCCGAAGCGTGTTTATCTCATGTACCCGAGAGGCCGTCTGCAATTCGACGGACTCAGTGTTTGCAACGTCAATCCACTGTACTCAGAATTGCCGTCAGTCGGCGATCAGTTGGTGTTCATCGCGTCGTACCCGATTGATTCGACCGGAACACTGTTTTCGACTCCACTGATTATCTATGAGCACGAAGCAAGTGTCGTGATTCCGCCACACCTGCAGCTCGAGCAGGAAGCACAACCGAGCTCCGTCCGGTTGTTCGCAGCGCGTCTTCGCGAAGTCCAGCAACAAAAACAGCGGTGAGGGAACGCGAATGTTCAGAATGAGCGTCGCTTTTGCGTTCCTTCTTGTTGCGTCGGCACACGTTTCCGCGCAAACGGACTGCTCCGTCAAACTACCCACTCGAACGAAGACGACACAGTCGTCGATCTGCTTTTTCACCAGCACGTATCCTGACGACCTTCACGTAATGCTGGCCGCCGATCATTGGAACAACAGTTGTGGCGGCGGTGAAGCGATCCCGTCACTAAACGTCGGAGGATGCAATGGGTCGCCAGTGGTGATCGACGTCGTTATCAGGAGCGCATCTCGACGAATGAGCACAAGACGTGCGGTCTTTTTCAAGGCTATTCTACGGGTGGCGCGCTAGTGGAAGGGACGCTCACAATCTATCAGTATGGCCAATACCTCAGAGGAGCGGAAGAGGGCCAGTTGTTTCCATGTGCCCAGAACGCGATCGATACGCTGACACATGAAATCGGCCATGTTCTGGGCCTCGATAACGCGCCTGAGGTTTCAGCTTGTTATGGCCACATCATGGGTCAGCGCCTCGTCGACGATCGCCAAATTTTCCCAGATGACTGCGCTCAGGCTGGCGACCTTTGGACTACGGCGTACGAGCAACAGGAAACCTGTAACCGTTTTTGCTGGACGACTTGCGAAAATGCCGTATGCCCGCCGGAGCCCGTTACGGGCACACCTCATCCCACGATCACACCGCTTTTGGTCGACCTCGATCGCAACGGTTTCCATCTGTCGGGCGTCGACGACGCTGTGATGTTCGATATCGATGCCGATGGGACTCCGAATCAAATTTCATGGACATCGGGTGATGCCGGTGACGCGTTCCTCGTCTTCGATCGTAACGGGAACGGGAACATCGACGACGGCCGCGAGCTCTTCGGTAATGCCACGTTATTGGCGTCAGGCGCTCCAGCTCCCAACGGATATGAAGCGTTGATCGAGCTCGACGACGTTACCTTCGGCGGAGACAGTAATGCGATACTCACACGTTCCGACGCAGCTTGGGAGTTCTTGCAAGTTTGGACCGACCGGGATCACAACGGCGACTCGGATCCCGGCGAATTGGCGAGTCTTTCCTCGGCGGGCGTAGTAGCGCTCGACATGCGTTACCAGCGCGCCAACAGGAGCGATGCGCACGGCAACGTTTTTCGCTTCCGATCGAAGGCCACGATTTTGAACGCAACGGGGCGGCCGCGTTCGGCCATGACGTACGACGTCTTTTTTGTGGAGCAGCTTCGTTAGGCGCTACTCCACCGTGAATGCAGCCACCGGCTGCGGATGCACACCCGGCAGTTGCGTGACGGTGGCCATCGCGTCGGGCGACGTGCCGATGGTGTGGAACGGTTTCACGAGCTTGATGTCGGTTCCGTTGATCTCCGTCAGCTCTCCGGCCCACGCTTTCTGATACAGGCGCCTCAGATCCGCTTTGTCGTCGGACGTCAGCTTGCTGTCCTCGCCGTAGTTCATGATCGAGAACTTCTTGTGGACGCCGAAGACCTCCGCGGGCCACTTGCTCTCATGGATGACCGCAAAGAAATGGCGCAAGCCGAAAATGTGGCCGATCTCGTGGATGAACGTTTCCAACTGCTCCTGCTTCGACTGCTTGAACATCTCCGGATAGAGGACCAGTTCGTGCCGGCCGGCGTCGGGGAAGAACGCGCTCGCGAGGACGCATCCGGCCGCGCTGCACTTGTCGGCGTTGCGCATCGAGATCTCGAAGTCCCAGTTGTCGGTCCGTTCCGCGAACTTGATCGGTGCGGCGGTGCCCCACTCGACGAGCGACTCGCCGAGCAGTTTCCTGATCTGCGCTTTCGCCTGCGCCGGCTTCTTGAAAGCTTTCATCGAGCTTTCCTGAAAGCGCCACCGCAACGTCTGGCCTTTCGCCCAAAGTGGAATGAACCCCTCGGACGCATCGACGACGATCTCGAACCGGGATTGCCCGCGGGGAGTCTCCTTGCCGACGGTGTCGGTGTCGCAGACGATCCCGTTGCCGAAGACATGGACATCCTTCTTCTTCGCGGCTTTGGGCGCCTTGTCCAGTTCGAACGGGTTGTTTTTCGAGGAGTTGCTCTGCTTACGTGTGGCCATGATGAAATGGGAGTGATCGAAACGGCGATTTCCCTACCCAGCGCCGACTCGTGGCCGCCGCGGACCGTATGTTAGTCTTTGAAAAGTCACGCGGCGCATGACCCCGTAGCTCAGCTGGATAGAGCAGGAGTTTCCTAAACTCAAGGTCGGAGGTTCAAGTCCTCTCGGGGTCACCAACCAAAGCAACCGGAGCGTAGGCGGCGCGCGCAAAGAGCGCGGTCGGGATCCCGACGCAGAACAGGTGTGCGAATAATCCGTTCAATACGCCGGCCATGGTGAAGCGCGGTGGCCCCGCGGCCGACAGCGGCACCACCACGAAATTCATGACGAGGTAAACAGCAACGCCATACAGTGCGCCGCCGATGATGGGCGCATCGCGCAATGCCGCGATCTTGCCGCTGGCGATGACGTAGACCAACACGACCACGAACGCGATGAAGTAATGCAGAGCCAGGCCGAGGAGCGCGGTCGCGATCCCGCCTTCGAACGCTCCACGCCCGAGCACACCGCGGGCGACACTCTGCAGAATGCGCGTCGGCGCCACGCCCTGCAGCCCATAAAAGACCATCACCTCGGTGATGTCCAACGCGCCGACGACGAGAGTCGCGAGAAGGATCCGCTGCCACTTCATCGACGCGAGGCTAATCTACCAACCGCATGATTGTCATCCCGAGCGCAGCGAGGGACCTGGGCAGACGCCGCGCGGCGCACATGCCTGGTCGACTCTTGTTGATCCTCGCGATCGCGGCTTCGCTGCACGCCGGCGAGATCGTAGAGAACGTTGCCTCGCTCGCTGATGCGACGCAGACGTACACGCTCGTGCTGCCGTCGTCGTATGACGCGGCGAAGCAGCATCCGCTGTTGTTCGTGTTCGATCCGCGCGGCCGAGGAACTGCTGCGGCGAAGATCTTCGAGGACGCCGCGGAAGAATTCGGCTGGATTCTCATCAGCTCGAATCAAACGCGCAGCGACGATGACGGCGCCGCCAGCAATCGCGCCGTGAACGCGCTGTTGCCCGAGATGAAGCGCTACGCCGTCGACCCACGTCGTGTTTATGCGGCCGGGTTTTCGGGCACGGCGATCCTGTCGTGGGCGGTGGGCATCAAGGGCGGCGCGTTCGCAGGCGTGATCGGGGTCGGCGGTCGCGTCGTGGAGGAGATTCCGCCGGAGCGGTTTTCGTTCGCGCACTTCGGCTTCGCGGGCGACGTCGATTTCAACAATCGCGACATGCGGATCATCGATGAACGGCTGGAACGGGCAGGGAAGGCCCATCGCTTCCGCCAGTTCAGCGCCGGCCATCGCTGGATCTCGCCAGAGCTCGCGCGCGAAGCGATCGCGTGGATGGAAGTGATGGCGATGAAGGAGCAGCGCCGCGCGCGTGACGCATCGTTGCTCACGAAGCTCTATGAACGCGACGTCGCATCGGCGAACGCACTGAAGGGCGTCGACGCGTTGCGCGCCTATCGGGAGATCGTGCGCACGTTCGACGGCCTGCTCACGATCGATGATGCGAAGGCCGCCGTGAAGCGGCTCGAGTCGGACGCTTCCGTTCAGCACGAGGCGAAAGACCTCGCGAAATGGGACGCATTCGAAGCGCAGGGTATGCGCGACGCTCCGAGCTTGTTGAAGCGCGTCGGCGAGCTGAAACGCCGTGCCGCGCGTGCCGGCGCGGAAGGCGTCACCGCGCGACGCATGCTCGAAGCGGTGTTCACACAGACTTCGTTTTATCTTCCGCGCGACCTGATGGAGAAAGGCGACTACGCGCGAGCCGCTGCGATGCTCGAGATCGCCGCCGACATCCACCCCGAACGATGGCGGCTCTGGTACGAACTCGCGGTCATGCAACGACGTGCGGGTAATCGCCGGAAGGCGTTGCAGTCCCTCGAGAAAGCGTTCGCAGTGCTGACGGACGGGATCGTGCGCTGATGCGTTTCGCCGCTGGCCTCGCGTTCGCAATAGTTATTCGGCGTGAGACCGAAAACGATTCTGCTCGCGGGGCTCCTCCTCGCCGCTGCCACACAAGTGATTGCACAAGAAGGACTTCCGCCCGAGGCGCCGCGCGTCGGGACGGTGATCACGATCGATGTGTCGACGAATCGCGCCTACCTCTTCAAGGACGGGGAACTGGTCCGCAGCTCACCCGCGGCAACCGGCTCGGATAAGGTCCTGCGGAAAGGCCGCAGAGTGTGGTGGTTCCGCACGCCGCGCGGCCGCCATCACGTCGTGCGCAAGATCGCCAATCCGGTGTGGACCAAGCCGGACTGGGCATTCATCGAGGAAGGCAAGCCCGTGCCGCCGCCGGACTCACCGAAGCGCAAAGAGAAAGGCACCATGGGCAAATATGCCCTCGATCTCGGCGACCGGGTCATGATCCACGGCACGAACGATCCGAAGTCGATCGGCCGCCGCGTCTCGCACGGCTGCATCCGGCTGCCGAACGACATGCTCTCGCTGCTCTGGAAAGAAGCGGGCGTGGGCACCGAGGTGCACATCTTCGAGAGCACGCCGCGGCTGCTGGCGGATAACGGGGGGCGGGGGCTCAACGATCTGGATTTGAAGTAGTCGTAGAGTCGTAAAGTCGTAGAGCGTATGGGCTTCGGTTCGCGCCTGTCGGGAAAGCTCTCGCAGTTGGACCAGAGCACGTGCTGACGACCCCTCTGAGACTCTGAGACTCTGTCACTCTGAGACTGAGCGCGCGAGCCGCGCTACTTCCCCTTCCAATTCGCCTTCTCCCGATCGCGGCGGTCCTTCACGATCGTCGTCACGATCAGGTAGAACGCGGCCGCGGACGCCAGCAGGTAGCCGGTCACGGCGAGGCCGGGGTAGCCGAAGATGGCGAAACGTGACGGGACGCGCATCATCATCGATGACGACACGAGCAGCGCCGCGATCACGATGCCGATGGTGATGCGGTTCGCGACCTTGTGGATGCCGCCGAGGAACTCTTCGGCTTGGGCGAGCTTGATGCCGAGGGTGAGCTTTCCGCCGGCGGCCTGGTCGAGGATCTCGCGTGAGCGATGCGGCAGCTCGAGCGCGAGCTGATTGAGGTCGAGCAGCGCCGGATAGAAATTGCGCGCTTGCAGCTTCTGACGGAGCTTCTGCGCGATCAGTTGCTCGCCGTAGTTGCGGATGACGCTTTGCGGATCGTATTCGGGATCGAGCTTACGCGTGATCGCGTCGAGGTGCAGCAGCGTCTTCGCGAGCATGGTCAGCTCGGCGGGTGCGCGCAGCTCGTTGTTGTTCGCGACGCCGATCACCGTGAAGATCAACTGCCCTGTGTTGATGTCCTTCGGACTGGCGTCGTGCACCGCGGCGACGAGCGTCGAGACCTCGCGCGTGAACTTCACGATGTCGAAGCGCTCCTGCACTTCGCACAAGCGCACGCATGCCTCGGCGACATCAGTGCCGCGGTTCGAAGAGATGGCCAGCAGCAGCTTCACGACCTCGTCCTGGAACTCCTCGGCGATGCGGCTCACCATGCCGAAGTCGAGCAGCACGATCTGCGGCGCGCCGTCGTCCGGGTTGTCGCGGATGAAGACGTTCCCGGGATGCGGATCGCTGTGCCAGATGCCGTCGACGCAGATCTGCTTGAGGTACGCGCGCGTCAGCACGCCGGCCAGCTCGGCGTAATCGCCTTCGATCAGGGAGAGCGGCGTGAGCTTCGAGACTTTCTGTCCGCGCACCAGCTCCGTGGTCAGCACGCGCGGCGAGGTGAAGTCATGGACGACGCTCGGGATGTAGATCTGCGGGAACCCCTCGAGGTTCTTCCGCAGCGTCTCGGTGTTGCGCGCCTCCTGCAGGTAATTGAGCTCGCTGATCATCACCATGCGAGCCTGCTCGATGGCCGCGACCAGGTTCATCTTCCGGCCGATCTCGGTGTGCTTCTCGAGCTCGACGGCGATCTCGGTGAAGACTTCGAGATCGCGAGGGACTTCTTCGCGCACGTTCGGGCGCTGGACTTTCACCACCACTTCTCGTCCTTCGCGAAGAGTGGCGCGATGCACCTGCCCGAGTGATGCCGCGGCAATCGGCACTGCCTCGAAGTATTCGAACGCTTTCGAGATGCGAACGCCGAGCTCCTCTTCGATCGTCTTCTCCACCTCGGCGAACGAGAACGGCTCGAGCGCGTCCTGCAGCGACTCCAGCGCCTCGATGTATTCGGGAGGCACGACATCCGGCCGCGTCGACAGCAACTGGCCGAACTTCACGTACGTCGGCCCCATGCTCTTGAGCGCGTTGGCAAACGCTTCCGCGCGCGCCTTGACGTCCGGCTCGATCTCCACTGTCTCGGCTTCCGGCAGCAGGAAATCCTCTGCGTTCAGCGTGAGCTTGAAGTCCTTGCGGCCGTAGCGGGTGAAGAGCAGGAGCAGGTCGCGATAGGCGCCGAGGTTGCGAGTCTTCAACATCGGCTGGCGGACTGTGCAAACCGGAAGCCGGGTGCCTCGAACGGCGGCGGAGTCATGCTAGGATTCGCCGATTCTTTAGCAGTCCTCAAGGAGCACTTCCATCATGTCGAACTACAGGACCCTTTTTACGTCGGAGTCTGTCACGGAAGGCCATCCCGACAAGATCGCCGATCAGATTTCCGATGCGATCCTCGACGCCGTTCTGGCGGAGGATCCGGTCGGCCGCGTCGCCTGCGAAACGCTGGTCACGACCGGTCTGGCCATGATCTCGGGTGAGATCACCACGAAAACCTATGTCGACTTCCCGTCGATCGTGCGCAACACGATTCGCGAGATCGGCTACACGCGCGCGAAGTACGGCTTCGACAGCGAGACCTGCGCGGTCATCTCCTCGATCGATCCGCAGTCGCCGGACATCGCGCAGGGCGTCGACACGGGCGGCGCCGGCGACCAGGGCCTCATGTTCGGCTTCGCGGTGCGCGAGACGCCGGAGCTGATGCCGCTGCCGATCATGATGGCGCACAAGCTCGTGCGTCGCCTGACCGAAGTGCGCAAGTCGAACGAGCTCGACTTCCTCCGCCCCGACGGCAAGTCGCAGGTCACGATCGAGTACGAAGGGAAGCGCCCCGTCCGCGCCAGCGCGATCGTCATCTCGACGCAGCATTCGCCGAACGTCAGCAGCCGCGACCTGCGCGACGCGATCATCGAGAACGTCATCCGCCCCGTGATCCCGGCCGAGCTGGTCGACGACCGCACGGTGTTCCACATCAATCCGACGGGCCGCTTCGTCATCGGCGGACCGCAGGGCGACACCGGCCTGACCGGGCGCAAGATCATCGTCGACACGTACGGCGGCCGTGGTCGTCACGGCGGTGGCGCGTTCTCGGGCAAGGACCCCACAAAGGTCGATCGCTCGGCGTGCTACATGGCCCGCTACATTGCCAAGAACCTCGTCGCGTCCGGGATCGCCGATGAGTGCGAAGTGCAGCTCGCGTACGCCATCGGCGTGGCCGAGCCGGTGTCGGTGTACGTCGACACGTTCGGAACTGGCAAGGTCGACCAGTCGAAGATGGTCGAGCTCGTGCGCGAGCACTTCCAGATGACTCCGCGCGGCATCATGGAAACGCTGCAACTGCGCCGTCCGATCTTCAAGAAGACCGCCGCGTACGGCCACTTCGGCCGCACGGAGCCGGAGTTCTCGTGGGAGCGGACCGACAAGGCGGAGGCGCTGCGCGCCGCCGCGGGAATCGACGCGGCCGTCGCCGTGTAATCCAGTCATCTCCGTCCAGGGAAAGGCCGGCGCCTAGCCGGCCTTTTGTGTTTTCTCGACCCAATGAACGCGACTCACCGCCGCTATCTCAGCGCCGATCACCAACTACGTCCGCAGGGTGATGGTGAATCTCGACTACACCGGCGCCGGCCCATCGCTCCAGATCATGCCGCTCGAGCACCGTTTCGGCGAGGTACCGCGGCGATGAGTACCACCCCCAGCGAATCCGAAATCTACGAGTTCAACATCGGACAAGGCCGGCCGAACACATTGACCGCTGGAACGAACGCGGAAGCGCGAGCATTTTTCGGAGCTGCGAAGGCGGTGAATCTGATGCACGTCGTCGGTCTCCAGACGGCGGAAGCACGTGAGCAACTCGGCATGAGCACGCCCGCGTTCGCGACGGTTACGGCCGGGACGCTGATTCGCGCAACGCAGATTCAGGAACTGCGCGATCGCGCGCGCTGAGGCCGCGGATCGCCTCTTTCGCCGGAGGCGGATCCCAGAGCGGAAAGAAGCGCAGCAGCCAGTGGCCCTGGATCTGCTCCCGGAAGAATTTCTCGTGCTCCCACTCCACCTCGGCCATCTCGAGCAGGCAGTCGATCATGTGGCCGAGCCCTGCTTCGTGCGCGTGGACCGCGGCGTCTTCGTATTCTTTGATGTTCGAGCGCTCGAGCTTTCCCGCGCCATACATCGGGATGAACCAGCCGCCGATGTGACAGAGGAACGCGATGGTCTTGCCGATGCAGTAGAAAACGATCTCGCGGTTGCGGCTGGGGCCTGAACCGAGCTCGCGCAGCAATCCGAGGACGAGGTCGCGGTGATGCCACTCTTCGTCTTCGATGACTTTGATGCGGTCACGTTCCGGCGAATCGGAGCGCAGGCTCTTCCAATGTCCGCGATACGCGTAGCCGGCGGCAAGCTCGCCGGAGCAGGCGCTGCGAAGGACGCGAATCAGATCGGCACGCGGATCACGCATGCCCTCACCTTAACGTGAAGAGCGTGGCGGTGTCGCGCGCGATCATGTTCGACGCGTAGCGGTCGAGTGTTTGCGCGAGCATCCGTTGAGCTTCGGGCGACAACGAGGTCTGTCGCTCCGCGATCTTCGCCTCATCCACCGTCGGTAGGGCCGACGCGAGCACCGCGATGTGCGTGATTCCATCCTTGCGCAACTTCTCGCGCAACGTTTCGGGACTGGGCACGTCGAGATAACGCGACACGCGGGGCCCGTCGAAGTTTCCGGCGCCGCGCACGCGCCGCGTGAACCAGTACGTTTCGTTCGTACCGACCAACAACGTGCGCGAATCCGTTGGCAGTTGCAGGTTCAGCCATTCGATCGCGGCGTACGACGGGCGCTGTTTGCGCAGATACTCCTCCTCGGTATTCGTCGCGGCCAGCAGCGAAAACGCGTTCGTGCGCGCGGTGAACCAGACCACGAGGAAGGTCTGCACGACCACCGCGATGGCGATCATCACCGACAACACGCGGCGGCGCAGTTCCGGCGCGGCGCTCACCGACGGCACAACCAGGAAGGGGATCAGGATTCGCGATGACGGCGCGAGGAAAAACAGCGCGAGCGCGAGAGCGATCGACGCGAGTGCAAGCGCGCCGGTCGCGAAGACCGGCAGGATGATGAGCGACGCGCCGAGGGCCTCGTCGATGAACGTGCCTTCGAAGATGTAGTCCGCCAGCGCGAGCGCGCGATAGCCGGAAACGCTCGGCGCGTCAGCGCTGAAGAACGGTGCGAACGGATTGCCGGTCAGGATGAGATTGCGCACGAAGAACACGCCGCCGAGGAGTAGCTGCCATCGCGGCAGGGTGCGTTTGCGCCACCAGTGAATCGCCCACGCGATCAGTGCGAACGGCGCGAAGGTATATTTCGTGAGCAGTCCCGCCGCCGTTGCAGCGGAGGCGGTGCGGACGTCGTCATCTTCGAGTGAGATGTAGAGCACAACGAAGAGTCCGGCCAGTGGCGAGTCGACGAGCGACCATCCGGCTGTGATAGCGAGCGCGGGCGTGGTGACGATCGCCGCGGTGGCGAGCCATGACTGTGTTCTGCGCGCGACGAGCAAGGTCGTCGCGATGGCCGCGAAGAGATGCAGCAAATGTGATGCAACACCGCCGTCCGCGGGGCCCAGAAGCAGGAGCGGGATGAGATCTGCGGACTCGATCCCGAGCGGAAAGTACGACTGCGAGAGCAGCGGCAACTCGATCGCACGCGCTTCGAGGACCCACGCGTGCGGAATGGCCAGGTGATACGCGAGCTCATCGAGCGACGACGGCGGCGCCTGCGCCGCCACGAACGCGCACACGAGTACGGCGATCACCGCGAGCATCGGCCAGGTTCCTCGGGTTCCTCGGAGTTCCTCGGGTTCCTCGGAGGAAGCCCGTCTCCCCGAGGAACTCCGAGGAACTCCGAGGAGCTCCGAGGAACCGTCGTGGCCATAACGTCGCAACAGATAGAAGATCGCGCTGATGGCGCCGAGCACCATGATCGGCAGCAGCGTCCACACCGAAACCTGCAGCGTTCCTGCGAGAAAGCAAAGCGTGCCGAGGATCGGATATCCGATCAGCAGGTCGAGCGGGATGTCGATGTGTCGGGCGCGTCGGAACAACGCGCCCGTTCCCGCGGCAGCGAGAGCCATTACCGCGGCGAGCAGCAGCGGAATCGACGTGCGCCGCAAGAGCAGCTCGACGAGGACGAATCGATCAAGCAGCGTGAGTACCGCGAAGAGGCCGAGCAGGACGGCGACGGTAGTGCGCAGCTTCGTCAAATGGGGTCCAGCGCCGCCTTGATCTTCAGCACGTCTTCGATGATTGCGCGCGCGGCATCAGGGCGGATCTGCGTCGTGCGATCGGAGAGCGCGTTGGGTGGGTTGTCGTGCACTTCCATGAAGAAGCCGTCCGCCCCCGCTGCCGCCGCGGCGCGCGCGAGCGGCCGCGCGAACTGCGGCGTGCCGCCGGTCTGCTTTCCTTCGCCGCCCGGCTTCTGCATCGAGTGCGTGATGTCGTACACGACCGGTGCACCGAAGCCGCGGATGATCGGAAACCCGCGCATGTCGACGACGAGATTCTGATAGCCGAACGAGCTGCCGCGCTCCGTGATGAACACGCGCTCGTTGCCGGCCTCCGTCCCTTTCTCCAGGATGTTCTTCGTCTCTTCCGGCGACAGGAACTGTCCCTTCTTCACGCTGATGGCCTTGCCGGTCCGCGCGGCGGCGGCGACGAGATCGGTCTGGCGGCAGAGGAACGCGGGGATCTGCAGGATGTCGACGACCGCGCCGACGGGCTCGGCCTGCCACGGCTCGTGAATGTCCGTCAGGAGAGGCAAGCCGGTCTCCTCACGCACGGCGCGCAGGACTTCCATGCCGGCCTCGAGGCCCGGGCCGCGGAACGATTCGATGGAGGAGCGGTTGGCTTTGTCGAATGATGACTTGTAGACGAGGTTGATCCGCAATTCGTTACGCAGCGCGGCCAGCGTGCGCGCCATCTTCAACGCGTGCTCGAGCCCTTCGATGACGCACGGGCCGGCGATGAAGAGGGGTGGCCGATCGCCGCCGAAACTGACGCCTGCGGCGATGTCGATGATGCGGGTCGTCATGAGCGCGGGAGGATACCACCCGCGATTCTGGAGCGCCGGCGCCTCGCGCCGGCCAAGAGTTTCGGCGCGGGACGCCGCCACATCAGCCGGCCGGAGACCGCTCCGCTCCGCTAAACGTCGGCTGTCTGCGTCTGCGCCACCTGCACATTCGTTTTGCTCGAGCCCTTGTACGCGCGCGCCGCCGCGACGAATGAGCGGAACAGCGGGTGCGGAGCGCTCGGACGCGATTTGTACTCGGGATGGAACTGGCAGCCGACGAACCACGGATGCCCCTCCAGCTCGATGATCTCGACGAACTTGCCGTCCGGTGACGCGCCGGTCACGCGGAAGCCGCGCTCTTCGAGTTGCGGGATGTACTCCGGATTCGCCTCGTATCGATGGCGATGACGCTCGTCGATCTGCTCAGTTCCATAGGCTTCGCGCGCGATGGAGCCTTCGCGCAGGTTGCACGGGTATTTGCCGAGGCGCATCGTGCCGCCGAGGGCGTCGACGCCGATGAGATCGCGCAGCTTGTAGATCACTTTGTACGGTGCTTCGTCATCGAACTCGGTCGAATTCGCGCCGACCATCCCCGCGACGTTGCGCGCGAACTCGATCGTCGCGCATTGCATGCCGAGGCAGATGCCGAAGTAGGGGATGCGCTTCTCACGTGCGAAGCGAATCGCGCGCAGCTTCCCTTCCACGCCGCGCGCGCCGAAGCCGGGCCCGACCAGGATGCCGTCGACGCTGGCGAGCTCGCCGTGATAGCCCTCTTCCTCGAGCGTCTCCGAGTCGATGTAGACGATGCGCACCTTCACGCCGTTGGCGATGCCGCCGTGCACGAGCGCTTCGTTGAGCGACTTGTACGAATCGCCGAAGTCGACGTATTTGCCGACGAAGCCGATGCGCACCTCGCCCTCGGGATGCCGCATCTTGCGCACGATCTCTTCCCACTTCGTGAGCGACCCGATCTCCTCGTGCGGGAGGTGCAGCTTGTCGAGCAGGATCTCGTCGAGGTTCTCGCGCGAGAACGCCAGCGGCACCTGGTAGATGAAGTCGACGTCGTACGCGGGCACGACCGACTCGTCCTCGACGTTGCAGAAGAGCGCGATCTTCTTCTTCATCTCCTCCGGGATGGTGCGCTCGGAGCGGCACAGGAGGATGTCGGGCTGGATGCCGATCTGCCGCAGCGTCTGCACCGAATGCTGCGTCGGTTTCGTTTTCAGTTCGTCGCTCGCCTTGATGTACGGCACGAGCGTGAGATGCACGTTGATGGCGTTGCCCCGGCCGGCTTCGAGGCGGAACTGGCGGATGGCTTCGAGGAAGGGGAGCGACTCGATGTCGCCGACCGTGCCGCCGATCTCGACGATCACGACGTCGACGCCTTCCGAGACGTCCTTGATGCACTTCTTGATCTCGTCGGTGATGTGCGGGATGACCTGCACGGTCTTGCCGAGGTAATCGCCGCGGCGTTCCTTCTCGATGACTTTGAGGTAGATGCGCCCGGTGGTGTAGTTGTTCTTGCGCGTGGCGCGCATGGTGGTGAAGCGCTCGTAGTGCCCGAGGTCGAGGTCGGTCTCGGCGCCGTCATCGGTGACGAACACTTCGCCGTGCTGGAACGGCGACATCGTCCCCGGATCGACGTTGATGTACGGATCGAATTTCTGAATGGTGATCCGAAAGCCGCGCGCTTCGAGCAATGCCCCGATCGAAGCCGCCGCGATCCCTTTGCCGAGTCCGGAAACCACACCACCGGTAATGAAGATGTACTTCGTGCTCATAGGTAGGCCTCCGACAGAAGTAGCCCTCGCCCCGCTTGCGGGGAGAGGGTGGCCGAAGGCCGGGTGAGGGGTGACCCCTCATCCGCCTGCGGCACCTTCTCCCCTCCCGGAGGGGAGAAGGCTGAGAGAGTCTTGTTGGGAGAGAGTTGTCGTACGCCGGTCGAGATAGTTGTTCTTGTGAGCTGGGCGCTCACGAAAAACGAACTCCGAAGTCAGGCAAGCAGTTTCGCAAGTTCACTCTCGACTCGCGCCACGTCCTCGGGTCGGTCGACGCCAAGGTGCGGCTTGGTGGTACGCAACACCGCGATTCTAAAGCCGTGATGCAAAGCTCGCAACTGTTCGAGCGATTCCGCCAGCTCGAGCGGCGCCTGCGGCAGGGTCACGAAACGCTCGATCGCGCTGCGCTGATAGGCGTAGACACCGATGTGCCGCAACGCGACTTCGCGCGAGCCGACCGGCGCGCGCGAGAAGAAAATCGCCTCGTCGCGCGAGTCGACGACGACCTTGACAACGTCGCGCGCGAGGAACTCTTCGTCATCGGTGAGCGGACAGGCCATCGTGGCCATCTCTGTCTTGCGCGACGCGAGCAGATCGACGAGCGCGTCGACCTGTTCGATGTCGATGAGCGGCTCGTCGCCCTGCACGTTCACGACGACGTCGAACGATCCATCGGTGAGTCTGAGGGCGGCGGCGATGCGATCCGTTCCCGTTTGAAAATCACCCGCCGGACGCAGGACGTTCCCGCCGAACGCGCGCACGTGCTGCTCGATGCGATCGTCATCGGTTGCGACGTACACCGCCGCCGCGGTCCGCGATCGCACGGCGCGTTCGTGCACGCGCTGGATCAGCGACATGCCTGCGATCGGCGCGAGCGGCTTGCCCGGGAAGCGCGAAGAGGCCCACCGCGCCGGAATTACAATCACGCTCCGCATGACGGCCGGCGATTCTATCGTGAGCCCTTCCGACCGCGATCTGATGAAGCGGCTGACGATCGCGCTCGTGCTGATGTTCGTGTTCGCTGCCGCGTTCACGCATCTCGAGCGGACGTACGCGCGCAAGTTCTTCGACAACACCGGCGGCGCACAATGGATCTGGGCGCAGCATCGGATGAGCGACGGCGAACCGGTGGCGTTTTTCGCAGCGCGCGATTTCACGCTCCCGGAGCATCGCGTGTTCACGAAGCTCAAGATCGCCGGCGATCCGGAGTACACGGTGTTTTTCAACGGCCGCGAGGTCGCCGGACGGCGGCTCGACCACAACCGCTTTCAACAGGAAGAGCGCGTGCTCGATCTGTACGACGTCTCGAATCTCGCGCGGACGGGACATAACCGCATCGTGATCGCCGTGCGCGCGCCGCAGGGGACCGGCGGGCTGATCGCATCGATCGACATCGGCCCCGAGGCGGCCAACTGGGTGGTCACGGATGACCGTTGGAAGATTTATCGCGGCTGGGATGCGCGCCTCTTGCTGCGCGACGTTCCGAACGGCTACTGGCAGCCGCCGCAAATCGTCGGGCCGCCGCCGATCGGCCGCTGGAACTATCTGCAGACCGTCGAGCGCGAGCTCACATCGCCACCGATGCGGGTCACGCCGCCGCGCGAGGTGTTTCCGCACATCGGCCGAATCCCGTTGATCAGGATGGCGGGCGGCGTCGCCGTCGCAGGCACCGACGAAGCGCGCGGCACAGTCTTCGATTTCGGTTTCACGAAAGGGCACGTGCGCGTGATCGATGACGGCGATCGTCCGGCGAGCAAGGCCGTGCAGTTGCGATTCGCGTTCGCGAGCTCGGAGCTCGGCCTCGCAGAGTGGAACCTGCGCCCGATCGTCTTCGCGCCGGGCGAGCACGTGATTACGACGCCGGAAGTGCACGACTTCCGCTATGTGATGGTGTTCGGCGGGAAGAACGTGCGCGCGGAGGTAGTCAACTAGAACGACCGGAGGCCTCCGGACATCTGAGCCTCCGTGTCAAGTCATGCGGCAGCGGAGGCGAGGGGTGAGCCTCGCCTGGCGAGTTGC
>Ga0196977_1000491_pt1 | contig 20718 bp, 28 predicted proteins | sample S3v_1013CmetaG_FD_148634 | JGI IMG/M metagenome (GOLD analysis project Ga0196977, IMG submission 148634) | Soil microbial communities from Anza Borrego desert, Southern California, United States - S3+v_10-13C | ecosystem: Environmental > Terrestrial > Soil > Desert | place: USA: California...
GGGAAAGCCTATTCCAGACCCCCCCGCGGATGGCGTTCATGGCGTCAACGTCGCCGCCCGTAACCTCGGCCAAACGGGTCAGAAGCCGGGACGATACGCCCTTACTGCCGACCTTGGATGCGCCAATCACGTAGTTGGCGACTTCCTGCGGGGTTACTTCGCCCGTCACGATCCTATTGATGACACGATCGGCATCGTCACGATCATTGAAGAACCGCTGCCGCCAGCTCGCATTCGCCGCCCTGGCGTCTCTTACAGCCTGAAGTGCCGCGGGGCTGCCGGAGAATAGCGCGTTATCGACCGCATCCGACTCCCACGCATCAAATTCCCGAATAATGCGCCGTGCCGCAGATCTGTCCGCGTCATTCGTTGCCGCCTGCGCAATGGCATTCAGTCGTTTGCGGGTCTGCTCAATGCCCTGGATGCTCACAGCGGCGCGGGTTGGCTCTTCGCCAGCCGGCACTGGGGCGCGTGCCCCAACGGCCCTGTTCTCTATATTCAGGGTCGAGAAACGCTGAAGTTCATCCATCATCCGGGATGAGGCTGGCGTCAGCACGCCATCCACCACGCGTCCGTCATTTTCAAGAGACTGAGCCACCCTGGCCCGAACAGTGCCTGCGGATTCCGCCGTTACCGCCGCGTCAGTCTGGCCAGCGACGCCGTACAGGCGTTCCTTGGTAGCTCTCGCCTCCTGTTCGCCCTGACGCAGGCGGGCAATCAGCGTCTCTCCCATGTCCTGCGGTGACATATCCCCGAGCGATTGGCGGGCACGCTGAAGGGCGCTTTGTTCTACTCCTGCGATCCCCTCTTCTGTAGCGCGAACGCTACGCTCCCAATCGGCCAACACAGCAGCATCGCTTTGAGCCGCCGCCGACCTCGCCGCTTGCGCTTCGGCTTGGGCTTGGCTGGAAATAGTCTCGCCGATCTTGTGGGCGACGTTCGGGCCGCTACCGCCGCCAAACTGGCTCGCAACCGTGCCGGCCGCTTCCTCAAGCTGATCGCCGAGCCGCGCCGTCGCCTTCGGGATGGAGTCGCCGACGATAGGAATATTCCTAACCGCTTGCCCGGTTCGCTGAACCGCAACGCTATCGCTCGCGAGGGCGCGCGGCACATCAACCGGGCTGACGTTCTTCGATAGGCGGTCGCTGGCCAGCGCGACTTCCTGCCCTTCGGTCAGGGTTGGTGTATCAACGACAACGCGCTTGAGACCTGGGGCCAGCCCCGGTCCTGTGCCGGAAGGACGACCCGCCGCCAAGGCGGTGTCTACGGACTTCTTGGCGTCCTCGTAGGCCGCGCCGCTTTCCTCCCGCTGCTTGGCGACATCGGGATTGATAAGCCCGCCTATGGCCGTTTCTGCGTCAGCAATCGGGTGTCCGAGAACAGATCGAGCCGCCCCCGTCACGGGTGACAGTGCCACCCGCGCGGCGCCCATAACCGCATTTGGCAGCGACAACAGGCCCTCAACAGCACCCATCTCGCCCCGGCGGCTAAGAGCTGCCACATCCGCAGCGCCAGACTTTGCCTCTGCGGCGATCTCCTTCGGCACGTCACGAATGAATGCCGGAACAGACGACTCCTCCTCGGCGGGGGCCGAGTTGGCTTTAGCTGGGATCAGGTCCGCAAAGGGATTTTTGCCCTTCTGAGGGATCAGATCGGCAAACGGGTTATCCGCCATCAGAGGTCTTTCGGATCGATGCCGGAATCGCGAAGTCGCTTTTCAACTTCCGCTCTCGGGGCACCCTTCGCTATGGCCTCACGGGCATAGGCGAGCATAGAATCCCCGCCAGCGCCGTAATCACTCTGCTTGTTGATGTAGCGACCAAAGTCTTTGTTATACTCGGGATTGAACCTGCGACCACCAAGAGCCTTCTTGTCCTCGATTGTGAGCGGGTTTTCCGTGATATACTTCTTCCAAGCCACGTCAGCGCCATCGATGCTACCGTTCTTCTCGGCCCAAGTCCGATAGAACGCCGCGCGCTGTTGGGTGCGCTCGAATGCCGCCCTGATAGCACTCGACGCAGACTTGCCAGCCTCCCCGCCCATACCTAACGATGGCGTCTGGTCCTTAACAAACGCGATATCCCTATCGGATAGCGAGCCCTTCATCTTCTGGGCGATGTCCAAGCTCAATTCGTTCACAGCACCGCTAAGCGCTTGCGTGGCCCCGTGGCCAAGCGCATTTGCTACCCTGCCCTGAACCGGGCCGGTAAATGCCTGCTCCCTTAGACCATCGATACGGTCCAATGTCGCCGAACCCTCTTCGGCAAGACGAGCCCTGTCCGAATAGTCATCAACTCGGTCAGCATCCTTCTTGTCCAGCGCCTTTCGGAACTCGCTCTTCTGCTCTTGGCCGGGGGCGTGCATCTTGCCCGTGAGCATGAATGGCTTAAATGCCGGGTCAGTTTCCGAAAGACCCGCAGCCTGAGCGGCGGCTCGCCGCTGCTGCATTACAGTTAAAAGGCTCGGTTCGCCTTCTTCAAGCTTACCTGTAAGCGCGAACCTCTGTCCCTGAGGGCTTTTCGGGTCAAGGCCATATTTGGCAGCAGCCTTTGCGCGATCATCCGCCTCATCCTCAACACCTTCGTCCGCCCGATCAGCCGCACGCACCGCCAACCCATAATTTCGATCCGCAGTGGTCTTTTGCAGACCGAAGGAACGATCCGTGTTGCGCTGGTCCCTGGCCGCCTCCTCTTTGCGGAAACTCAGCGTCGGGTCTTCCGTCTGCGCAATCATCTGCTTCAAAAGCAGCGGAGACGGCGTGTTGCGCCACTGTGCATGAGTTTGCGGGTTCAATAGGCCCTTCTGCAACATGCGATCGGCGGCTTCCGCCCACATCCTCGGAAACTCGGGGGTGTTCTGAACAGCGGCAAGGCCCCGCGCCTCCGAGCCAAGTTCAAGCTGAGCCTGCTTGAACTGGTTCTGCCGCATTTCCATGTCCGCGGCTTGAAGCTTGGCGGCCTGCGCCAACGGCGTCGCCGGATCAAACGTCGGGACTTGCGCCGCGAGGGTGTTGTCAATGATCGCCATCAGTACAGCCCTCCCGTGCCAGTCAGGCTAAATCCAGTGCCGCCCCCGCCATAACTACTCTTGCTCATCTGGTTGTATAGCGAGAGCGCATTCAGGCCGCTGTTGATGCCCTTAACCGTGCCGAGAATGCCGGACGCCTCTGCCGTACCGCCGGCCATGATCGAATTGCCGATGTTGTTGGCCGAGGTGCCAACCTGCGAGCCAACACCCGTCCCGATATTGCCGAGATACCCGCCTGCCGTAATGCCCTGACCGGACATCGCGGCCAACTTAGTGAAGTAGTTTTGCAGGTTCTGCGTCGCCAATCCCTGGCCGTATTCGGTCTGTGCTCGGATCTGGTTGCCGCTGAGAACGCTGCCCTTGGCCGCCGCGGAGTTATCCAGGGCCTCGCTACCGCCTTTGAGCGCAAACTTGTAGTCGGGCGAGTTGTAGAAGGACTGCAGAACGTTGTCGTTCAGGGGGGCTGCGCCGTTCAAGCCGTAGAACGAGGCCAACAGGTTGTTTGCGCCCTGCCCGGTTTGAATGAAGGGCGAGAGATTGCCGCTGGCCTTCTCGTAGTTGGCCTTCTGGTACTCCATCGCCTCGCGCTGAGCGGCGGCGGCCTGCTTGGCGGCATCCTTCTGCGCATCGGCGGCCTTGTTAGCGCCCCAGATTGAGGCGCCGGCACCCAAAATGCCCGCACCAAGAATAGCTGCACCAGTGCCGATCATTACGATAGAATCCTGAGATGCGTGTTTTCGGCCGGGGTATAGCCGCGGCGCCGGTAAAGCCGTTCGAACGCTGCGTTACGTTCGCCGGAGAGGTGGGCGCCCAGAAAAACCTTTGCGCCCTTTCGCTTTGCTTCAGCCTCTAATTCGTCAAGAAGTGACCCGCCAATGCCCTTGCGATGCTCCGGGTTTACCCACCAGAACATTTCCTGCCCGATCAAGGTGGAATGATTGGCATAGAACGGAAACACTACACAGGCAGCCATCCCCACGACCTGCCCATCAGCTTCCGCCACCAACAAGGAACCGCCCGCCACCCCGCTCATCAGCGCGATAAGGGTCGATGTCAGCGAATTCTCATCAAATGTCGTGAACGCGCCGTTCGGAGAATTGTCAAAGAAGTCGCGCCCCATTTCCAGGAGCACGTTCAGGTCGTCCGGCTCGGCGTGGCGGATTTCAGCCTTCACTTTATAACGAACCCCCCGGCTCCAGTGTCCAGCGCATCGTTATAGATCGCAAGGTAAAGCGAGCCGGCAACGATATCGTTTGTCGTTGCCTGCGATGCGCCATTGGTCTTGTACGCCTTGAGCGTTGACAGCGTGCCGTCCCTGGGCACCACAGTCATCGTAACGTCGCCCGTTGAAGTGTTCGCTGCAACAAACGAAAACACCTCATAATCAACGTATTTTTCGATCAACGGCGAGGCATCGAGCGGCGTCAGCGTTATGACGTTGGTCCCGGATGCGTTGCATGGCGTAATCCGGTTCATGCCGACGATAAAGCCGTGCATCTGCGCAAGAAGCTGCAGCCCGTGTTCCGTCAAACATCCCGTCTTGATATCGACAACCGGGAATAGCCCGTTGGGCTTCGGTATCGGCCTTCCGATGGCAGCGGTTGCGATGCTCATCCGGTATAACCGTCGCCGTTGGCCGCAATCAGAGTCCGCTTGACCGGATCAGTGGTCGTCGCCTCAAACACCCGCTCCCGAGCCTGGCCCATCCTCAGCCAGCGAAGCCGCGTCCGGTAGTTTCCGATCGCCCCCGCCGAACGCCACTTCTGCAGGTTCGTATAGGTCCGCCCCCCGTCCTTGGAGCTTCGCAGCATCCACTGAGGATCGGAGCCCTGCCCCGTGTTAATTCCTACCCCTGCCTCAACGTCCAGTTCCAGACGAGAGATGAACAGCCGCTTGCGGTCCTCGTGGATCGGAGGCGAGGTCAACAGCGCCCGCGTCGTGTTGCCGAATTCCGTGTAGGTCGTGGCGCTGAGATAACCGATCACGCCAGAGAAGGCGTCTCCGATCAGCTCCTTTTCGTAGCAGTTTACATGGCAGTTGGCGCGCCAGCGACCGAGGGTCCGGCCGTTCAGATCCCACGACTCCCGCTCATGCCACAGCCCGGATGCGATATCAAAGGCGAACGTCGTGTTGGCCGTTGGGAAGTGCAGAATAACGAACTTATGCCCGGCCCAGCTAAACGAGAAGCAAAACGCATCGGAAACCGTGCTGTAGTTCTGCCATTCCGCGTCAAGGGCTGGCGTGCTGATCCCTATCGGCGTCAGTCCATCCAGACGATAAAACCTGCGGTCCTCTCCGAGGAAGAAAACCGAATTGTCTTCCTTGGCCGTAGCCCTTGGGGCAGCCAAGCCTCTCTCGATCACAACGCCCGGCACGCGCTCCAGGGGCATATTGGCCGCGCCAACGTCCTGCCAAGGCTCAATCGTGCGCTCACCAAACACAAGCAGGATTTGCTTGTTCAGAACTACTGCCTTGACGTTATCCGGACGCGCTTCCGCCGAGGCGAACACAAGAGCGTTATACGACGTGCCGTCCAGCAGGTCAGAGCCGAAGAACTTGTTCGTGTTCTTCCAGTCGAAATAAAACCGCTGGTCGAAGAACTGAACCGTTTCCGGGGCGTTGAAGTCGGTATCCGTGATCAGAACGAAGCCGAGCGTCGTGCTGTAAAGATAGCCGTTCGACCCATTGGTAATAACGAGCTGGGAGCCGTTGTCATCCATAGAGACTGGGCTGCTCCCGAGGATCGATCCGCCGATATCGGTTGCGACGCCCGCAGAAGTCACCGAATAGAGCCTTTGCCCGGACACGACGTAGAGAACGCCGCCCATCCTGTGCATCCCACGAACCGGGCCAGTGCCACAGGTCGCAAATTGCACGATACCGGGACAGCCAAACACGGCCACGTCCGTCTTGGCGTCCGGCGGCTGCCGCTCAGCATACATATTGACCACGCGCTGAGCCGAGATCGGTAGAGACGGGCTCTTATAGGAGTTTGTCGCGAACTGGATCTTCATTCGGGGGCGAACTGAATGGAGAGCAATTCCCTCTCCCACCAATTGGCTTCATTGAGGTACTGAGCCGCGCGGCGCTCGATCCTGGTACGTTTCGGCTCCGGCACGTCGTATTCGTCGGCGATCTCGTCAGCCAAACCCCACACAATGGCCCTGATCCATTCCTGAGGAAGGTCCGCGTCATCGCCAGCGACCGTGAAATCCTCAATCGGCTTGGCAACCGTCATCTTGACGGCATTGTCAACCGTTGCCGGCGCCTGCCACAGGTAGAGGTAGCCAAGGGAGTTCTCGCGGCGATCATAATAGAAGGCATTGATCGCGCCTTGGGCCGACTTGTTCGGCATGTTCTGGTATTCGAGCCGGTCCATTTCCTCGACTGGCGTATCAATCGCGCTGTCGAAGTTGTAGCTGCGGGCAGACAGGATCTTGAGGGGGCGGACAAGGTTCGTCTGGTAGCAGATCACCCGATTGCCGATAGCGGCATCATCGGTAAGCGCGGCTGTAAGGGTGACAACCTGACCGGCCGGGGCGCCGTTGACGGTCGTCCAGTGCATCGTACCGTCGTCAAGCTCAACGCCGATTTTATAGGTCGTCGCAATGCCAGTGACGGAATCGACCGTGATCGTTGAGGCTCCGCTGGATGCAGCAACGTCAAGTTCTGTCTCCACCCAGCTTTCCGTGGCGTGATCGGTTGACGTGCTACCCAGCGAATAGCGGACCTGATCGACCTGAGGGAACAGAACAGCCTCAACCGTCTTGTAAATCTGGATACCGTTGCCCTGCCAGTGCTTGAGCATCGTGTTAAGGGCTTCGGCAGCATCGTTCAAACTGTCGGAGTCCGGCGTTTCGCCCGCCTCAAAGGCGTTGACCTTGCGCAGGGCTGCCTTGATCAGTTGATCCCGGTTACGGGAGAATGTTGCCGTGCCTGACGTGCTCATAGGATGATCGTCTCGGATTCGTCAATGAACACGTCAGCGGGCTCAGAGCGCGGATCGGGCACAGTCTGCCTATCAATACGCCCCCTGACATGATCCTGCGGGTGGCGCGGCTCCCAGTCCTCGCGGCACACCATCAGGCCATCCCAGCGCTTTGACGTTTCGGACGCGCGCTTCCTGAAGCCGCATACATCGCAAATTTTCCAGTGGTCGCCGCGGACGTAGGTCATCAGGTCGGATAGGTCAGAACCAAGAGGAGCCCCATCGGGGTTCCGGCAGTAGAGGGAGAAGAACCGTCAACTGCGCCGGGCTGGCTACCAGAGGCCGAGCTGCCGAACTTTGACTGAAACTTTGACTGAACTTTCTTCTTACGTTCAGCCTCAGTAAACTTGCTCATTTGAGCCTCAGGCGGATGGTGATGTCATAGCCGGAGTTAGCGGTCGTGCCACTCGTGGTCAGCAGGATGTCTCCCGTTCCACCCGATGACCTGGGATCGACATTGCCGCCCTCATAGGTCCAGTCCAGCGACCCAACGCCCGCAAGCGTCGCGATCTCGTCATCCGTGGTGTGATCCCACTCCAGGAGGACGTAGTTGAAGCCCCACACCGCCCAATCGATGCGCTCGATCGTGGTGTATGTGGCCGTTTGTCCCGCGGCGTTCAGCAGCGTGGAAATATCGACCTTGGTAACGTCGCTCTCGCCCGTGCCGTCAGAACGGTTCTGCAGCACAACGGTATAGTGCCCCGTCGCATTGCGAAGAACCTTGGTGTCAACTGTATCGGCCATGTAAGCCGTCTCCTAAATGGTTGCGTTTACCTGGTCGATTTGAAGGTGGATGCGTTCGCAATCTGCCCCATGAACAACCTCATGGGTGCGGTCATATCGGACTTCGTAGAGAAACCCCGGCTCCAGATGAACCGAGACCCCATCATCGGGCCAGCGCATCACCACGTCGGGATGTGTCACCAGTGGCACCTGGAAGCGCCGCCAATCAGCCTCTGCCGGCATCCAGTCATCCACATGGGGCGGGATATCCTGCCGCGGCGCCAGCCTTCGCAAGACAGCCCTTGCCAGCGTGCCGCCGAGGTCCAGCCCTTCGATAAGGGCCATGATCTCACGCGGCAGCGCCTTCTTGATAACCACGTCGCAGGGATATTTCCCGGTTTGCCCGGCGCGCGTCCATTGGAGCCCGCCGAGCGAACCGAGAACCGGGGCGAGGTCCACCGCCTTGATGCAGCGATAGACCTCGTTTTCTCCGAGTTTGGGCAACCCTTACAGGTCCACGTCGATCGCCGGCAGGACGAAGCCGGACAGCGAAGCGGTCGAGACGCTGAGGTTGTTGAACAGGCGGAAGCCCATGCCGGTCAGACCGTTGTCGTGGGCGCCGGTCACGTCAGCGTGGCCCATCAGGTTGTTCTCGGCAATGCCGGTTGAGGCAGTGGAGTCCGAGTCAATGAAGATGTTGCCCGAGGTCGCCTTGTTCGAGGTCTTGTTGTAGCCGATATAGGCGTTGAGCAGGTTCTTGCCCGTCGCGCCAGCAATCGCAACGCCCGCCGCCGTGCCTTCGTTGATGATGATGTTGTCCTTGAAGACAAGCCCGTTGATGTGGGCGTTGAACTCCAGGAACTCCAGAACCGCCGTCGAGGTGCTGTAGGCGCGGCAACCCTCGATCCAGAGACCGTCCGCGTTGTTGTCGGTCGTGCTGGTCGCCTTGATCGCGGTCAGGATTTCATTGGTGCCGCCGGCATCCAGGAAATCGAGGCCCTTGATCGTGGCATGAGCCGCAGTCACTTGAACCGCGCGAACCACGTCCGAGGTGCTGGGCACAAAGGCCGCATTCATCAGCGAGCAATTGGCCGCGGAAATGTTCACGTCCGAAGTCGTTGCCGACAGCGTGAATTGCGGCTTCAGCGTGCCGGTTCCGAGACCGACAACAGCCACGCCGGCCACGTCGAGGTCAAAGCCATCGGCAGCCGCGAAAGTTTCAGCGTGGCCCGGCTTGATGAACACGATGTCGCCGCGGTTTGCGACGCACTGGCTGACAGCGTAGTCAACCGTGGCAAACGGATCGTTGAACGTGCCCTTGTTGCCGTTCGAACCGCCCTTCTGACCGGGAAGCAGGGCCGTACCGTTGTAGACCCAGAACACCTTGCCGGGATGGCAAACCGAAAGCGGCATACCGCGAATAGCAATGCCGTTGGCAAAGCCGTTCGGATAGTTGGAGATGATAGAAGCAGACATGAAAAAGTCTCCCAATCGACCCGTTAGGGCCTTGGTGAAAGGATTCCGATGGTGAGAAGGAAGAGGCGGCCCGAAGGCCGCCCCAGGTAGCCTTAGGCGCCGAGCGAGCCGTACAGGCCGCGCGGGTCGGTCCAGCCCACGCTAAAGCGCATGGTGGCCTTCGCCTTGGCGTTGGACGTGTCGAAGTCGTTGTCCTGAGTAAAGGACAGCGCGCGACGCTCGAACATGGTCATACCGTTCGGCGCGTCGGTCTTCAGGAACCACGCATCGGTGTCCGTCAGGTAGTGGTTGACCGTGAAGTCAAACATACCCTTCAGGGCGTTGATGTCGTTGTTCGCCGTGCCCGACTGATAGTCCGACTTCAGGATGCGCTTGGCGTCAAACATCAGGTTGATCGGAATGATCAGCTTGGTCGGGCGAATGGCAATCTGCAGGCCGCGATCGTTGGTGGCCTGGCCGATCTGGATGCACATATCCTCCAAGGCAGCTTCCGAGAGGTCCGCTGCAGTGGAAAGCTTGTTGCTCCAGCTACCGTTGGTCGAAGTATGATCGGTCGCCAGCAGCACCTTGCCGTCGCCGCCGGTATAACCGGAGGTTTCAGCGCGGTTGAGCACGTTTGCACAGACGATTTCCTTGGTCTGGCGCATGGAGAACGCCAGGCGCTTGATGCGCTTGCGGGAAACGATCTCGTACTGGTTGTCCTCCAACTCTTCCTCGGTCACGACATAACCAAGGCCATACACAACGTGGGTATAGCGCTTGGTGAAGCCCTGGGTTTCGGAATCGTAGGAGATGGCACCGCCTTCGTTCTTGGTCGGAGCCAGGCCGAAGCCGGTCAGCGCCGTGTCTTCCTCGTAGTTCTTGGAAGACTTCTCGACGTTGAAGATTTCCCGGAACTCCTCGGGGTGTTCCCGATAGGAAGCGCCGAAGAAGGCGTGCATCCCCGGCCATAGGGCCTTCGGATGGTTGCCAGTGGTGATAACGCCTGCCATTGTTCGGTTCCTCCTTAAACAGCAGTCAGCCGGCCACCATCAGCGATGTTGGCGAGCGTGTGGTTGTTAACGAGGACTTCCAGAACGGCATAAGCGCCGATCTCGTTCTTCGGACCTTTGCCGAAGCCCATGATCTTGACCTGATATGCCGCAGTGGTGGCGGGAGAGGTGGCCGTATCGAGCGTCCAGTCGGAGCGGAGGGTTGCCGTGGTGGCAGCCTTCAGAACCGCGAACTGGCCAACATCGGCCGCAGCAATCGCCGTGCCGCCAGCGTCCGCCTGAACTTCGAAAATCAGGTCGGCGCCGCGCGCAACAGCAATGATGCGATCGGTCGAAGTCTCACGATACACCAGGGAGTCACGCGTGACGGGCATGACCGCAACGCAGACACCCGTGATCGGGTCGCCCGAACCGTCAAGCGCAACGGTGCAGGTCGGAAGAGTGCCGGGGGCCCAGCCCTGGAACTCGGAGGTGTTGGCAGAACCCGCCTCCACAACCGGATCGCCGGGACGAATGACGCCCGTCGCACCAGTTGCGAAGTAGTATTCCACCGCACCATTATAGGGGCGCCCGTCCACATAGCGGACAGGACGCAACCCAAAGGGAGCGTTAGTGTTGGCCAAATTGGCCTCCTGAATTTAAGATGGGTTTTAGGGTTTGTGCCTAACGCCCGATGGTGTTCTTCCCATTGGGAACGTAGGCTTCCGATCCAGAAATTCCTTCGGAGCTGGGAGCCGGGCCACTGCGGAGAGCCTTTTCAATCTCATCCACGGGCCGCTGCTTCTCTTTCCGATCTGCCTCAAAATAGTCCTTTGGCTTCCTCAGAAGCACGGCGTTGTCGCCATTGGACTTGTCAACGGATCTCTTCATAACGCTGCCTTCAGCGGCAGCCGTAAGCTGATCGGGACGATCCGTTGAAACAACGTCCCAATCATCTTGTACCGTAAGCTGGTGAATCCGGCCCGGCCGGTCATTCACCCAGCGATATTCGAAATTCGGGTCTTTCATGTCCTCGGGGACATGGAGCTTGAGACCTGCGCTTGCGCCGCTATCGGAGCGGCGGCGGCGTTGGGTTTGCACCTGTTCCGAACGGGGAGGACGGCCAGGCCCGCGCTTGGTTTCAGCCTCAATCATTTGTCGTCTCCAAAATAGTCGGCTGCGTAGCGTTCACGCGCCTTGTTCAGGTCTTTTATGGGGTCTTCTCCCTTTTCGAGGAAAAGCCCGTCTTCCTTGATGAACTTGTCGGCCTGCGCTTTGGCGTCAGCCGGCAGTTTGGAGAACTTTGACCCGCTTCCTCCCCCAGCCATGCGAGAACCGCCCTCAACGCGCGAGCCCCGCGCGGGCTTCTCATCCTCGTTCTCATCGGGCTCGTCCTCGACCTTGAATTTCTCGGGGTAGCGCCTTGCAACGTATTTGCGCGTTTCCTCAAGGTTTTCAGCCAGCGTCAGACCCGGCTTTTCCTTGAGCAGCTTGCCGTGATAGGTGTTCGCCACGGCCTGCATCTCAGGGTCCGCCGAATACCAGGCATTTTCCCCGATCCAGTGCCCGATGGTGTCCTGTACATCCTTGGGAAGGGCAGCGTTGACGCTTTCCTTTCCCTTTTCCGTCTTGACCTCTGCGGCTTCCTCGGCCGCCTCGTCAAATGCCTTGAGATCCTTGCGCTCAGACTCGCGAAGCCTGCGAACCTGCTCCTTGTCTCCGACCTCTGCCGCGGCCTCGATCGCGTTGGCGTATTTGTCCTCAAGCTGTGCTCGCTGGCGATCCAGCGCCACTTTGGACATCTTCGCCATTTTGGCGACGGTCCCGGCCATTTCGTCCTTGAAGGACTTCAGCTCGTCGCGGGCTTCCTTCAGCTCGTCCTTGAGCTTCTTGTTTTCCGAGCGCATGATCGGAATGACGGTTTCCGCGCGCTCCAGGTATTGCTTTGCCTTGATGAACCCGAATTTGGGAGGCGAACCCTTCCATTCGGAGGGGTCTTTCCAGCCCATTGACTTGGCTTTTTCGATCTCGTCCGGCGCCGAGTCGTCTACGAACTGCTCCAGCGGGGTATCGGCTTCTGCTGCTTCGGTCATGCCAGCACCGCCGACACGTCTTTGTCATTCACCACGCGGTAGTTCTTCCCGTCCTTGCCCTTGTGGGTAAAGCCAGCGAACTTCGCAAACAGAACCTTATCTCCGACCTTCGGCTTCTGGTCCTCGATGCCTTCCCACTTGTCGTAGGTGAAGGCCAACGGAGCCAGGGCAACCAGCGTCCCTTCCATCTGGGCGAACTGGGATCGCTCCTTGTGCTCGTCGGGAATGTAAATGCTTCCGATCTTGTCCCCCACCTCAGTCGGGAGGATCAAAACCTTAAACTCGGTCGGGAGGATTCCCGAGGGATTCGTCATCAATGTCGCTCCATTCAAGTTCGCTCAAGTCCAGCCCGGCCTCATACCGGGCTTTCAGCATGGCCAGTTTGTAGGGATCGGCGTCTCCACCCACCCAACTGATCTGCATCCATTCGTCTTTGTTGGCTTCCGCGGTCTGCTTGACCTTGGCTAGAACGTGTTCGGTGACTGGATGGGCCAGCCATTCCTCGAACATCTCGCGGTCGATCATTTCAGTGCAGCTTCAATCATGGCATTCCAAGCGCCAGTCGCAACACCGCGACTATCTTCACCGGACCCTTCTGCTCCGGCTTCCAGCATCGCTTCTGTCGGCTCTCGCATCGCCTCGATGATCCTCTCGGCCCACCAGAAGCAGCCGGTCTCCTCGTGGGGCTTGCCGTCTTCATCGGAACCCCACCGACAGAATGGGCAGGGAATTACGTCTCCCTGCATTATTGAGGGCGCTTCACAGCCCCGCGCCTCACGCAGCAACCTCGCAACTCGTTCAACCATCTCGCTCATGATTTCCCCTCCAATCAATCAGCGATATACCAAACTAAGCCGGCTCCTTAGCTTTCTTCTCTTTGGCCTTGGCCTTCATCTGCTCTTTACCCATCGCGCGGTCCTCGGCGGCCTCTACCTTGGCCTGCTCGCGGTCCTTATCCTTGTGGGCGTCGTCCATGTCCCTTGCGTGCGCTTCCTGCTCTATCTGAGCGGGCGCAAGCGCAGTCTCCATCATCGTCTTCTGGGCGCCGGCCAGCGTGTCAGTAACGTCAGCATCGGCCTGACGCGGCAGCAGCGAGGTTTCAATCTTGGTCTTCTCAGCCGTCGCGGCGTCCTTCTCCGCGCCCGCCATGTTCTTCATGGTCTTGGACTCAAGCTCGGCCATCTGAAGCTGCTCAGCCGGGCTCGGCCCTTGCTGCTTCACAATCAACTTGTCCGGCTCTTCCGTGCCCGCTGCTTCATAAATGCGGCGCAAAGCCTCATGTGGGTTTTGAATAGGTCCAAACGCGGGATGCTCGGCGATCTGCATCAACAGTTGCGCATGCGTCATGCGTTGCATGTCCGTGACCATCTTCGGGTCAGCAACCGGGCACACATCCATTGAGGCCAGATCATAGTCTGACTTCTCAACGACTTCCTGTTCGTCGTTGAAGGTATAGTATTCCTGTTCGTCAATGTGACGGGCATTGAGTTCGAACAGCAGCTTGAACTCGTCCTTCAGCGCCCGGTAAATACGCTTGTAGATCGCCGTAAAGACCTTCAGGCCCTGCTCGATCATCGCAAGCGTTGTGGTCGCCGTCTGAGTCTGGCCGTTGGTGTCGCCGGTCAGGATGTCCTTGACGGCGGTAATGTCCTTGGCCGCCTCGACCATCATCCCCAAGAGGTTGAACAGCACCTCGCTCGGGCCTTGGAACTGATGCGGGAGAACTTGATCCTTCAGGCTGCCCGAGACCTCGATCTGCTCGAACCTGCCCGGCGAAACCCTGATCTGGCCGCCCTTCTTCAGGCGAATGCCAGTACCGATGAACCCGCCGCCCGCGTTCTGAAGGTGGCCCGCATCGAGCATCTGGTTGATCGTGGTGTCGATCGTCTCGCCCAGGCTTTCCAGAAGCCTTCCAAACCCGATATCGTAGAACCCGCCCTTCGGATCAGGGATGAACGAATATTTGACGAAATACTGGTCCTTCGGAATCCGAACGATGCGCTTGCCGTTGTCCTTGACCTTATCCATCGTGAAATTGGCCACGATGCGGACGACCTGGCACGAATCCTTGTGGACCGTGACGATGTAAGGCTCCTTGTAGCCGTCCTCGTCCAGGTCAATGTAGCGATGCTGCTCCAGGAACATATGGGGCGCATCTTCGTCGTTGTCCCCGTCAGCCGGCGGCGTGCCCAGCTCGATATCCAGGAACACCCCCGAAAGCTTCCGCTCCTCAATGTCCTGCGGGTACAGGAAGATTTCATGCGTGACTGCCGGCGCCTCATCCAGCGAGCGACACTTGTCATTCACGACCAGGTGTTTCGCCGGCACCATCTCGGACTTGTTGCGGCCCAGCGTCTCCGAGCGCCACACTTTGCGGAAGGCACAGCCAACAATGGGCAGATGGTGCAATAGAACGTCAGTGTCCTCTTCCCACTCCTCCATTTCGTTGAGGAGCTGGTAGGACATATGCCGGGATACCCGGTCGGCCTTCTTGCGCTTTTCGCCGGGTGGCTTGATCCACAGGGGCTCGCCGCTTAACGGGTCTACCTTTGGGTCGCCATTATCGTCCTTGATCGGCACGCCAGAGTCATTGCCGATAACCTGGCCCTTGACGATGCGCTGGCCGTCGATGATCGCAGGATACGCCCTCGCCCCGAACTGAAGCGCAGCAACCGTCACCAGCGGATATTTGATGTTCGCTGCGCCCTCGAACGGGTAGTTCTTCGGCTTTCGAACTTGCAGCGCAATGTCCATCGCGCGTTCAGAGCCGGCCTCCCAATCGGCGCGGGACTTCTTGTCGATCTCGTACTTGCGATGGACCTCTTGGCCGATCTTCTCTAGCTGTTCCTGGTCGAGGTCTTCCGCGATATTGGCCGATTGCTCATAGGCAACGAGCTTCGCAAGGGTCTTTTCTAGTGCCGGGGCTTTCTTGCGCTCGGTCGCCTGGTAATAGGCCATCAGTAGCCCGTCACGCTCGATCGGCCGCGGTCGCGGTTCGGATCATCCTCGTCATCCTCGTCCCAATCCGGCGCAACCGGCTCTGCAAATGTTAAAGCTACCGCGTCCCACTCGTCCGGGCTCGGAACCTCGCGGCGACGCATGTCTTCCTTTTTCTCAAGGACCAGCCTGGTGTTGCTGTCCCACTTGTAGGATGGCCCGCAGGCATCGGCCTGAAGACTGTCACTATCAGGAATATCGGCCCCCGCAGGGTCTTCCAGCCACTCCTTGGACTTCATCCACATTTCAGCGCGACGGTTGAGTGGTCCGCCACCCTCCGGCCGCTCAGGCTCAAGAGGAGAGCCGCCGAAGTTGATGGCGCGCACCACGTCGCCGTAGCCCATTTCCCGCAGCCGGTCATACACACCAGCGCCCACGCCGCCGACATCGATAAACAGCCGCTTCGGCTTCTGCGTATCGATCACGTGCTTGGCCCAGCCCGCCGCCTGCATGGTATCGAGCTTGGTGCGGCTATCGACCTTGAGCAATTTGCGACCGCGCCGGAAGGCCATAGAAGCCCTGTCAACGCCCATCCACGCCGGATCGAACCCAACCACCAACGGACCAGATGGCTCACACACGGCCTTGCGCGCCTTGGCAACAAGGGCTGGCGGAATGTAGGCATCATGCCCGCTCATCTGGAACGCCTCGGCGGCAGTCGCCGGGTATTCCTGCTTGAACAGGATCGGGTCTTTCAGCTCCGAAATCTTGTTCCGGCGCCAGACGACCTGCTCTAGCTCAAGCCCGTACAATTCAGCGTATTCGCGCTCCTCCTCGTCCGGCTCAAAGCCTGGCGGAACATCCTTGCGGTATTCCTCTTGCCAGTACCAAGGGACGAAGATCGCGATATAGTCGCTTATGCCATTCTCAGCGTCGCGCCACTTCTGATGAAAGAAGTTACCAACGCCGTTTGCCGTGCTCTCAAGTATGACTTCGGTCCCGATCTCATCCGGCACGGCCTGCAGCACCCCCGCGGCGTGTGTCTCGGCATGAGGCCAGAACGCAACCTCTGACCCGTGGAATAGCTGCAGCGTTGAAGAGCGCCCCACGCCCTTTGTGCCGGCCGTTCCGATCTTGTAGCCCGAGTCGAGCTTGTCGAAATTCAGTTCCTTGGCATTCGCGGCCCCCGTCGAGGGCTTAACCAAGGTCTTGCAGTGCTCGTGATAGCGGTTGACCATCTCGAACAGGTTCTGCGTCGCAGCATCCTCATGCGTGAGAATGAACGTTCTAAGGCCCCGCCCATGCGTTGTGCGATGGTAGAACCTTGCACCCACATAGGTCGAGCAGCCCTGCTGCCTGCCCTTTAGAATGAGAGCACGAACCCTTCCAGTTCTAGACCTCTGCTCCTCAAGCCTGGTGTGGATATATCGCTGCGCCCGATTGAACATCAGCGGGGCAACAGCGCCCGCTTTGGTCCTGATCTTCAGGCACTTAAGCGCGTAGTGCTCTAAATCATCCCTCAGCCGCTGGCGTATCGTCCGCTCGCGGTCCGTCATCAAGCTCATCTAGGGCGTCCTCGTGACGCAATGTCATGTCGCCGGAATGCTCAACGGCAGCCAAGCGCGCATGCACATAGGGAGCCGCTGCCTTTGCGGCCTCAAATCGGTCTTCGGTCGAAAGAGATTCGTTTCTCATCAAGCCCAGCATGTAATCGAGGGGGCTTATCCCGCCCTCAAGCGCCTGTTCTCTGGCCTGCTGGTTTAGTTTGGTCGTCTGGCCCGGTTTGCGTCCCGCGCCCCTTCTAGCTCCACCGTGCGCCATCTTGAAAACTTGAATTCATTTCAAATCAGGTCCGAAGTTCTGCTTCTGGTAGATCGAGTTGCCAAAAACCGGCGTTGGTTCTTCAGGACTTCCATAGACCATCTGAAAGAACTCACTATCCGATCGATGAACCGCATGGAAAGACGGCTGCACCTTCGGCATAGCCTTCTCAGCAAACCCGCGCCATTCCCACGGCGTACCAGTGTACGGCCAGTTCGGATGCGCGAGGGATTTCATATGCAGCCCTCGACGTTGTAGCTATCGACTTGCTGCGAATAGGTCCAACCGTGCCAAGTCTTGGCAATCTGCTGGATGTCTTCGGTCTTGGGTTCTTGGCCGGTGACGGGCGCACTTGATCCGGTCAAAGCCTCCTGCTTCTCGGCCTCGATCTCTTTGAGGCGCTGGGCAATAGCTTGGGTGTCGTCAGCCGCGAAATTGCTCACAGCGGGCCCCCGTTGGTCAGTTCAGCCAATTCAGCACGCAAATCAGCGGCTTCCTTCTTGGCCTTGTCCACTTCCTGCTGTGCGAGCTTTACCGCGTCCTGCGTATCAACAACCGTATTGGCCGCGTCCTGCCTGACTGCAGCGATCTCCGCCTTGGCTGCCTTCAGTTGTTCCCCAATGGTCGGCATTCGTTTTCCCTCGAAAGGATTGGCTAGTTTAGCCTTGATGTCGTCTACCGTGTCGGTCGGTAGCACCTCGATTGATTTCTCAGGCAGGTTTACGAAGGTCTCGCCTTTAGCGCCGTAGTTTACGGTTGACTTCCTGCCCCCGAGTGCCTGCCTGATCTTGTCGATAGTGTGCATTCGGATCTGTCTTTCCCAGTAATTTAGGTATTCAACAGACTCGGAAATCTCTTGCTCAAGCAGAGTCGCTGTCCGGCGCTTCGAACTTCATGCCGTCTATCCCTGCCCCGCCGTACGGTATTTCTGAGGGGCTAGTGTCGATCTGATCCAGGATCTCACGAGCCAGTTTGGCTATGCGCTCTTGGTCTTTTGCTGATTGGTAATCGCGGAGTTGGTAGATTTGAGCGGTCATTTTTTCGTTCCAACCGGCTCGGACGCCACGCCGAGCATGCAAGGGATAGGAGCGCGCACTGCTACCATGTGGAGCGATTTCCACACCACGGATGGAATGGGTATCGGGCGGCAGCGGCAAAGGACGCTCTCGCGACAAGCGCGGCAGGGGGGATGTGTAGCGTCGTGCTGGCTCGCGCCGCCCGATTGGTTAAAGGCTGATGTTCCGGTCTGCGATAACGCCGCAGAGTTCAACAAATGACTTCATGGGCAGATCACCTTTCATGAGGTTCACCACCTGCGCCACGATCTGGATGTTATCGGGCACATAATTGCCGCGGCTGTCGATTCTATCGACGCTCGGAGCGAAGTGAGCTTTATTCCCCCGCCCAGCCTTGCCGACGCTCTTCCAATTCAATTCCAAGCCGGTGATGGCGCAATAACCGCCCTGCTTAAACCATTGTCCAAGCAAGTCATCCTTGTCCACGCCGACCATGATCCCGCGGGAGGCGGCCCCAGCCTTAACCCGCGTCAACTGCTTCTGCCAAAAGCGATCAAGAGCCGGAGAATAATCAGGATGGTCAACCCACTCACCCTTCCTCTGCTGCCGACAGGTATGGCAATGCAGATGAAGCGCGAAGACGGTTTTCCGGCCCCTTCGGACCTCACCCATCAAGGCAAACTGCTGTTCTGGCATCGTCCGTTTGCAGCGGACGCATGTAAACTTCTGGTCTACCCGCCCGTCAAAGGCATAGACAAGATGGGCAGTTTCTTTTGTGTATTCGTATGGCTGACTGAACATTCCACATCCCTGAAAAGCAAAAAACCCCGGCCGGCAGATGCCAGACGAGGTTCAAGCCCAAATGTTGCAGCGTGGTTTTGGTACCACATCCAGCACCGGGTGCAATATTTATTTACCGTTTCGCACATTATTCACGGGATTGTGAATCGCGGCCCTCAAACGGCTCAAGTCTTCAAAATGCTTGTCAAAGCAGAGGAGCCGGCTCCGGCTAACGCATCTTCCAGTCGGTCCGATATTGCATTCATTGTATCTGCAAGCGCGCCTTGCACGGCTCGTTCAATGTGAGCCGTGATATCAATCTCTTTTGTCAAAACCGGGTTGATACTGATGTAAACGCCGCCCTCTGGCGGGCTGGAATGTTCGTGCTCCCAGAACTGAAGTACCAATCGCTCATCCTTCTCAAGAATAAGTAACGTCATCTTCCACTCTCCATCGAAAAACCATAAACCAGCGCTAAGCAATCCAAACATTCCCGAAAGCGCATCCCGAAGTATTCCTCCCAGCGCTTGCCTTCCAATCCCCTAGCCGCCGCAACCTGCTTACGGGTCTTGGAATCAATTAGAACGTCCTGGGCGAGCGCAGATCCAATCTGGCCCAAAGCAGCATGGGCCGCGTTTAGCCTATCAAACGCCTTGCTATAGGCTTCTGAGATGCCTCTGGCCTTGAAGCTCCGATCCACGAAGGGTTGCGACAGGTCGATCGCCTGCGGTCGGGACTGGATCGTCTCAAAATCGTCCTGAAACGCGCGGCCGGCATGGAATTGGAATTCCGTCACCATCTTCCGTTCGTACATATCCCCCAAGGGATCGTCCCGCGTTGACCGGGATACCCTGATCTTTTCACCTGGCTCCAAGGCGTATGGGTCATCTACGTCGGTATAGATGATGAACGGAACGACGGCGTTGCTCATCGTTTTTGCCCGCCTATCGTGAACCTGCGGCTTGTTCGGATCATACGGCTTCTGTCGTTTTGCTCTCGCCACTGTCTGCCCCTTCGTGATGCTGTGATGATCGAACGCGGTCACTGTGTAGCCAAAAGCTTTTTGACGCCCTCAAGCATCGTCTCTTCGTAACCAGGCGGCCACTTCGATGGAAAGCGCCAGCCGCCGTGTTTGTCGCGTGGGTATCCCTTGCCGATCGTCTTGCGGCCGTAGTCGTCCCAAGCGTCAAGCTGCCGCTGGTCGCGAACGTCTATCAGGCCATCGTCTTGCACGAAAACCGCCGCAGCATGATCCGTCCATCGCTGTTGGCTGAGCCACGTCACAGCCTGCGGGATAAACCGCGTTCCGATGTTTCCGCGCCTGGATTCGTCAATCGATAGCTGCTTGGCGCCAGCGATCATCACATCTGGATCAACCCCGGTTTTGGCGAGGGCTGAGAATTTCTGTTCGGCCGGCTTTCGTGGGTTCGGTCCATCCCGTCGAGGGAAAGACCTCCAAAATTCCTCAAATTTAGGATGCTCACCGGGTCGCGTCGCGTCAGCGACCGACCGAGAGTTAATTTCCTTTCCTTTCCTTTCCCCTTCCTTTCCCTTCCCTTCCCCTTGTGCAGACTTAAGGGGCGTGGCTGGCGCGTCGTCCACGCGTGCCTCACGCGTCAAGGCATTGATATCGTTGGGCGCGGGTAGATCGGACGCTTTTTCGCGATTGTTGATTACCTGGTGTGTGTGCCAGCTAGGTATGCAGCCGTATTCCTTGCCATCAACTTCGTACTTCACGATAAAGCCACGCGTCAGCAACGCGTCGAGCACGCGTGAGAAGTCGCATTCGTCATATGGGAGGCAATCAAGCTTTAGCTGGCGCGGCGCCCAACGGAATCGCCCTTCACGATCGGCGGCGGTCCAGAGCCCAGCAAACGCGAGCCGGA
>Ga0196977_1000492_pt1 | contig 20662 bp, 16 predicted proteins | sample S3v_1013CmetaG_FD_148634 | JGI IMG/M metagenome (GOLD analysis project Ga0196977, IMG submission 148634) | Soil microbial communities from Anza Borrego desert, Southern California, United States - S3+v_10-13C | ecosystem: Environmental > Terrestrial > Soil > Desert | place: USA: California...
AGTCGGGGGCGGGTCGCGCCTTTGGGTGGGGGTCTCCCCTTCGTCGCTCTGTCCCCTCGTCGCTTATCGCTTAGCCTCTCGCTTTCTCGAGCAGTCTGCTCAACTGGGCCAGCTCGCGCTCGGTGAGATGGCCCAGTTGGTCGCGGTGCAGGCGCTGCACCGGCTCGTCGAGCTCGGCGAGCAGCGAGCGCCCCGCCTCGGTGATGGCCACGTGCACCGCCCTCGCGTCCTTCGGGCAGGCGCAGCGCTCGACCAGCCCGTCCGCCGCGAGCCGGTCGATCAGGCGGGTCAGGTCCGGCACGGGCGTCACCATGTCTGCCCGTACCTGCGTGCAGGTCCGCGGCTTGGGCTCGCGCGGGTTGGGCGCGTGGCCGCGAAGGATCCGCAGCACGTTGTACCCCGCCGGGCTCAGCCCGTGCGGCCGGAGCAGCCGCTGCACCTGCGCACGGAACAGAGCCGCCGTCCGCTCGATGTTGAGCGCGGCCTCCACGGCCGGGTCGTCGAAGGCCCGGAGCTTGTTCAGTTCTTCGCGGAGCGAGGGCATCTGTTGGAACAAGTATATGGAGGGGGAACAGCGAGGCAGCGAAGCAGGGAGGCAGCGAGGCGAGCGGGCGTTGAGGCATCGGGCGCTCAAGAGGGCGTTCGGGGGTTGGCCTGCGAGCGCTCCAAGGTCGGGGTGCTCGGCCGACCGCCATCCCCGTTCCTCCGAGCGAGCCGGGCCGTGTCGGACCGGAGCCTCGCGGGTACCCCGCTCCTCCGGAACGGCTCCCTCTCCTCTTCCTTCTCCAATGCTCGATACACCGCGCGGCGCAGCCCGGATCGCTAGGCGGCGGGGGCCGCAATGCAAAGATCCAGACCCGGAGGGGCTCGGCCACCCTGCGATCAGGCGCGGCCGGCTCCGTTCAGCCGCCGCTCCGGCAAGTGGTCGAACTCGTCGCCGCGGAAGAGGGAGCCGAGGTAGACGCGCTTGACCATGTCGTCGTTGATGAGCTCGCGCGGGGAGCCCTCGGCGAACTTCTTGCCGGAATCGATGATGTAGGCGCGGTCGCAGACGCGGAGGGTCTGCTGGACGTTGTGGTCGGTGATCAGGAAGGCGATGCCATGGTCGGCGAGCTGGCGGATCTCCTTCTGGAGGTCCTCGACGGCGATGGGGTCTACGCCGCTGAAGGGCTCGTCCATGAGGATCAAGCGGGGCTCGGTCACCAGGGCGCGGGCGATCTCGAGCTTGCGGCGCTCGCCGCCGGAGCACGTGCGTGCGGCGTGGCGGGCCTTGTGGCTGAGCGCGAAACGGTCGAGGAGCTGCCCGGCCCGGCGCTTGCGCTCGTGGCGGGGGATCGGCAGCGTCTCCAAGATGGCGAGCAGGTTCTGCTCGCAGGTGAGCTTCTGGAAGACGCTGGGCTCCTGGCTGAGGTAGCCCATGCCGAGGCGGGCCCGCTTGAACATGGGCTGCCCGGAGACGTCGGCCCCGTCAAAGACCACCCGCCCCTCGTCGGCGTCGATCATCCCGATGGCCATGCGGAAGCTGGTGGTCTTCCCGGCGCCGTTCCGCCCTAGAAGCCCCACGATCTCCGCGCGGTCCACGTGGAAGCTCACGCCGTCCACGACCGCCCGCCCGGCGTAGCTCTTGCGCAGGTTTTGGGCCTCGAGGAGGGGCACGGGAGGGGAGTGTAGGGTGAGTGGGTGGGTGCGTGAGTGCGACCAGGGCTTGGAGAAAGGCGGGGGTGCCCTCACCTTCGTCGCTCCGGCGCTTCGTCGCTCAGTGGATCAGGCGCAGCGTCATCGGGTAGCGGTAGTACTCGCCCCGGTTCGCGGCCTTGGCGGCCAGGATCATCCCGACGATCCCGAGCACGTAGACGGCGGGGATCAGGGCCCACGCCACGCCGCAGGTCAGAAACCCCAGCCCCGTGCAGATCATGCTGTAGAGGAACAGGGAGATGTGGAAGTTGACCGTCTCCTTCCCATGGTCGTCGATGAAGGGCGAGTCGTCCTTGCGCGTCAGCCACATCACGAGCGGGGCGATGAAGACCAGCCCCATCGTGATGGGGTAGGCCAGGAGCGACAGGTGCATCCACATGGCCCAGCCGCGCTCCGATTCGGAAGCATCCAGGTCGACGATGCGGTTCTGGGCGTTGGTGGAGAACTCGTTCATGCTGATCGCGGCCATCGCTGGGCCCCTCCCGCGCGATCTTTGGGAATCCCGGGCCCGCGGTTGCGGCGGGAGCGGGCCGGTGCGAAGGGGCGCGACGAGGGTACCCGATCGCGCGGGGCGATGTTCCCGGACCTACCCGATCGTGGGGGATTGTCGGGAACCGCGCGCCCTGGACCAATGAAAAGAACCGGGCGGAGAGCCTCGGAGGTCCCATCCGCCCGGCGTGAGTGGGCAGCGTGGTTGTGACGCGGAGAGTGCGCGGATGCCGCCCCGTTCGCGGACTCCCTGCGGCGTGGGAATGATGCCACGGAACCGGCGATTTGCCAGCACTTTGTGTGATTTGGACGGGAATTGCGTAGCGGTGGCGAGGCCGCTCCCGGACGGTCGCCGGCACCGAGTCGCTCGGGCGCCGGCGACCGCCCGCCGCGGGTCTGGGCGGTCGCGCCGAAGGGCCGGCGTTCCCCCGGTCAGTGCCCGAAGAGGTTGCGTTCGCCGAACATGCCCTCGGCCTCGAAGTGGCTGAGGGCCTCGTCCACGGAGGCGAAGACCCGGGTGGCCGTCTCGGTGATGAAGGGGCTGGGAGATTTCCGCGGTTTCCAGACCACGTAGACCTCCTTGGTGTGCTCGAAGGCGTGCTGCAGCTCGCGCTCCACGCCGCTGGAGAGGCCGGGCACGCCGCCGGGCAGCTCGGGGATGTAGCTGACGATCATGTCGGACTGGTCGATGAGCTTGAAGTCGCGCATGTAGATCTGGCCGTCGATGTCGCCGGCGATGTCGAGGACTTCGCGCACGCGGACTCGGATGGGCTCCCGGCTCGACTTCGATCCCCCGAAGGTGTGGGGCGTCACCTCGAGGAAGGCGTCCATGCGCCCTTCTTTCGCCGCGGCGATGGCCCGGTCGAGGAGGATCTTCTCGTCTACGTCGCCGGGGTCGAAGGTGATGAAGTGCTCGGCGAGCTGGGCGCGGAAGTGGTCGATCTCGGCGAGCACGTCGGGCATGTCGACCACGTGGCTCATCGGGAAGCTGGGGTAGACCTTCTTCATGCCCGGCCGGCAGACGAGGCGGAAGAGCGACCGGATGGTCTCGGTGTGGCGCCCGCGGCTCAGGATGTAGAACTGCGAGCCGCGGACCGCCTTGGCCATGAGCTCGGTGGCGAGGATCTCCTCCTCGCGCCAGACCATGCAGTCCTTGAGCGTGGCGTCGATCACGTGGTCGGCGTGGAGGCGGTGGTGGACGACCTCGATGTTGTCCACGAGGCAGATGAAGAGGGTGAGGTCGAGTCGTTCGATCTGGTCGTAGTCGAAGGCGGAGAAGAGGCCGTGGCGCCAGCGGAAGGTGGCGTGGGTGTTGACGATGACGTTGGGCTTGCCGGCCGAGTCGGCGATGACGTCCTTGAAGGCGGCGCGGCGGAGGGAGTTGAGGCGGCTGATGGGCAGGTCGAGGATCTTGCCCGGGCGCACGTCCGGGGCCTCGGCGTACATGATGTCGCCGACGTTGTAGATGTCGAGCGGCTCGCCCTGCTGGCCGGCGAAGTCGCGGACGCGCTCCAGGTAGGGCTTCTTCTCCATGCCGACCTGGCCGGTGATGATCGCTCGCATGCGCTCGACCCCTCGTGGCTGCCCCCGGACGGGGAACTATAGAAAGATGGGGCGCCGCGCGTGCAACATCGCGATTGGCTGCCGGTATAGAGATCGGACAAGCGTCTCGGGACGACGCGTCGCGGAGTTCTCAGCAGAGGAGATACGGGATGAGGAGTCTGGCCCAAGGTGCGATCGTTGTGTCATTGCTCGGCACGTGCGCGGCGCGCGGCGCCGACCTGCCCGATAACTGGGAGCTGGTGCAGCTCGCGCGGCCGGGGCAGGGGGGGCTGCCGTGGCAGCTCCGGTTCGATCAGGACACGCCGGCGCTGAACCGCCGTGGGGATTGGGCGATCGGGACAGACCGGGGCGTGCTGGTGAACGGCGTGCTGCTCGACGGCGGCGGCTACAACCGCTCGCACTCCGGCCTGAGCATCAACGACCTGGGCACGGTGGTCTGGGCGGGCTCGGTGAGCACGGGGCAGGGCGGGGTCTTCTCGTACGACACGGGCTCGGGCACTGGCGGGTTCGTCACCAACGGGCCGGACACGCGCTACAGCAAGCGTAACCCCGTGATCAACAACGCGGGGCTCGTCGTGTACGGGGGCGCGGTGGACGGTCACGAGTCGATCAACGCGCACGATCTGGCGACCGGGCAGTCGCGCATCGTGGTGCAGGGCGATGGCTGGAGCGTGCGCCTGGGCGATCGCGCCGCGCTGAACAATGCGGGGCAGATCGCCTATTACGACGAGGGGCACGACAAGGGGCTCAAGCGCCTGGAGCCCGACGGGACGACCACGATGCTTCCGACGGCCGGGGCGTGGTGGACATACATCGACCTGCTCTGGATGAACGATCTCGGGCAGGTCGCGGCGATGCCCGGCGAAGACGTGCTCCTCAGGAGCGGCGACGACGGCGCGGAGCGCCTCGTGGACCTGACCTTCGGCGGAATCGGCTCGGACCTTTTCCGCCGGATCGAGCCCCAGGTCCCGATCATCAACGACGAGGGCTGGGTGGCATTCCGCGCCGAGCTGCTCAACGGGACCGACGCGGTTTACATGGCCGACGGCGATTCGTTCGCGCGCGTCGCGGGCGTGGGTGATCCGATCCTGACCGACATGGGGTGGGGCACGGTGCAGTCGCTGCAGCGGGGCGGCGTTTCGCTCAACGACACGGGCGACGTACTCCTGGTCGTCGACGTGGATCTCGCCGGCGGCGGTGGCCTGAACGACGTGCTCGTGATGGCGACGGTGCCGGGGCCGGGCCCGGCGGCGTTCGCTGTGCCGGCGTTGGCGCTGCTGGCGGCGAGGGCGCGCCGGCCGCGGTAGCTGGCTCCGATTCGGGGACACGCCGGATCCGGCGCGAGCGCTGGCGCGGGCGGGCGCTCCGCCCGCATCGTCCCTCGCGGGCGCCTCCCTTGGCGCCGGAGAGAACCGTCGGGGCACGGTCGGCGGCCGCGTGCGGCATACACTGTCGATCCCGGCATGCAACCCGAACGGAGGCCGCCATGGCTGTGCTCGTCGATCAGGACACCCGCGTCATCTGCCAGGGGATCACCGGCTCGTTCGGGGCGGTGCATACGCGGGGCTGCCTGCACTACGGCACGAAGATGGTCGGCGGCGTAACGCCCGGCAAGGGCGGCACGAAAGACGCCAACGGGCTGCCGGTCTTCGACACGGTGGACCAGGCGGTGCGGGAGACCGGGGCGAACGCCACGATGATCTTCGTGCCGCCGGGGTTCGCGGCCGACGCCGTGCTCGAGGCGGCGGACGCGGGCATCCGCCTGATCTGCTGCATCACCGAGGGCGTGCCGGTGCAGGACATGGTGCGGGTGCGGGCGGTGCTGGACGAGGTGAACCTGAGCGCGCGGGGCGCGGACGTGCACCCGGCGGAGCAGCTCATCACGCTGATCGGTCCCAACTGCCCCGGGATCATCACGCCGGGGCCGAAGACCGGCGGCGGGAAGTCGGGGAGCGATCCCTATACGAGCGCGGGGTGCAAGATCGGCATCATGCCGGGGTACATCCACACGCACGTGAGCGAGGCGAGAACGGGCAAGGCGGTGGGCATCGTGAGCCGCTCGGGGACGTTGACCTATGAGGCGGTGTGGCAGACGAGCAACCTGGGCTTCGGGCAGAGCACGTGCATCGGGATCGGCGGCGACCCGGTGCGCGGGATGAACCACATCGGGGCGATCAAGCTCCTCCAGGAGGACCCGGACACGCACGGGATCCTGATGATCGGCGAGATCGGCGGGACGGACGAGGAGGACGCCGCGGCGTACATCAAGCAGCACGTGACCAAGCCTGTCGCGGCGTTCATCGCGGGGCGGACGGCGCCGCCGGGCAAGCGCATGGGGCACGCGGGGGCGATCATCTCCGGTGGCGAGGGGACGGCGGAGAGCAAGATCGAGGCGCTGCGCGAGGCGGGGGTCGAGGTCGCGGAGAACCCGGCGGATATGGGGAAGGCGATGGGGAGGGTGATGGGGAGGGTGATGGGGGTGGGGTGAGCGGGCCTTCCCGGCATATGACTCATAGGCCTATAGGACCTATTGCAGTTATTGCAGCCGCCGCTCGGCGGAGCGGGCGTGGGCTTCGAGGCCTTCGAGGCGGGCGAGGTGGGTGGTGTCGCGGTAGAGCTCGCGCGCCTGCGCGGGGTCGTCGATCGAGAGCCAGGTGCGCGTGCGGAGGAAGTGGAGCACGCTGAGACCCGCTCCCGAGCGTGCCGTGCCGCCGGTGGGGAGGGTGTGATTGGGGCCGACGCCGTAGTCGCCGAGGACTTCCGCGGCGCCGAGCCCGACGAAGGCCGCGCCGTAGTGGGCGCAGCGCCGGGCGATGGCGTCGGCATCTCGGGTGAGGATCTCGAGGTGCTCGGGTGCGAAGCGGTCGGCGAGCGCGATGGCTTCGTCGATGTCGCAGGCGACGACGGCGTAGCCGTTGGCGAGGGCGGCGCGGGCGGTCGCGGCGGTGGAGAGGGTTTGGAGTTGTGCCGCGAGCTCGCGTTCGACGGCTTCGAGAAGGTCGGCGCTGGTTGAGACGAGAACGGCGCAGGCGTCGGTATCGTGCTCGGCCTGGGCGAGCAGGTCCGCGGCGACCACGGCCGGATCGGCGGAGTCATCGGCGATGACCAGCAGCTCGCTCGGGCCGGCGAGCATGTCGATCGCGACGTGGCCGGCGACGAGCTGCTTGGCGGCGGTCACGTAGCGGTTGCCCGGGCCGACGACGATGTCGCAGGGCGGGAGCGGCGGGCACCCATAGGCGAGCGCGGCGATGGCCTGCGCGCCGCCGACGGCGAGGAGGGCGTCGGCGCCGGCGATCGCGCTGGCCGCAAGGGTGATGGGGGTCGGGCGCGGCGAGGCGACGAAGACCTCGCGCACGCCCGCGGCGCGGGCGGTGACGGCGGTCATGAGGACGCTCGAGGGGAGCGGGTATCGGCCGCCGGGAGCGTAGCAGCCGGCGCGCTCGACGGGGGCGATCCAGTGGCCCGCTTGGCCGCCGGGGATGGGGAGGACAAGCCCGAGGAGGCTGGCGCGCTGGGCATCGGCGAAGGCGCGGATGCGGGCGGCGGCGCGCTCGAGGACGGCGCGGTCTTCGCGATCAATCGCGTCGAGGGCGCGGGCGAGCTCGGCGCGGTCGATGACCAGCGGCGCGCCGTCGGCTACATCGCCGAGCCGCTCGGCGTGGAAGCGCACTGCGGGCTCACCGCGGCGGCGAACGTCGCCGACGATGGCGGACGCGGCGGTGAGCGTTTCGGGATCGATGGCGGTGCGCCGGAGAGTGGGCACGTCGGACGGTTGCACGGTGCGGAGCAGGCGGTTGGTGTGAGCGGCTCCGCGCTTGAGCACGGCGGGCGCAGGGGGACACGGGGTCGATGCAGGAGCGGGAGTGTTTGCCTCCGTGTTCCTGCCTGCGTGCTCTCCGTGCTCTCCGTGTTGCATCTTCGCGTCGCCCGGCCGCCGACTGACCTTCAGCGCGCGACGGTCGAGCTCGCGTTCAACGGCGTCCAAGGAGACCCCGGCCGCGGCGAGCCGGGCGAGCGTGAAGTAGAGGACGTCTGCGGCCTCGTGGGCGATGTCGTCGGGCGCTTGCGCGTCGCAGAGCTCCGCGGCCTCTTCGCGGAGCTTGCTGGCCAGGAGCGCGGGATCACGGAGCAGGCGCGAGGTGTAGGAGGCGGGATCACGGGATTCGGGCGGCTGGGCGAGCCGGCGGGCGAGGGCGTGCAGGCCGCGGGAGTCGCCGAAGCAGGTGCGGGCTCCGGTGTGGCAGAAGCCGCGCCCGCGCTGGCGCACGGTGAAGCGGAGCGCGTCGCGGTCGCAATCAATATCGATGCGGAGGAGGTCCTGTGTATCGCCGGAGGATTCGCCCTTGCGCCAGAGGGCCTGGCGCGAGCGCGAGTAGTAGACGCCCCGCCGTTCGGCGACGGCGGCGCGAAGGCTCTCAGGGGAGGAGTAGACGAGCCCGAGGGCGACCCCTGCTTCGTCGCAGACGACGGTCGGCCATAAGAGAGGGAACGCAGAGGCCGAGGAAGAAGGACGCAGAGTGCGCAGAGTTGAAGGTGGGTCCGATTCATCCGTCTCTCTCGGCGCACTCTGTGTCTCCGCTCTGCGCTCTCTGCGTTCATCCGGATATCGCAGGACGGCTGCGAGGGCGTCCGCGGGGTCGAGGGCGCCGGTGTAGAGGGCCATGCCGACCTGGGCATCGGCGCCGAGCCGGTCGAGTGCGGCGATCTCCGCGGCGGTGGTGACGCCGCCGGCGATGGTGACGCGGGCGGGGCCGGCGGCGCCGACGATGGCTTCGGCGCGGGCGAGATCGGTGCCCTGCATGCGCCCCTCGAGCTCGACGAAGGTGACGAGAAAGCCTGCGACGAGGGCTCGCAGCTCCGCGATGCGCTCGAGGATGCTCGCGCCGGTGCCTTTCTGCCAGCCTTCGACGACAACCTCGTCGTGCCGCGCGTCGAGCGCGGCGATCAGGCGCTCGCGGGGAAGTTGCGAGAGGATCTCCGGCGTCGCGGCGGTGCCGAGGATGATGCGCTCCGCGCCGGCGTCGAGCCAGGCGCGGGCGGACTCGACGGAGCGGATGCCGCCGCCGACGCGGATTGGATAGCGGCGGGCGATCTCGCGGATCACCCCGGCGTTCGAGCCCCGCCCAAGCGCGGCGTCGAGGTCGATCACGGCGATCTCGCCGAGGACGGCGAGCCTCTCGGCCATCGCGAGCGGGTCGCCCGCGTCGACCATGACGTTGGCTGGATCGCCGCCGACGAGCTGGACGACGCGGCCGGAGAGGATGTCGATGGAGGGGATCAGCATGGGCAACCTCGGAAGGCGGAACGCAGAGTGCGCAGAGGGGACGCAGAGGACGCAGAGAAGGAGGCTTGTCCGGAAGCGGCATTCTCCATGGGCTCTGCTCTGCGCACTCTGCGCTCCTCTCTGCGGTCGCTGCGTTCAATCAGGGGGGCGTACCGGTACTCCAAGCGTGGCGAGCTCACGTTTCAGATCGGCGACCGTGGTCTGGCCGTCGTGGAAGATGGAGGCCGCGAGGACGGCGGCGGCCCCGGCGTGGAGGGCGTCGCGGAGGTGAGCGGGGGTGGAGGCCCCGCCGCTGGCGATGACGGGGACGGTGACGGCACGGCTGACGGCGCGGAGGAGGTCCAGGTCGTAGCCGGCTTGGGTGCCGTCGCGATCGAAGGCGGTGAGAAGGATTTCGCCGGCGCCGAGCGATGCGGCCTGCTGCGCCCATCGGACGGCGTCGATGCCGGTGCGCTCGGCGCCGGAGCGGACGACGACTTCCCAGGAGTGCGCAGAGGCCGCCGAGGAGAACGCAGGGGTCGCAGAGAAGAACGCAGAGGGCGCAGAGAGGAACGCAGAGGACGCAGAGTGGGATAGAGACGCCGCCGCCTCATCGCACAACACTGCCTCGTCTCTGCGCTCTCTGCGTCCTCCCTCTGCGGCCTCTGCGTTCCGCCTTCCCGCCGCGTCAAGCGCGAGGACAATGCACTGGGCGCCGAAGCGGTCGGAAAGGCGGGTGAGGAGCGCGGGGTCGCGCACGGCGGCGGTGTTGACGGCGACCTTGTCGGCGCCGGCGTCAAGGAGGGCGGCGGCATCGTCGGTCGATCGCACGCCGCCGCCTGCGGTGAGGGGGATGCTGATGGCGGCGCGGACGCGCGCGACCGTGTCGATGGCGGTCGCGCGCGCCTCGGGCGTCGCGGAGACATCGAGGATGACGAGCTCGTCGGCGCCCTGGGCCTCGTAGAGCGCGGCCCGCTCAGCGGGGTCGCCGGCGTCGCGGAGATCGGCGAAGCGGACGCCCTTGACGATGCGGCCGTCGCGGATGTCCAGGCAGGGGATGATGCGCGGAGCGAGAGCGGCATGGGACCTAGAGGTCTCATAAGACTTATGAGTCCTACGGCTCGCCGACAGCGTGCTCTCGCCGGCGCCGAGCCATCGATGGATCAGCGACTGCCCCCAGGGGCCGGAGAGCTCGGGGTGGAACTGGCAGGCGAGGATGGGGCCGCGCTCGAGCGCGGCGACAAACGGACCTGCGTACTCGGTGATCGCGCAGGACCATCCGGGCGGCGGAGCGTTGAGGCGGTAGGAGTTGGCGTAATAGGCCGCGCCGGGCGCGAGCAGCCGGCATGAGGCGTCGGGCCGCACGATGTTCCAGCCGAGCTGGGGCACGCGCGCGGAGCGATCGAAGCGGGTGACGCGGCCGGGGATGACGCCGAGACCCGGCATGCCGGGCGATTCGTCGCTCGATTCGGCGAGGAGCTGGAGGCCGAGGCAGATGGCGAGGGTGGGGCGGCCGGCGGCGATGCGCCGGCGGAGGGACCCGGCGAGGTTGTGGGCGTGGAGCGAGGCCATGGCCGCACCGAACGAGCCGACCCCGGGGAGCACGAGGCGCTCGGCGGTTTCGGCGTCGCACGGGTCATCAGTGATGCGCGCGGCGACGCCGCAGCGGCGGAGCGCGGCGAGGACGGAGGCAAGGTTGGCGGTGCCGGTGCGGATGACGGCAACTTCGGTCATGGCGTTGTCTCGAAGAGGATTGACACGGAGAGCACGGAGAGCATGGAGAACACGGAGGGAACACGGAGAGGAAGCTGGGGCGGAGGACCCGGGCGATGGCCGATCGCGCACCCCATTCCAGGCGATTGTTCTCCGCGCTTCTCCTCCGTGCTCTCCGTGTCGATTCGATCCATCACAGCGTTCCCTTCGTGCTTCGAGCGACCGAGACGCCGGTGAGCGCGACGGCCTGTCGCAGCGCGAGGGCGGTGGCCTTGAACGCGGCTTCGGCCTTGTGGTGGTCGTTGTCGCCGCGGATGAGATCGACGTGCAGGCAGAGGCGAGCGCTCACGGCGAGGCTGGCAAGGACGTGGGGGACGTTCTCGCAGGCGAGGCCGCCGATGCGGTCGTAATTGAGGGGAAGGTTGATGGTCGCGTGCGGGCGCGTGACGAGATCGATGACGGCGCGGGCGAGGGCCTCGTCGAGCGGGGCGTAGGCGGACCCGAAGCGGGCGACGGCGCGCCGGTCGCCGAGAGCCTGATCCAGCGCCTGGCCGAGGGCGATGGCGCAGTCCTCGGCGGTGTGGTGGTCGTCGACGTCGAGATCGCCCTTGCACGCGAGCTCCAGGTCGAAGCCGGCGTGGGTCGCGAGCGCGGTGAGCATGTGGTCGAGGAAGCCGACGCCGGTCGAGACGCGGACGGCGCCCGCGCCGTCGAGGTTAAGCGTGAGGACGATCTCGGTTTCCCTGGTCTTGCGGGAGATGGAGGCGGTGCGGGTCATGCGGAGATTCCTTTGAACTCAGAGCATCCAGAGAACGCAGAGGACGCAGAGAAGAGCACAGAGTGCGCAGAGAGGGGATGACATGAACGCGAAGAGCGCGAAGGAGGCGAAGGGCGCGGAGTCATGCAGCTGATGAGCACCTCAAAGCTTCGCTCCGCGTTCTTCGTGCTCTTCGCGTTCCGGTCTTTCTCTGCGGCCTCTGCGTTCTTCTCTGCGCACTCTGCGTTCATCTGAGGACCTCCCGGAGCGCCCGGGTGAGGCTGTCGAAGTCGGCGGGGTCGCCGGGGCAGGTGATGCGGAGGCGGTCGGCAAGGGTGGAGCCGCGGGCGAAGCGGCGAACGTGGATGCCGCGGGCGGCGAGGACGTCGGCGAGGGCCCACGCCTCCGGGACGCGGGCGAGGACGAAGTTGCCTTGCGAATCCGCGGCGTCGGCGCCGAGCGAGCGCAGGAGGGCGGCAAGGTCGCGGCGCTCGCGCTTGGCCTGAGCGATGTACGCGTCGTTGCCGGAGTGATCGAGATCGAGTGCCGCACCGGCGAGGGCGAGGCCGACGGAGGAGGTCGGGTAGGGGTGACCCACGGCGCGGAGCCAGGAGATGATGTGGGCCGGTCCTATCGCGTAGCCGACGCGCAGGCCGGCGAGCCCCCAGGCCTTGCTGAAGGTGCGGGTCATGACGACGTTGGGCAGCCCGAGCAGCGCGGGCGTCGGGTCCTCGTCGGCGAACTCGACGTACGCGAGGTCGGCGACGACGACGCTGGCTGGGGCGCGCTCGGCGATGCGGACGATCTCGGCGGCGCGGGCGACGGCGCCGGTCGGGTTGTTGGGCGTGACGAGGAAGACCGCGCCCGTGCGCTCGTCGATCGCCCGCTCGATCTCGCCCGCCGGGAAGGGCCGGTCGAGCCAGGGGATCTCGATCGGCTTGGCGCCGGCGAGCCGGGCGTAGCGGGGGAGCATCTCGAAGGTGGGGTCGGTGAGGATCGCGCAGCGCCCGGGCTCGAGCGTGGCGCGGCAGAGGCGGTCGAGGGCGTCGTCGGCGCCGGCGGTGACGACGATGCCGGAAGGGTCGATGCCGAGCGTCGCACCGAGCTTGGCCTCCAACGCCGCGGGCCTGGCGTAGCGGCGGAGCGCGTCGGCGTCGATCGCGCGGAGGCGGTCGAGGAGGGCGTCGTCGGGGAGGCGGCCCTCGTTCGCGTCGAGCTTGAGGGGTCTGAGACACGACTTCCGAGATTCAAGATCTGAGATTTGAGATCTTGGATTTGGGCCTTGGGATTTGGAATCTCGAACGCCGGGTGGCGCGTAGGCCGTGAGGGCGGTGAGACGGGAGGCCGGGCGCGGTACCCGGGGATTCGTCATCACGGCACCACCTGCCCGATCGGGCTGATGACGATGTCGGCGCCGCCGGCGTCCTTGAGCAGCGGAATGAGGCTCGCGAGGCGGTCTCGCGGCACGGCCGCCTTGACGGCGAAGCCGCCGTCGCCGTGCAGGGGAGAGATGGTGGGGTGGCGCATGCACGGGAGCACGGCGACGACGGCGTCGAGCCGACCGGCGCTCACGTTGAGCTCGAGCATCACGCGGGCACGCGCGTCGAGCACGGAGCGGAGCACGAGGGCGAGGTCCTCGATGCGCTTGCGCTTCGCGGGGTGTTCCCAGGCGCGGCGGCCGGCGAAGAGTCGCGTCGAGGAGGTCATCAGCTCGTCCACGATGGTGAGGTCGTTGGCGCGGAGCGTCGCGCCGCTCGCGGCGACATCGACGATGCAGTCGGCGTCTTCAGGCGGGAAGACTTCGGTGGCCCCGTAGGAACGGACGAAGGTGGCGTCGAGGGCGCGGGCCCCGATCCAGCGCCGGGCGAGCCTCTCGAACTCCGCGGCGACCACGAGCCGGCGGCGGGGGAGCGCGCCGTCGACGAGAATCGACGCCGGCGCGGCGGCGACGATGCGGACGCGGTCGAGGCCGGTGTCGAGCACCTCGACCACGTCGGCGCCGAGCTCTGCGACCCAATCGGCGCCGGCGAAGCCGAGGTCGCGGGTCCCGGCGTCGAGCATCTCGACGATGTTCTGGGGCTTCAGGATCTTGGTCTCCACGCCCTCGAGCGAGACGCGGGGGCGGTACCCGCGCTCGCTGGCGGCGAGACGGATTCCCGCGCCCCCGAGCAGCGCGACCACGCCCTCGTACATGCGCCCCTTCGGGATGCCGAGGCGGAGGGTGTCGGCGCGGGACGGCGCCTCTGGGGCGGGGAGGCGGAGGGCGGGCTGGTGGCTTGACACGTGGCGGACTCCGTCGGGCGGTCTGGCTCTGAGCCGGTCCGGGCGGGGTCGCGTGCCGCAAAAGCAACACGACGCCGACCGGAGCCGGCGTCGTCGGATTTGGCCTCGCTACTCGCGTCGCTCTGGCCGCACCGTCACCGGCTCACGCTCGTGGCGTGGTGATGATGGCGGGGGTGATGGACGCGGGCGCACTGCATGGACGCGGCATTGTGGCCGGGCGCGGGGGCGGAGTCAAGGGGCGGGGCGCCGATCGCCCCGGCGGGCCGTCCGATAGGATGCCGCGGCGGGAGGATGCAGGATGAACGATGTGCCGGCGCTGAAGATCGAGGGGCTGAAGTACCGTTACCCGGACGGGACGGACTGGGTGGTGGACATCGCGTCGCTGGAGCTGGCCGACGGCGAGCAGGCGCTCCTGACGGGCCCGTCCGGGCGCGGCAAGAGCACGCTCCTGTACCTGGTCGCGGGCCTCATGGAGCCGAGCGGCGGGCGGGTGCTGGTGCACGGGCAGGACATGCATGCGCTGCGCGGGCACGCACGGGACGAGTTCCGCGGGCGCGCCGTGGGGATGATCTTTCAGACGTTCAACCTGCTGCAGGGGTTCAGCGCGGCGGAGAACGTGATGCTCGCGATGATGTTCAGCGACATCCCGCGGTCGGAGCACTCGAAGCGCGCGCACGAGCTGCTGGAACACCTCGGAGTGGAGCGGCCCGACGCGCCGCCGGAGCGGCTCTCGATCGGGCAGCAGCAGCGGGTGGCCGTGGCGCGGGCGGTCGCCTGCCGGCCCCGCCTGGTGCTGGCCGACGAGCCGACCGCGAGCCTGGACCCGGAGAACGCGGCGGGTGCGATGAACCTGATCCAGGCGGCCTGCCGCGAGAGCGGGGCGGCGCTCCTGTGCGTGAGCCACGATCCGGGGATGGCGGAGCGGTTTGGCAGGAGGGCGGAGTTGGGGGAGCTGATGGGCGGTTGAGGGCAGCGAGGCAGCGAGGCAGCGAGGCAGCGAGGCAGCGAAGTGGTTTTGCAAGTCGGGAGCGCTGCGGGTTGCACAGAATGCGGCGCAGGTATGCGAACTCACCCCCTCACCCCTCGTGGCCGCTCTCGTCATCTCCAAAGTCCGCCGGCTCGATGATCGCGCTCATCGATCCCTTGCAGGAGGCGATGAGCTTGTCCTTGCCGAAGGCGAGAATCTGGTCGCGCTTCAGCTCGGCGTGCTCCTTGTGCGTCGTCAGGCAGATCGCCCGGCCTTGGGTGTCCACGGATTTCGCGATCTGGAACGCCTTCTCCAGCGGATGGGCGAAGAGTGTCTGGACCATCGCCATGACGTACTCATAGCTGTGGTCGTTGTCGTCGAGGAGGACGACGTTCCACTGGCGGGGCTGGTCGGTCTTCGGCTTGTCCTTCGTGTCGGGTCTGACGCGGGGCGCCGGCTTCGCGGGTTTGCGCTTGGGGGGAGCGGGGGGTGGGGCGGGGGCTTCGCTCACGCGCGGATTGTATGGGCGGCTCAGGTCCGGGCCGGCGCGAACGCCGCCTCCGCCAGGTCGATCGCGCGCCCCAGGGCCGCGGCCTTGTTGACGGTTTCCATGTACTCGGGCTCGGCCTGCGAATCGGCGACGATCCCGCCGGCGGCCTGGATGTGGTAGGTCCAGGCGGCTCGGCCCTCAGAGGAGTGGGTCTGCTTGCCCCCATGCACGGCCGGGACAGCCGTGCCACCCGTCGGCACGACGATCGTGCGCAGGGCGAGGGCGATATCCATCTGGCCGTCGAGGGCGATGTAGCCCATGCCGCCGCCGTACGGGCCGCGGCGCACTGGCTCGAGCTCGTCGATGATCTGCATGGCGCGGATCTTGGGCGCGCCGGAGATGGTGCCGACGGGGAGCGTGGCCACGAGCGCGTCCCAGGCGTCGAGCCCCTCGCGCAGCACGCCGGTGACGGTCGAGGAGATGTGCATGACGTGGCTGTAGCGTTCGACCTCCATGATGGAGGGGAGCTCGACGGTGCCCGCGCGGGCGACCTTCCCCACGTCGTTGCGCCCGAGGTCGACGAGCATGACGTGCTCGGCGCACTCTTTCTGATCGGCGAGCAGCTCGCGCTCGAGGGCGAGGTCTTCTTCGGGCGTCGCGCCGCGCCGTCGGGTGCCGGCGAGCGGGCGGTTGGTGATCTGGAGCGTGGGGCTCGGGGATTGCGGCGAGCCCTCCGGCTCTCCGGAACCGCCAAGGAGGGCCGGTCTACCCGGCGACCTGCGCACGCGGCAGAGGATCTCCGGGCTGGAGGCGACCAGGATGCACCCCTCGCACTGCATGTAGACCATGTAGGGGCTGGGGTTGACGGCGCGGAGCGCGCGGTAGACGTCGAAGGGATCGGCGGGGCTCCGGCGCTCGAAGCGCTGGCCGATGACGACCTGGAAAATGTCGCCCGCCCGCACGTATTCGAGCGCCCGCTCGACCATGGCGGCGTGCTGGGCCCGGGTGGTATTGGAGGGCATCGGAGCGAGCGGCGGCTCGGCGCCGACGCGCCCCGACGGCAGCGGCTTGGAGTGGCGCTGGATCCGGTCGATGCGGGCCTCGAGCTTGGCGATCGCGCCCTCGTACGCCGCGCCGGCGTCGTCCGCCGGATCGACAAGGGCCAGCTGCACCACGTGGACGAGCTTGGCGACGTGGTCGAAGGCGACGACGCCGTCGTAGAGGGCGAAGTGCAGGTCGGCGAGGGCGCGGTCGTCGCGGGGCGCGCGGGCGAAGGAGAGCTTCTCCGGCTCGGCGTAGCGCACCGTGTCGTAGCTGGCGTATCCGAACCAGCCGCCGAGCGGGCAGCGGGGCAGCTCCTCGCGCTGCGAGCGGGCGGGCGGGTGCACGAGGCGGACGCGCCGCGTGAGGTGGCGCGGCGCGAGCAGGGGGTTGGCCGATTCGCCCTCGCTGCGCGTGCCGGCGTTGTGGTCGGTGACGCGCACGGCGTGCCCGTAGGCGACGACCTCGACGATCGGCTGGGCGCCGAGGATCGAGTAGCGTCCCTGGCGCTCGCCGCCCTCGACCGACTCGAGCAGGAACGAGGGGGCGGTGCGCTCGTCCGGCGCGACAAGGCGGCGGTAGCAGAGCACGGGCGTGAGCTGGTCGCTGAGCAGGCGCACGGCGATCGGCACGGCGAGCACGGCGTCGGGCGCTGCGCCCCCCCGCTCGCGGGCCACGAGCTCGAGGAATTGTGCCTTGCTCTGGCTCGGCATGCGGCCAGAGTGTACGCGGGGGGTACAGTGTGGCGATGCGATACGTCACCGCCATGCTGCTCGCCGCGCTGGTCACTCCCGCCACGGCCCAACAGGCGCAGCCCGGTTCCCCCGGCGACGGCGCGCAGGCGGAGGCGGATCTCGCGGTGCGCCTGGGGCGGCGCGCGGGGCAGGCGCTCGCGGCGCGCGGCGTGATCCCGGCGCTGGTGATCGTGCCCGACCCGGCGAGCTACGCGGAGGCGATCGCCCGCTGGACGCCGGCGGCGATCTTCCCTGTGCTCATCGACGACGGGTCGTGGGGAGCGGGGGAGAACGTCGCGCGCTTCGTGCGCGGCTTCCGGCCGGAGCGGGTGGTGCGGTGGAAGTCGGAGCAGGCGCCGACCGGCGCGGCGCTCCGCCCGCGCCGGGCGATCGAGGGGGCCCGCGACCTCGCGGACGGTGCGCTGGCGCGCTCCTGGGGCGTCGGGGAGGGCGAGCGCGACCGCGCGGGCGCGCTCATGGCCGTGTGGCTCACGGCCGGGCGGGAGCCGCCGGGGGTGATCGTGGCCGACGACCGCGACGCGGCCTGGACAGCGGCGCTGGCGCTGGCGGCGGGGCGTGGGGAGCCGATCATGTGGGCGCGGCTGCCCAAGCTGGCGGTGGACGCGCCGATGACGGCCGAGGAGATCGAGCCGTTCATCGGCCAGATCGAGCAATTCTGTGCCGAGACGAAGCTCCCGTGGAACGGGCTCGGCGACGCGATCGACGCGGTGACGATCTGCGCCGGCCTGCCCGGGCGCGTGCAGACCTCGCCCGAGGAGTTCATCGCCACCACAGACCTCATCGGACGGCGGGCGCAGGGCCGGTGGGCTTGGGCCGGACAGGTCTTCGGCTCCGAGCCCGACGCGGCGTACCGCGCCATGTGCACGCTGTTCCTGCGCCTGCGGACCGCCTGGCTGTTCGACGGCTACGGCTCCGCGGAGCCGTGGGGGCAGTGGGACTGCACCGCGGCGGGGAAGATCCTGACCGAGGCCGGGCTCTTCGCCACCGTGGACGACGAGCCGCGGAACACGCTGGGAGACTGGAAGCTGCGCGCGGAGCGGCCCGTGCGCGGCGACCTGATCATGGTCAACTCGAGCGGCAACCGCTCGTGGTTCGATCTCGGCAGCGGCCGGGCCCAGGCGGGGGACATCCCCATGCTCGACGCGCCGAGCGCGATGCACATGGTGCACTCATGGTCCGCGGTCGCGCCCGGACGGAGGGAGACGGTGGCGGGGCGATGGCTCGAGCGGGGCGTGTACGCGTATGTCGGCTCGGTCCACGAGCCGTTCCTGCAGGGGTTCGTGCCCACGCCCACCGTCGCGGCGAGGCTCATGAGCGGGGCCGCGCTGGGGGCCGCGGTGCGCGTGCCCGACCGGCCGATCTGGCGGATCGCCGTGCTCGCCGACCCGCTCCTGGCGCACGCGCCGGACGCGCCGCGCCTGGCGCCGGAGCCGCCGGTCGATGGGGCGGAGGACGTCGAGGAGAGCATGAAGTCCGCGGCGGGTGAGCAGGAGTACGCGAGGGCGGCCGCGGATCTGGCAATCCTCGGGCGCGACGGCGACGCGGCGCGGCTTTTCGCGGCGGTGCTGCGCGAGCGGCCGGAGGCGATCAAGCCCCAGTTGGCCAGGGCCGCGCTCTTCCCGCTCTTCAGGACGGGGATGGACGAGGAGTTCCTGCGTGCGTACGGCGCGCTCTCCGCCGAGGACGCGGCCGACGGCGCCGCGGTGGACGCGCTGTGGCACGTGGGCCGCCGGGTGGCGCGCGAGGGCGGCGACTACCGCGAGGCGGCGATCACGCTGATGACGGCGCACATCCGCGAGGACCAGCGCGCGGAGGACGCGAGGGAGCTGAGCGGGCTGGGGGCGGGGCGGCCGTGAGTCGGCGTGTGCGGGGCCCGCGCTACCGGCGCACCGAGCCGCTGGTGATCGCGCCGTCGCTCCCGATCTCGACCCACGCCGCGCCGTCCTCGGCCGTCATCCACCACCGCCGCCCCTGGCGGAGCTCGTTCCAGCGGATGTCGCCGGCGCGCGAGGGGCCGGTCGATTGGAGCACCAACCCGGGGTCCACGCGGGCGACGAAGTCCAGCGACGTGGCGTGGACGCTGCCGTGGTGGGGCAGCTCGAGCACGTGGGCGCGGAGCTCGGCGTCTGGGGTCATCAGCGCGGCCATGGCCTCGCGCTGGATATCGCCGCAGAACATCGCGACGCGCTCGCCGCCCTCGGTCGGCACGGCGAGGCGCGCGACGAGCGAGTGGTCGTTGTCCTCGGCGAATGAGGCCCCGGGCGGCGGGGAGAGGACCCGGAGGGCTGCGTCGCCGAGCGGGATCGCCCCGCCGGCCGCGAGCGCGCGCACCTCGACGGCGCGGGCGCGGAGGTGGTCCAGGCACGCCGCCGCGGCGCCCTGGGGATCACGCTCGGCGCGCGCGAGAAACTCGGGGGAGACCCACACCCGCCGGACGCCGAGCTGGTCCATCGCGTCGGGCAGGCCTGAGTAGTGGTCGAAGTTCGGGTGCGTGATGACGACATCGCGGACGCGCCAGGCGCCGAGCGCACGGACGGCGCGCGGGATGGTCCGCACGCCGATCGACGGGCTGAGCGAGCCGCAGTCCCACAGGAGCGACTCCCGGCCCCGGCGCACGAGGTGGCACGTGCCGTCGCCGACGTCCAGCGTGTCGATGCGGAGGGCCACATCCCGCGGGGTGCGCCCGGCGGCGTAGAGCTCGCCGGCGAGCCAGCCCGCGCAGAGGAGGGTCGCCGACCAGAGGCCGGGGCTGCGCGGCCGTCCGCGCGCGAGCCACCAGGCGATCAGGGCGGTGAGCGCGGCGGTGAGACCGGCCGAGAGCCGGGGCGCGTACAGGGTGGTGCCGGGCAGACCATCGAAGAGCTGCACGACGGCGGCCGTCCATGCGGCGATGTGCTCGAGCGCCCCGAAGGCCCACGCGCCGGACGCGGGAAGAACCATGCCGACGAGCAGCGCGCCGTACCCCGCCCAGAGCAGGACGGTGACGGCGGGCACGACGACCAGCGTGGACAGCACCGCGGCGGGGCTGACGACGCCGACGGATGCCGCGACGAGCGGGGTGGCGACGGCCCAGCAGAGGACGCTCGCGCTGACGAGGCGGGCGGCGCCGTCGCGCCACCAGCGCGGCTCGAAGGCGTCGGCCGGCTCGCGCCGGAACTCCAGACGCGGGGGAAACATGCGCCGGTGCACGGGCTCGCCGAGCCAGACGAGGGCCGCGGTGATGCCGAACGTGAGCTGGTAGCCGAGGGAGAAGAGGTCCATGGGCCGGAGCACGAGCACGCCGATGCCGACCCAGGCCAGGAGCGCGCGCCGGTCGTACCGCCGCCCGAGCGACTCGCTGGCGAGCCACGCGAGCACCACCGCCGCGGAGCGGAGGATCGGCGCCTGCACCGGCAGGATGGCGACATACAGGAGGACGAGCGCGGCGACGATGAGCGGCTCGAGGCGCCCCCGGTCGCCGGTGAGCCGGACGGCATAGAGGGCGGCGCCGGCCATCACCGCGAGGTGGAAGCCGCTGATGGCGAGGACGTGCGCGAGGCCCTGGCGGGCGAAGACCGTGCGGACATTGCGAGCCTCCGCGTCGCTGACCCCGAGGAGCAGCGCGCCGAGCATGGCGCGGCCGGGTCCTGATTCGCCCTTGTCGCCC
>Ga0196977_1000493_pt1 | contig 20636 bp, 18 predicted proteins | sample S3v_1013CmetaG_FD_148634 | JGI IMG/M metagenome (GOLD analysis project Ga0196977, IMG submission 148634) | Soil microbial communities from Anza Borrego desert, Southern California, United States - S3+v_10-13C | ecosystem: Environmental > Terrestrial > Soil > Desert | place: USA: California...
TAGCCGCCGTCCTCTTGACGCGCGCACGAGGCGGCGAGCAGGACGCAGGCCGCGAGGCCGAGCGTCAGGAGTCCGCGGCCGAGAGTTGCCGGGCGCTGTTCTGTTTGGCGCATCGTCGTTCCCCCGTCGGAAAAAGTTGGCCCGCAAAAACGGAGTCGCTTCCGGGCCTGCTTATCAACGCTCAGAACGCGGCACGTAACGCCGGCTTGCGTCCGCCTCGCTCCAGCGCTTCGCGTCGCTCTGCCGCCAGAGGCGCGCGCCCTGCGTGACGACGGGCGTGGCCTTCGTGATGTCGAAGGCGTCGCGGTCGCCGGGCGGCCGCGCGGCCGCCGCGGCCGACTCTGTCGAGACGTTGACGCGCGCGTAGAAGGTGGCGGCCGGCGACTTCGGAGAGACGCAGCCGCGCGCCGGCATCTCGACGACGACGGTCGCGCGCCGGCCGCGCACGAAGGGCTGGCGCACCTCGGCGGCTTCGCCTTCGCAGCGCGTCCTCAACACGCCCTCCGCCGAGAAGAAGTCGGCCCACACCCAGAGCCTTTCGGGCGCGGGGCCGTCCGGGTTCTGTTCGAGTTCGAGCGTGAGGTAACTCTTCCCGGCGTTGAAGTCGAGCAGGACGAGGCGCGGCTTGAAGGTGACGGCGGCGGGCGGCGCGGCGTCGGCGGCGCGGGGGCTTTCGGGGCGGACGAGTGGCGGCGGCGGGGAAGGCTCGGCCGGGGCGGGCGGCGCGGAAAAATAGCTCGACAGCGCGAAGGCCCCCGCCAGCGCCGCGACGAAGACGAGCAGGCCCGACAGTTTCCTCAAGGCGTTCATCCCGACTCCTTCCCTTTTGAACCCGCGCCGCGCCCCGCGTTCCCATTTTTCGTGCGCTGCCGGGTGAACGCGCGGCGACGCGGTCTCTTGCGCGGCGGGGGAAGCTCGTCGGAGCGGCGAAAGGTTAAAGCTAAAGGTAGACCGCCTCCTGCCTTTCGCCTCTTCCCTTCCTTTTCAGTACGCGTCGCCGCGCAGCATCACGGGGAGCGTGCGGAGGATGATCTTGAGGTCGAGCCAGAGCGACCAGTTCTCGATGTAGTAGAGGTCGAGGCGCACCATCTCCTCGAAGGAGAGGCGGTTGCGGCCCGAGACCTGCCACAGCCCCGTCAGCCCCGGCTTCATGTCGAGGCGGCGGCGGTGGCGCAGCGCGTAGGCCTCGACCTCGTAAGGGATGGGCGGGCGCGGGCCGACGACGCTCATGTCGCCGCGCAGCACGTTGAGGAGCTGCGGCAACTCGTCCAGACTGAGCCGGCGCAGGACGCGGCCGACGCGCGTCACGCGCGGGTCGGCGCGCATCTTGTAGACGGGCCGCGCCTCGTCGCCGAGGTTCGTGTCGGGCTGGCCGGCGATGTACTTGCGCTGGTACTCGCGGTGCTCGCGGTCGTCGGCCCCGGTCAGCATCGTGCGGAACTTGAGGAAGAGGAAGACGCGCCCGTCCATCCCGACCCGCTCCTGCCGGTAGAGCACCGGCCCGCGCGAATCCAGCTTGATGAGCAGCGCGACCATGAGCCACACGGGCGCGAGCAGGACGAGGGCCGCGGCGGCCAGCGCGAGGTCGGCGGCGCGCTTGACGAGCCGCGCCCCCGGCCCGAGCGGCTCGCGGAAGAGCGTGACGACCGGGAGCTGGCCGATCTGATCGACCTCGGTCTTGCGCGGCAGGCAGTTGAAGAGGCTCGGCGCGACGCGGAACTCGACGCCCGGCCGCCCGACCTTCATCATCACGTCGAAGAGCAGCTCGCCGGGCACGGACGGGTCGGTGATGATGACCTCGTTGGCCCTCGTCTCGCGGATCGCCTCCGTCAAACCCTCGACGCCGCACAGGACGGGGACGCCCTCGAACTCGCCGCCGCGCGCCCCGCCGCCCGCGCCCGTCTCGACCACGCCGATGACGCGGTAACCGAGCTCGCGCCGCTCGCGCATCTCGCGCACGCACAGCGCCGCCTCCTGCCCGCGCCCGACGACGAGCGTCGGGATCAGATTGACCTCGCGCCGCCGCGCCGCGCTCTGCGCCCCGCGCAGCAGGAGCCGCGTCGCCCAGAGGGCCGCGAGCGCGAGCAGGAAGTCGTAGACGAAGACGCCGCGCGCGTAGGAGAAGGCGCGGAACTCGTAGCCGCCGCGGTAGAGGAAGGCCCACGCGAGGATGAGCAGCGAGGCGACGGCCGTCGCCTTGAAGACGCGCACCGCGTCGTCGAGGTAGGAGAACTCGCCGCGCAGGCGGTAGAGGTCGTAGTAGGCGTTCGTGAGCAGCCGCGCCGGCAGCACGAACCAGAGCAGCGCGCCGTAGGGCTCGAACGCGGGCTGCCAGACGAAGCCCTCCTGAAGGCCGAAGCGGATGAGCACGCCCCCGCCCTCGCGCGCCGCGTAGGCCGCGACGAAGGCGGCCGCCGCGATGAGCGCGTCCGCCGCCACGAGCGCGGCCTTCACCGCCGGCGCGACCCAACGCGGCGCCCGCGCCCGCGCGCGCACCTCGCCCGCCCTCGCCCGCGATTTTTCCAGACGCTCAGCTCTCATAGAAAAGACGTAAATCCTCGACCGCGGGAAACAGTCGCCAGTTGTCGGGCGTCAGCCATCAGTCGTTAGCCCTTCGTCTCTACCGGACACCGATGACCGGCGACTCCCCTTCACGATTCGCGGGCCTCACGACAGAATCAAGTCCGCCACCTCGGCCCGCACGTGCGTGGCGCGTCGCGGCGTCCTGCCGCTTTTCTTTTCGAGGGCGAGGCCGAGCGCGTCGTCGCGCGTGGCTATCTTTTTCATGCGGCCTTCGCGGACGAGTTGTTCGTCCACGGCGGCCCAGCGCCCGGCGTAGAGGCTCGCGGCCGGGACGCCGAGGGCCGCCGCCTCGCGGTTCATCGTGCCGCCGGCGCTGACGACGAGGTCGGCGGCGGCGATCAGGTTCGCCCCGTCCAGAGCCTCGCGCGGCACGACGAAGTTGGAAGACGCGAAGCGCGCCGCGTAACTTTCGCGCTCGGCCGCGCCGCGCGCCAGCAAAACGACTTTCACCCGCGGCCGCGCGCTCAGGTGTTCGAGCAGCGCGCCGAACAGCTCGTTCTCGAACCGGTGGTAGAGGGCCGCGCGGGCGGGCGGGCGGGCGACCACGACGACATCGGTCGCCGCGTCAACCCCGAAGCGCCCGCGCAGGCATTCGGCGAAGCCCGCGTCCGGCTCGAAGTCGGCGAGATAAACGTCCTCCTTGATGCCGCGGTAGCGTCGCGTCTTCCGCGGCCCGGCGCCGAACCGGCGCAGCGCCTCGGCGGGGAAGGCTTCGGGGACGACGACGCGCGAGGCCAGACGGAAGGCGAGGTGGTTGGCCGGCTGGTGCTCGTAGTCCATCAGCGTCACCGCGCGCAGCCCCAGCAGCCGGGCCGCCACCGTCTGCGTGTAAGAGTTGTGGCCGACGGCCAAGCCGAACCCGCGCCCGCGCGCCCAGCGCGCTAAGCTCGCCGCGCGCCCCGCGAGGTTCAGGCCCTTGCCCCACAACCCCGCGCCGCCGTGCCCGCCGATCACGGCCGGCGCGAAGCCCGCGGCCGCGGCCAGTTCCACCGTCTGCGCGAACTCCCGCGCCGTCGCCTCGACCTCGTGCCCCCGCCGCCCGAACTCGGCGGCCAGCGCCCGGAAGAAAGGGACGTGCGGCGAGTTGGCGAGGTCGATCCAGATTCGCATCGGGAAGGGAGTAGACAGTAGTCAGTAGTCAGTAGTCAGTAGTCAGTAGCGCTTCGCGTGATTAACGCTGACGCCGAGACGCTGGGGATTCGATACCGAAGGTCTTTACTACTGTCTACTGTCTACTGTCTACTGTCTACTTCCATCATTCTCGCCAGCGCGTACGCCATCCACGCCTGCGACCAGCGCATGTAGGGCGTGCGGACGCGGCCCGTGCGGCGCCGCTGGTAGTAGAAGAAGCCGCGCTCGTCGAAGAGTTCACGCACGGCCCAGCCGGCGACGCGGCGGCCGAGTTCGAGCGCGTCCGGCTGCCAACCGCGCAGTTCGGCGCAGGCGACGACGGCCGCGCCCGCCGAGTGCGCGTCGGCCGGGTAGGCCGACGAATGGTAGTATTTCGGCCACCCGTCCGCAAGAAAGAACGAGTCGCGCCAGAAGGCGTAGCCGCGCGCGACGGCCGCGCGCGCCGCCGCGGCCTCCGCCCCGAGTTCCGCTTCGCAAACGCCGACGGCGCGCGCCAGCGAAGTCAGCACGAAGGCCGTGTGGAAGTTGTCGGCCCAAGACTGATACGAATCGGCCCCGTAGGCCCACGAGCCGTCGGCGCGCTGGCGGCGGACGACGTAGCGGGCGGCGCGCGCGGCCGCCTCTTTCAATTCGCGCTCGCCGGCGAGCGCGCCGACCGCGGCCAGCGCCTCGCCCGCGAGCAACGAAGCGTTGAAGACGCGCGTGCGGTCGAGCGGCGTGTAGCTGAAGCAGACCTCTTCGTCAGACTCTTCACTCCGGTTCAGGTCGCGCAGGATGAACTCGCACGCGCCGCGCGCGGCGTCGAGGTAGGGCGCGGCGTCGCCCGCCCCGAAAGCGTGCGCGGCCTCGACGAGCGCGCGCGCGGCGAAGGCGGTCGGCACGACCGTGGGCGTCCCGCGCGGCGCGAAGAAGGCGCGCCCCTGCCAGTCGAAGTTGTAGCCCCACGCCGCGCCCGAGCGCGTCGCGATCCTCGCCGCGAGCAGGTCGTCGAGGAGCGCGCGGGCCTCGCGCCCGAACTCTTCGCGCCCGCGCGCTCCGTGCCCCGACGCGCGCAGGCGCGCGAGCGCGGCCAGCGCGAACAGCGCCGTCCCCTTCGCGTTCCTCCCTTCGGGCACGAGCGCGAGGCGGCGCAGGTTGACGGGCGAGCGTTTGAAGGCTTGCGTCCAGACGAGGCGCGCGAGGCGCGAGCGGCCGAGCGGCGTGGCCCGGAAGAGCCGGCTGTTCAGCGCGTCGAAAGGGTCGTGCCCCGCGTAACCGCGCCCGCGGCACCACGCCGCCAGCCTCTCGTAAACGGATAAAAAATAGTCGGGAGTCGGGAGTCGGGAGTCCAGAGTCAAAGACGGATTCGCTTTCGACTCCGGACTCCCGACTCCGGCCTCCGGACTGTTCTTACTCACCTTTGAACCCGATGCGCTCGCGGACGACGTAGACGGTCTTGGCCTGCGACTCGTGGTAGGTGCGCACCAGCATCTCGGCCAGCAGGCCCATGAGGATGAACTGCACGCCGACGGCGAACATGACGATGGCGATGATGAGCAGCGGGTTGCGGATGAACGACTCGCCGCCGAGTTTGCGCAGCACCGCCCACACGGCCGCGACGATGGAGATGAGGAACGACGAGAAGCCGAAGAGGCCGAAGACGTAGATCGGCTTCGTGTGGTAGGAGGCCATGAACTTGATGGTCATCAGGTCGAGCATCACCTTGAAGGTGCGCGACAGGCCGTACTTCGACTTGCCCATCCGGCGCGGGTGGTGGCGCACGGGAATCTCGGTGACGCGCGCGCCGACCCAGCTCGCGTAGATCGGGATGAAGCGGTGCATCTCGCCGTAGAGCTTGACCTCCTTGAGGAACTCGCGGCGGTAGGCTTTGAGCGAGCAGCCGTAGTCGTGGAGCCGGACGCCGCCGATGAACGAGATGATCCGGTTGGCGATCATCGACGGGATTTTGCGCGAGACCATCTTGTCCTGCCGCTCCTTGCGCCAGCCCGACACCACGTCGAAGCCCTCGTCGAGCTTTCGCAGCAGGCGGTCGATGTCGGCCGGGTCATTCTGGAGGTCGGCGTCCATCGGGATGAGCACTTGGCCGCGCGCGGCGTCGATGCCGGCGGCCATCGCGGCCGTCTGCCCGTAGTTGCGCCGCAGGGCCACGACGCGCACGCGCGGGTCGCGCGCGGCGAGGTCGCGCAGCACTTCGAGGCTGGCGTCGGTCGAGCCGTCGTCCACGTAGATGACCTCGGCGGTGCGGCCGAGGTGCGCGAGCGCCTCGTCGATCTTCAGGTGGAGCGGGCGCAGGTTCGGCTCCTCGTTGAGGACGGGCAGGAAGAGCGAAATCTCCGGCGCGGCCGACACCGGCGCGCGGCCGTCCACGGCCACCGTCTCGTCCTCCGGCCCGCGGATGATCGTCTCTTCTTCGTCGTAAATCTTCATCGGCGTGAACCCAATTCTATAACAGCGGGCGGCGAATGATGAATCAGTTATCAACCGCCAGCCGGACAAAAACCTGATGACTGATGACTGATAACCCGGCTTTCATTCATCGCCCCGCATCCGTCATTGATTCCTGAACCATTCGACGAAGCGGCGGATGCCCTCCTCGATGGGGACTTGCGGGTCGTAGCCCAGCAGGCGGCGGGCCTTCGAGATGTCGGCGAAGGTCTGGGGCACGTCGCCGGGCTGGGCGGGGTGGCGCTCGACGGCGGCCTCGCGGCCGAGTTCTCGTTCGAGCAGCGCGATCAGCTCGCTCAAGCTCACCGTGCGCGACTCGCCGAGGTTGAAGACCTCGTAGGCGCTCGCCTCGTAGTCCATCGCCGCGCGCACGCCCGCGATGATGTCGTCCACGTAGGTGTAGTCGCGGCGCGTCGTGCCGTCGCCGAAGACGGGGATGGGCCGGCCCTCGCCGATGAGGCGCGCGAACTTGTGGATGGCGAGGTCGGGGCGCTGGCGCGCGCCGTAGACGGTGAAGAAGCGCAGGGCCACGCAGCGCAGGCCGTGGAGGTGCGCGTAGGTGTGGCACAGAAGCTCGCCGGCCGCCTTCGTCGCCGCGTAGGGCGAGATGGGGCGGGCGACGGGGTCGTCCTCGGCGAAAGGGACTTTCTCGTTCTCGCCGTAGACCGACGAGGACGAGCCGAAGACGAAGCGGGGCACGCCCGAAGCGCGCGCCGCCTCCAGCAGATTGAGCGTGCCGTTGACGTTCGTCTCAAGGTAGAGCGCCGGCTCTTTCAGAGACGGCCGCACGCCCGCGCGCGCCGCGAGGTGGACGATCACGTCGAAGCGCGCGCCGCCGAAGAGCTCTCCGAGCGCCACGCGGTCGCGGATGTCAACCTCGAACAGTCGAAACTCCTCGCGCCCGGCGAACGGCTCGACGTTGCGCCGCTTGACGGCCGGGTCGTAGAAGTCGTTAAAGTCATCCGCGACGAAGACGCGCCACCCGCCCTCGGCCAGCAGCCGCCCGACCAGATGCGACCCGATGAACCCCGCCCCGCCCGTGACCAAGACGTTACGCATAAGAGAAGTAGACGGTAGCCAGTAGTCAGTAGTCAGTAGGAAGACCTTCGGTATCGGATTGTCGGCGTGTCGGCGTCAGCAGCAGTAAGGCGGAGCGCTACTGGCTACTGACTACTGTCTACTGTCTACTTTTCCGCATAAATCCACAGGTGCCAACCCCAGCGCGAGGCGAGGCGGGCTTCGAGCGAGCGCGGCAGCAGCGGGCCGAGGACGGGCAGCCAGCGCTTGTTGAGGAAGTGGACGGCGAACTCGACGCGCGCGAAATCCCTGAACAGCGCGCGCGCGTCGCGGCGCGAATAGACGCGCGTCAAAGGGTTGCCGGCCCCGTCCGTGTTCCGGCTCAGGAACTCGCCCGCCGAAAGGTATTGCCCCGCGTCCTCCTTCAGACGCGCCGCGTGCTCGCGCAGGCTCTCGACCGGCTCGCCCGTCAGGCGGTGCGCGAGGCGCAGGCCCGCCTCCGTCCGTAGAAGCCGCGCGCCCGCGCGCCGCAGCAGGCCGATGTTCACGCGGTAGTTGTACGAGTCGCGGTGGTAGAGCATCACGACGGCGCGGCCGCCGGGCGCGAGCACGCGGTGAACCTCGCGGACGGCCGCCGCCGCGTCCGGCGTGTGGTGCAGGACGCCGTGCGAGTAGACGAGGTCGAAGCTGCCGTCGGCGAACTCCAGAGCCTCGGCGTCGGCCACGCGGAACCGGCCCGGCAAGCCTTCCAGCTCGAACCGGCGGCGGGCCAGAGAGACGGCCGCCTCCGTCAAGTCCACGCCCGTGTAGACCGCGCCGGCGCGCGCGAACCCGGCCCCGTCCGTCCCCAGCCCGCAGCCGATCTCCAGCACGCGCAGGCCCTTCGCCCGCTCGAAGCCGGCGGCCGCCGGGATGTGCCACTCGACGCGGTAGCGGTGCTCCTCGACGGCCTCGAAGAACGGCCGCGTCCCGACCTCGGCCTCGGTGAACTTCGTCCCGCACGGGTGCGACTGCCAGAACTCGCGCACCCGCTCCTTCAGTTGTGGCTGAGCCTCAGACATGAAAAATTTCGCCGACAGTTGGACACCCCTTCATGCGCCGCCGGGCCACATAGAGCCCATTTCGCCCGCCCCGCGAAACGAAGGAAATTACCATGCCATTCCAACCACGGACAAGCAGCGGAAAATTGCGATGGTGTTCGTCATGGGGCGATTACTTAGCCCGAGTGTCAGGCGAGGGGATTTAACACGGAGGGCACGGAGAAGATTTGGTTTCTTCTGTGAACTTCGCGTGGAACCTCCGTGCCCTCCGTGTGAGATGACTGCGCGCGTCGCTCGGACTGGAGTTTGTCAGAACTCGCGAGCCGCGCATTAACGCTGACGGCCTCGCCGTCGTCCTGCCGGCGCGCCGGCGGAGGTGATGCGGCGAATCAGACGTTGGTCATCGGGGAGGATGCCGGCTTTGGGGAGGCGGGTGGTCAAGGTGCGCCAGTTGGGGTCGGCCGCGAAGACGCGGCGGAAGATGGGGAGGGCTTCGTCGAGGCGGTTCATGTTGACGAGGGCGACGGCGTGCCAGTAGGCCATTTCAAGGTTGTCGGGCACGAGCGCCTGCGCGGCCGAGTATTCGCGCAGAGCGCCCTCGTTGTCTTTGTGTTCGACGGCGAGGTCGCCGGCGTTCATGTGGTTGTAGGCTCTTTGCAGGCGCACGAGGCGGCGCAACTCGGCGAGAGGCTGCGCGTGGTCGTCGACGCGTAAATCAAAGACGCGGTCGGCCCACGGCTTGCCCGTCGACTCGGCCCTGACGACGACGAGCGAGGCGGACTGCCGGCCGCGGATGTCGCCGCCCGCGGCCTCGGCGGCTTCGAGCGCGGCGAGCATGCGCTCGGCCAGATCGCCCCGCGCCGACTCGAAGGCGCGCGACATGGCGGGCCAGACGCGCGCGTTCGCCATCATGTTGGCCTGCACCGAGTAGCCCTCGCCGGTGCGGTGGCCGGCCGCCTCGACGCACTTCGCGCCGGTGTGCGCGGCGACGCGGCCCCGGGCGTCCACCATCGCCACCTGCCGCACGTCGCGCCCCCCGTCGCGTTCGAGCAGGGACTTGAGCGCGTCGCCGGCCGCGCGCCCGCCGCGCATCAACTCCAGCCCGTTGCGGCCGTAGGAAGGGTCTACGAAAGACTGCGTGGCGACCGCGCCGACTCCGGCCTCGGCCCACGAGACGATGGAGCCGACCGAGAACCAGTGAGACTGCACGGCCACGCCCATCTCGCCCGTGCGCGGGTCGCGCGCCACGATTGAATAAGTGTGGACGGGGCGCGCGGGCCGCGCGGCCGCGCCCGCCTCCTGCGCCTCGGCGCGCCGCGCCGACGAGAAGACGGCCGCCGCCGCCGCGGCCGCCAGTAGCAGCGTCAACATTCGTTTCATCCTCAACCCCCCGCCGGAATTCAGAGTTTAAGTTTGCCCGCTTCAGAACGCCCAGTTGCCCGTCACGAAGCGGCCGATGAAGCCCATGAAGAGCAGCGACCAGACGACGACGAGGCCGCCCGCGACCGGCCAGCGCGCCGCCGCCCGCGCCAGAAGGATGTAGAGCGGGAACATCACCAGCGTGTAGCGCGGCACGCTCAGGACGAAGCTCGTGCTCGTCCACAGCAGCCAGTTCAGACTCATCCAGACCGCGTACGAAGCGCGCAGGCTCGCCCAGCTCCAGACCACGCCGCCCAAGCCGACGAGGACGAAGAACAACTCCTGCCACCCGACCATCAGGGACTCGGCCGGCGCGCGCCCGGCCACCGCCTCCCACGTCTTCACGACGCCCTCCCACGGCCAAGTCAGTTGCTTGTACCAGAACTGATCCTGCGCGCGGAGGAACGCGAACGGGTCGCCGAAGACGTGAAAGTTGATGAGCAGGTAGACGCCGAAGCCCAAGCCGGGCGCGAGCGCCCACAGGTGATCCCAGCGCCAGCGCCACCCCCCGGCGCGGTGCTGCTCGAACGCCTCGCAGGCGAGCGCCGGGACGAGCAGCAGGCCGTTGACGCGCGTCATCCCGGCGGCCGCGCCGAGCAGGCCGGCCACCCACCAGCGCCCCCCGCGCGCGCCCGCGAACGCGCCGAGCGCGAGCGCGAGGAAGAGGCTTTCGGTGTAGCCGATGTGGAGGAAGTAGGCGGTCGGGAAGGTGAGGAGGAAGAAGACGGAGGCGCGCGCCACCGCCTCCGCCTCGTCGAGCCGCGCGAGCCTGTAGAGCAGAAGCCCGGCGGCCACCGACGCGACCGCCGAGACGAAGAAGGCGCTCACCAGCTCGTCACGCAGAACGACCGCCGAGGCGCGCACGAGCCACGGGTAGAGCGGGTAGAAGACGATCCAGCGGGCCTGCACCCCGCCGGAGACGTAGCCGTCGCGCGCGAGGTCGAGGTAGTGCGGCGCGTCCCACTGGCTCCAGATGGCGAGCCAGTTATAGAGCGACGCGAGCCTCTGGTCGCGCAGGGTGGTGAACGCCTGCGCGCCGTACATCAGGACGACCAGTTTGACGCCGACGACCAGCCCGGCGACCTCCCACGCCGGCCACGCCGCCGCGCCGGCGCCCCCCCGCGCCGCGCCCCTGCCGGCCGCCGGCTCCGAACTTTGCGCGCGCTTAGTCTTCATCCTCCACGGTCTGGCGGGCGGGGTCAGCGAGCCACCGCATGATACACGAAGAGAGTAGCCAGTAGTCAGTAGTCAGTAGCGCTCCGCCTGATGGTCGCTGACGCCGATGCGCTGGCGGTTCGCTGCCGAAGGTCTTTCTACTGACTACTGACTACTGACTACTGGCTACTCTTTAATGAACTCTCTGTGCCACATCTCCAGCGTGAGGAGTTGCAGCACTTGCAGGTTGTAGTCCTCGCGGCCGGAGAGGTTGGCTTCGACGACGCGGCGGACTTCGCGGGGGCGGAAGAGGCCGCGGCGCCTGACCGTCTCTTCTGAGAGCAAGTCGTCCACGAGCGGGCGCAGGGGGCCGCGCAGCCACGCGCGGACGGGCGCGCCGAAGCCCGCCTTCCTGCGCCACACCACCTCGCGCGGCAGCATCGTCTCGGCCGCGCGCTTGAGGATGTACTTGCGCCGCAGGCCGCGGAGCTTGAGCGCGGGCGGCATCCGCGCCGCCAGCTCGACCACCTCGTGGTTGAGGAGCGGGACGCGCACTTCGAGCGTCGCCGCCATCGAAGTCCTGTCCGTGTAGTCGAGGTTCAGGCACGGCAGGAAGGTCTTCAGATCGACGTAGAGCAGGCGGTTGAGCGGCGCGGCGCGGCCCGCGCGCGCGAAGTAGCGCCGGTGGTACTGGTACGGGTCGAGCCCGCGCGTCGCCTCGCGCAGGCCGTCGGCGTAGAGCGCGTGCTTGGCCTCGTTCGTGAAGTAAGTGCCGAAGCCGAGGTAGCGATTCTCGAAGTCGTGGGCGGCGCTGCGCGCGAACTTCTTGACGTTGCGCAGCAGCGCCGTGAAGCGCCCGGGCCGCCCGCCGGGCAGCGCCGCGGCGAGCGTGTCGCTCAGGGGCCGGCGCAGGGCCGTGGGCACGAGGTCGGCGGCGCGCGCGAGCTGCATCGCGAGCTGGCGCGGGTAGCCCGCGAAGACCTCGTCGCCGCCCATCCCCGAAAGCATCACCGTCATCGTCTCGCGCGCTTCGGCCGAGACGAGGTAGGACGAGATGGCCATGTCGATGACCGGCATCTCGACGTGGCGGACGAGCATCGGCAGCAGCCCGGCCACGTCCGGCTTCAGAGTGATCTCGTGGTAGTCGGCGTCGAGGAGTCGGCCGACCTGCCGCGCCCAGCGCGCGTCGTCGGGGATGATGTCGTAGCGGAGGTCTTCCGGCTCGATGGCGACCGTGTAGGTCGAGACCCTGCGGCCGCCCGACTGTCGCGCCATCAGCGCCGTGACGACCGAAGAGTCCACGCCGCCCGAAAGGAACGAGCCGAGCGGCACGTCGGCCACGGTCTCCATTCGCACGGCGCGGGCGAGCGTTTCGAGCAGGCGCTCGCGCCACCACGCCTCGCCCTTCCCTTCTTCGACCTCCTCGAAACTAACGTCCCACCACTCGCGCAGGCTCACCTCGCCGTCGCGCCAGCGCAGGACGTGGGCCGGCGGGAGACGGCGCACGTCGCGGAAGAGCGTGTGCGGGTCGGGCGTCCAGAGGAAGGTGAGTTGCTGGTGCAACCCCTCGGGGTCGAGCGCCGCGCGCACCAGCCCCGTCGCGAAGATGGCCTTCGCCTCGGAGGCGAAGACGAAGGAGTCGGGCGCGCCCTCGCGGCCGCGCGCGATTGAGTAGTAGAGCGGCTTGACGCCGAGGCGGTCGCGCGCGAGCGTGAGCGTACGCTCGCGCTCGTCCCAGACGGCGAAGGCGAACATGCCGTTGAGGCGCGCGAGGCAGCCCTCGCCCCACTCGGCGAAGGCCGCCAGCAGGACTTCGGTGTCGCAGTCGGTGCGGAAGGCGTGGCCCCTGTCTTCGAGTTCGCGCCGCAGTTCGCGGAAGTTGTACAGCTCGCCGTTGTAGGTCAGCGCGTAGCGGCCGTCCGCCGAGACGAACGGCTGGTGTCCGGCCGCGCTCGTGTCGATGATCGACAGCCGCCGGTGGCCGAGGCAGGCGCGGCGCCCCTCGCCGTCGGCCGCCCCGGAAGTCCACACGCCCTCGTCGTCGCGCCCGCGGTGCGCGATCGCCCCGAGCGCCGCGCGCACGCGCGCCTCGGGGTCATCCGTAATCAGTCCGGCGATTCCGCACATTGAAAGTAATATAAAGCCGCGAATCGTCAATCGTGAATCGTGAACCGGGAAGGCAGTCGCCAGCCGTCAGTCATCAATCTTTGTCTTTAACTGACGACTGACAGCTTCTCCTCACGATTCACTGCTTTTCTTCCGCAGGGCCTGTTCGATGAGGCCGCTCACCCACTCGGCGCGGGCGTCCCACGTGCCGCCGCGGACGGCCTGTTGGCGGGCGCGTGCCGCCTCGCGGCCCGTCTCGGCGAGGGCCTCTCCGACGAGGCGGAGGAAGTCTTCGCGCGAGCGCGCGATGCGGAGCACGCCGCCGAGCGGTTCGTACTCGGGCAGCGGCGAGATGACGACCGGCTTGCCGGTGGCGAGGTACTCGCGCACCTTGATGGCCGAGCCGTAGGAGGTGAACGCCTGCCCGGTCTCCCACGGCAGCACGCAAACGTCGAAGCCGGCGGCGTAGCGCGGCAGCTCTTCGTAAGGTACGGGCGGCAGGAAGTGCGTGTTCGGCAGCCCCTCGATCTCCAGCCCGCGCGACTTGTTGCCGACGAAGACCCACTGCCACTCGGGCCTCTCGCGCGCGGCGCGCCGCACCAGCTCCTGATCGACGAGCCACGGCTCGATGGCCCCGAAGTAGCCGAGCCGCGGCCGCGGCACGCGCGCCACCTCCGGCGCGACTTCGAGCGCGCCCGCGCCCGTCTCGGCGACGCGCGACCAGTGCTCGAAGTCCACGGCCTGCTCTAACAGGTGCGACCGCCCGCGGCCGCGCTCGGCCTCCTCGAAGAGCTTGCGGCCCGAGTAGAAGACGAGGTCGGCGCGGTCAATCGCCAGCTCGTGCAGGCGGCGCACCACGGCCGGGTCGGTCGCGTGATCCATGTGGTTCTGGTCGTACTTGTCCGAGACGTGGTAGACGACCAGAGACTCCCCGAGCCGACCGATCAACTCGGCCGCGGTCGGGATGGCGACCCACAAGATCGGCCGCGAGAGCCCGCGCCGGCGGGCCAGCAGATTGATTTGCGCCGCGAGCAGGCGGCGGTTGGCGGCCCGCGCCGCGCGGCTCCCGAAGAAAGGCAAGCTCGCGGGCGAGACGACCGTGATGCCCTCCGGCGTCCGCCTCGCCAGCCGCGCGTAGCTGCGCAGCTTCCGCGCGATGCGCGGCCCCAAATCCTTGTGCCCCAGCGACGGCAGCCCCATCGAAATCGAGTTCACGAAGATGACCTTATTCCCCGCCCGCGCGAACCGCTTCATCAGGTGGTTCTTCGAGTGCGGGTGGTGGTACCACCAGTCCTCGCCGCCGAAACAGACGATTGATTTTCCCGTGAAGATTGGCAAGCTCCGGAGTTCTTCGGGCCACGTCGCGCCCGGCCTCGCCTGCGGCGCGCGTCGGGGGGTGGATCAGTGGTTTTCAGGATTCGACCCGAGATATTATCACGCCGCCCCGCGGAGTTCAGTATGAGCCGGCGCGAAATCACCGACGCAGACATCGACGCCCTTTTGAAGTTCCTGCCCGGCTTCGAGCGGGCGGGGCGCGAGTTCGCCACGTGGCGGGGCGGAGGGCGCGAGGGCGAAGCGCTCACGCTGCCTTACCCCGACTACGACGGGGACGTGCTGGAGTTTTTCGGCCTCGCCGGGCAGGAGTGCTGGTGCGACTTCGGCTACCGGGCCGAGGAGGCTTGGCGGATGCTCGGCGACGAAGAGGCGTTGGCGCGCGCCGGCCTCGAAGAGGTCAAGAGCATGCTGACCTTCTGCGTCCGCTCCGAGAGGTTCGGCGACGGCAACTGGCAGTCGCTTTTGAAAGAGGGGCGCGTGGCGGCGCTGCTCCGCAGGCTCGCGGCCGTCCGCGCCGGGGCCGGGCCGTGACGCCTCCGGCGACGAATGTGCGCGCCGGATGTTGCAACTTTGGACGGTTTTGGTGCATCATAAGCCAGTTACTCCTTCTCTCGCGCATCAACGGTGATGCGCCCCGCGCCTTAAGGATTGGCGGCGGCGTTCGGATGGTTCGAGAGTGGGCTGATTGTTAACTGTCGGAAGCCGCTCTCCACAGAGCACCCCGAACGCGGAGCCTTCGCCGTCACCGTTACTCCGAAGCCCACTCCGCAGGAACCTTCCGCCGCGACACCCGCACAGGGTCTAAGGATACTACGCACATGACTATGAGACTCTACGTCGGCAACCTCTCGTTCCAGACCACGAGCCAGGATTTGCAGGATTACTTTTCGCAGGCCGGCACGGTCGAATCGGCCAACGTCGTCGAAGACCGTGAGACGGGCCGCTCGCGCGGCTTCGGCTTCGTCGAGATGGCGACCAAGGAAGAGGGCGAGGCGGCCATCCAGCAGTTCAACGGCAAGGAGCTGAACGGGCGCAACCTGACGGTCAACGAGGCCCGGCCTCGTGAGGATCGCGGCGGCGGCCGCGGCGGCTTCGGCGGCGGCGGCGGTCGCGGCGGTTACGGCGGCGGCGGCGGCGGTCGCGGCGGCGGCGGTGGCTACGGTGGTGGCGGCGGCGGTCGCGGCGGCGGCGGCGGCAACCGCGAGCCCCGCTGGTAAGAGGGGCTTTCGGACGGCCACCAGCGTCACTTGATGAAAGCGCCTCTGGCAACAGTCGACACGGGCCAGAGGCGCTTTCACTTTACGGGCGGGTCGGGAAGGATTCCGGCAGACCCGCCACCCGGCTGCCCCTCTTGTTGGGGGAGCGACGGACAGACAAAGGAACTGAATGAATTTCGCAGAACTCGGACTCCAGCCCGCGCTCACGCGCCGCTGCGAGTCGCTCGGATACACTGAACCGACACCCATCCAGAAGCGGGCCATCCCCGTCGTCCTCGAAGGCGTAGACCTCATCGGCTGCGCCGAGACGGGCACGGGCAAGACGGCCGCCTTCCTCCTCCCGACCATCCAGCGCATGAACGAGCGGCCGCGCCCCGGCGTGCGCGTCCTCGTGCTCGCGCCGACGCGCGAGCTGGCCTCGCAGATCGCCGACAGCTACCGGCAGCTCGCCCCGAAGGGCAGCGCCGCTTGCGCCCTCGTCATCGGCGGGGCCGGCATGACGCGCCAGCGCGACGAGCTGCGCAAAGGCGTCGGCGTCGTGGTCGCCACGCCGGGCCGCCTGCTCGACCACGTCGAGCGCGGCACGGTCAACCTCTCGCAGGTCGAAGTGCTCGTCCTCGACGAGGCCGACCGCATGCTCGACATCGGCTTCTGGCCGGCCATCCGCCGCATCGTCGCCGGCATCCCCACGAAGCGGCAGACGCTTCTGTTCTCGGCGACCATGTCGCCCGCCATCGAAGAGCTGGCGCGCTCGACGATGAAGGAGCCGCGGCTCGTCGAGGTCAACCCGCGCGGGAAGGCCGCCGGCACGGTCGAGCAGAGGGCCTACCCCGTGGCGGCCCAGTCGAAGACGGCGCTGCTCTTAGACCTCCTTGAGCGAGAGCGCGAGAGCGACAACTTCGAGCGCGTCCTCGTCTTCACGCGGACGCGGCGCGGGGCCGAGCGCCTCGCCCACGTCCTTCAGGCCCGCGAGCACGACGCCGACCAGATTCACTCGGACCGCACGCAGGGCCAGCGCGAGGCCGCGCTGCGCGGCTTCAAGGAGGGGCGCACGCGCGTCCTCGTCGCCACCGACATCGCCGCCCGCGGCATCGACGTGGAGTCGATCTCGCACGTCATCAACTACGACGTGCCCGAGCAGCCCGAGGACTACGTCCACCGCATCGGCCGCACGGGCCGCGCCGGCAAGGCGGGCCGCGCCATCACGCTCGTGACCCCCGTCGACGAACTCTCGATGCGCGCCATCGAGCGCCTGACGGGCCAGCCGGTCGAGCGCGTCGTGCTGCCCGGCTTCGGCGGCGCGTCGGCCGTGAGCGCCTCGAAGCCCTCGGCCGCGCCCCGGCGCGCGCTGGGCGGCCGCGGCCGCTCCTTCCGCCCGCGCCGCGCGAGCAGGTAAACTGAGGGGCGAACCGAGACGGCGCGGGCAGCCTTCGGGGCTGCCCGCGCGTCGAACACAGCGACCACACCGACACACTAACCCGCGGCCGGCCCCCCGGCCCCTTCAAGGAGAATACTGATTGGCTAAAGACGATCTGATCCCGGCGGAAGGCGTCATCATCGACAAGCAGCCCAACGCCTTTTTCAAAGTGCAGCTCCACGACAGCGACCACATCGTGCTCGCGCAAATCTCCGGCAAGATGCGCAAGAACCGCATCCGCATCCTCGTCGGCGACCGCGTCAGCGTCGAGATGTCGCCCTACGATCTGAGCCGCGGCCGCATCACCTACAGGTTCAAGTAAGAACCGCGCGACGGGCGGGGCGGCCACCATCGCCGCCCCCACGGCCCACCCCCCCCCGCGCCCCCGCGTCCGTCTCCGACACTCCCGCCGCGGGGGCGGGCTCACTTTTCCTCCAGCCCTAAAATTTCCCGCAAGCTCGCCAAGTTCTCTTCGGCCTCGCGCCCGAACCGTCCGGCCCAAGCGCCCACGTCCCGCGCCGCCGGGTCGTAGAGCGCGCGCCGCAGTTGCGCCGTCAGGCCGTCCACGTCGCCGAACTCGTAAGTCAGCATGCCGCGCGTCTCGCCGACGCCGGTCGCCACGACGGGCAGGCCGCACCACGCGGCCTCGACGCGTGAGATGCCGTAGCCCTCGCGGCGCGTGGCGCGGACGAAGGCGTCGGCGCGCCGCATGATCTTGTAGACCGAAGGGTTCGGCACGCTCTCCAAGACCGTAATCCATTCGCGCCCCCCGAGCACCGAAGCGTGGTAAGCCTCGTCGCGCGCGAACGCGCCGTCGAGCAGGAGCAGGCCGATGTCTTCGCCCGTCTCGTCGCGCAGGCGCTCGACCGCGCGGGCCGCGTCGGCGAAGCCGTAGTCGCCGGTGAAGACGCCGGCCGAGCAGACCCGCCGCCGCCGTTCGAGGTAAGGCCGCAACTCGCTCTCCAACCTCCCGGAGAGCGGCCCCTCCGCGTGGCGGCGCGGGACGGGCAGCAGGCACGGGACGACCGAAACCTTCTGCCTGACCCGAAGCTCGTCCTTCAGCCAGCGCCGCAGCTCTTCGCTGACGACGACGAACTCGTCCGCCGCGCCGAGCGCCAGACGGAAGAGCAGTCGGCGCAGCGGCGAGAACCCGCGCTGGCGCGAGGGGAGTGACCCGTCGAGGATATTCTTGTACCATCGGAAGCGCAGCACGAGCTTGCAGGCGAGCCACGCGCCGAGCAGCAGCGGGTTCGGGTGTTCGAGGTGGAAGTGGGTCGCGTCGAGGACGCGCGCGCCGCGCCCCTCGCGCAGCGCGAGCGGCACGAGGCCCAAGCGCCGGTGGCGGAAGAGGCTCACGCCCGGCTCACCGCGGAAGGGTTCGCCGAAGTAGGCCCACGCCCGGGCGCCCTCCGGCCGGAGGTGCTCCAGCAGCAAACTCATGTAGACCGAGACGCCTCCGGACGGGGGCGGGAGCGGGCCTAAGAGGACGACTTTGCGGCTCATCGCGAGCCGACATCTTAACAGCAGACGGCGGTCGGCAGACAGCAGACGGCAGGCTCCGCGCCGCGGCGGCCGAAGCCGACGCCGCGAAGGTTCGCCGGCGAGTCTCTTTCCACCGACCACCGCCCGCTCTTTTTCGCACCCTTGACCCGAGAGCAACCAGCGGCCGAAGTTTCGGTGGTCGTGCCGTCGTTCAACCACGAGCGGTTCGTGGGGGCGGCGCTGCGTTCGGTCTTCCGGCAGACGCTCTCGCCGGCGCGGCTCGTCGTCATCGACGACGGCTCGAAGGATGATTCGCTGCGCGTCATCGAGCGCGAACTCGCCGGCTGCCCCTTCCCCTGCGAGCTGGTCGCGCGGCCGAACCGCGGCCTCTGCGCCACGCTCAACGAGGGGCTGGCCGAGAGCCGCGGCGAGTTCTTCGCCTACCTCGCCTCGGACGACCTCTGGCTCCCCGGCTTCCTCGAAGCGCGCGCCCGTTTGCTCGGCGCGCGCCCCCGCGCCGTGCTCGCCTACGGACACTGTTTCCTCATCGACGAGGCGAACCGCGTCACCGACAGCACGAGCGACTGGGCGGCTTACGCCGACGGCGACGCGCGCGAGATGCTGCTGCGGACGGTCGCGCCGATGAGTCCGACGGTCGTCTACCGGCGCGAGGCCGTGGCCCGCCACGGCTGGAACGAGCGAGCGCGGCTCGAAGACTACGAGCTCTACCTGCGGCTCGCGCCCGAGGGCGAGTTCGCCTTCGACCCGCGGCCGCTCGCGGCGTGGCGCCGCCACGGCTCGAACACGAGCCGCGCCCAGCGGATGATGCTCGAAGAGCAACTCGCCGCGCAGCGCCGCGTGCTCCCGGCCCACGGCCTCGGCGAAGCGGAACTCGCGCGCCTGCACGCGCGCCTCCGCTTCTCGCGCGCCGAAGACTTCCTCCGCCTCGGCGACAAGCGCGAGGCGCTGCGCCTGATGCGCGCCAACCTCCGCGGGGCCGGCGCCGCGACCGCCGCCCGCCTCCTCCTCCGCCTCCTCCTCCCCGGCCGACTCCTCAGCCGCCGCGACGCCCGCCGCCGCGAACGGGCGGCCGAAAAGTACGGGACGATAGAGACGTAAAAGCCCTGAGCCGCGAATCGTGAAGACAAGTTGTCGGTTCTCAGTTGTCAGTCATCGGTAAAGACGAAACCGAGCACCGAAGAGGGCTTTTAACGGTTCGCGATTCACCATTGACGGCTTTTACGCCTTTTTCCTTCCGCCTGCTTTCTTGGTAGACTGGCCGCCTCAGATGAGCCTGAAGACCAGCGACACGACGGGGCGGAGTCTCGCCCCCGCGCCCGCCCCGCCGACACTCCAGAGCGCCGCCAGCACCGACGACGAGGGGGAGGCGCGCGGGCCGCGCGTCCTCGTCAGGTCGGAGGAGTCGGGCGTGCAGCTCAACCTCGGCGACCTCTGGGCCTACCGCGAGCTGCTCTACTTCCTGACGTGGCGCGACATCAAGGTGCGCTACAAGCAGACCCTGATGGGCGCGCTCTGGGTCGTCATCCAGCCTCTGGCGACGATGCTCATCGCCGCGCTCGTCTTCGGCAAGTTCGCGCGCCTCGACTCGGGGCCGCTCCCCTACCCGCTCTTCGCCTACTCGGGCCTGCTCCTCTGGACGTTCTTCTCCAGCGGCGTGACGAGCGGAACCTACAGCCTCGTCAGCAACTCGAACCTCGTCACGAAGGTCTTCTTCCCGCGCGCCTTCATCCCGGCCGCGGCGGTCGGCGCCGGCCTCGTCGACCTCGCCATCGCCTCCGTGCTGCTCGTGGGCCTCGCCGCCTACTACGGCGTCGGGCTGACGCCTTCGCTGCTGCTCGCGCCGGCCTTCGTCGCGCTCGCGGCGCTGCTCGCGCTCGGGGCGGGGATGCTCGTCTCGGCGCTCACGGTCAAGTACCGCGACCTGCGCCACGCCCTGCCCTTCACGATGCAGTTCTGGATGCTGGCCTCGCCGGTCATCTACCCGACCGAGATCGTGCCCGACGGCTGGCGCTGGCTGCTCTACGTCAACCCGCTCGTCGGCATCCTCGAAGGCTTCCGCGCCGCGCTCGCCGGCACGCCCGTCCCGTGGCCGCTCGTCGCCGTCTCGGCCGCCGCCTCGGTCGTCGCCCTGCTCGTCGGCTACTACGTCTTCCGCGCCCTCGAAGACACCTTCGCCGACGTGATTTAAGAAGTCGTCAGTCATCAGTCATCAGTTGTCAGTAAAGGCGAAGAACTGATAACTGATGACTGATGACTGATGACCGATAA
>Ga0196977_1000494_pt1 | contig 20629 bp, 8 predicted proteins | sample S3v_1013CmetaG_FD_148634 | JGI IMG/M metagenome (GOLD analysis project Ga0196977, IMG submission 148634) | Soil microbial communities from Anza Borrego desert, Southern California, United States - S3+v_10-13C | ecosystem: Environmental > Terrestrial > Soil > Desert | place: USA: California...
TGCTGCCTAGGAAGAAATAAGATGGACAAACTACTAACGAAAGCGTAAAAACCACTCGTCCCGGCCACCTCTCTATGGCCGGTTTTCAGGTGACCACACATGGCCGCTTTTGAAGTGACCACCGAGGCTGGAAGGTCACAGACTTCACAAACGAAGCTGAGTTCCATAAATCTTTCAAAATACTCTCTGAAATTGCGCGCGATCTAAGAACATTCGAATTAAAGATTCATCGCATTACAGAGGTCCTGAAGCACAGACTTCTTAATGGAGCGAAAAAATGCCCGCCTTAGAAGTATCTTTGGAGTTTGTCCAAGAGCAGGATAAGACTTTACGAAACGAAATCTCGAAATCGAAGATGAGGACGCTGATCGTCCTGCTTGGCTCCAGTTTTTTACTTTTTCTCTGGCTGGGATTTGAGGCAGTTGGTTCGTTAACAATTCGCATAACCGAAACTGCACTGAATTATGGAACATTAAACTCAGGCATTCGAGGTCGTTATTTTGTACTAATCCCGACGATCACGAATTCTTTTGGGTGGCTGTCGTTGGGAATGTCTACCTATTTCCGACTCCTCAAATCATTCAACCGTTACAACACAACACCATCAGATCCTTTCGACGATACTGGGTACCGTGAGGTTCTGGATCAATATCATCTTACAAAGGTCAATTACAGACGGCAGCAGTTGGTAGAGAATATTGTCATCGTTATTGTGGCAATTCAAATAGCATTTATGTGTCTTGGTCCAGTTTTTGCCATTCGGTGAAAAACCTCGTGAGAATTGTATACGGCCTTTTGGGCGTCATCCTCAATTTCATTATTCCTTGCAGTATCAGTGCACAATCCGCTCAGAGGTCAAACTTGATTTTTACTGTAAATGAAACCGGTAATGTATCAGTGACGATCAAACTGAGCTTTGCGTCAACTCAGAGTGGAAGCTCTCAACCCCAACAAAAGCCCCAACTGGGCGACCAACTCCAACTCCAGAATAGTATATGGGCCATCGCGCTACCTTTCGGATACGAATTAGGTAAAAGGATCAATAGTGCTAACGATGTGCATCTAGCACCGCTTAGTTCGGGCAAGGGATTCGTGTTGTTATCTCTATCAAAACCAGCAACTTTGTCTCAGACCACAATAGAAATAAGTGAAATGCCTCTGTTAACTGAAACACCAGACGGTAAGGCTAAGTTCGAGTTTGACTTATCCTATCCGAACATGTCGCAGTCTGATCGGGAGTTGTTGAATTCCGCTTTTGCGATAAAGGAGTTCGATGTAAATATCGTATTACCAAAGAAATATGATGAGGCCGATGTGAATCAGCGCCCGCAGTTTTCTAAGAAGGACGACACCACATATTTTCTTTTGTTTGATCAAGCAAAACAAGGACAGAGTCAGCCAGTATGGATATCGTTTCCTAATCCAATCCAGCGCAGATTTGAAATTGCAAAGTTGCTGGTTACTTTCCTAGTTGGGCTTTTTACTTTGGCAATTCAGTATCCTCTGCTAAAGGGGAAGAATACATGGTGGTTCGTTGGAGTTTTCATTTTAGCGTCTGTCACATTAGGGTTTATTGCGTACTACGGATTCGGGCTCGCCAAAAGGTTGGAGTTTTTGATCTCAGTAGCCGTCATAATTCCCAATGCTATCTATGCTCTGATTGCAAGCGTTTACTTGATATTAGCTAAAAAGTACCAGGCCACCATTACTGGGCAGATACGAATAAACAATGCGTCCGGAAAGTACGCCTCTGTCAAACTCTTACATGTGCAAAATGGAAATAGCGGGCCAGTCAAGAAAACAGATGAGCTGAGGGAAGATGGAAGGTATTACTTTTACATGTGGGGAAAGAAAAAAGCGGAGAAGTATCAGGTTATTGCCACATATAATTCTATCGATTGTCGCAGTGCGGTATTTCAAGTCAGCAGAGGTGCGAAGATAGATGTACCACCAATTGATTTTGAAATCGCGGTTAAGGAAAATCCCACAGTTTAATTCCACGTAAATTGTCGAAGACTAAAACAAGGCAACGATAGGAATTAGTTGCCTGTTGAACTTTTACGCGGTTGTCGGGCACGACCCATAACAATTTCCGTCATTAAGGGCGCTCCTCACGAAGTCGATATAGCTGTATGCGTCTCCTCGGTGTTGGCAGGGAGGAACAGGTTTTCAGTAGGTCCTACGTTTCCTTTTCTCGTAGAGTCCCCTCTTCGGCACCAATCACAAATGTAAGCGTTGCAAATAGAGAACTTAGCAAGGCCATCACTCCAAGCCTGTCACAACTAAGGCACAGCAACAATTAATTTAGAGAGAACTTTAGCCTCATTATCCCCCTGTGCTCGCCGTCGTGTACCGCGAGTTTGTGCGCTCGTTTCTCGTTAATGATAGGCTTGACCTCCTCCCGAAAAACACTACCAAAATAACTTAGAGAAAAACGGGCAATTTATGACAGGATGGGAGCCCTGACGATTGCCATGAAAAAGTCCAAGTTCACCGAGTCGCAGATCGTGTTTGCGTTGCAGCAGGCGGAGAGCGGAGTCACGGTTGCCGAAGTCTGCCGCAAGCTGGGGATCAGTGAAGCCACGTTCTACAGCTGGAAGAAGAAGTACGGCGGCTTGAATCCAGTCGAGCTGCGTCGGTTGCGGCAACTGGAAGAAGAGAACGCGCAGTTGAAACGGATTGTGGCGGACCTGACGCTGGACAAACAGATGCTGCAGGATGTGCTTAAAAAAAAGCTTTGAAGACCCGCCAACGCCGGCAGTTGGCGACTATGTTGCTGGCGGAGTATCGGGTCTCGGAGCGGCGCGCTTGTGCCACCGTGTTTTTGCAGCGCTCGGTCTATCGTTACCTGGACCAGCCGCGCGACGATCGGGCGGTGCGACAACGGATGAAAGAGATTGCCGAGACGCGGGTGCGCTATGGTTTCGCGCGCATTCATATCCTGCTGCGGCGCGAAGGCTGGCGCGACAATCACAAGCGCACATACCGCATTTACAAGGAAGAAGGGCTGAATTTGCGGAGTAAGCGACCGCGCCGCAACAAGACCGCGGCGCATCGTCAGCAGCGGCCGCTGCTGACTGGACCACATCAGTGCTGGAGCATGGACTTCGTCAGTGATCAGCTGTTCGACGGGCGGAAATTCAGGGCCTTAACTTTAGTCGATAACTATAGTCGCGAATGTCTGGAGATCGAGGTGGGTCAGAACCTGAAAGGCATCGACGTGGTGGCAGTGATGGAACGGATCAAAGCACTGCGCGGTGTAGTGCCGCAACGAATCCAGTGCGACAACGGGAGCGAATTCATCTCGAAGGCTCTAGACAAGTGGGCCTATGACAACCAGGTGACGCTGGACTTCTCGCGGCCCGGAAAACCAACGGATAATCCGTTCATCGAATCATTCAACGGCAGCTTTCGCGATGAGTGCTTAAACGTCAATTGGTTCCTTTCGCTCGAGGATGCGAAAGAAAAAATCAGGTTGTTTAAGGAAGAGTATAATGACTTCAGGCCACATAGTTCCTTGTCGGGTCTGACGCCGAACGAGGTGGTCCAACAACACTCTGATGGTCCAATTTTTTCCATTTTAGGCCGGTAGCGAAATTGGGAGGAGCTCAATGGTGTGCCCGGGCAGTTTTTCATAGTCCAAATTGTCGGGACAGGCCGGATTCGATCAGTACGATTACGACGGGCTATATAGTGTCGCACCAGGGTGGTCTTACCGAACCCAGCGGGCTCGTCACAAATATCGACTGAAACCGGTCTGCGTCCATATTTCCCCAACTCAAGTGGACTCGCTTGTTGCCCAAGGTCCCAAAGAAGTTAGTAGGTGCTTCCTTGGAAAGGACATCATCCGACTCAGTAATACTGGCTCAGTGGCTTGATTTAGCAACGCGCCGCGGCGAGTGAGTACCGTGAAGTTGCTGGCGTGAATCAAGAAGTGTTAGCGAATAGAGCTTCGAAAGGATCAAGATGCTGATGATATTGACATCTTGACCTGCATAGCTGGCGATGTTGTCGCTCATATTCGCAAATGAATCGAGGTTAGGGCGATGATTTCGCTCGGCAACATCCTGTGAGGAGAATAGCTTTCTCAGAAGACTCTTAGTTCCTCACTCGTCCTCTAGATTAGTATTAGGGGTGAGATTGAGTCGTATTAGCATATCTGTATATCTCGAATCGGGGCGCAGGATGTCAAGTTCCGGAAGTACTTTCCACCAATTCATCCATTCATTTTGACCCACATATGCCTTCTCAAACCACTCAAAGGCTTTTGTGTTCTGGCCAAGTGAGGTATAGATCAATCCAATACTAAAGGGGGGCACATATACTCGTTTTGATAACTCTTCCAATTCTTCCAGTAGCTCTTGCGCTTCTCCGATATTTCCAGCATGCGCGTATGCATGTCCAAGAAAGCCAAGCACAATAGCGCTCTTCTCCAGCTTGTATGCTTTCTTGAATTCCTCAATCCCTTTTTCAACTTCTCCCTTTTGCTCATAAGCCATTCCGAGCGTAACCCGCGCGAGAAAGAAATCAGGATTGGCAGCGAGTGTCTTCTCGAGTTGAGCAATCGCACGATCAAACTGCCGCGCATGAATGTGATGCCATCCCAGGTACTGATTGATACTACCGTCGAGCGGATCCAGCTTGAGGGCGATCTGGCTCTCAGCAAACGACTCATCGATACGCCCCATCGCCATTAAAAAATGTGAATACCAGTTATGAGCGTGTGCGAATTCCGGGTCGAGCTCGATAGCGCGTTTGAATTCTCTTTCGGCATTAGACCAGTCTCTCTCATACATCATCTTGACACATGCAAGTGCTGTGTGTGCTTCGGCAAGCGTGTCGTCAATCACCAGCGCATTGATGGCCGCGGCCTTCGCTTTTGTACTCGTTTCCCAGGGAGGCAAAATCCCAAAGAAATCATAGGATACATATGAATCAGCCAAAGCAGAGTAGGCCAGCGCGTAACCTGGATCGAGTCTGATAGCTTCTTCAAAATACTCGAAGGCTTTCTGGTAGCCCTCGCCCGTTCGTTTGCTCCGGTAATAACGGCCCATTAAAAAAGCCTGATAAGCTTCAGCATTTTCAGTCTCATGCTTACTAAGACGCTTCTTTTCCTCTTCCGTCAGTTTGAGATGAAGCGTTGCGGCAATATTAGTCGAGACTTCATCCGCCAACTTGTGAATGTCGGAAAGCTGCGGCTGGTACTGCTCTCCCCAGGCGCGCCAGCCGGTCGAGACTTCAACCAGTTCCGCCTTGATGATCAATTTACCTTTGCGTGCTACCACTCGACTGACCAACACCATATCGGAGGCCACCTCCCGCCCGATCTTCAACGCGTCAGCCTCTTTATCTTTGTAACGATACACCAGGCTTCGCGCTATGACCCGCACTTGCGGGAGATGTGAAAGTAGTTTGATAAGGCTGTCGGTGACTCCGTCGGCGAGATATTCCCAAGCCGGATCTCCAGTCTCGTTAACCATTGGCACGACAGCGATCGAGTTCTTTGCCTCATCAGGTCGCGCTGGTTTTTCCTGTTGTACTTCAGTCGCAGGTCCTTCCACGGATGCCAGTGCTTCTTCTGCAGTCTTTTCAATCACCTCCTGTGCTTCGTTTACAGTTCCGATAAAACGATAACCTCTCCTGGGGACATTCTCGATGTACTGCTCGTTGCCCGGACTCTCCCCGAGTATCTTTCTAAGCATGAAAATGTTTTGCGAGACGTTCGACTCCTCCACGTAACGATCCGGCCACAACCTCTTCATGATCTCTTCTTTTTTTACAATGCGTCCCTTGTTCTCAATCAGCAAGACTAGGGTCTCGAAGATCTTGGGAGCTAGAGGGATAGTCTCTCCCTCATGTGATGACAGGAGTCCCTCTTCAAGATCGAGGCGGAATGGACCAAACTCGTAGAAGTGCTTGATTGCTTTGCTCTTACCGTCTTGAGACTTCATTGATCGATTTTTGAATAAAATTTGAGAGGTCTATGAGTGCAAACTCCCGCCCTTTCAGCTAACGTAATTCGCGGGCGAGATGTTTAGGAGCAGCAGTGAGGCTATATTCAATGGAGGATATATAACTCACGAGCAAAACATCAGCGAATGCACGTCATTGTAAGTCTCTAATTTAATTTATTCAAGCTGCCCACCCGACGAAATCGCTGCTTCAGAAACAGGTTCAGAGTCAATTTTTCGGATCGTACGTCTTTATGTTTACTGATACGAACGTCGCACGCTGGTATGTGATCTATACAAAAACCAACGAAGAAGATCGCGCGGAGAGAAATCTCGCGGCCTGGAGGCTCGAAACCTTCTATCCCCGCATTCGGAAGAAACAGCTCAACGAATTCTCCGGAAAAGCAATCTACTTTTCGCGCCCCCTGTTTGCTCGCTACATTTTCGCGCGATTCGATGCCGAGACGTTGTTGCACAAAGTCTCGAATAGCAGGGGTGTGCAAAAAGTCTTAAGCATCGACTACGTACCGGTTCCAGTTGATGACGAGATCGTCGCTTTAATTCAGTCGAAAGTTGATGAAGATGGTTTTGTCAGTCTGGACGAGCCGTTCAGCCGCGGGGATGCGGTGCGGGTAAAAGACGGCTCGTTGAAGGGCATTAATGGCATCTTTGATCGAACGATGAAAGATAACAATCGTGTATTGATTTTCCTGACGGCCATTAACTACCAGGCTCGCGTGGTAATTGAAAGAGACCTGGTCCAACTCGCGGGTCGTGCTGCGTAAGCAGCACTAAAGCAATGAGTATCAGGTTGAAGGTCCCTTAACGGTCCGACGGCCTGGTGAATCGAAGCGGTCCTGACCCGCATCAATCACCAAAAATTCCCGGCTACAGAAGAGCACTTTTGGCGGAACATGCGGTAGCTCTGCCTTGGCCCTGCGGCCAGCTGCGCCCTGAAACTGAATAACGGAAAGGAAAGAGAAATGAGCAGAGATGAAAACGAGGACACCACTATTTACAAGGTCGTTCTCAATCACGAGGAACAGTACTCAATCTGGCCGGCAGATCGTGAAAACGCGCTTGGCTGGCGAGATGCCGGCAAATCAGGCCCTAAGGCAGAGTGCCTTGCTTACATCAACGAAGTTTGGACTGACATGCGACCACTGAGTTTGAGAAAAAAGATGGAAGAGACGTCGCACTGAAATGTGACACTGGCGTTTCTGTTTTCATCGTCGCATCTTATGGCGGTGCTGATCCTTAGTTAGTTCTTTGAAAGTGTCTGGTCCAATGGCTATGAATAGAACAGCCGCCCATCCTGATTTAGCCGATTCTCATGGTCTCACCGTTGACCACTTGACACTGGTTGATCTACTCGGCTGGAGAGCTGCAAATCAACCGGATCGTTCAGCTATACCTTACTTACTAACGGAGAGTAAGAGGAGATCAGCTTCACGTATGCGGAGTTGGATTTTAATGCCCGTGCCATTGCGGGTTTGCTTCAGTCAATTGTCGAGCCTGGCGAGCGAGCACTGCTGCCGGAAACAACTTGGGACCCCAGCCCAGCAACACAACCTCTCCCGTACAACGATTCAACGTTCATGAGCAAGTCTTTCCTTTTCTAATTTCCAGCACCATGAGTAACTCAGCAACCCTACAAACTCAAATCGTGTCGGAAGTGTATTCACAGCCTCAGACATTGATTGAGCTGCTTCGTTCGAGAACACACCAGCAGTCGGACCGGCTGGCTTACACCTTCCTCGTGGATGAAGGGGTAGTGGAAACCACTCTCACTTATTGGGAGTTGGACCAGCGAGCACGAGGCATCGCTGCCCGGCTGCAATCGATCGTGGAGGTGGGAGATCGTGTATTGCTGCTCTATCCTCCGGGCCTCGAATACATTGCTGCCTTTTTCGGTTGTCTCTACGCTGGCGCAATCGCGGTGCCTGCCTACCCACCTAGAAACAACCGCAATCTCCACCGTCTGCAAACGTTGGTCCAGAATGCAGAAGCTGTAGTGGCGCTCACGACTTCAACAATCCTGTCGAGAATAGCACCGCACGTCTCTCAGAATTCATATCTGGCGCGGCTGGTATGGCAGGCTACGGATCAAATCCCGGATTGGGTCGCGAACGACTGGCGCGAACCGTCTATCAGTGGCGATAGCTTGGCCTTCCTGCAATACACCTCAGGCTCCACTTCAGCGCCGAAGGGAGTCATGGTTAGCCATCAGAATTTGCTGCATAACGAGCGGTTGATCCAGAGTGTCTTTCAACAAACCGATCAGTCAGTCATTGTCGGTTGGTTGCCGCTTTACCATGACATGGGATTGATCGGAAACGTCATTCAACCGTTGTTCGTTGGTGCGCCCTGTATTCTGATGTCGCCGACGGCTTTCCTACAGAAGCCCTTCCGGTGGTTACAAGCAATTTCTCGTTACCGTGCAACGACCAGTGGTGGTCCAAACTTCGCCTACGATCTTTGTGTTCGCAAAATCAATGATGAGCAACGCGCCACGCTCGACCTCAGCAGTTGGCAAGTCGCATTCAATGGTGCAGAGCCGGTGCGACAAGAGACTCTGGAACGGTTTGCGGCAGCTTTTGCTCCCTGCGGTTTTGCATTCGAGGCATTCAGGCCCTGCTACGGTCTCGCTGAAGCCACTCTGCTCGTCTCGGGCCGCACCGGCAACGAGCCTCTGGTTGCAACTACGGTTCAGGCCCGTGCACTTGAAGCTGGTCACGCGATCGAAACCACCTCAGCGATGGACGCTCGCACACTGGTGAGCTGTGGCGGCGCGTTGGCGCAGGACAAAGTTGTCATCGTAGATCCCGAGACGCTGACAGAATGTGCGCCCGGCGCGGTTGGAGAAATCTGGGTCGCGGGACCTGGCGTCGCGCAAGGCTATTGGAACGATCCGGCAGAGACCGACCGCACATTCCGAGCATACCTTCCGGAACGCGGAGAAGGACCTTTTCTGCGGACCGAAGATCTAGGTTTTCTGCGCGATGGAAAGTTGTTCGTGACCGGCCGTCTGAAAGATCTGATTATTATTCGCGGCCTCAACCACTATCCGCAAGATATTGAGCTCACAGTGGAACGATGCCATACGGCTCTGCGGCCCGGCTGCTGCGCAGCTTTCTCTGTGGACGTCGCGGGTGAAGAACGGTTGGTAATAGTCCAGGAGGTGGACCAGCGCCGGCAGTTTCGCGCTGAGACAGTGATTGAAAGCATCAACGAAGCAGTGGCTCGCGAGCACGAGCTCCAAGCCCACGCTATCGTACTCGTCACTCCTGGTACTGTTCCGAAGACCTCCAGCGGCAAGATTCAGCGTTTCGCCTGTCGCGAGGCATTCCTTCGCGGCGCTTTAGGAGTTGTTGCCGAACAGCGAGGGATCGAGTACACGCCGGCGAAACTCGAAGATGAGCTCGCCATACCGGACCGGTACGACAGGCACGCGGTAGAGCTTTGGCTGAGAGCACAAGTCGCCAGCAAGCTGAACATAGACTTGCAGCAGGTGGACGTGAGCCAGCCTCTCACACGCTACGGCCTTGACTCACTGGCGGCCATTGAGTTGGCACACCGGATAGAAAACAATTTCGACATTGCGGTTCCTCTCACCGCATTTCTCGAAGGCGCCAGCATCGCTGAACTGGCCACCCGCGTAGTTGAGCAACAACAGGTCAACTCCGGCGAACGACGCCATCCAGGCGGTGAACCGAGTACACGAACATTCGCGCCACTCTCAGTCGGCCAGCGCGCCTTATGGTTTCTCCAGCAGGTGGATCCTGAAAGCGCGGCTTACAACCTCGCCGGTGCTTTGCGTTTGCTCTCGCCTTTGGACGTGCCGGCCCTGCAACGAGCATTTCAACAGCTCGTGAAACGACACGTCTCACTGCGCACCACTTTTCCAGCTCGCGATGGCGAACCGGCAGTAAGCGTCCATGAAGACGTCGAGGTTGACTTTATCGTCCATGACTCTTCTGCCTGGGATGAAGCGGCAGTGAGCCAGTATCTGAGTCATGAAGCGCACCGGCCGTTCGATGTGGAAGCTGGACCATTGCTCCGCATCAGACTACTCAACCGCTCGGAGGAGCAAGTCTTACTTCTATGTCTCCATCACATAATCGCCGATCAATGGTCACTGGCAGTGCTGCTCAAAGAGTTGGGTGTGCTTTACGAAGCGGAATGCACGGGCGCCCTGGTCACGTTGCCCGAGCTTCGCTCGCAATATGCGGATTACGCGCGTTGGCAGAAAAAACTCCTGTCAGGTGAATCCGGTGAGCAACTACTTTCTTACTGGAAAAAACAGTTGGCGGGCGAGCTGCCCAACCTGAACCTGCCCACAGATCGACCCTATCCGCCCGTGCAAACGTATCACGGGGCATCGCACCTCTTCAGATTGAACGCGGATTTGACGCGCTCCCTAAAAGAAGTTAGTTGCGCTCGCGATGCAACACTCTATATGACCGTGCTGTCTGCCTTTCAGGTATTGCTTCATGGTTACACAGATCAGGAAGACATCTTGATTGGCTCCCCTGCAGCGGGGAGAAGTCTGGCTGAGTTTGCGAATGTAGTAGGCTACTTTGTTAACCCGCTTGTGATTCGGGCCGACCTTACCGGGAATGCTACCTTCGAAGCTGTTCTAAGCCGAACACGCCAAACGGTGCTTGAAGCCTTTGAGCATCAGGAGTACCCGTTTCCGCTTCTCACCGAACGGCTACAGCCCGCACGAGACGCCAGCCGCTCGCCGATTTTCCAGGTCATGTTTTCTATGCAGAACTCTCCACTCAGCAGCGGTGGCGGTTTGAGCGCGCTTGCAGTCGGCGAACCGGGAGCGAAGCTGCAGTTGGGCAAGCTTCACTTGGAGTCGCTGCCGTTCGAACAGCAGTCAGCAATGTTCGACATCACTCTGCGGATGGCGGAAGTCGAAGGTGAGTTGTTGGCTTCATTGCAGTACAACACCGATTTGTTCGATCCCAGCACTATTACGCGAATGGCGGAGCACTTTCAGACTCTGCTTCACGGTATCGTGACTGATCCGAGCCAGCGTCTCTCGGAGCTGCCCCTGTTGACCAGAGCGGAGACGTGTTTACTGGCTGATTGGAATCAGACGGAGCGTGATTATGAGCAGCCGTATTGCCCGCACGAGCTGTTTGAGCAGCAAGTCGAGCGCAGTCCTGAAGCCGTGGCCCTCGTGTTCGAGGATAAGCAGCTTAACTACGCCGAGTTGAACGAGCTGGCTAATCAACTAGCAAAGCGACTGCGGCAGTTTGGCGTCAAGCCGGAAACGCCGATCGGGCTGTGCGTCGAACGCAGTTTCGAAATGGTGATTGGACTGCTTGGTATTTTGAAGGCGGGCGGCGCCTACGTTCCGTTAAATCCGTCTGACCCGCCAGAGCGTCTCTCTTTCATGTTCGAAGACTCGAGAGCGCAAGTGCTTCTCACCCAAAAGCGCTTCGGTCATTTGCTGCCTGCGAGCCGGGCCCACGTCATCTACCTTGACGAGCCATACTCTGAAAGTGCTGGTCCAACGACAGGTCCCAGCCTAAACGTGTCTCCTGAGAATCTGGCTTACGTCATCTACACATCAGGCTCAACCGGCCAGCCCAAGGGCGCGATGAACGCCCACAAGGCAATCGTCAACCGGCTGCTGTGGATGCAGGAGGCTTACGGACTTGGCCCAGCCGACTGCGTGCTGCAAAAAACGCCGTTCACTTTTGACGTTTCGGTGTGGGAGTTCTTCTGGCCCTTGCTCGTCGGCGCACGGTTGGTGCTCGCGCGACCTGGCGGTCATCAGGATCCTGCTTATCTGGCACGGCTGATCAGCGCCGAGCAGGTGACGACACTGCATTTCGTTCCTTCGATGCTACAGGTGTTTCTCGATGAGCCGGCGGTCAGAGATTGTCATTCGCTGAAGCGCGTGATCTGTAGCGGTGAGGCGTTGCCGCTGGCGCTGCAGGAACGTTTCTTCCAGTTATGTGACGCCGAGTTGCACAACCTTTACGGTCCCACGGAAGCAGCCGTGGATGTGACGTTTTGGGCGTGTGAACGGGACAGTGAGCGCCTCACGGTTCCGATTGGGAGGCCGATTGCCAACACTCAGATCCACCTGCTTAATCGTCATCTGCGACAAACGCCGGTCGGTGTAGTCGGTGAACTGTACATCGGCGGCATTGCAGTGGGACGCGGCTACTGCAATCAGCCGGAACTGACCTCCGAGCGCTTCATTCCGGATCCTTTCGGTGCGGCTGGAGCGCGGCTCTACAAGACCGGGGATCTGGCGCGTTATCAGGCCGATGGCAGCATTGAGTTTTTGGGCCGGGTGGACCATCAGGTGAAGCTGCGCGGGCAGCGTATTGAACTGGGCGAGATCGAGGCGGTGCTGGCCCAGCATCCGGCAGTGCAGGAAGCGGTAGTGGTGGTGAGAGAGTATGGTCCCGGCGATCAGTTGGTGGCGTATCTGGTGCCTGACAGGCGCCAGAGTGAAACCGAGGTTGTATTCGCCTCAGACGTGATCAGCGAGAATGGCGTTAGCGAGTTGAAGCAGGACTTCGAGCGCTATTTGCGAGAGCGCCTGCCGTCATACATGGTGCCGTCGACGTTTGTCTTTCTCGACAAGTTGCCACTTACCTCGAGCGGCAAGGTTGACCGGCGCGCATTGCCCGCGCCGAAACAAGACCGGTCCGAGTTGGCGGAAGATTTTGTCGGACCGCGCAACGAAGCGGAGCAGACCCTGGCTGAGATCTGGGCCAACGTGCTCCAGATCGAAAAAGTCGGTATTCACGACAACTTCTTCGCCCTCGGTGGCGACTCGATCCTCGCCATTCAGATCGTCGCCCGCGCCAATCGTGCTGGACTCGACCTCTCGCCGCGCCAGCTTTTCCAGTACCAGACTGTGGCTCAACTGGCAGCAGTTGCAGGCACGGCGCAACGCTTACAGGCCGAACAGATTGCCATTACGGGTGCAGTGCCGCTGACACCGGTTCAGCATTGGTTCTTTGAACACGATCTGCCAAACCCGCATCACTGGAATCAGTCCGTCCTGCTTGAAATGCGCCGGGCCATAGACCCGGTTCTCCTGGAAAGAGTCTTTAGGCACCTCTTCGCGCATCACGACGCACTGCGCCTGCGCTTCACCTGCTCGGAATCAGTATGGACACAATTCAATGCCGCGGTGGAAGATGCGCTGCCGTTTTCAGTTCGCGATTTGTCGACTCTTTCTGACTGCGAACAAGAAGCGGCAGTGGCAGCCGTAGCGGCTGAATTGCAAACCAGCTTGAACATCTCGACCGGTCCGGTGTTACGAGCCGCTTACTTCGGCTTCGGACCTGATAAGCCCGGCAAACTGCTGCTGGTGATTCATCACCTTGTAGTCGACGGTATCTCGTGGCGCATCTTGCTCGAAGATTTACAACTTGCATACGAGCAAGTCAGCCGTGACGAAGTCGTAAGCCTTCCCTTTAAGACAACTTCCTTTAAGGCCTGGGCCAAAGGATTGTCTGAGTACGCGCTATCGGAGGTAGTCGAACAAGAGTCAGCTTACTGGCTGACTGCGTTACCGCAGCAACCCGGTCGTCTGCCAATCGACTTTCACGGTGGTCCCAACACCGAAGCTTGCGCGCGCATCGTGTCGGCTACGCTCAGCAGCGAAGAAACTCATGCTCTGCTGCACGACGTTCCGTCAGCTTTTCGCTCCTATATTAATGAGTTGCTGTTGGCGGCCCTGGCCTGGTCGTTCTCACAAGAAACTGAAGAATTATCCCTGCTGATCGATTTGGAAGGACACGGGCGAGAAGAATTAGTTGCAGGCGCCGACATCTCGCGCACAGTCGGATGGTTTACCGTGATCTATCCAGTGCTACTCAAATTGGAAAAGTCTTCCACGCCCGCCGCAATGGTGGCCCTGGTCAAAGAACAACTGCGACAGATTCCAAATTATGGAGCCGGCTATGGAGTCGCGCGCTATTTGCGCAACGACAATGAGACCGCTGCACGCCTGAGGGCACTGCCGCAACCAGAGGTGAGTTTCAATTATCTCGGTCAACTCGATTCGGCCTTTGCGAACGATGGTTTATTTGCCAGTGCACGAGCGATTGAGAGCGGACTCCGCGACCCGCAGGGCGAGAGACGTTATCTATTGGAGATCAACGCCAGCATTATAGATCGGCGACTGAAGTTAAATTGGACCTACAGCCAAAACGCTCATCACCAGAGCACGATTGAGAGACTGGCCCAGAATTTTCTTAAGGCTCTTCAGGCAATTATTACCGGCACAGAGTCGCGCGAGGTGTCCCACCTCACGCCGGCGGACTTTCCCCTCGCAAACCTTAACCAATCCAGGCTTGCGCAATTGTGCGAGACGTTCGGAGATCCGGAAGACATCTATCCGCTTACCCCTGTGCAGGAGGGCCTGCTTTTCCATAGTTTCTATGAAACTCGCTCAGGCGTTTACGTCGAGCAGCTAAGTCTCACGCTGCGCGGAAAGCTGAACGTTTCAGCCTTTGAGCGTGCCTGGCAGAAAGTCGTCGACCGGCACGCCATCCTGCGCACTGCTTTTGTCTGGGAGAACCTCGAACACCCGTTGCAGGTAGTCAGTCGTGACGTACTGTTAAGGGTGGCGACAGAAGACTGGCGCAGAATTAGCGCGAGCGAGCAGGCTCAACGCTTTAAATCTTTCCTGCAGGCAGACCGCGAACAGAACTTTGATCTTCAGGCAGCTCCGTTGATGCGGTTGGTACTGTTCCGCGTGGCTGATGACGTGTATCGATTCGTCTGGAGTCATCATCATTTGCTGCTCGACGGCTGGTCGTTGCCGATTGTCTTAAACGAAGTATTCACTTTTTACGAGCAGTTTTCAGAAGGACGGGAGCTGACGCTGACGCCGGCGCCACAGTACTGGAATTTCATCACCTGGTTGAAGCAACAGGACTCCACGGCCAGCGAAACTTTCTGGCGTCAAACGTTGGCAGGCTTCTCTACACCCACACCGCTCACAGTGGATCGCAGGCAGGAGGGTGTAAGCGATCAAAGTGACCTTTACGGTGAGTCACTCGCCCATCTGTCGCCTGCAACGACAACAGCGCTCCAGTCGTTTGCGCGACGACATCATCTGACGTTGCATACAGTACTGCAAGGTGCGTGGGCGCTGTTGTTGAATCGCTACAGCGGTGCAGACGACGTTGTTTTTGGGACCACAGTTTCGGGCCGGCCGGTGTCCCTGCCGGAGAGCCAGGAAACAGTCGGAATCTTCATCAACACGTTACCAGTAAGAATACAAGTCCCCTCTGATGGATTGCTGCCGGCCTGGCTCCATGAACTTCAGAATAAGCAGGCGGAACTCAGTAAGCATGAACATACACCACTGATCCAGATTCAGGGATGGAGCGCAGTGCCGCGTGGAACACCACTGTTCGAAAGCGTGCTGTCCGTGTTGAATTACCCGATCACTTCCGCGCTGCAACACTCACCCAGGGACCTGCACGTCGAAGAAGTCAGTTGGTATGAACAGACACATTACCCGCTGACGATGCAGGTAACACCAGGATCCGAACTGCTGTTGAAGGCTATCTACGATCCGCAGCGTTTCGACGCGCAAACCAGCGAACGGATACTCGGTCATTTTCAGACCTTACTGGAAAGGATCGCCGCACAACCGGCCGCGCGGCTTTCAACGATCTCCGTGCTGACGGAAGCAGAACGACGACAACTGCTTTACGACTGGAATAACACCCAGCGTGAATATCCGCGCGACAGTTGTATTCATCAACTCTTCGAAGAGCAGGTGGAGCGGACGCCTGAGGCCGTGGCGGTTAGCTTCGGTGAGCAGGAAATAAGTTATCGCGAGTTGAACAGCCGGGCGAATCAACTGGCTCATTACCTGCGTAGTCTGGGCGTTGGTCCAGATGTGTGTGTTGGTCTTTGCCTGGAGCGTTCGGTTGATTTGGCGGTGGCGCTGGTCGCCATTCTGAAAGCCGGCGGCGCTTATGTGCCGCTGGACCCAGCGTATCCGCTCGAGCGGCTAACGTTGATGCTGGAGGATGCACAGATCGGCATCATCATCAGCACCGAGAAGCTGATGGATGTGTTACCGGCCCATTGGGCGCAGGTGGTCTGTCTGGACACGGATGCGGAGTTGATAGCGGGCCTGAGCGAGCAGAACGTGGCGAATGAAGTCAGTGCCGAGAACCTGGCTTACGTGATGTATACGAGTGGCTCGACGGGACAGCCCAAAGGCGTGAGCGTGAGGCATCGCAGCGTGGTGCGGCTGGTGCAAGAGACGAACTACCTGGAGGTTTCGGAGCGCGATGTGTTTCTACAGGCTGCGCCGATCTCGTTTGATGCCTCGACGTTGGAGGTGTGGGGCAGCTTATTGAATGGGGCGCGGCTGGTGCTGCTGGAGCAGCAGCGGCCGACGCTGGAGGAGTTAGGTCGCGCCATCAGCAGCCATGGAGTGACGGTGCTGTGGCTGACGGCGGGATTGTTTCATTTGATGGTGGAGGAACAGGGCTGGGCGTTGGCGGGGGTACGGCGGCTGCTGGCCGGCGGGGATGTATTGGCAGGTGAGCAGGTCAGAAAGCATTTGGCGCAGATGGGAGCGGAAAGCCGGCTGATCAATGGCTATGGACCAACGGAGAACACGACCTTTACCTGTTGCCACACGATGACGCGCGAGAGCCGCTGGACGGGGACGGTGCCAATCGGCAAGCCAATCGCGAACACGACCGTTTATATCCTGGACCAGCAGCAGCGAGCAGTGCCGGTGGGAGTGTATGGCGAGATCTATGCGGGCGGCGACGGATTGGCGCGCGGGTATTTGAATAGTCCGGAGTTGACGGCGGCGAAGTTTGTGCCGCATCCGTTCAGCGCGGGTGGTGGAGAGCGGTTGTACCGGACGGGAGACGTGGGTAGATGGCTGAGCGACGGCAGTATCGAGTTTCTGGGCAGAGTGGACCATCAGGTGAAGCTGCGGGGCTTTCGCATCGAGTTGGGGGAGATCGAAGCGGTGCTGGCGCAGCATGCGGCGGTGCAGGAAGCAGTGGTGGTCGTGAAAGAGTATGGCCCAGGCGATGAGCGGTTGGTGGCGTATGTAGTAGGAGAGGAGAGTTTCGAGAGCGGCGCGTTGCGGCAGTATCTGAAAGGGGTGTTGCCGGAGTACATGGTGCCGCAGGTGTTGGTGCAGTTGGAGCGGCTGCCGTTGACGGCGAATGGGAAGGTGGACCGGCGGGCCTTACCGGCAGTGGAGCAGGTGCGTGAAGAGACAGAGATCGTGGCCGCGCCGACGCCGGTGGAAGAGGTGTTGGTAGGGATCTGGAGCGAAGTGCTGGGAGTGCCGGTCGGACTTACAGACGACTTCTTTGAGTTGGGCGGTCATTCGCTGCTGGCGACACAGGTGATAAGCCGGGTGCGCGAGGCGTTTGGGGTGGAGGTAGCGCTGCGGGAGTTGTTTGAGCGGCCGACAGTGAAGGAGTTGGGCCAGAGTATCGAGCGGGAGTTGCGGCAGGGCGCAGGAGTGGGCGCACCGCCGATCGAGCGGCACGAGGGAGTAGAAGAGTTGCCACTGTCGTTTGCGCAGCAGCGTTTATGGTTCATCGATCAGCTCGAGCCTGGCCGTACCTTCTATAACGTGTCGGCCGCAGTGAGGCTGCAGGGGAGCTTGGATAAGAAGGCGTTGGAGCAGACGTTAAGCGAGGTGATCAGACGACACGAGGTGCTGCGGACGAGGTTTGACACTGTGGGTGGCCGAGCGGTGCAGGTGATTGAAGCGGCCGCGCCGGTCGAGTTGGAAGTGGACGAGTTGAGTGAGTGGGAAGTGGCAGAACGGGAAGCGCGGGTGCGGGAGTTGGCGCAGGAGGAAGCGGCGACGCCATTTGACCTGAGCCGTGGGCCGCTGTTGCGAATGAAGCTGCTGCGCTTAGGGGAGCAGGAACATGTGGTGCTGCTGACCATGCATCACATCGTGATAGACGGCTGGTCGCTGGGAATTTTTATCGGGGAAATCGCCACTCTTTATGAAGCTTTTATCGAGGACCGGCCGTCGCCGCTGCCGGAGCTTGCGATTCAGTACGCCGACTTCGCCCTGTGGCAACGCGCTTACCTGCAAGGTGAGGTGCTGGAGCAGCAGTTGCAATACTGGCGCGAGCAGTTGGCGGGAGCGGCAACAGTTTTGCAGCTGCCGACGGACAAACCACGGCCCGCGATCTACAGTTATCGAGGCGCGACTCATAAATTCATCTTGCCGGAGGCGGTCACTGCGCCTTTGCGGAAATTGAGTCAGGAGCAGGGCTGCACGGTATTCATGACGCTGCTGGCGAGCTTCGAGACGTTGCTCTATCGCTACACCGAGCAGGAAGACATCGTGGTGGGCACGGCGATAGCGAATCGTAATCGCAGTGAAACGGAAGACTTGATCGGGTTCTTTGTCAACTCGCTGGTGCTGCGTACTGATCTGTCGGGTAACCCGAGCTTCCGTAAACTAATGCAGCGCGTGAGAGAGACGACCCTGGGAGCCTACGTGCACCAGGACATGCCGTTCGAAAAGCTGGTGGAGGAGCTGCAACCGGAGCGCAGCTTGAGTCAGGCGCCACTGTTTCAAGTTAGTTTTGGAGTACAGAACACACCGATTCAGACGCTCAGCTTGCCTGGCCTGGAACTAAGCCAGATAGATTTTGATTTTGATGCCGGAAGATTCGACCTCACTTTGTGGATAACGGAATACCAGGATGAGTTGAGCGGAGTCTGGTCCTACAACACCGATCTCTTCGAGGCGGCCACGATCAAACGCATGCAGGGGCACTTCGAGACCATACTGCAAAATGTTTTGGCTCAACCCGACATGTTGTTGAGCGAAATCGAGATGCTAACCGAGGATGAAAAGGAACAAAAGATTTTTCAGAAACGAGAACGGCTCGAGTCAAACGCCCTGGTGCTCAGAACGATCAGGCGAAAGGGAATCAATATGCCGCCAGCGACGGCCGCTCAAACTGAGCTTAACTGAATCCAGCGGCAGCTTTGCCGGAAAGTGTTCCAGCCCCAAAGAAGCACAAAGGTACAACTGGATTTCCGCTGATTACAGCGCCTCCCCCTTAACAACCTTTCTTTAGACCTCAAGAGAAATCGATCATGCAACAGGAAGTGATAGCGGGATATCGTCTCTCGCCGCAACAGGAATATCTTTGGTTGCTCTGCCAGCAAGATGCGGTGGCTCATCGCACGCAGTGTGCGCTGCGGCTCGAAGGTGAATTGCAGAAGAATTTGCTTCAGGAAGCATTGCAGCAAATGGTCGAGCAACACGAGATATTGCGCACAGCGTTTCGTGGCATGCCGGGTATGAATCTGCCCTTGCAGGTCATTGTTGAGCACGGCAGGTGGTCATGGCGTGAAGTTGATCTGCGCGAGTTCGCAGAGGAGGAACAGTCCAGCCAATTGGCGGCCCTGGAGCGGAGCGAGTCACAAAGAGCTTTTAATCATGAGCAAGGGGAAGTGTTGTATGCCTGTCTGGCGATGCTTGCGCCTGCCCGGCACGTGCTGTTGCTAAATATCTCGGCGATGTGTGCGGACAGCTGGTCGTTGCAGAATCTGGTGCGTGAGCTAGGTCGGAGATACACGGCGCGACTATCAGGTGCCGCAGTGGCGCTGACAGCGGTGCAGTATGCCGATTACTCGGAGTGGCAGCACGAGCTACTGAATACGGAAGAATCAGCCGGCAGAGATTTCTGGCGGCAGCAGAATGTCTCGGATATGGCGGTGCTGAGACTGCCGCTGGAAAAAGACGCCGGTGAAAAGTACCGACCGGAATACATCGCGCTGAAAAGCGATGGCGAGTTGGTGCACGAGTTGGAAGCGCTGGCCAAGGCCAATGATGTTTCCTTGTCTGAGCTACTACTGGCAACCTGGGCGAGTTTCTTGTGGCGCTTGACGGGCGAGAGCGAGCTTGTGGTAGGCGCAGCCGTCGATGGTGGCCAGTACAACGAACTGCACGAGTCTCTCGGTCTCTTCACCAAATATCTTCCGATGCCGCTCAGGTTGGCGGCCACTTCTTCATTCCCGGAAATTATTAAACGTGTGGCGGCGTCGTATCGTGAGGCCTACGACTGGCAGGAATACTACACGCCGGAGGGACGTGCGGCAGAAGAAGGCATGGGCTACGAGTATGAGGAGCGAGAGGAGACAGTGGCCGGGTATGGACCATTGCGAGTGGAGGTGATTAGTGCAGAGAGTTGCCGGAGCCGGCAGCGGGTGTTGTTGCAGTGCCGGTATCAGAAAACAGCAAAGCGCCTGGAGCTGCGGCTGAGATACGACGGCGGCTGTTACTCGCCACTGGTGATAAAGCTGCTGGCGGAACGATTAGAAACGTGGTTGCAGTCAGTGGTGCAAACGCCGCGCGCGGAGCTGAGTAGAGTGACATTGGGTGAAGCGGAGCGCGGGCTGCTGCGGGCGTGGGGCACAGGAGCGGCGCTGGAGCGAGTTGAAGAGTGCGAGACGTTGGGGGCAATGCTGGCGCAGCAGGCGCGGCAGCAAGGGGAAACAGCAGCGGTAGTAGGAGTGGACGAGGTGCTCACGTTCAGTGAGCTGAACGCGCGGGCGAATCAATTGGGAAGGTATTTGCGGAAGCGTGGAGTAGGACCAGAGGCCGTGGTCGGGATCCTGCTGGAGCGCAGCAGTCGAATGGTGGAGTGCGTATG
>Ga0196977_1000495_pt1 | contig 20587 bp, 18 predicted proteins | sample S3v_1013CmetaG_FD_148634 | JGI IMG/M metagenome (GOLD analysis project Ga0196977, IMG submission 148634) | Soil microbial communities from Anza Borrego desert, Southern California, United States - S3+v_10-13C | ecosystem: Environmental > Terrestrial > Soil > Desert | place: USA: California...
CAGGGAAAGGCGGACCCGACACGCCCGCAAGCAATCCCCCGGCCAGGACTGCGAACACGAATGTATCGGCGAGCAACACGCCAGCGAACAACACGCCGGAAAGCAATGCGCCAGCGAGCGACACGCCCGGAGCAACCGACGATCCCGGCGGTGCGGCGAATAAGACGGCGGTCGACTTCACGCAGGATCCGATTGGCTGGGTGAAAGAGAACCCCGGTAAGACCGTGCTTATCACCGCGGCAACCGCAGGGGCAATTTATTTCGTCTGGCGCGCAGTGAAAAAAGGCAAGAGCGACAAAGCAGAACGTCAGCAGCCGCAGACGCAGACGCGCGGTTACTCGCGCGCTCCGCGTGAACAATTCCGCCCCGTCGAAATGGCGGAGTATTAAGAACGAAGAAAAGCCAAAACACAATGGCGACTTATCAAAATGAACTCACCTACGGCGCACGCGTCAAGATGCTGCAAGGCAATATTGTCGAGCAGGGCAAGGAGATCGCCGTACCGTTCCTGTTCGATCTGGCTTCCGGTTTCACCGGCTGGCTGCTCGGCAGGTCAATCGGACGCGCTTCGCTGCTGATCGGCGCAGCGACACTGTTAGGTGGAAAATTTCACGGCCTGCACCAAGCGATCAACCGCGCAGGCAAACGCGGAAAAAATTCCGAACCCGTCAACGGCTTGGCCGGGCTGTTCGACGTGTACAATTCGGATAGCCGCGTCTATTGCGGGGACAGTCCCTTCGTCGCGCTCGGCTTGGGCATCATGCTCGGCGGCGCGGGTGCTGCATCCAACACGACGTACAGGACGGACGGTAAAGCGAAAAGTTTTTCCGAGCGTGCGAAAGACGCGCTCGGCGAAATGAAAAGCGACTTTATGCACCGCCTGTATCTGGACAATTTCACAAGCAAGAAAGAAGAAGAAAAAGAAAACACGCAGACCGTGAACGGTGTCGGCGAAGTGGAGTATTTCCTCGCCGGTAGTGCCTTGACGCAGGAACAAGATTTTTCGGAGCTGGACAAGATCGAAGAACAGCTACGCGAAGAAGCCCAGCGATACGAGGCCGCGCGCAACACGCAACCGTCCGCGCACGCTGCAACCGCGAAGGCTTATCCCGTCGAAGGAATTTACGACGACGACGAGCTGAACGCAATCCCTGTAACGCGCATCCTGTAAGATTTTGCGCACCGTGAACGGTGCGCCGGGCGGGTCTGAAAAACGACCCGCCCCGGCCACCCTCACGCCTGAAAAAAGCTGCGACGATCCGCAGCAACAACCTCAACTAAAAAGAAAACATCATGCAATCACTTCTTGACGGGATCGAAAATATCCCATACAACAACGCGGGCGCGCTGCTCGGCGTAGATGAAAACGGCGTGACGGAGGAACTGCTCGGCGCACTGGCAAAGATGAACCCGGTGAAACGCGCCGCGGTGGTCAACAAACTGACCACGCCCCCGGCCCCGAGCAAAGGGAGCCGTGCGGAAATGGAAAAGCATTTCCGCGAATTGCCCAAGCACATCAGCGAGGATTTGGTTAAAGGCAATCAGCGTCTTGCCGATACGCTCGTGTATTCCATCGTTCCGATCAACAGTAAAAGTACAAGGTGTTTCGAGCCGCAGCACACTCGCCAAATTGGATTGCGCTCATTAAGCGAGGGCAGGCTCCCGAAGGGTTCCGCCCTGCTGGTGTCGGGTATCATCATGCTCGCCGGCGTCGCCGCGAGCGAGACGACCGACGACGCAATGCGCACCAACTTCGCCAAGCTGGAAGCGATCCCCGCGATTGCCAACGGTGAGTTTTCGCTGAAGGCAAATAAGAAGATCATCGTCCCGGAAACGAGCAACCGTGTTTTTTGCACGGAGAACTTCCACGGCACCACGCTTGGCTATTTCAAGCTGGCAAACCCGCGCCTGATCCACGACGATGTTCCCATCGAGTTCGTGGTAGAGCTGGGCACGACGACCGGCATCGCCGCCAACACGCAACTCTACGTTGCGCTGCACGGCACCATCACCACCCCGTAAGTGAACCCCACCTGGAACGGCGGCAGGCCCTTAAAGCCTGCTGCCGTCACCACGGCGAAAAAACGAAAATCATGTTCCCCTACTATAAGCGTTTCGATCTGCAAGTAACAGTAGCAGAAGAAACAGTTACCGAAGATTTTGAGGTCGACAAGGATGTGAAGTTTCTGCGCGGCGTGCTGCTCACGAGCAACTACGACGATCTGCTGTACTACAGAGGGCAGCAAAGTATCACGATCAACGGCAAAGAGTTTTTCCCCAGCGACTACGAGAGTAAGCTACTCATGACCGGGATCAACACCGATCCCAACACGCGGTACTACGATCTGGGCGAAGAAGTGATAAGCGGAAAAATTCGCGTCAGCTATACCGACATAGGAAATGATAACGCCGACTTCATACCCTACCGCGTGTCGATCTATGTGAAAGGAGAAAGAGCCGAGCAATGAAAACGCGCGTTCACATACACAGTGTTTCCATCGAAGAAGAAACGAAGGCGCGGCAGTTTATTATCATGCTGCCCGCCGATGCGAAGCAAGTTATAGCGGTGCAAACTTCCGTCAGCTTCCGCCCTTCGCCGGAAACTTCGTTGCGCCACATCGAGGCCGGGAGGCTGCGGATCGCGCGCGCCGGTTGCCTGTTGTATGAGACTGCGGTACGTTACGCGGCGATACGCGCGCGCTTCCCGAAAGTATTCGACCCTTCTTCGTTCGGCATCAACTTCAACGCCACTACGGGAGGAAAAGTAAAAGCGCACAATGTCATTTTTCCCGCCGCACCCCGCGCGCTCTTTTGCCTCTACATCGTCAACGGCGGACAGCTTGCGCACACGCTTTCGATCTACTTCACTTATCAAACTGCAACACCATGACGAGCGAATTTGTATTGGCATACGTGGCGCGGAAGATGCGAGAGCTGGGCGTAGGCGATAACTACACGCTGGCGTTCCGTGAAATGATCGTCGGCAAAACGGAGACGATCACGATAAGCGCACCGGATCATTTTTATTACCTGATCGACGGCTTCGTGCCTCAACTGCGCATCACTTCGGATATGGGCTTTTATGATCTGGAAGAGCCGGGCACGAACGAGCTGCAACACGAGCACACCGGAACCATCACAATCTCCAATAAAGAGATCGACCCGATCCGGCTGCAATTCATTGTTGCGATACCCATGTTAAACCCCGATCCCGCGCCCGATGCGGATCAAAAAAAAGAAAGCCATGAAAACCACTGAACGACTTTTTACCGCCGCCGGAGTCCAGGCGGTGCGCCACTACCTGCAAAGCATGAAGGAACAGCACCGGCCCCGAAGCTATCGCGTGCTGCTCGACGGCATCGAGATCGTGCCGCTTACTTACGAACTCTCCAGCTTCAACGATTACCTGCTGCACGTCGGCGAGAACAATACGCGAATCACGTTCATGGTCTACCACCGGCATAAGCTGGAATACATGCACCGCTTTTCTCTCGACGGGAAATTGTCAGAAGCCGTGCTGCAAGCAACAACGGTGCGCGTCGATAGCTTGGCATGGGACGGCATGAAAAAAGAAAATGCGCGGCTGTTCGTCGACAACCTGAAAAAAGATTGGGAGATCGCCGCGCTGAAAATGGAGATCGTCGCCCTGCGAGAAAAAATTTCTTCCGAAGCGTGGAAAAACGCGCTGGAAGGCAACACCTGAAAACATGAACCCTCCACAGATAATGCCACTGAACGACGAAGGGCTGGACTACGTGCAGCAGGTGATCGAAAACAACATCCTGTCGGATGAGGATTTCAATTACTCTATCCGCGTGAATCAATCGCCGTTTGCCTACTGGCGGAATGCGAAGGATGAAAAAGTTTTCGAGCAATTCCGCAAGGGCCTCGACAGCTCCACGCGATCAATCGAAGTGACGTTCAAGTTCGGCAAGTCAAAAGGCGGTACGCGGGTAGTGTTGCGCGATCCCTCATTAGCCGGAACGGATTTCGACCCGGCGGAAACGGTCGGACGCAATCAGTACACGAACAGTCAGCAGCGCAGCAGAGAACAGGACATCGAGGAACGCGCTACGCTTCGCGTGGAAAAAAAGATGCTCGAAAAAGAAGCCGAGCATTTGAAGCGTGAGAACGAAAGCCTTCGCGACAAGCTGGAAGAAGCCAAGCAATTCACCGACGAGGTGGACAAGCTGATCGAGCGATTGAAAGAGCGCGGCAGGCAGGCGAAGGACCCGGACATACTGGAACAAATCGGCGACTTCGTTTCAAAGATTGCCACCATTGCGCCGGGCCTGCTGAAAAACAACCCGCTCGGCGAGCTGCTCGGCATCGGCGCACCGCAAAATCTCGGGGATGCACCCGAAAGTCTCGCAGGTGGAACTACGATCACGCCGAAGGGCGCGCCCCCCCACCCCTCTGACGATCCGCAGCCGCAGGCCCAGCAATTCGACGAGGAAACGCTCGACCTGGCCGTGACCATGCGCGAATTGAAAAAACACTTCTCGCAATATGAATTGCAAGACTGCTTTAAGCTGCTTTCGCTGCTTGCCGCCTGCAAGATGCTCATTCCCGTACTGCTCGATATAGCGAGGGAAGAAGTGGAACAGCAGCAGGCGCGCCAGCGCAGCAAGCGCGAGAAGCAACAGCAACAACAGCCGCCCGCATCGGATTCCGGCGGGGGCGGCGAAACCTGAAAGCAACGTGAACACTTTTCAATATGACCTGAAAGTAAAAGCCCCCAGCGTGGACGAAGCGAACCGAAAGGTTAATGCCGTCGGCGCGCTGCTCGACGGGCTGACTACGATCCAGCTTGAAAAGCTGGCCTACGTAGTCAAACACGATCCCGCGAAGCTCGCGCTCGGCTTGCGCTACCTGTAGCGCACCGGGCGGAACGCGGATACGCTCTTTGAAATTTTAGATTGATAACGCCATGACAAAGGCACCGGCCCGCGCGATGCGCCCAGCGCAAAGCGCGAGTAGTGACAAGGGCCACGCACCGGGCGAAAACATCATTATCACACAGGGAAGCGGAACATTTTTCGGCAACTGGTCCGCGCGTGACAAAAAAATTCTCCTGTTGGTAACGGGTGGCTTGGTGCTCGGCACAGCAACATTTTTGATCGTTCGCCATGTGGTTAGAAAACGCAGAGGCGAACGAGTACAGCGGCGTTCAGTTATTGACGGAGCCCCGGAGAAATTCGCGCAGGAATTGGTTAATGCGATGGACGGCGCGGGTACGGATGAGGAAGCGGTTTTCGAGACGTTTTCAAAAATGCCCTCGCTGCATTTTTATACGAGGGTTGCGAAGGCGTACGAAGATCACCCGGACGGCGGCATTCTCGCCGACGACTTGGTGGGCGACTTGGACAAAGAAGATTTGAGGGTAGTAATGAACATCCTGAATTCAAAACCCAAGCGCGACCGCGGCGAACCCAGCTATCACCTTTTGAGCGATTGGACGCAGCGAATGATAAACGCATACGAGGGCGCGGGCACCGATGAGGACGCGATCTATCGCGTGCTCTACGAAGTCCCCGACAAAAACGGCTTTGCCCTGCTGAATGAAGAATTTAAAAAACATACGGACGGCTATTCCATGTTCGATATGCTCACCGAAGAGATGGAGGGCGATGACCTGGACTATGCCCGGCAGATAATGATTGAAAAACCTAAATAAAATGCGATCACGAAAAAACACGTTCGGCAATCTGCCCGACAAAGGATACAAGCAACCGCAGAAGAAACCATTTTTCACGCCGACGCGCGTGCTCGTCGGCGGGCTTGCGCTGGGCGCGATCGGGTTCGGCATTTACAAGTATTTCGATTGGATGGGTCAGCAGAAAAGCGGTGAAAGAGGCTTGACGCTGCCCGACGATCCGGGAAACCTGATGCCTGCGCCTCCTTCCGAACCACCTGCAGGGACCACCAAGCCCAAAAGTTCGATAACGAACACTATTGCCAGCGGCTTCCCGATTAAGCGCGGATCACGCGGTGAGAAGGTGAAGCAGTTGCAGGAGGCATTGATTGCCAAATACGGAAAGGCGATCATGCCCAAGTACGGCGCGGACGGTGTGTACGGCTCCGAGCTTGAAAAAGCGTTGAAGGATAAAAACCTGCCGACCACCATCGACGAACAACAGTTTTTAATTCTTACCTCCGTCGATACGAGCGACACAGCGACTAAACTTTTCAACGCAGCGACGAAGAAAGATTTTAACGCCGCTATCGCTGCGGTGCGCACCCTGCGCAATACCAACGATTACAAAACAGTTAGCGAAGCGTTCAAAGCCAAAAGGCTGAACAGCGTTTCCACGACGCTCGTTACCGGGATGCTCAACACCTTCCCCGATCCTGCGCAGAAACAGCAGTTTCAAATCGAGTTCTCGCGCATCGGCCTGAAATACGACGGCAGCAAATGGTCCGTCCCGGAAGGTGTCGCCGGTCTGCCCTCGCGCCAGCTCGTCACCAGTAAGCCCACGACGGTGTGGGCCAACGCGCGCAACCAACTTTCCGTCGGCGCAAACGTGGTGCTCGGCCGTGAGATCGCATCGAGCGGCGGCATCACGCTCTTCGATACGGTCGACGGCTTCCGCCTGTTCGTGCTGACGTGCAACGTGTGTTATATGTGACCAACCTAAGCGCAGGCCGGGCAGTGTTCAGCTCCTCCCGGTCTGCGCTTTTAACCCTGTAGCTGAAAAAAAAATCCCATGAACCGCATTGTAAAATATATCGTCGTGCACAGCACGAAAACACTTCCCGGCGAGGGCCTCGGTGAAGTACGTAGCAACATGAGAGCGCAAGGCAACGTCCGGCAATTCCATTGCCTCGTTGATTGCTACGGGCACGCCGCGCGTGTGCTCGGCGCGAACCTGACCGCGCAAAACGGCGCCCCTGAAAACGAAAGCTGTTACCATCTGGCCTACATCGGCGGGCTGACGGATCACCGCACGAGCGGCGACACGCGCACGCCTGTACAAACGCATGTCCTGTACGAGAAAATTCTCGAACTGCAACAGCTCTGCCCCGGCGCGCAGGTGATAGGGGCGGACGTGCTCACCGGCGATCCTTCGCAGTGTCCTGGCTTCGACGTGAGCGAATGGATGAACTATTACAAGGATCACCGGGAAGATTGGATCGACTACGAGGAACCTGAAACGGAAGAGGCAGAATGTTACTTGCAAAACTGAGAACGGCACTAAAGCGGAAGGGTTACAAAATATTTTCCCGTCCCTACGAGTTGAACATCGTCGGTGTGCGTTCGCCCTCAGTTGTGCCGAACAGTTTCGACGATTTCATCAACGTCTTTTACCGTGACGAAAAAGGCGCGTGGGTGGATCACACGTTTCCGGCAACGACCGATCCGGGGACGTACTGGCTTCGCCAGCCGATGAACGTCGACGGCACGGCGATCCTCGTCGAAGGGCAATACCTCGACACTTACACGATTGATCTGCACAAGGGCCAATACCTCGCCCTCTGCCAGCGGCTAAAGACGGTGACGGTGATCCGCGACTACGACCGCGACGCGGTTTTGGATTTCGCATCCATGAACCGCGCGACCGGTTGGTACGGCATCAACATTCACCACGCGCGCTTTCAGGGAACGACAACAACAGTAGAAAAATGGTCAGGCGGTTGCCAAGTGTTCGCAAGCGTCGACCATTTTAATTTTTTCATGCAGCTATGCGAACGCCACCGGCAACGCTACGGGAACAGGTTCACGTATTCGCTGATCGACACGCGCGCCGTGGTGCGCGCTGGCCGTCTGCGCGCGCTCGTCGCCTCGGCGGTAGGGCTGGCGGCGATCTGCGCGATGGCATTGCTTACAGAGTATCACAACCAAAAAAATCAATAACATGAATTACGATCAAGAATTTATAGACGGGCTGGGCGCGATCCGAAAAGGGAAGCGTCCCGCCGCAGGGCGTAAGTCGAAGGAGACGAAAGTTTCCCGCAAGCCCGCGCGCCGTGACGAAGAGAATGAAGAGGACGAAGAAGAAAACGAACGTCCTGAACGAAAGACCTACGCATACGAAGAAGTAGATGCGGTTTCCGAAAGCGTGCGATTGATCCGCCGCTTCGTGAATCTCACAGGGAAAAAGATCGAGCTGCATCGGCTGGCCTCGTTCATTCGCTCCCTGCAACGTGCGATCATGGGCCGCACGATTACGAAGAAAGATGAGCACGCCAAGGACATCAACTATGTGCAAGAGCTGGCGATCAACAGCTACAAGAGCGCGCGCGGGAATTACGTTACGATCACGCTCGACCCCAAGGCGCACGAACACCTTTACGCTATCGGGCGCGGCGAGAAAACGCGTGGCTCGGTGCTTTTCCTAAAGCGTTTCGTAGGCATGATCGGCAAGCCCTACAACCGCGAGTTGAAAACCCGCATCGAACGCATATTGAAATCCCTTGCCTTCATGTATAAACGCGACATCATCAAGCGCAGCGATCCGTATTACGTCCGCGTGAAAGAAGCCGAGTATGCGCTCAAAGGCGCGATGCGCAGAGGCGACGCGGTGCGCGTGTCGCCGGTCGCGCTCAACGGCCTGCACGGCATCATCGAGTACGAAACGCAGGGCGACGATTTTTTTGAGAACGGCGGGGCGGAGTTGAACGGCGGCGGCAGCGTCGACCAACAGGCGTACAACGATGCGCAGCAGCCCGTACCCGCCGCGCTCACCGGCAAGCAACTCGACGAGCTGAAATTCGGGGAACTTCCGTTCGAGGGAGTTTACCGCGATCTGCTCGGGATGCCCGACCGGAATTTCTGGCTAATGATCTACGGCCCGCCGTTCAACGGCAAAACTACTTTCGCCCTCGGCTTCGCCAAGTTCCTTGCCGAGAAGATCGGGCGGGTTGCATACGTTTCACCGGAACAACACGGCACCAAGACGCAACAATTCGTTGCGCGCAAGCTCAACGCGCTCAGCGTTTCCCGGCTGGAGTATTTCGGAAGCCTGAGCGCTGCCGGCGACCTGCGGGAATATGATTTCATTTTCATCGACTCGGCCACTGCCGCAGGGCTGGACTTGTGGCAAGTTCAGCGGTTGCGTGACATGCTTCCGGGTCGCGCTCTTATTACGATTTTGCAGAGCACCAAAGGCCACGACTTCCGGGGAGAGCAAGGTTGGCGGCATACGCCTAGCATCGTCGTGAGAGTTGAAGATGGAAACGCCTCCACGGAGAAAAACCAATACACGCTCAACACGTCAACGCAGGCGATCCCCGCCGAAACGCAGCCAGGTACGCTTAGTGGTACGCGATCTAAAACGGATCCTGCCGAGATCGAGGCCGAGGCCATGTACGAAGCAGATTTAGAATGGCTCGCGGATAAAGTTTTGAAGATCGGTAAGGATGGCGTTCGTGTCGGCAGTATGCTAAAGGGCAAAGATGCCGAAGCAGTGACCCGCGCCCTGCGCCCTTTCGCTGAGGCCGAGATCGAGGACAACGGCGCAAAAGTCACGATGAAAAAATTTCGCTTCTCGTTCGTGAACAATGCAGCATATAAGCACGGAACGGCTTACTTTGAAGCGATCCTACGCGGTTCTCGTGACGAGCTGCGCAAGCTGGGCGCAGATGAGAACGGAAGTTTCGTTTTCAAGTTCAATACTTCACTTATTGGCGATAGTGGTAAGACTAAGCAAGCGGATAGCATAGTCGAAGAACCCGGTGATAGAATGAAAATTCACGAGGTAAAGCTGATCCGTACGCCCCTCAGAGATCAACCGCGTATCAGGCTTTCCTCATCGGAAGATATTTACCAGTATGCTAAAACAATGCTCTTCGATGAAAATGAAATTGAAATTAGCGAACGGAGTATCGTTGTGTTCTTAAATAAGCGGAATGAGGTAACTGGATATTACAAACATTCAATCGGAGGCATAGATCAAACAGTTATTGACATTCGCTTGGTGCTTGCGGCTGCGCTGAAATGCCTAAGCTCTGGAATTATTCTACTTCACAATCACCCAAGCGGCAATCTTGCTCCTAGTATTTCAGATGTGGCAATTACTAACAGAATTGTCGAAGCAGCGAAGTTGCACATGATCGAAGTGTTCGATCACCTGATCTTATCGAGCAACGGCTATTTTTCGTTTGCGGATAACGGAAAGTTGTAAACTCAGCATAACCTAGGTAAAAAAACAGCCGGGCAGTTGCCCGGCTGTTTTTGCGTTTTAACGAACGCGGATGCGTTTGCACGGATTGCCCCGGAAAGTGCGCAAAGTCTCGCCAGAAGCGAAATAAAGCGGCAAAACGGGCCTATTTCTTTAGCTTGTCGCTTTCGCGGATTCGATCCGGTTCAAAACCTTCGCTGAAAAACTCGTCTAGGTATATCTCGTTTGCATTGCACAGCTTCACGAGGCTGTCAAGCGTAATATTCTTTCCGTTCTCCCATCCGCTCAGGCTTTTCAAGTTCACTTTCTTTTCAACGGCATAGTCGAACTGCGTTTTACCCTTGCTCTCCCTGACGCTTCGGGCACGCTTGCCGAATTGCTCGCGCACCTTGTCGACATCCATAGGAACGAATGCCTTTTTATCTGCCTTCTTTTTCACATTGCAAGTAAGCACCGAATACCCCTACCCTCCAACGTAGCACGCTACTATGTATTAAAGTATATTGTATTATGTTACTTTTTTGTTTTATGTTTGAAAACCATTATTCAGAGCGTCTTTTTTCAACCCCAGTATAATTACACCATAACCCCGTTCAAAAACATTCATGTGTTTTTTAAATTACTATGTTTGGCGAATAGCACAGACCCAGCCCCCCACCGGCACCATGCGGGAAACTTTATTGGCCGGTTTGGAAAGTGCGCCTACCAGTACAGAACGAAAAAGTAATATGCTTGCCCGCCCGGCAGGGTAGCAGTCAAATAGCGCGTACGGACGTGGGATTCACGCGCAGCGGAAGGGGGAGAACCACAGAGGTTTACTAAGGAGTTTTCCTCTGTTCCCCTTCCGTAGACTGCTTTGAAAAAAAATGGCGATCCATCAGCATAAACTGAACCGAAAAAAGAAAGGAGGTACAACTAGAATACGGATCAACAAACGCTGAAAGGTTCCCCGTGCCTTTACTGATCGCTTGCCTTTGCGCAAGCTGGAAAATTCTTTTATCAGTAAACGAAAACAAAAACAAGCAATGCAAAATCGAATATCAATTTCTCCCGGCGCAGCAAGATACTTTCTTGCCTTTGTCGTGGTGATCGTCTTTCTTTTGACGACGCGGCCAGCTTCGGCGCGCCCGCCAGTGGGATGCTTTGAGTGCATCGGGTGGTACATTCAGAACGTTCCGACCAACAACGGCTTATGCTGCCTGCATCCGCCCTACGGCCAATGTAACATCACCGTTTGCAAAGGCGATACGATTCAGTTTTACACGTCCAACCAAGTATATAATTTGACTTGGGTCTGTCCTGGATCAAGTGGTTTGCCCTCGGGCATCGACTACGCTTCGGATTACAATTTTGCGTACTTCAACAATCCCGGCACCTATACACTTACAGTTACCGTAGCGGATTCTGCGTTTGCGGGCTGTTACGGTACAAGCGTGAACATTGGGATTAACGTAGTGGACGTTCCGCAGATTACCTACAGCATTTCGGATGCTTCTCCCTGCATCGGCGACACGGTTTGCATTACCACGTCGATCACAGGGGAAAACGATCCGAACGCAACTTCGCCCGCTTCTGCAACGATTGTAGTCGACTACGGAGACGGGACAAGTGTTGCCAACTACGGAACGTCTCCGATATACAGCGGAAGCGATTGCCACGTTTACACCGACACGGGTACGTATTATCTTTCGATCATGATGGTGGGTTGCGATACGGTTTACTACAAAGACACGATCCACATCGGCCCCCCAGTCCCGGATTTTACGGTTGTACCCGGCTGCGGTATGCACTTCTTTGACACCAGCTCGTGCCAAAACGGGATCGTAGATTGGTTCTGGAATTTCGGCAACCCCTCAACGCTTGCCGACACTTCGCACCTGCAAAATCCCAGCTACTTTTATCCACTGCCGAGTAAGACCTACACCGTTACCCTTACGATCACCGACACTGCGGGACACATCTACAGCGTGCAACAGGCGATCACTACGCCGCCTCTGCCTAATGCAACCATTTCAGGCGCGGCGGCGAACAACTGCGGGAACGGTGTAATGACCTACACCGCGCCCTGCGATTCCAACGTCGTTTATACTTGGTACGTCGACAACGGTACAGGGACAATAACCGACAAATGCGAGATCGAAGTTGATTGGGACCCGGCGGGCGGCTACATTGTTTTGTACGCGATCGACACGATCACCGATTGCAGCAGCTTCGACACGGTTTTCATTCCTGAATGTTGCAGCGGAGGCGTGAACCTCAATAACCGTACTGCCTCATCCGTGCTCACCGATCCGGCTTTCGTCGGCTACGTGACCGGCACAGAGTTCAAGTACAACAACCAACTTGCGATTAACGGCGTGTTCACCGTTGACACCACGTTCACGTTCAACAGGTGTACGCAAATCCTCATGGGCGGTAATGCGCAGATTCAGGTATTGGCCGGTGAAACGTTGTCGATTGACAGCAGCGCGTTCGACAAAAAGTGTCAAATCATGTGGGACGGCATTTACCTGAACGGCGTTACTGCGGTGCTGAATATTACGGGCGCGTCGAAGATTCGCTACGCGAAAAACGCAGTGGTTTCTATCTCTGGCGGACAATATCACGTCGACAATTCTTTCTTTGACGCTTGCGTTCGGGGCATCGTCGTGAAGCCCTACGGCGGCACGCACAACAGTCACGTACAGAACACCACTTTCCACATGAATAACAGTTTCCTGACGGCGGTACCGCCGCTGGCGTGGGGAGTGACGCGCACGATCTGGGCGGTAGAGATCACCGATAACGCCGATATCGAGATCGGGGAGCCGACGCAGGGCATGAATACCTACGATTCGCTTTTCGGCGGCGTTCATTCGTTGAACTCGCGCACGAAAGTTTACAACAGTCGCTTTAACGCAATGCTGCGTTCGATTCCCGTGAGCGCGAACAGCACGGGTATTGCCGTTCTCTCCGAAGGCGCAAAGAATCTCGTTTACACCCCGAAGATCACCGTGGGCGGCATCGGTGCGAACGAGGCCAATACGATGATTAACGTCTGGAAAGGTGTCGAGGCGCGCGACCGGCAGGACGTTGACGTGCAGAAAAACAGCATCGAAAAAGTACAGACGGGAGGCTTCGGCATTATTGCCTCGCGTATGCCGCTGAGAAACGTTACGATCAATTACAACACGATTAATAACCAATTCTCCGGCGCGGGCCTGTTCGGCACGGGCATCCTCGTCGCTGAAGCCTACGATGCAACTGTTACGATCCGCGACAACAAGATTTTCCAGTACAACGGGGCATCGGTGCAAGGTGGAGTAGGTATTCGTGTTGCTCTGGCGCAGTCTGGAAAAGTGTACCTGAATATCCTTGACAATCGCACAATGCGTTTTGTGCGTACAGGTATTTGGCTGCAAAACATCGACGCGAAAAATGTTGCTCATGTGAACCGCAACCGCGTCTTGTTCCAGTCGGGTAAGACCTACTACCAAGCTACCGGCCCGCTGCACTTCGGTATTCGCTTGGAGAATTGCGTAGGTATTCACGTCGACGAAAACCTGATCGAGCGCGGGATCAACAGCACTCCCAATGCTAATATTTGGGTGCTGGCGGATTCTACGAAAATTCGCCGCCTGCGCGGTATCAGTTTCGAGAATTCACCGGGATCCGTTGTAAGTGAGAACGAGCTGCGCGATATGGGCGAAGGCGTGTACGGTTATGCCGTCAGCTCTGCGTCTGTGCTGCCGTGCAACGTATTCAATCGCTGCTATAACGGTTTCAATTTTAGCGGGCCTTCGCAAATGGTTTTTTCCGCGGACATTGGCGACCAAATATTGCATCCGAGCAATGGAAACCCCGCACCAACAGGGAACGACTGGAACAGCACAGTAAATTTTGATTTGGAGGGTATAATTGCTAGTCCTCCGGGAGTTCATTGGTATCATGATGGTGTGAATATTCCGACCGATGGAACACAGGCGGGTTCATTCGCACTTCCCGCAGCAGCACCGGAGTATTCTGGAAATTCTACGCTCTGTGATTCCGCTTATTTCCTCGCACCGCTTCCCAACGATACAATAGCGCGTGATCTGGAAATTGGCCGCGTGATCCGTGCGCTTTGGCAGGACACCACGGCAAGCGATGAGCGGGTTTATTACACGCTCAAATACGCGCACCGCAAGCTGAAACAAAATCCCTCGTGGCTTTCGCTCGGTCTGGCGGATGACACCCTTTACCAACAGGTGTGGGACACTACCGAGCCGTACAACCACGGACAATTCCGCGAAGCTGAGGAGTTCGCCGCGCTCACCGAACGCGACAGTTTCATCCTCGCCAACAGTGCGGTAAGCAGCGCGCTCGCCTACGAGACGAACGCGCAGGACGTGAATGCGATCTACGCCGATAGCTGGATGCTGGAGCAGTTGGAATTTTCTTCGGCAGACTCGGCCACGCTCTACACCATTGCGATACAGGAGCCTGTAGCTGGCGGCCCCGGCGTGTATTACGCTCGTGCGATGCTCGGCCTTTCGGTCGACGATCTTACCGGCGTTGACAATTCCCGCAAGGGCAGACCCGAGCCGCAGACCGTGACCGCGCCGGACGTGTTCAGGCTTTTCCCGAACCCGGCCAACGATCTTGTCACGGTGCAGTACGCCCTCGGCGAGAACGAGACCGGCGCGCTGGAAATCTTCGACCTGTCGGGCAGGCTGATCGTAACTAAAACTCTCGCAGCGGCGGACAACCGTGCGGAGATTAATGTTACGGGATTACAGGCGGGCGCGTATATGGTACGCCTCCTGGTCTCCGGCGAAGCGCGTGAAGCGGCCCGTTTGGTCATTATCAAATAACTTAACTTTGGGTTTAACCGTAAAATCAGCATCCCCCGGAGCATTTCCGGGGGATGCTTTAAAAAAGATGCGAAGGTTCTTTTTTGCTCTGCTGATCCTTGCAACCCTACCGGGTAAAGCGCAATTAGCTTGCCCGGATAGCGCTAACCTTGTGCTTAATCCAAGCTTTGAGGATTCATTAGCCTGTCCGTATTTACTCGGTGCAATTAGCTGGGCGAACTATTGGTATAGCCCAAATAGCAATTCACCGGATTACTTTCATGAATGCACAAGTGTTCCGGGAAACTTTTGGGGATACCAATACGCTAGAACAGGAAAAGCATACGCAGGTTTTGTTACCTATTACACGTCTGCCAATTCGAGGGAATATGTGGGGGGGCAGCTATTAGATACGCTTTTGCCACAAAAAAAGTATTGCATCTCGTTTTATGTTTCACTATCTAACTTCTCAACATTACGGACTAATAATTTGGGTGCATATTTTTCAGATTCTCAACAGTATGTTGGAAATAATTTTGTCCTGCCTTTTGTACCTCAATTCAATGATACGGTAGTAAGAGGGGACACGGCAACATGGATTAGAATTTCAGGGGAATATATTGCAGCAGGTGGTGAACGCTTCTTTATTATTGGCAACTTCTTCCCTGATACATTAACCGAAACTGATACATTAGTACAGAACCCGGGGTATTTTGCTTACTACTATATCGACGACGTTGATATACATTGCTGCGATATTGATACCGGCGATACCACCACGACCCAACCGCCAGACTACCCGGAAATACTCCTAACGCCCAATCCGAACAGCGGCACGATGCAGTTGAGCGGAAATTTTCCCTCCGGTGCATATCTGGAATTTTACGATGCGCTGGGCCAACTTGTCCGCCGGGTTGAGATTGGCGAGGGGAACCGAATGCAAACAATATACGCCCCTCAGCTCGCCCCCGGCGTATATCTTTACCGCATTACCGGGAACGGGCTGGAGCTGAAACAGGGTAAAGTTTTAGTAGCCCGTTAATCCAATGAAAGGTATTAGGGAAATGTTTTTTGCTGCGATCTACGCGGTGATTGTTACGCTGCTCACTGACTTAGCGGTTAAGGAAGCGGCGGTAACTTTAATAATTGCGCTGCTTGAAATAATGATTGGGGCAGTTTTGCTGTTTCAAAAGCTGCACCGGCAAGCTGCTTTAGGTATTCTGATCGGGGCTTTTCAGTTTTTTGGTTTTATAGCTTTCGGGCTTGCTTCCGTACCTATTAGCGCGGGGTTATTTGTCCTATTTTCAGGTAGGCTTAGCAGACCTGTTTTTATCTATGCTGCGTCCCTTTCGTTGATTGTTTGGGGGCTGCTTTGGTTAGATATAATTTCAAACAGTGTACTTCGATCGGGTCAATTTATTTTAAACTTCGGTTAGCCATTGCGCCGATAAAATACACTCGAATGAGACTATTAGTTTTTGCCCTTGCACTGACTTTATCCGGGTGCTTCCTTCAAAGCAAGGCCAAACGAACATTAGCGGAACGAAAGCATCCTTCCAAATACTTAAAGGGGAAACTAACCCAAACCCCGGTTAATGATACTACTGTGAGCATTTCGGTCACGATTAGGAATAAAGCCCGCTTGGTGGCTTACCACGATATTGATTTAATGTTTGATTTACTGAAGGCAAACGGGGATACGTCTTGTATTTCGTTTAACCGTCTTTCAAAAGTCGAGCTGCACCCGCGCCAAAAGCACCTTTTCCAAACAACGGTTAGTTGTTCAACGGGTGTGGTAAAGGTTAAGCTGGAACGTATTTACGCCTGCCCGCCTTTGCCTCCCAACCCGCCGCCACAAACGGGCAAATAAATAGACCATAGATCAATAGGTTAGCCCTTGAAAGCCCCTGAAAACCGTCCACCTAGAGACCTGCGGATTTTGGGAACAGCTCTTATGCGCAGCCGCCCGCAAAAAACAAACGGCATTTATGCGCATCCGGCTATTACCGCGACGGCTCTCCGGTTTTGAATAAATACCACGTTTATCCCGAGCAGGCAGCGGCGGGTTTGTGGATGACGCCGAGCGATCTTTGCAATTATATCATCGATATGCAGTCGGCTTACAAAGGCAAGCCGTCCAAAGTACTGAGCCCGGAAATGGTGAAGCTGCATTTATCGCCCTATAATAACGGGCCGACGGGCATGGGTACTTTTATCGATGACCTGGATGGAGCCAAGTACTTTCTGCATTCGGCAGGCAATGACGGGTTTTGCGGATTTTATTTTGCCAGTTTGGAAGACGGCTATGGCCTGGTCGTTTTTTTGAACAGCGAAGACGCAGGGCTGCTGCCGGAAATCCTCAGCTGTGTTGCCAAAACCTACAGCTGGAAGAATTTATATCGCGAGCCCCAAAGGAAATACACTGAAAAAAGCGTGGCTGTGCCGGATAGCGTTTTAAAAACCTACGAAGGCATTTATGTATACGAGCAATCGTGGGCCGCTGTAGAAAAAAAAGGGAGCGAATATTATTTCTATGCGAACGGCATGCACGTAAAAATGCACTATACCACGCCCACGCGTTTTTACAATGAAGAATTCTCCGCGGTAAAGGAATTTTTCAAAGACGAAAAAGGAAACATAGCCGGCTATACGCGCACCGTCGACGGTAAGGAATACCCGAAAGCCTTGAAGATCACGAACCTCGATACGCTGAGATTGGAAAGCGGAAGATTTTTAGACATCTGCCGGTATTTGCTCGATAATAAAAAATACGCGGAGTGCCTCGCCTATTACAAGCGCGCTGCGCAATTGTACCCGGATGATCTCACTATGCAGATGAATATGGCGCACGTGCATGTATTCAACAGGGATTATGAAAATGCCATGGCTATTTACAAAGCACATCTGAAGGACACGATCAGCCCCGGCAACAGTTGGGAGAACCAGATGCAAAACGACCTGGCCTATTTTGCAGAGCATTATCACGATGTAGAGCCGTTCGATAAAATTTTTGCAGCGTTGAAAATTCAAAAACCGAAGGGCTATTGATCCCAAAAAGAAAGGCGCCGTCCAGCGCCTTTTTTATTTTGAATGAGTTTGCTTTCCTCAATCGAACGACTTCGAATTGAACTTCCCGATCCCGCCCGTCGTCATGAATCGCAGAGAGACTTCAAATCCTCCGCGCGATTTGCTCGCCACCGTCAGCCCCGATAAGTTCACGTCGTAGCTGAAGCCGAGGCGCATGAAATCGAATTCGTAAGCGGTGACGATATTGAACGCATCGCCGAAGCGGTAGTAGCCGCCGAGCACGAACGCGGCCGGCTTTTTTCTGCCCGTGTAATGCGAAGCTTCCTGCATCAGGTACTTGACCAGCACGCCCGCGTTGATCTCCCGGTGTCCGCCCTGCAGCATGACCACGTAGCCGGGCTCGAGCACGAGGCTGTAATTTTTCAGGCCCACGTCGGCGTTGCCGTGCGCGACGAACTTCATCGGGAGGCGCGCGTTGTTGTTGCCGTAAAACGTGTACACCGGCTGGTTGATGTGCTGCACCGAGAATCCCGCGTTGAAGGTCATCGCGTCGTTCGAGCTGATGGTGTTGTGCCCTTTGCCGTAGAACCAGGCGATGCCCGCCCCGATGTCGGCATAGGTGCGGCCGGCTGCGGCGCCGGGCTCCATCGAAGGCGCGGTCATATCCAGCGCGCCGTTGATGTATTGATTGTCCCAGTACAATTTTTCGTAGCTCAGGCTGCGCTGCCCGAACCCGCCGTAGATGCCCGCGGAGATCAGGTTCATGTCGTTCGCCGCGAGCACGCCCGACAAATGCAGCTGGCCGGTGGTCGTTCCCATTTCGCCGTCGCCGGCCTTGTCGGAAAATACATCCAGGCCGATGCCGAGGTGGCTGCCGCTTTTCTTTTTATTGTAAGCCATGTCCGCGCTCACGTTGAACGTTCTGAACGGGTTGCTGCTGACGCTTTTCCACTGGTCCTTGTAATTGATGATCGCCATGAAGCCGTGCGAGAGCCCGGCCTGCGCGGGGTTCAGCAGCAAAGGCGTTTGCGTCAATTGCGAAAAGTGAATGTCCTGCGCGGAAGAGAACAGCGGCGGCAGGAATGCGGCGGCGGCCAAAAACAGGTGGATCTTTTTCATTGCCGTCAATTTTTCTGTGCGTGAAGCGAATTTTTTTCTCAGCTGTTTTTACTTGATCAGCGAGACGTTTCCTTTTTTATCGATGAGCGTTCCGTCCGCCAGCACGCCCCTGACGACGTAGTTGAACACGGCGTTCTCGCAGGCCACCCCGCGCCAGATGCCGTCCCAGCCCACGGCCGGATCGGTCGAGTGAAACACCTCTTCGCCCCAGCGGTTGAAGATGAAGAAGTCCAGCTCCTGGATGCAGTTGCCCCTGACGAACAGCACGTCGTTCTGGTTGTCGCCGTTCGGCGAGAACGCGTTCGGCACGAACACTTCTCCGCAAAGAATTTCGACGAAGACCGTCACCGTGTCTATGGCCGTGCAGCCGATGGAATCGACCACCGTCAGCGTATACGTCGTCGTTACCGTCGGCGTCGCAACCGGGCTCTGGCACACGGTGCAGCTCAGGCCATCGCCCGGCGACCAGCTGTAAATGCCTCCGCCTAACCCGTTCAGCTGCGTGGATTGGCCCAGCGGTATCGTCACCGGCGGACCGGCGTCCGGGTTGATCTGGTTCGCGCTGGCGACCGTGACGGCGTTGCTCACCGTGCAGCCGTCCGCATCCGTGACGAGATACGTGTATGTTCCCGCTGCGAGACCGGTGGCCGTTTGCGTGGTTTGCCCGTTCGTCCAGCTGTACGTGTAAGGTGCCGTGCCCCCGACTGGCGTGACCGTTGCCGTACCGTCGTTCACCGTGCAGGCCGATTGCGTGGTCGTGTCGCTTGCGTTCAGGTCGTTCACGGAGATCGTGATGCTGTCCGTGCTCGTGCACCCGCCTATGATCGAGGCTGAGACCGCGTACGTCGTCGTCACTGTCGGCGTGACCACCACTGTATTAGTCGTGGCGATCGTGCTGGTGCCGTTCGTCCAGGAATACGTGTAGCCGCCGCCGGGCGGCGTGCTCAGCGTGAGCGATCCGCCGCCGCAGAGCACCGTGTCGCTGCCGGCGTTCACCGTGGGATACGGGTTGACGACGAGGTTGAAGATCGAGTTGGCCGAACCGCACTGGTTGATCGCGTTCAGCGTGATCTGGTAGTTGCCCGTGTTCGGGTACGACATCTGGATCACGTTGTTCGAGGTATCGATCACGACACCGCCGTTATTGCCCCAGCTGTAATAGGTGTTGTTGTTGAACTGCGCGTTGAACGTGTTCGTATCGCCCTGGCAGACGAAGTGCGGGCCGGTGATGATCACGTTCGGCAGGCCGAGCACGACGATCGTATGCACCGGCGACCAGGGGCCTACGCAGCCGTTGTTGGTTTCCTGCACCTGGAAGGTCAGGGTTCCCGCGCCGTTCACATTCACGTAAAGCGAATTGGAATTCGCGCCCGAGGGCGAAACGAACGGCTGCCCGCCGTTGATGCCGTTGCACTGCCACATGTAGGTGGAGCCTTCCGCGAAACTGTACGGCGAGAAGAACAGCGCTACGATGTCGCCCACGCAGAACGTATCCTGCTGGGCGAACGT
>Ga0196977_1000496_pt1 | contig 20520 bp, 19 predicted proteins | sample S3v_1013CmetaG_FD_148634 | JGI IMG/M metagenome (GOLD analysis project Ga0196977, IMG submission 148634) | Soil microbial communities from Anza Borrego desert, Southern California, United States - S3+v_10-13C | ecosystem: Environmental > Terrestrial > Soil > Desert | place: USA: California...
GCACTGCCCGGTGGCCTGACAGAAAGAAGTTTCGGGTCGCGGGTTCCGAGTGGCGCGCGCCCGCGCCTTTCGACTCGCGGTGGGCGAACCCGAAACTCGAAGCTTTAAACTCGAAACTCTGCCGGAGGAACCATGAAGGACGAAAAGCGGAAGGCGTCCGCGCGCGGGTCGCGGCGCGAGTTCACGAAGCGGGCGGTGGCGCTGCTGGCCGCCGCGCCCCTCGCCCTGACGGCGGCGCCGGCGCAGACGCCCGCGCCGGCGCGCGAGCCGAAAGCCCCGCCCAACCCGCAGCCGACGCCGGCCGCGCCTCAGCAACCGGCGCCGCCCTCGCCCCTCGCCGCGGCCTACGCCGAGGTGGCCCGCGCACGCTTCGGCGAACAGGTCACGCCCGACGAGATGGCGCGCATCAGGCGCGACCTCGAAGGCTACGTCCGCGCCTCCGAACGCCTCCGCGCCCACAAACTCTCGAACGCCGACGAGCCGGACTTCATCTTTCAGGCCTGAAAGTCGTCAATCGTGCATCGTAAATCCTGAATCGTGAATCGAAGGGGTTGAGCATCACCCGGCTGGCCCCTTAAGGGGAGCCTCGAACCGATTCACGCTTCACGGTCTTTACCTGCTTATGCTTCCTAAAGACATCTTCTTCGCGCCGGTGACGGAGCTTGCGGCGCAGATTCGGGCGCGGCGCTTGTCGCCGGTGGAGTTGGCCGAGGGTTACCTCGAACGGATGGAGACCGTGGGGCCGAAGCTCGGCGCGGTGGCGACCGTGATGCGCGAGACGGCGCTGGGAGAGGCGCGCGCAGCCGAGGCCGAAATCCGGCGCGGGCGTTACCGCGGCCCCCTGCACGGCGTCCCCTACGGCGTCAAAGACCTGCTCGCCACGCGCGAGGCCCCGACCACTTGGGGCGCGGCCCCTTACAAAGAGCAGCGCTTCGACTTCGACGCCACGGTCGTGCGCCGTCTGCGCGAGGCGGGCGCCGTGCTCGTCGGCAAGTTGGCGATGGTCGAGTTGGCCGGCGGCATGGGCTACAGCCGCGCGGACGCCTCGCTGACGGGCGCGTGCCGCACGCCGTGGCACACCGACTTCTGGAGCGGCGGGTCGTCGTCGGGGCCGGGCGCGGCCGTCGCCGCCGGCCTCGTCGGCTTCGCCATCGGCTCGGAGACTTCCGGCTCGATCATCACGCCGGCGGCCTTCTGCGGCGTCTCGGGCTTCAGGCCGACCTACGGCCTCGTCTCGCGCCACGGCGCGATGGCGCTCTCGTGGACGCTCGACAAGCTGGGGCCGATGTGCCGCTCGGCCGAAGACTGCGGGCTGGTGCTCGGCTCAATCGCCGGCCGCGACCCGCTCGACCCGACGACGCGCGCGCCCCGGACGCGCCCGCGGGCCGTCCGCCGACGCAGGCCGCGGCTCGCCGTGGTGAAGGACTCTTACGAGAAGGCGCAGGACGAGGTGAGGAAAAACTTCCTCGGCTCGCTCGACGTGCTGCGCCGCTTCGCCGCCGTCGAGATGGACGTGCCGCTGCCCGACTTCCCTTACGGCGCGGCCGTCGGAACCATCGTCGACGCCGAGAGCGCGAGCGCCTTCCGCGACCTCATCGAGTCGGGGCGCGTGCGCGAGCTGGCCTCGCCCGAGGGGCGCGTGGGCGGCTACTCGGCCTCGCTCGTGACGGCCGTGGACTACCTGCACGCGATGCGCCTGCGCGCGCCGATGCGGCGGGCGTGGGGCCGGCTGTTCGAGAAGTACGACGCGCTCGTCGCGCCCTCGCGCGCCTCGGTCGCCTACCCCTTGGACAAGACCTTCGATCAGGCTTGGCCGGGCCTCGCCGCCACCTCGCCCATCGGCGCGAGCAACCTCGTCGGCGTGCCGGCCGTCACCGTCCCGAACGGCTTCGGCCGGCACGGGCTCCCGACCGGCATCCAGTTCATCGCCGCCGCGTGGGCCGACCGCGACCTGCTCGAACTGGCCTCGCGCTGCCAGTCGGCGACCGACTGGCACCGGCGCCGCCCGCCCGAGATTTAAAGCCGCCGCGCGAGCCGGAAGGCGGAAGGCGGGAGGGGGAATTCCCCCTCCCGCCTTCCGCCTTTCCTCTTCCGCCTTCGTCGCCGCCCGCGAGCCTTCGGCGGACAGTTTTGTGACTTGTCGCCAAACTTTTGTGGGACAACCCGCCCGCGAACGCGGGGCATCAAGAGCATGTCACGCAGCAAACTACTCATCCGATCAAGGGGAGATTCCAAACATGCGCAAGCTCATCATGCTCGCGGTCATCATCGCCTGCGCCGCGCCGGCGGCGTTCGCGCAGGACGACTACAACAAGTACGACGTTTTCGTCGGCTTCTCGCACAACCGGGTCGACACCGGCATCGCCGACGAGGACGACGACGACTTCGACGACATCATCGACCAGCGCGAAGGCTTCAACGGCGTCAACGCCTCGGTCGCCGGCAACCTCAGCCGCTACGTCGGCCTCAAGGGCGACTACGCCTTCCACCGCAAGTCGTTCGACACCTTCTTCGGGCCGACCAACGTCAACGTCGACTCCGACCTCCACACGCTCGTCGGCGGCGTCCAGCTCAAGGACAACGCCCGCGAGACGAAGGTTAAGCCGTTCGCGCACCTGATGGCCGGCTTCACCCACGCCCGCTTCGACGTGGAGGGCGTGCCCGACTTCGGCGGCACCAACGAGACGGGCTTCGCCGGCATCGTCGGCGGCGGCCTCGACTTCCGCGTCAGCGACCGCGTGGACTTCCGCGCCGTGCAGTTCGACTACAACCCGACCCGCCTCGGCGGCGAGACTCAGCACAACTTCCGCGTCGGCATCGGCGTCGTCTTCAGGTAAAAACAGTTTCCGGTCGCGGGTTCAGGACTCGTGACGAACAGAGCCGCGGGCGGCGGCGGGCGGGTTGAGTTTCGTTAACGTCAACCCGCCCGCCGCCGCCCGCGGCTCTCTCTCTTAACCCGAAACTTTTTCAGGCCCCGAGCAGGCGCGGCAGGTCGAGCACGAGGGCGACCGTGCCGTCGCGCAGCGAGGTCGCGCCGCTCACGCCGCGCCAGCGCGCGCCGTGGCGGCCGAGGCCGCGCACCAGCACCTCGCCCCGGCCTTCGACGCCGTCCACGACGACGGCGACGCGGCCGCCGCCTTCGGCCTCCGCCTCCCCGGCGCCCCGCGACGAGGCGCGCGCGACGACGAGCGGCACGCGCGCGTCGTCGTCATCTTCATCTTCCCGCGCCGGCAGGCCGAGCAGCGCGCGCAGCTCGAAGACCTGCAAAGTCTCGCCGCGCCACGCGACCGACCGCCCGCCCGACCCCTTGAAGTCTTCGCGCGCGGCCTCCGCCGTTTCGACGACGTGGCGCGCGTCGAGGCAGTAGCGCTGTCGGCCGGCGCGCACGACGAGCGCGGGCAGGAGCGCGAGCGTCGCCGGCAGACGCATCTCGAAGCTCGTGCCGCGCCCGCGCTCGCTGCGCACGCGCAGCTCGCCGCCCGACTGCTCGACCGCCCGCTCGACCGCGTCGAGCCCGACGCCGCGCCCCGAGACGGCCGTCGCCCGCTCGGCCGTCGAAAAGCCGGGGCGGAAGATGAGGCGGAGCGCCTGCTGCTCGCTGACGACGGCGTCCGTCCCGACGATGCCCCGCGCGCGGGCCGCGCGCGCGACGCGCTCCACGTCCACCCCGCGCCCGTCGTCCGAGACGCGCAGCGACACGCGCCCGCCCCCGCCCGAGGCTTCGAGCCGCACGCGGCCGCGCGCGGGCTTCCCCGCGGCCCGCCGCTCGTCGGCCGTCTCGACGCCGTGGTCTACGGCGTTGCGCAGCAGGTGGAGCAGCGGCACGGCGACGCGCTCGGCCAGAGACCTGTCGAGCCGCACGTCGCCGCCCGCGACCTCGAAGTCGATTGACTTGCCGGCCGCGCGCGCCACCGACCGCCCGGCCCGCTCCGCGCGTTCGAGCGTCGCCTGCGCCGGCACCATGCGGAGGCCGATCAGCCGCTCCTCAAGCTCAAGGAAGTGGCGGCGGATGTCATCCGCGCGCGCGCCCAGCCCGGCCGGCCCGCCCGCGAGCGCGAGGTCGAGCGCGCCCGCCGTCTCCGTGAACAACTCGTGCGCCGCCGAGATGAGGTCGTCCAACTCTTCGAGCGGCACGCGCACGCTCATCGTCAGCGACCCGGCGGCCTGCTCCGGCCCGCGCGCCGTCGAGTCTCCCCCCCCGGCCTCCGGCGCGTGCGACGGCGCAGCGGTCTCGCGCTCGGCCGGCGCCCCCGCGCGCGCGTCGCGGCCTTCGGCGGCGGGGCGGCTGACGCTTCCGGGCAGCGTCGCGCCGAAGCGCGAGACGCGCGCCGAGAGCTCTTCGCGCGTCTCTTCGGTGGCGTGGACGATGCGGAAGCTGACGCGGTCGGGCTCGCCGGCGGCGACGCCGGGCTGGGCCGAGACGACTTCGCCGCGCTCCGAGAGCGACTCGCCGAGCAGGCGGAACTGCTCGTCGAAGTCCGCGAGGTCGAACGTCACCTCGACGACGAAGAGCCGCGCCCCCTCGCGCGCCGCCTCGCGCGCGCGCTGCCGCTCGTACTCGGTGAGCGTGCGCGCGACCTCGGCCGGCAGCGCCGCCTCGGGCGTCGCGTCGTCGGCCGGGCGCGCGGGCGCGGCGGCCAATCCCCGCAGCCGCTCCGCGAGCCCGCGCGGCGTGCCGGCCCGCGCGCCGCGCGCGACGGCGCTCAGGTCGGCGGCGACGGCGTCGAGCGCGTCGTCGAAGGCCGACAGCACCTCCTCGCCGACGGCGACGCGGCCCGCGCGCACGGCGTCGAGCAGCGACTCGAAGTCGTGCGCGAGCGCGCTCGCCGTCGCGACGCCGGCCGCGGCCGCGGAGCCTTTGAGCGTGTGGACGTGGCGGAAGATGCGGCCGACCAGCTCGCGCCGGGCGCGCCCCTCGTCGCGCGCCCCGCGCAGCGCGGCGAGGTCGCGGTAGAGTTCGTCAATGAGTTCCTCGGCCTCGGCCAGAAACTCGCTGAGCAGCCGGTCGTCCATGAAGGAACGCGTAGAGATTAGACAGTAGTCAGCAGAAAAGAAGTCGGGCGGCGCAACGCCCCCGAGGCGCGTGCGCCGCCCTTAAGACTACTACCGACCACCGTCTACTGACTACTGTCTACTTCGCCGAAGCCGTCTTGCCGCCGTTGTCGGCCTGCGGGTGCTGCCCCTCGGCCTCCGGGGCGGGCGGCTCCTCGTCGGGGTGCGGGGCGGCGTCCTCCTGCGGGCGCTCCTTGTCGAGGTCGCGCTTGATGGCGTCGAGGATGCCGTTGATGAACTGCGTGGCCTCGAAGGTGGAGAAGCGGCGGGCGATCTCCAGCGCCTCGTTGATGGCGACGGTGCGCGGGGTCGGCTCGTGGATGAACTCGTAGACGGCGAGGCGCAGGATGTTGCGATCCACGACCGCCATGCGCGAGATGCGCCAGTGCTCGGCGCGCGAGCGGATGCGCTCGTCCAGCTCCGCGATGTGCGAGAGCGCGCCGGTGGCGAGGCGCGTCGCGAACTCGCGCGCCCCCTCGTCCAGCTCCGGCTCGCCCAGCTCCTCCCAGTAGGCGCGCACCAGTTCGTCAGGCCGCCCGCCGCCCGCCACGTCCGCCGCAAAGAGCATCTGCAAGGCGCACTCGCGCGCCTTACGCCTTGAACCCATATGAATTAATGCGGCGACGAATGACGGGTGAAAAGCCGCGGGCCGCGAGCCGCGGAGCGCAAACCGGGTGAAACGACTTCCCCCGGTTCACGCCCCGCGGCTCACGACCTGCGGCCTCCCCTCATCACTCGTCACTCTTGAAAGCGTCCTTATAAAGATTAGCCAACTCGACGGCCGCCATGGCGGCCTCGAACCCCTTGTTGCCGGCCTTCACGCCCGCGCGGTCGATGGCCTGCTCCAGCGTGTCGGCGGTGACGATGCCGTAGAGCACCGGCACGCCCGTCTCCATCGCCGCCTGCGCGACGCCCTTCGTGACCTCGCCGGCGACGTACTCGAAGTGCGGCGTCTGCCCGCGGATGACCGTGCCGAGGCAGATGACGGCGTCGAAGCGCTCCGACTCGGCCAAGCGTAGCGCGAGCAGCGGAATCTCGAACGAGCCGGGGACGCGGAAGTGCTCGACGGCGCCCTCGTCCGCGCCGAGGCGTTCGAGCGCGTCCAAAGCGCCCTCGACCAGACGCGACGTGAGGAAGTCGTTCCACCGGCTCGACACCAGCGCGAAGCGAAAGCCCCCGGCGTGCAGTCGGCCCTGATGCGTCACGGGCTGCAAAGCGTTCTCCGTCGTCTCCGAAACGTTTGAGAGTAATGGCAAGGGCAGTATAGAAAACGCGGTGACGGGAGACAAGCGGCGGCGGGGATAATGACGAAGGCGGGACGATGAGCGACGGATTAGCCGTCAGTCGTCAGCCGTCAGCCGTCAGTTCTTTGCCTTCGCCGAGGGCCGACGGCTGGCGACCGATGTCTCGTCTTTCATCCGCCAGTCATCATCCCGCGTTCGTCATCTCCCTTTAAAGTCGGGCCTGCGCTTTTCGAGAAAGGCGCGGGTTCCTTCGCGCGCGTCCTCGGTGGAGAAGAGGCGGGCGAAGAGTTCGGCTTCGAGGCGGAGACCTTCTTCGAGCGGGAGGCGCGCGCCGCGCGTGACCGCTTCGAGGCAGGCGCGCGCGGCGAGCGGCGCGGCCGTGTCGCCGACGGCGCGCGCGAGCGCCTCGGCCTCGTTCAGAACTTCCTCGGGCGCGGCGACGCGGTTGACGAGGCCGAGGCGCAGGGCTTCGTCGGCTCTAATCTCCTCGCCCGCGATCATCGCCGCCAACGCGCGGCCGCGGCCGACGGCGCGCGCGAGGCGCTGCGTCCCGCCGTAGGCCGGGATGACGCCGAGCCGCGCCTCGGGCAGACTGAAACGCGCGCCGTCGGCCGCGACCCGCAGGTGGCAGGCGAGCGCGAGTTCGCAGCCGCCCCCGGCCGCCGCGCCCCGCACCGCCGCGACGACGGGCGTCCCGCACAACTCGACGGCGTCGCACACCTCCTGACCCCGCGCGGCCTTGCGACGCGCGCCCTCCCCGCCGAGCCCTTCCAACTCGGCGATGTCCGTCCCCGCGCAGAAGTCCGTCCCCGCGCCGCTCAGAATCACCGCGCGCAAGTCGGCGCGCTCCGCCACGCCGGCGAAAATCTCCGCCAGCCGCTCCAGCATCGCGCCCGTCAAAGCGTTCCGCTTCTCGGGCCGCTCCAGCCGCACGTAAGCGACGGCGTCTCTCTCTTCGTAACTGACGGACATAACAGACGTAAGCGGTGAACCTTGAATCGAAAAGGCAAGCCCTCAGTGGCCAGTCGTCGGCCGTCGGTTCTTCGTCTTCACCAGCGGCCGACGACTGGCGACTTGCCTTTCACGATTCGCGGCCGTCACAACAGGTTCATCGGCATGGGGTTCTTCGGGTCGGCGTAGTCGTAGAAGCCGCGGCCGGACTTGCGGCCGTAGAGGCCGGCCATGACCATGCGCTTGAGCAGGGGCGGCGGGGCGAAGCGGCGCTCGCGGAACTCCGCGAACATGATCTCGGCGATGTAGTAGGTCGTGTCGAGGCCGACGAAGTCCAGCAGCGTCAGCGGCCCCATCGGGTGGCCGCAGCCGAGCTTCATGCCGTTGTCGATGTCCACGATTGAGCCGACGCCCTCTTCGAGCGCGCGGATCGAGTCGAGCAGGTAGGGCACGAGCAGGCGGTTGACGATGAAGCCGGAGCGGTCACCGGCCCGCACCGGAACCTTGCCGAGCCGCCGCCCGAACTCGACGGCCTGCTCGTAGACGGCCTCGTCGGTCAGCACCGTGCGGACGACCTCGACCAGCTTCATCAGCGGCACGGGGTTGAAGAAGTGCAGGCCGACGAAGCGGCGCTGGCGCTCGGGGCGCGTGGCCGTCATCATCTCGGTGATCGAGAGCGACGAGGTGTTCGAGGCGAAGATCGTCTCCGGCTTGCAGAACTCGTCGAGCTGCCGGTAGGTGTCGCGCTTCGTGTCGAGGTTCTCGATGATGGCCTCGATGATGATGTCGCAGTCTTTAAGCTCTTCGAGCGAGGTTGTGCCGCGCAGGCGGCCGCGAATCTCCCGCTGCTGGTCGGCCGTGATCGTCCCCTTCTCGGCGAACTTCGCCAGAGACTTGTCGATGCCGGCGAAGCCTCGCTCGCACAACTCCTCGCTGACCTCGCGCACCACCACCTCGAACCCGTTCGACGCGGCCGTCTGCGCGATGCCCGACCCCATCAGCCCGCACCCCAGCACCCCGACTTTCTTAATCTCCATCTTCTTTCCTTCTCCTGATTTTATGAGTTGTCAGCCGTCGGCGCCGCCACCTCCGCCCCACGGAGAGGGTTTTACCGACGGCCGGCGGCCGGCGACTGATTACCGATTACTGCTTCGTCTCTTCCGAGAGGATGTTGAACTTCCTCCCTTCGGTCTCGACCCAAGCCTCGAAGCGCTCGTGCCAGCTCTTGGCGTCGGCGTCGAGCTGGCCGACGCGGCGGTTGCGCTCGCGCTGCGAGAGCGTGCGGTCGCGCGTGAGCGCCCGCGCGCGCAGGAGCAGGAGGCGCAGGTCGTCGCGCAGCGCGTCGGAGTCGCCGCCGAGGCCCGGCGTCTGCTCCAGCTTGCCTATCGCCGCCGTCAGCCGCGCCTCGTCGGCCTCGGGGAACGCGGCCAGCGCCTGCTGCCCCTCGTTGACGGCCTCGACGAAGGCGCGCGCGGGCTGCCCTTCGCCGGGCGCGCGGCGCAGGCGGGCGGCGAGGTTGCCCCAGCGCGGCGGCGGCGCGTCGAAGTTGAGCGCCGCCATCGCGAACGAGACGACGACGAGCGCGAGGCAGGCGACCTGCGCGACGTGCCACGCGTAGGAGACCGGCCCGCGCGGGCCGACGCGCTTGTAGCCCACGAAGAGCGCGAGCGCCATCCCGCTGACCAAGCCGCCGAGGTGCGCCGCGTTGTCTATGAAGCCGCTGCCGACGTAGCCGATGAACAGGTTGATGACGATCGTCGGCAGCATCCCCGTGCCGAAGGCCCGCTTCAGGCCCTCGGGCAGCTCGTGCCGGAACCTGATGCCGAAGACGAAGAGCACGCCGATCAGGCCGAAGAGCGCGCCCGACGCGCCGGCCGACGGCACGTCGTAAGCCTTGAAGAGGAAGCGGCCGAGCGCGCCGCTCTGCGCGAGTTCGGGCCGCACGGTGAGGTAGCTCGCCGCGACGCCCGCCACCCCCGTCACGATCCAGAAGAAGACGAAGCGCGCCGACCCGTAGAGCTTCTCGACGTAGGGGCCGAGCATGAACAGCCCGTACATGTTCGAGAGCAGGTGGAGCGGGCCGAGGCCCGGCACGTAGACGTGCAGGAAGATCGGCGTGACGAAGCGCCACCACTGGCCCGCGCGGTCGATGAGGACGTTGAGCTTCGCGCCGTAGGCCAGCAGGACGTTGCCCTCGGCCCCGCCCGAGAGCGACATCAGCAGGTAGACGAAGACGTTCGCGATGAGGAAGACGAAGGTGAAGGTGGCGGGCCGGCGGATGATGGCGCGCAGGAAGTGTACGGTCTCGCGGTCGTGCGCGCGCGGCAGGTCGTCGGGCGCGGCCCCCGCCCCGGCCGGCGCGCCGCACACGCCGCAGCGCGCCTCGCCCGCGCCGACGAGCGCGCCGCACTGCCGGCACACACTCGGCCGCCCGGCCTGCGCGCTTCCGTCTCGGGGTTGAGCTTCAGACAAAACTTTCGACTGCCGAAAAAGGTGATTCGCACGGATTCTACACCGAAGCCCGCGCGGCTGTCATGCCGGGGGAAGTAGACAGTAGACAGTAGTCAGTAGTCAGTAGTCAGTAGAAAAACCTTTCGCCATCGCGTCCTTCGCGTGTCAGCGCCGGCCGTCGCGGCGCGGAGCGCTACTGTCTACTGTCTACTGACTACTGTCTACTCTTTCATTCCACCTTCCCGTCCAGTTTGACCTCGCGGGGCGCGTCAGGGGCGGCGGTGATTTCGACGGGGGCGTGCCACGAGAGGGTCTTGATGCGACACGTGCCGGTGTTGTCTTCGCGGCAGTAGAAGAGCGTGAGCCGGACGCGGAGGGCGGACGCGCCCGGCGCGAGCGCGTCGAAGGGGACGCGCAGCGGGAGGGTCAGGTCTTTCGACGCGCGGCCCGTCTCGTGAAGGTCTGCGGGCGGGGGCGGGCCCGGCGCTGCGGGCCGCGCGAGTCTGAGGTGTTCGCGCCCGGACTCGACCGTGACCTTGTAGCGCTGCGGCGCGGAGGGGTTGAGGTGATGGCCTTCGGGCAGGCGCACGCTGACGACGAGCGCGCGGCCCGCGCCCGCGGCGACGCGCTGCGGCGCGACTTTAATCTCCTCGGCGTTCGGGCCGGCGGGGTCGTCTCCGGCGGTCGCCGCGCCCGCGTCGGGCGGGCGCAGGCCGTCGAGCTTGAGGGTCGTCGTCCTCCTCGTCTTCAAATCGACGACGCGGACGGCGTGGTTGTTCGTGTCGGCGACGTAGAGGCGGCCGCGCGCGACGGCCAGTCCGCCCGGCTCGTAAAAGCTCGGCGTCTCCCCGTCCTCCTGACCGGGCCGGCCCGTGCCGGCGAAGGTTCGGGCGGCGCGGGCGCGCGGGTCGAGCAGCTTGATCTTGTGGTTGTAGGTGTCGGCGACGTAGAGGCGGCCGTCGTGGAAGGCGAGGCCGAGCGGGTGCTGGAGGCGCACGTCGTCGCCGCGCCCGTCGCGGTCGCCGAACTCGAAGAGGTCGCCGCCGACGAGCGTCCTCACCTCCGGCCCGGCGTCCGCCTCGGAACCGAAAGGCGGGGGCGCGGCCTCGCCCCGCGTCGCGTCGCCGGCGCTGATGGCGCTGCCGCGGGCGGCGCCGCGCAGCGCAATCGCGCGGATGATGTTCGACTCGCTGTCGGCGACGTAGAGAGCGCGCCCGTCGGAGGCGAGGCCCGAAGGCTGCGCGAAGGCGGCCTCGTCGCGCGGGCCGTCGAGCCGCGCCTCGCGCCCCGTGCCGGCGAAGACCGAGAGCTGATTGCTCCGGAGGTCGAGCCGCCAGATTTGGTGGGGCCCGGCCATCGCGACGTAGAGCGCGCGGCCGTCTACCAGCAAGTCCCACGGCGAACTCAGAGGCGTCGCGCGCGCCGGCCCGCCGCGCACGCCGTAGTCGCGCAGTTGCTCGCCCGTGCCGGCGAGCGTTTCGACCGTGCGCGCCTTCAGGTCCACGCGGCGGATGAGGTGGTTCGAGGTGTCGGCGACGTAGAGCGCGCCGCCCGCGAGCGCGAGGCCCTGCGGGCGGTAGAAGGTGGCGCGGTCGAAGGCCCCGTCGCGCGCGCCGCGCTCGCCCGTGCCGATGGTGTCCACGAGCGTGCCGTCGAGCCGCGTGACCACGACGCGGTGGTGGTTCGAGTCGGCGACGTAGAGGCGGTCGCCCTTCCCGTCGGCGAGGATTTTGCCGGGGAAGGCGAGCGGCAGGTCGCCCACCTTCGCGCGCTCAAGCGCGAGCTTCAGGGGCCGCTCGTCGAGCGCGCCGCGTTTGCGAAACTCTTCGACGAGTTGGCCGACCGCCTCGTCGAGCGCGGCGTAGTGGCCCTCGCCCGCGGCCTGCCCGACGACGTAGCCCGCCGGGTCGATCAAGACCTGCGTCGGCCACGCGCGGACGGCGTACGACCGCCAGATGCGGAAGTCGGCGTCGTTAACTACCGGGTGCTCGATCTGGTAGCGGAGGATGACGCGGCGGATGTTCTCGGTCTCCTTCTCGTTGTCGAACTTGGCCGAGTGGACGCCGATGACGACGAGCTGGCGCGCGTACTTCGCTTCGAGCTTTTGCAGGTCGGGGATGACGTGCAGGCAGTTGATGCAGCCGTAAGTCCAGAAGTCGAGGAGCACGACCTTGCCGCGCAGGGCGGCGAGCGAGAGCGGCGCGTCGGTGTTGAGCCACCCGCGCCCGCCTTCGAGTTCCGGCGCGCGCACGCGCCCCTCCTGCCGCACCGCCAACGCCGCACCACCTCCCCCCCACGCCGGGAGCGCGAGCAGGACGACGGCCGCCACGGCCGCCACCGCCAACAGTCTCAAACTCGAAGCCACAGACATTCCCTCCGGGACGGAGGCGCGGCCGTCGGGCGGGGGCGTCTCAAGCCGGCCCGAGCCGGCCCCCGCCGAAACCGGGGCCGCCCCCGTTCACGGCCGGGCTTCCGCCCCGCCCGCGAGGATTTCGTCGAGGCGCTCGACGGCGCGGCGCAGGTGCGGGATGACGATGGAGCCGCCGACGACGAGCGCGACGTTGAAGGCGTCGAGGAACTCCTCGCGCGTGACGCCGGCCGAGGCGCACTGCTTGACGTGGTAGGTGATGCAGTCGTCGCAGCGCAAAACCATCGAGGCGGCCAGCCCCATCAGCTCCTTCGTGCGCTTGTCGAGCGCCCCGTCCTCGTAAGCCTGCGTGTCGAGCGCGAAGAAGCGCTTGATGCCGAGGTGGTTGCTGCCCAGAATCCGCTCGTTCATCTCCGCGCGGTAGCGGTCGAATTCGTCCATCACTCCCCCCTTCATTTACGGCCCGCGTCGCGTCTGCGGTTTGCCGACAGTGTAACACGCGGCCGCGGCCTTGCCTTGCGACGCCCCTTCGCGCAAACTCGCGGGCGGGAGATGGGCGACAAGCACGAACAGCGCGAACTGCTGTTGATGCGCGCGGGCGCGCACGACTTTGCCGTGTACGCCGACGAGGCCGAGGGCGTGGCGGCGTGGCAGGAGCCCGTGCCGCTGCCGCACGCGCCGCCGGCGGTGCTCGGCGTCGTCTGCGTCCGCGGGCGCATGCGCACGGTGCTCGACCCGGCCGCGCTCCCCGGCGGCCCGCCCGAAAGCGCGGGCGCGACGGAGGCGGCCGCGCCGCTGCTCGTCGTCGCCCTGCGCGGCGACGAGCAACTCGCGCTCGCCGTCACGCGCGCCGAGCGCGCCGACCCGCCCGACGCCCCGCCCGCGCCGCCCGACCCGCCCGCGCCTTTCCTCCGCGCCACGTTCACGCGCGCCGGCCGCGCCGTCCACCTCCTCGACCCCGCCCGCCTCTTCGACGCCGCCCTTCAGGGCGCGGATCGGAGGAGGCCGAGACAGAAGACGTGAAGGGGCCGTGAACCGCCTATCGTGAATCGCGAAGACGGGTTGAGAGCCGGCGCGGCTCGCCTAGTTCGAGCCGCGCCGGCTCCCCGTATTTTCGATTCACGATTACGTCTTTAAGAGTTGTCGGAGTTGGCCGAAGCGGGACTCGGGGTCGCCGTAGAGCGCGCGGTAGTCCTCGAAGCTGCGGCGGAGTGTGTCGAGGGCCGAGGCGCGGTCGTAGACCTCCGCGATCTCGACGCGGCGCGGGCTCTCCTGCGGCAGTTGCTTGTAGGTGAGGAAGTAGTGCTGGAGGCGCTCGACGAGGCCCTGCGGCGCGTCGCCGAGGTCTTCGATGTGGCCGTATGAAACGTCCTTTTCGAGCACGGCGATGATCTTGTCGTCGGCCTCGTTGCCGTCCAACATGCGCAGGCCCCCGATGGGCTTGGCGCGGACGAGGAAGCCGGCGTGCGCGGCCGGGCGCTCGGTGAGGACGCAGATGTCCATCGGGTCGCCGTCGCCGCGGATCGGCGCGGGGCCGCCGACGCGGCGCTGGCACAGCTCGGCCACGCGGTCGCCGCAGTAAGTCTGCGGGACGAAGCCGTAGAGGGTGGGCGGGAAAGAGGAGAAGCGCTGCGGGCGGTCGACCTTGAGGTGGCCCGAGCGCTTGTCGAGCTCGTACTTGACGGCGTCGGTCGGCACGATCTCGATGTAGGCGTTGACGACGCCGGGCGCGTCGTCGCCGGCCGACACGCCGTGCCACGGGTGCGCCTGAAACATCAGCGAGAGCAGTTCGTGCAAAGGCTCGTCTTCGGCCATCGGCGCGCAACCTCCGTCAATCAACATCCGCTTCGTCGTGTGTTAAATTATGTCCGCGCAGCCGCGCGGTGTCCACCGAGCCGGAGTCCCAAAACTTTCATGTCCGCCGCCACGCGAACGAACGCGCAGAGCTTGCCCGCCGCCGGAGAGGCGCGCGCGGGCGCGCTCTCGGCGCGCTGGATCATCAGCGCGCGCGAAGACCTCGTGTGGTTCGTCGGGTCGGTCGTGACGAGTTACGCGCTCTTCGCGCTCTACGTCGGCGGGGTCGTGCCGCTCGTGCCGATGGTCGTGGCGTGGGCCGTGCTCGTGGACGCGCCGCACGTCTTCGGCACGCTCTCGCGCACCTACTTCGACCGCGAGGAGCGCGCCGCGCGCGCGCGCCTGCTCTGGTGGTCGCTCCTCTTCTTCGCCGCCGGGCCGCTGGCGGTGCTCGCCGGCCTCGGCCTCGTCTTCTTCTTCCTCGCGGCGCTCTGGGCCTACTACCATCTGGTGAAGCAGCACTACGGCTTCATGGTGCTCTACAAGAAGAAGAACGCCGACCTCTCCGCGGCCGACAACTTCCTCGACCGCGCCTTCCTGCTGCTCGCCTTCACCTACCCGTTCGTCGCCTTCGTCGCGCGCGACCCGGAGGCGATGGAGCGCGTGCCGCACGCGCTGCGCGGCGTCGTCGGGACGCTGGAAGCCGTGCTGCTGGCGGCGACCGCCGCGGCCGGCGCGGCGTGGCTCGCGCGTCAGGCGCAGCGCTTTTGGAAGGGCCTGCCGCTGAACCTGCCGAAGTACCTTTTGCTGGCGGCGGCCGTCCCGATGCACTGGGTGGTTCTGCTGACGCCGATGCCGCACAAGCCCATCGCCGTCGTCGCCCTGCTGACGATTTATCACAACTTCCAGTACCACCGCCTGATCTGGTTTCACAACCAGAAGTACCGGCGCGACGACGGCTGCCGCGAGCGCCACGGCGCGGCCGCCTTGATCAGCCGCCGGGTGCTCTACTACGTGCTGGCCGGCGTCGTCTTCGGCGTCTGGTATCAGGTGCCGCGCCAGTACGTCAACCACGCCGCCGACCCGGAAGCCTTCCTCACGCAGATGTCTTCGGGCTTCCTCTGGGGCTACGCCTTCGTCCACTACTACCTCGACTCGAAAATCTGGCGCGTGCGCCGCGACCCTTCGGTCGGCAGGGCTCTCAACCTGAGTTAGCCGCGCGCCGAAAGGGAGCGGGCCGCCGAACCTCGAAGGGTTCGGCGGCCCGCTCGTTTTCGGGCGAGTTTCGGTTCGCCTTACTTCCGGTTCTCCTTGTTCGTGTCGGCGACCGACTTGAGCGCCTGAAAGGTCGGCGGCCAGAGGCCGACGAAGATCGCCGCCGACTTCTTGCCCGCGAAGAAGAGCGCGAGCGACCCGCCGATGGAGGCGAGCGTCAGGATGTGGAACAGGCTGATGCCCGTCGCCGTCTTGGTGGACTCGTCAACCGTGCGGAGCGTGGACTCGACCACGTCCTTCTGGTTGCCGGTCGTCAGCGACGTGGAGCCGCCCGCCGTCGTCATATCGTCCATAACCCTCGAAGCTGCTGTTGCCATTCCTACTTCCTCCCTTGTGCGTATTAGTTCGACTCCAAGTCCCCGCCGGAAGCGTCGGCGCGGCCTTTCAGCACCGCCAGCCCGACGAGCAGCGCGACCGAGAGGCCGGCGACGAGCCAGCCCCGCGCGCGGCCCGTTCGCTTTCCGTCCGTTATTCGCGTCATAACCTTTAAGCTTGCTAATCGCGTGCCGCTCGCTCGCACCACTCCCGCGTGACGCGGTGGCGGTACTCGAACAGGCGCCGCAGACGCCTCTCGACGAGGAGCGGCGCGGCCAGCCGCCCGAGCGGCCCCAGCGGCGGCTCGTACTCGATCTCGTCGCGCAGCAAGGCTCCCTCGGCGTGCGGCTCGACGACGTGCCGGTGCCGCCAACTGCGGAAAGGCCCCTCGCGCTGCACGTCCTCGAAGCTGCGCGGCGGGTCGTAGGCCGTGTGCTCGGCGACCCAGCGGACGGGCACGAGGCCGAAGAGGCGCGTCTCGACGACGGCCACCTCGCCCGCGCGCAGCGAGGGCGCGGCCCGCACGACGCGCGCCCGCTCCCACGGCGGCGTCAGGCGCGCGAGCGCGTCGGGCAGTTCGTGGAACGCGAAGACGCGCTCGGGCGCGGCGCGGATGATGCTCTCGTGAACGAATCTCAAAACCTTCACCCGGCCTTTGAAATTTTCACCCCCGCCTCACGAATTCGACACAAGCCGGACGGTCACGGGTTGCGGATTAAAGTAGTTTCGGGCCGCGGGTTTCGAGTTTCGAGTTCAAACAGTTTTCAGAACTCGAAGCTTTAAACTCGACACCCGAAACTGTTCCCCGATCCGCAATCGTCTTGGCGTTTCCGCCGGCCCGGATTTATTATGGCACTCGCCCCGCGCTTATTCGTCAGCCCCGACCGGAGTCCCGCGCATGTCCACGACCGACACGACGCACGCCCGCGCCACCGCCCCGCCCGAGGCGGGCGCGCCGCGCTTCACGCTCGCCTCGCTCGTCGGCCGGCTCGCGGCCCTCGAAGGCCGGCCCGCCTTAGAAGAGATCCACGAGTTGATGAACGCCGTCGAGGCCACGCCCGACGAGCTGCGCCCGCACGTCTCCTTCAAGGAGGGAACCTACGCGCGCCACCGCGTCTTCCTCGGCGACCACGCCGAGCTGCTCGTGCTCTGCTGGCGGCCCGGCCAGCGCACGCCCATCCACGACCACAACGGCTCGTTCGGCGCGGTGCGCGTCCTCTCCGGCGTCATGTGGGAGACGACCTTCGAGATGGAAGGCGAGCGCGGCCTCGCCTACAAGTTCGCCCGCGAGTGGACGCCCGGCCTCGTCACGGGCGCCGACATCCCCGACATCCACCAGCTCACCAACCCCGACGTTAGCGGCCAAGACCTCATCACCCTCCACCTCTACGCCCCGCCCCTCACCAGCCTCAACGTCTACCGCGTCGGCCGCAAAGACTCCTACAACACGCTCTGGCTCAACTCGTGGAACCCGACGATCTGAAGAAGCGCAGAATGCAGAATGCAAAGAGCTTCTTTAATTCTGCATTCTGCATTCTGCGCTTCCCTCAGTGCTTGCCTCAGTCTTCGTCGTGCTCCTCGCCGTTGTAGTGGAGGCGGACGGGCTCGTCGTCAGCGGTGGTTTCGAGGTGGACGGGGCGGCCCCAGAGGGTGTGGACGTGCTCTAAGACCTTGCGGGCGTAGTTCATGTCGAGTTCCGCGCCCTCGTACTGGTGTTTGAGGTAGAGCTCGCGGTTGCCGTTGTAGTCGCCGTCGGCGACGACGATGTAGGGGAACCCGAAGTTGGTCATGTTCGAGACGAGCTGGTCGCGCACCCTCTCCCAGCGCTTCTCCGAGACCGTCCACTCCTCCTCGTCCACCAGCTCGTAGACGAACAGGTCGAGCTCTTCGCACAGCTCCTCGGTCAGATAGTTGCGCAGGAACGAGACGTCGTTATCCAGTTCCCTGACCTCGAAAATCTTCGCGCGCCCCTCGCCCCCCTTGCGCCCGAGCCTCACGCGCTCCTCCTCGGTCGGGCTGTCCCAGCGCCGCTCGATGTCCTCCAGAATCTTGTAGCCGAGGTAGTACGGATTCAACTGCCCCTTCTGCGGCGACACCACGCCCGCGTGCAGCTCCGCGAACTCCAGCAGCTCCGTGTCCGGCAAGTCCAGCTCCCGCATGATGCGCGCGTGCCAGAACGACGCCCACCCCTCGTTCATGATCTTCGTCTGCATCTGCGGGACGAAGTACTCCATCTCCTCGTGAACCATCGCCATCACGTCGCGCTGCCAGTCTTCGAGGGCGGGCGAGTTGCGCATGACGTAGTAGAGGAGGTCTTTCTCGGGGAGGCGCTCGCCGCGCGGGCGCTCGTCCGGGGGCGGGGCCTCCGGCTCCTTCGGCGCGCCGATGTTCCAGAGGTCGTCGTAGCGGCCGGCGGGCTTCGAGGGGCGGGCCTCGCCGGGCGGGCGGGCGGGCACGTCGCGGCGGATGAAGAAGTTGGGGTCGATGTGCTCCTCGACGGAGAGGACGGAGTCGAGGAAGTGTTCGACGCGCTTGCGGCCGTACTTGAACTCGTACTCGGCCATGCGGCCGGCGTGCGTCGAGACGGTCTCGACCATGCGGCGGTTGGTCTTCGAGAAGTAGGCGTTGTTCTTGAAGAAGTCCACGTGGCCGAGGACGTGGGCCATGACGAGCTTGTTCTGGACGGGGCTGTTCGTCTCAAGGAGGAAGCCGTAAGAGGGGTTGGTGTTGATGACGACCTCGTAAATCTTCGAGAGGCCGAAGTCGTACATCGTCTTCATGCGGTGGTAGGCCTTGCCGAACGTCCAGTGCGAGTAGCGGCCGGGCAGCGCGTAGGAGCCGATCTCGTACATGACGGTGGCGGGCACGAGCTCGAAGCGGGTCGGGAAGGGGTCGAGGCCGAAGCCGCGCGCGACCTCCCAAATCTGCTCCAGAGCCTTCTCCAAGTCCCTGATCTCGCGGTCTTCCATGAGGACAATCGTAAACCGTGAATCGTGAATCGTAAACAGCGGTCGGCGGTTGTCAGTCGCCGGTCGTCGGCGGAGGCAAAAAACTGACGGCCGGCGGCCGGGAACTTCTCTTCACGGTTCACGGCTTTTCATTCCTCGACGGCGAAGGGGACGGAGCCGCGGACGGTCTGGCGGCGCTGCTCGTCGCGGACGGTGAGGCCGAGTTCGTAGAGGCCGGGCGGGAGGGCGGTGCGCAGTTGGCCGCCGACCTCGACGCCGCGCGCGTCGCGGGCGACGACGAGCGGCGCGGCCGGCTGCCACCGGCCGGCGTGGAGGGTCTTGTCGCCCTGCCGCAGATCGAGTTGAAGAGAAAGGCCGGCGCCGGCCTGCGCGCTGTTGTAGACGCGGAGCTGGTAGATGAGCGGCTCGCCGCGGCGGTAGACGCGGACGCCGTGGCGCTGGCGCGCGCGCGGCGACTCTTCGGCGGCGGCCGCCGCGCTCAGGTCTTCGCGCAGGAAGATGCTGCTCAGCGTGAGCTTGCCCGCGCCGAGGTCTGGGACTTCGACGACGACGCTCGAAGTGCCGACGCGCTCGGTCGAAAGCTCGCGCACGCCGAAGCGTATCTGGTAGAGGCCGGGCTTGAGGCTGAGGCGCTTGACCGACTCAAGGCCCTGCCGCCGCAGGAGCTCGGCCCGCGCCGGCGCGAGCCTGCTCCGCACGGTCTCGGGGAAACTTTTGACGAGCTTGCCGCCGAGGTCGTAGACGGCCGTGACGGTTTCGAGTTCGAGCGCGAGCCGCTTGTCCGGCTGCTCGCGGAAGTCGAGGCCGGAGGCTTCGACGAGCGCGCGGAAGGAGACCTGCGCCTCGTCCGCCGCGCCGACGAAGAACTGCGCCGACGTGACGACGGGGACGGCCGTCGAGGGCAGCGGCGAGAGCAGCGCGCGGACGAAGCGCTGCTGCGGCGTCTGCGCCTCGGCCTCCGGGGCCTCGGGGCGGTAGCCGCGCTGCGTCCGAACCCTGTAGTCGGGGTGGTTCCTCAGCCGCAGCGCGACGCGGCGGAACTTGTCGCCCTCGTCGCCCGGCGACTGGTAGGCGATGCGGTAGTAGACGCGGCCCGCTTCGAGCGCGCGGCCCAGAGCCCCGCCCAAGTCGTTGTCGCCGAGGAAGGCTTCGCCGCCTGTGTCTTTCGCCAGCGCGCTCATGCCGTTCTGCGACTCGCCCGCCGAGGCCGAAAGGTAAGAGGCGAGCTGCGAGGTGATGCGCCCGCCGGCCGCGTCGCCGGCCGACACGTCGAAGAGCGGGTTCGGGCTGAGGCCGCGCGCGTCGAAGGCGTGGATGACGACGCCGGAGCGGGCCGCGCGGCTCACCACCCGCTCGACCTCGGAGGCGTCCGTCTCGCCGCGCGCGTCGACGAGCGGGAAGCCCTCGGAGAAGTAGGCGACGAGGCGCTGGCCCGGCAGGCGCGAGAGCTGTTCGGCGGCGGCGCGCAGCGTGGACAGCGCGACCCGCCGACGCTCGACCGCCTCGGCGAGAATCGCCATCGCCTTCTGCCGCGCGTAGACCTTCTGCGGGTAGTCGTCGCTCAGGCCCGGCGTCGGGAGGTTGGCGTTCATGCCGTCCTCGGCGCGCACGATCTTGGCCGCGAGGGCGACCGACTCGCCGTCGAGGTTGTCGTCGCGGACGACGCCGGCCGCGAGGTAGGGCGTGAAGAAGCTCGGCGTCTGCGCGAACTGCGGGTGGAGGCGCTCGACGGCGAGCCGCAGCAGTTGGCGGTCGCGCGTGAACTGACCCTGAAGCCCGCCGCCGCCCGAAGTGCTGACGACGGCGGCCACGTCGCGCGCGGCCATCTGCTCTTCAACGAACCGGCGCAGAGCCTTCTTCGCCTGCGCCAGCCCGCCGGGCGTGAGGTGGAGCGTGTCCACGAAGAGGACGACGGCGCGGCCCGCGGCTTCGGCGGCCGGCGACGCACCCGGCGCGGGCGCGCTCGTCGCGCCGCCCGCGCCGGGGGTCGCGACGGGCGGCGCGCCCTCGCCGCCCGCGCGCTCGACGGAGAAGAAGCTGATGGCGCGCGGCCGTTCGTTCTCGAAGACCTCGAAGTCCTCCCTGCGGAGGTCGGCGACCG
>Ga0196977_1000497_pt1 | contig 20504 bp, 18 predicted proteins | sample S3v_1013CmetaG_FD_148634 | JGI IMG/M metagenome (GOLD analysis project Ga0196977, IMG submission 148634) | Soil microbial communities from Anza Borrego desert, Southern California, United States - S3+v_10-13C | ecosystem: Environmental > Terrestrial > Soil > Desert | place: USA: California...
CGCAGCCTTGCGCTTGCCCTTGGGCTTGGGCGATTCTTCCACCACGTTGGTCGTCTTGGCCATGTTGTGTGTGTTCCCTGAGAATGGAATCGGAGTATGGGCCGCGTGCGGCGGATCAACCGGAACAACACGTTGCCGCGAATCTGCGCCCCGAGCCCCCGCGGGCTGCGACCCTCAAGCCTGTCCCGTTTCCCCGAGCGTCGCACGTGCCCGGGAGCGCACCCTCCGTGAGATTCGAAACGGGAAAGAACATTTCGCACTGGCTGGAGAGGGAGCGCCGTCGGCTCTCGCACGATGCCCGTCAACCGGCATCCGGCCGGGCCTCGCCCGGACGGTTTCCTCTTCGACTCGCCAGGATCTGATCGAGGATCCGCCGGGCCTCCGCGAGCAGGCGGTCGGCTCCGGCGTCGTTCACTATCTCATAATCTGACCGTCGCCGCTTCTCATCAAGGGGGAGCTGGACTTTTTCTCTCCGATCCAGCTCCGCCTGGTCCCATCCGCGAGAAAGCCGAACACGTTCGAGCCGCTGCTCGCGCGGGGCCGCCACGAAAACCACCGCGTCGCACTCGGCATCGAGGCCGGCCTCGAACAGCAGGGGCGCGTCCACGATGACGGCCGGCGCGCCGGCGCCCGCCGCCTCGGCCACGAGTTCGGAGCGGCTCTGCCGGACAATAGGATGCACCAGGCTCTCGAGCCGGCACCGCTCCTCGGCATCGCCGAATACGATGGCCGCCACCCGCTTCCGATCGATGCGCCCGCCCTCACCGACGACCTCGCCGCCCCACCACTCGATGAGGCGGGCGCGGATGTCCGGACGGTCGAGCGCTTCGCGTGCGGCCTTATCCGAATCGGCGACGACGCACCCCAGGCGGGCAAACGCCCGGGCCACCTCGCTCTTGCCGGCGCCCACGCCGCCGGCCAGTCCGATAACCGGGGGGGCCTGCGGGGCGCCCGATGCGCCGAGCCCGCCTGCATGCGCCCGCGCGTTCGCCGGCTCCACCACGCGCCTCACCTCCTCCATCAGGCGCACGGGCCGATCGACCGTGAGCCACGCGATCTCGACGCCGGCGGTGCCGGCGGTCGCGAAGCCAAGCGTGCCGGTGCCGGTGATCCGCTCCGCAAGAGTACGGACGAGGAGGACGTGCTGCACGCGCGGGAGCGGCAGCGTGGCGGCGGAGCGATTGAAAACGCCGCTGACGCGGAGCACGTAGCGGCGCGTGAGCACGTACCGGCGGCACACGACGACCACGGCCTGCCAAGCCAGACGCAGCGCGGCGGCGATCGCGCCCCAGAGAAGAATCTCGGCCCAGAGCGAGCCGGCGCGCGCCCACGCCGCGGCGGCGAGGATCGCCGCCGCCGCCAGCGAGGCGATCGCCAGGAGCGAGCCGGCCGATTCCAGGAGCACGGCCCAGGGGCTCGGGCGCACGTGGATGAGCACCTCGTCCCCCGGCTCGACCCAGGGCCTGAGCTCGCGCGGCACGCGGGCGGGCCCCCGGGCGGCGGCGTCGGTCACAGAGCAGTCCTCTTGAGCGCGGCGATCTCCGGATAGTTGCGGTAGAAGCCGTTGTAATCGAGGCCGTACCCGACCACGAACTCGTCGGGAATGTCGAAGCCGACGTACTCGCAGAGCCGCTCGTCGGGCGTGGTGACGACGCGCCGCACGTCCTTGCGCAGGAGCACGCACGCGCGGACCGAGGCCGGGCCGTGCTGCGAGACCAGGCGGCGGACGAGCTCGAGTGTCTGGCCGGAATCGAGGATGTCGTCCACGATCACGACGTGCTTGCCGGTGAGATCCGCCGGCAGCTCGCCGGCGATCACGGCGCCCTTGCTGGCCATGCTCTTGCCGGGGTAGCTGCTGACCGCGACGAGGCCGAGGCTGAGCTTGAGGGGCATCTCGCGCAGCAGGTCGGAGGCGAAGATCATCGCGCCCGACATGATGGGGATGATGACGATCTGCCCGGCGCCCTCGGCCCCCTCGCCCCCCGCGGCGAGCACGCGCCGGAGATCGGCGCACAGCTCGGTCGCGAGCTCGCGCACGCGGGAGGCGATCATCTCGCGCGGGATGAGCACGCGCTCGACATCCGGGAACGCCGCGGGCTGTCCGAGGGTGTTGTTCACAGGATCAGCCCCTTGGCGCCCCCGGTGCGCCGCGCCTTCGCGTAGCGCTCGAGCGAGTCCTCGATCACGGCGTGCGCGGCCTCGGCGGGCATGATGTCGTCCACCTCGACACCCTTGCCCTCGAGCTGCTTGTAATCCTCGAAGAAGCGCTTCAGCATCTTGAATATGTGCTTGGGGAAGTGGCTCGCCGCGTGAAACTCGCTGTAGATCGGGTCCTGGCAGAGCACGGAGATGATCTTGTGATCGGCGTCGCCCGCGTCGATCATGGTCATCAGGCCGACGGCCCGGGCCTCGCAGAGGGTCATCGGCGGGATCTGCTCGGTGCAGTAGACGAGCACGTCGAGCGGGTCGTGGTCCTCGGCGAGCGTCTGCGGGATGAACCCGTAGTTGGCGGGGTAGTGCACGGCGGAGGAGAGCACCCGGTCGAGCTTGAGCATGCCCGAGCCCTTATCCAGCTCGTACTTGTTGCTCGAGCCGCGCGGGATCTCGATGATCGCCTTGAACACCGAGGGGAGCTCCGCGCCCTCGACGGCCGGGGTGACGTCGTGCCAGGGGTGAATCATGGGCAGAGGGTAACCGAGCCGACAATGGCCGGGCGGCGCCGCATCCCTCAATCGCCCGCAAGGACGGCCAACAATCGGACGCATGTCCAACCACCATCAGTTCAAGCCCGGACTGGCCGACCGAGCCCTGGTGAGGGCGGTGGCCGACGCCGAGCGCGACGGGGCCGCCTGGCTCGACGGGGGCGAGCCGCCCCGGGCGATGCCCGAGCGCGAGGACGAGGCCCTCGTGGCGAGGGCACGCCGGCTCGCAGCCGGCCCGGGCCTGGACGCGGAGGTGCGCAGCGCGCTGGAAGGGCACCGGCTGCTCTGGCCCGCGGCAGGGGCGGCCGGGCTCCTGGCGGGGGCGTCGGCGGCCTGGGCGGGCCTGGCCGGAGGCGGAGATCCGACGAGCCCCGAGGGCGCCGACCTCAACGTGCTCTGGTTCCTCCAGGTGACGCTCGGGGTGCACACGGCCTTTCTCGGCGCGGCCCTGCTCGCGTCGGCGGTCGCGGCCGCGGGCACGGGACACCCGCTGGCGCGGATCGGACGGAGCCTCGCGGGCGTGCTCGCGCGCGCGACGACCGGGCGGCGCGGCGGGGCGGGGGCGAGCGCCGCGGCGGTAGCATTCGGCGGGCGGCGCGGCGCGTTGCTCGCCGCGGCGACGGGGCACACGGCGGGGCTCGGGTTCGTCGCGGGCGCCGTGCTGGCGCTGCTCGTCGCCGCGAGTTTCCGGGAGCAGTACCGCTTCTTCTGGAAGTCCACGCTGCTGTCGGACGCGCAGGCGGCGCGGTTGATCGGAGCTGTCGCGGCCGGCCCGCGTGCGGCGGGGATTCCGACTCCCAGCGAAGAGGAGATTCTCGCGGCTCGGGCGGGAGCGGCTGAACCCCCCGCGAGCGCCGAGACTGGAGCGACCGCGAGATGGGCGTGGATGCTGGTCGGCGCGCTGCTCATCTGGGGAGCGGGGCCGCGGGCGATCGCGTTGGCGGGCACTCTCGCGGCCGTGGGAGCCGCGACCCGGAGCGCACCGCTGCCGGGGTCGGACTCCTACCGCCGCCGGGCGCTCGAGCGCGAGCGCCGTGCGATGGCGCGGGCGTCGGGCTCGGAGAGCGACGCATCCGTGCGGGGCGAGATCGAGCGCCCGGCCACGGCCCGCGACGACGGGCGGACGCTGGGCGCGCCCGCGGTGCTCGGATACGAGCTCGACCTGAACGGCGCCTGGCCGCCGCGCGGCCTGGAAGCGTGCGTGGACCTCGGCGTCGTTGACGGCGCGCCCGATCGTCGGCGCGTGCTGGAGGAGCTCGATCGCGCCGCCACCCGGCCGCGAGCGCTGGTCGCGCTCTTCTCGCGCGGCGAGACGCCGGCGGCGGCTGAACGCGCCTTTCTGCGCGAGCTTGTCGCGCGCGCGGGCGAGCGGACGGCGATCGCGCTGACGCTGAGCCACGCGCTCGCGACGGCGCGGGAAGATCGGGACGCCGACCGGATCGCACAGCGCACGGCGCTGTGGCGCGACGCGGCACGCCTGGCGGGAGTTCCGCCCGAGCGGATCGTCGAGGTGGACCTGCACCACCAGACCGGCGCCACCGCCTCGCGCCTGGCCGAGCTGCTCGGGGGCGACGGTCCGGCGCCGGGGCCGAGCGGCCTCGGCGCGACGGCGCTCGCCCTCGCCGACATCGAAACCTGGGCGGCGGCGTTGGACCATTCGCCGGCCTCGCTCGCGGCCCTGCTCGGGGTCATCGAGCGGCGCTTCAGCGGCTCGCCCCGCTGGCGGGCGGCGGCTGAGGCGGTCGGGCAGGGCGACCTGGAAGCGGCACGCGCGGCGGTGGCCGAGAGCGCCCGCGCCGTCCGGCGCCTGCTGCCGGCGTGGATGCCTCGCCACCCGGGGTGGATGGCGGCGGCCGCGACGCTCGCCGCGACCGGCACGCTCGCCGCGGTCGCGCTGGCGGGAGGCCCGCTGGGCCTCGCGGCCGGGGCGTGGCCGCTCTACGCCGCGATCGGGGCCGCGGCCGGCGAGCTGACCGGGCGCGGGGCGGAGCCGGCGCGGCGCCGAGCCCCGGAGCCTGGCGAGGACGCCGCGGCGGGCGCGAGGGCGGCCGTGCTGCACGCGCTGGTGCTCGGGCTCCAGGGAATGTCCGACGAGCAGGTCGCGCGCACGATCGATCGAGTGCTGGGCGGTGCGCCGGAGATCGCCTCCGCGGCCGACGTTCCGGCCCTCACGGGCCACGTGCGGTCGCGCCTTGCTGACATCGGCCGAGGGAGCGGCGCGTGAGCGAACGACCGATCAGTCTCGCCGTGATCGGCCATACCAACACGGGGAAGACTTCCGTGCTGCGCACGCTGCTGCGCGACGCGACGATCGGGGACGTGGCCGACGCGCCGGGGACCACCCGCGAGAGCCGCCGGTACACCCTGCGCCTGGGCGGACGAGAGGGCGCGGTGTTCTGGGACACGCCCGGCCTGGAGAACGCGGCGCTCGCGCTCGACCACCTTCGCCGCGTGGAGACCGAGCGCTCGCTCGCGGGGGCCTCGGCGCTGGAGGCGGTGCTCGCCGCGCCGCCGGCGGCGATCGAGCACGACCTGCTCCCGCTGCGCACGCTCGCGGGCTGCGATGCGGGGCTGCTCGTCTTCGACGCGCGCGAGCCGCCGCGAAACAAGTACTGGGAGGAGCACGAGCTGCTCCGCCGCTGCGGCCGGCCGATCGTGGCGGTGCTCAACTGCACGGCGGACGAACGGGCGCGCGTGGACGAGTGGGACGCGGCCCTGCGCCGGAACGGGCTGCACGCGGTGGTCCGCTTCGACGCCTGGGCGGCGCGCGAGGCGGACGCGGGGCGGCTGTTCGTCAAGCTGCGCGAGCTGCTCGACCAGCGCTGGGCGCAGGAGATCGAGCGCGTGATCCGCCAGCGCGAGGCGGAACAGCGGCGGCGGGTCGGCGCCATGGCCGGCGAGCTCGCGGCGCTGCTCGTCGATCTCGCGACCTACCGCGTCCTCGTTCCCAAGGAGGAGCGGGCGCGCGGCGAGGCGTCGCTGGCGGCCGGGCTGACGGAGGGCTGGCTGCGCCTGCGCGACGCGCTCGCGGACCTGCACGGCGTGGCGCCCGATCGGCTGGCGACGATCGAGGCGGCGATCGACGAGCTCGCGGGGCGCGAGGCCGACGTGCTCGACGCCGCGGACGCCACGCTCACCGTGGGCTCGGTGATCACGGCGGTGGCCGGCGGGCTGCTGGCCGGCGGGGTCAAGGGGGGCATCCTCGACATCGGAACGGGCGGCGCGACGCTCGGGCTCGGGATGATCGTCGGCGGGGCGGCGGGGCTCGCGCTCGGCGGGCGCGAGGTCGCCCGCCAGGCGGCGCTGCGCGCCCGGGGAGAGGTCGAGCTGGCGCTGAGCGACCCGGGCCTCGAAGCGGTCGCCCGGCGGGGGCTGTGGCTGATCGAGCGCCTCCAGAGCTACGGACAGGCGAGTGAGAAGCCGCTCATGCCGCCGGAGCTCGGCGCGGTGAAGGAGGCCGGGACCATCCCGGGCCAGCTGCGCCGCGTGCGCCGGCACCGGGACTGGTCGCGCCTCGACGAAGCGGCGCGCCGGCGCGGGCTGCGCCCGGAGGCGAGCGTCCGCGCGATCGACAAGCTCGCGGGGATCATCGCGGAACGGGTGATGAGCCGTTCCGGGGAGAGCTAGGAGGCACGGCGGACAAGAAGGCCGAGAGGCCGCTCCGGAGGAGCGGGGTATCCGGCCGGCGCTACGCTCCGGGCATGCTCACACTCGACTACGCCAACTGCTTGTCCGATCGCGTCGGGGACCATGGGCTCGATCCGGCGCGGCTGGGGCCCGGATCTGAGCTGGCGCAGGCGGCAGCGCACCTCACCGACCGCCTCGCCCAGAGCCGCGGCACGGGGTGGGAACGGTGGAGGAACCTGGCGCGGCAACCGTTGCGGGGCGAGCACGTGCGGGCCGTGCGCGAGGCGGCGGACCGCTGCCGCGGGCGGTTCGACAACGTGGTAGTGCTCGGGATCGGCGGCTCGGCGCTGGGCAACATCGCGCTGCAGGCGGCGCTGCGTCCGGCGACGTGGAATCTGACCGCGGGGCGGCGAGGCAGCGGGGCGGCGAGGCAGGAGCCGGCCCTGCCGCGGATCTTTGTGGTGGACAACGTCGATCCGGCGTATTTCGGTTCGGTCGTGGGCTTTTGCGCGAGCGACGCCGGCGGCGGCCTGGAGCGGACGCTCTTCAACGTCGTCAGCAAGAGCGGCGAGACGGCCGAGACCGCGGCCCAGTTCATGATCGTTCGCAGGATGCTGCGCGACGCGCTGGGAGAGCGATTCAGAGAGAACATCGTCGCGATCACCGACCCCGCCACGGGGACGATGCGACGGATCTGCGACGCCGACGGGTACACGACGCTGCCCGTCCCCGAGGGGGTCGGCGGGCGGTTCAGCGTGCTCAGCCCGGTGGGCCTGTTCTCGGCGGCCATGGCCGGGATCGACATCGACGCGCTGCTCGACGGCGCGGACGAGATGGACGCGCGATGCTCGGAGCGCGAGCTCTCGCGAAACCCCGCGGCGATGCTGGCGACGCTCCTGGTCGAGCTCGGCACCCGCAAGGGCAAGACCAACCACGTCATGATGCCCTATTGCAACGCGCTCTACCTGATGGCCGACTGGTTCCGGCAGCTCTGGGCCGAGAGCCTGGGCAAGCGCGTGAGCCTCGACGGCGACACGGTCTTCGCGGGCTTCACCCCGATCAAGGCGCTGGGCACGACGGATCAGCACTCGCAGGTGCAGCTCTACCGCGAGGGGCCGAACGACAAGGTGTTCGGCCTGGTCGGCGTGGACGACTTCGGCGGGGCGGACGTGGAGATCCCGTCGGGCCTCGGCGTGGAGGCGATCAAGTACCTCGAGGGCAAGAGCATGGCGGCCCTGCTCAACGCCGAGCGCCGGGCGACGGAGTACGCCCTCGTCGAGAGCCAGCGTCCAAGCTTCACAATCACCTTCCCGCGCGTCGATGAGCCTCACGTGGGCGAGTTCATCATGCTCTGGGAAGTCGCGACCGCGTACGCGGGCCTCATGCTGAATATCGACGCCTACGACCAGCCGGCGGTCGAGACGGGCAAGCAGGCGACGTTCGGGCTCATGGGGCGGGCGGGATACGAGAACTGGAAGACGCAGGTCGACCGCGCGCTCTCGGAAACGAGCTGGCGGATGTGATCAGCAGCCCGCGCCCCAGTCGTTGAGAAACCCCAGGACGTCCTGCGCATCGACCTGTCCATCGCCGTTCCAGTCCGCCGGCGGCTCGTCGGCCGTCCAGGCGTTCAGGAATGCCAGGAAGTCGCGGACGTCGAGCATGCCGTTGCGATCGAACTCGGCATAGCAGACCGCGCAGCTCCACCGGGCGATGTCGAACCCGGGATTGCGGAACGCGCCCCCCGCGTAGAGCGTGGCCCCGGGCCCGTGGTCGAACGCGCCGAGCGCGTGCGCCGCCCCGTGAACGCCGCCGGCGAGCGCGGACCAGCCCTTCCCGTCCCACCTGGCGATCCCACGGATGCTCTCGCCGCCCGCCTGCTCGAAGCTGCCGCCGACGTACAGCGCCGGGCCGGTCCCGTCGTCGAACACCTGGAGGGCGTACACCACGCCCCGGTCCACGCCGCCCCCGACGGGAGACCAGCCGGATCCATCCCACTTGGCGATGCCCTTGGCGGAGACGCCGCCGGCCGTGCCGAAGCTCCCGCCGGCAAAGAGGGCCGGGCCGCCGCCGTCGTCGAAGACCGCGAGAGCCGAGACGGCCTGGTCCATCCCTCCACCAAGGTCGGACCAGTTGGAGCCATCCCACTTGGCGATGTGCTCCGACCGGACACCGCCGGAGCGCCGGAACTTCCCGCCCGCGTAGAGCGCGGCCCCGGAGCCGTCATCAAACGCGGCGAGCGCCGTCACCCAATCGTCCATCCCGGCTCCCAGGGGCGACCAGCTCGCGCCCATGAGCCTGGCGATATGGAGCGTGCTGAAGTCGTTCTGCTGGCTGCCCGTGAAGGCGCCGCCCGCGTAGAGCGCAGGACCGGCGCCGTCGTCGAGCGCGGCGAGCGCCAGAACGTCGCCGTTTCTTCGCGGCATTGAGCGCCAGCCGGTCCCATCCCAACGCACGATGTACCCGGTGCCCCGCCCCGAGAGGTCGAACGCGCCGCCCGCGTAGAGCATGGGGCCCGTGCCGTCGTCGAAGGCGAGGAGCGCGTAGACCGGGTCGGAGAGCCCGTCACCCAAGGGCGCCCACCCCCAGCCGTCCCACCGGCCGATGTGATTCACCGCCACGCCGCCCGCGGTCTCAAAGTTGCCGCCGACGTAGAGCGCCTGCCCCGCGCCGTAGTCGAAAGCGGCCATCGCGAAGACCGTGTCGTCCACGCCGCCGGAGCCCACCGGCTTCCAACCGCACTGGGCCGCCGCTCCGGGTGGAAGCATCCAGAGCACGGCGAGGGCGCCGGAGAGCGTGAGGGCTGGGGCCCGGAGCGCCGCCGGGATTGTGTGGAAGGGGGAGTGCATGAAACCCTCGGCGGATCCGGAGGGCGGGCCGGATCCCCTCACGCAATGTACCGCCCCGCTCGCGCTTCGCGAAGCCCCGCCATGAATATGCGTCGGAGTGGGCCGGGCGAGGGGGGCCGGGCGCCCGGTCGGTCGCGCAATGCCTCGCCGGGACGATTCCTGCGCGACGGGTCACACTTGCGCTCCCGGCCCGCTCCGGTCGCGCCTCAACGCTGGCACGCCGATTGAGATGGCTCGTTCCGGCCGGGATGCGCCCCGCCCGAGGAACCGATGCAGTATGGGCTCTACATCTCGACCTCGGGCGCGTTGAACGCCGCATACCGGCAGGATCTGCTCACGGGAAACCTGGCCAACGTGAATACGGCCGGCTTCAAGCCGGACATCCCGGTGACGCGCCAGCGGGATTCCGCCCGGGCGGAGGACTCGCTGGGGTTTCTCCCGTCAAACGACCTGATCGAGCGCCTCGGCGCCGGGGTCATGGCCGCGCGCACCCGCACCAGCTTCGAGCAGGGCGTCGTGCGCACCACGGGCAACACGCTCGACCTGGCGATCCGCGGCGAGGGGTTCTTCGGGCTGCTCGACGGGCAGGCGGGGGCTTCGGGCGGCCTGCAGCTGACGCGCGACGGGCGCTTCACGATGGACGGCCAGGGTCGGCTGGTCTCCGTCGTCAGCGGCATGCCGGTGGCCGGGGCCGACGGCCGGCCGATCACGCTCCTCCCCGACCAGGCGCCGACCGTTTCCTCGGACGGCGCGATCATGCAGGGCGGCGTCGAGGTGGCGCGGCTGGCCTTCGTGGCCATGCCCCATGGCGCGCCCCTAACCAAGCTGCCCAGCGGGCACTTCCGCGCCGAGGGGGGGCAGGCGGCGGGGCGCCGGCCGGCCACGGGCAGGATCGAGCAGAGGGCGATCGAGGAATCCGCGGTCGATGAGATCCGGACCCTCATGGACATCGAGGCCGCGGCAAGAGATGCGCAGGCCAACATCGGCATGATCTCCTACCAGGACCGGCTGCTCGACCAGGCGATCAACCGGTTCGGGCGGGTGGTGTAGCGACGGCGCTTCGAGAGGGAAGGTGAACCGGGATGGCTGTGATCGCACTGCAATCGGCCGCATCGGGGCTTTCGGCGCTCAACACGCAGCTCGACGTGATCGCCAACAACCTGGCGAACGTGAACACCACGGGCTTCAAGGCCAGCCGGGCGAATTTCCAGGACCTCATGTACATCGAGCGGGCCCAGCCCGGCGTCGAGAACGCGTTCGGCGACGAGCGGCCGACGGGGCTCTACGTGGGCCTGGGCGTCAAGGTCTCGGGCACGCAGGTGACCTTCGAGCAGGGGGCGCCGCTCTCGACCGACCGGCCGTACGACCTCATGATCGACGGGATGGGCTTCTTCCGCGTGCGCGTGGAGGATTCCCTCGGCCCGGGGGGCGTCGCCTACACCCGCGCAGGGAACTTCGCGCTCAACTCCGACGGCGAGATCGTCCTCGCCAACGACCAAGGCCGGCGGCTGGACTTCGGGTCCACCATCCCGGAGGACGCGATCAGCGTCACGATCAACGCGGACGGGCGCGTGTTCGTGCAGCAGCCGGGAGAGGCCGAGCCCCAGGAGCTCGGACAGATCGAGATCGCGACGTTCGTCAACCCCGCGGGGCTCAAGCAGGTAGGCGAGAACCTGTTCGTCGAGACCGCCGCGAGCGGGCCGGAGATCATCGGCGCGCCGGGAGAGGACAACCGCGGCCGGATCCTGCAGGGCCACCTCGAGAACTCCAACGTCGACCCGACCCGCGAGCTGATCGAGATGATCCGCACGCAGCGGGCATTCGAGATGAACAGCAACTCCATCCGGGCGGCGGACGAGACGCTCAGGAGCGTCGCGCAGCTCCGGAGATAGCACCGACCGGAGGTGGGTGGGATGCACGCACGGATGCTCGTCGCCCTGGCGCTCGCGATGCTGCCCCTCGCGGCCCGTGGACAGGACTCGGTCGCGCTCCTTCGCACGGCGCGCGTCGACCCTGGCCGCCCGGTCGTGCTGGGCGATATCGCCATGGTGCGGGGCCCCCACTGCGAGCGTCTCGCGGGGCTCGTCGTGGCGCCGGACCCGGCCGTCGAGCCCGCGGACGAGGCGGGATGGTTCACGATCGGGCTCGGGCGCGTGCAGGCCGCGCTGGGGGCGGAGATGGGACCGAAGGCGGGCATGGTCGCGCTCTCGGGCTCCGCGTGCTCGGTGCGGGTCGTGGGAGCGCCGGCGACCGAGCCGGGGCCGGCAGCGCCGGCCGAGCCCCCCGCCGCTGCCGACAGCTCCGCGCTCGTGGCCTTGATGACCGTGCGGGGGGCGGTCGCGCGGGAGCTCTGCCGCATTCTCGACGTCGAGCCCGGCGCGCTCCGGCTGAGTTTCGAGGACGAAGACCGGGCGTTCCTGGATGGGTCGGTGGAGGGGCGCGTGCTCGAGATCTCCCCGGCGGGCTCGTCGGCGCGGATGCCGGTGGCCGTGACGGTGCACGAGGCCTCCGGGCGCATGGTGCGCCGCACCGTGCGCGTCGACGTCGAGGTGCTCCGGACGGTGGCGATCGCGAGCCGTTCGGTCGAGCGCGGGAGAGGGATCGAGGCGGCGGACATCGCTGCGGAAGCGCGGTGGCTCGCGCTGGGCGCCCGCGCGATCACGCCCGATGAGGCCGCCGGGGCGATCGCCAGGCGGCGGATCAAGCCGGGCGAGCAGCTCGACGCGCAGGCGATCGAGCCGCCGGTGGCGATCGCGCGCGGCGACCGCGTCTGGGTGCGGGTCGTGACGCGCGGGCTGGTGGTGCGGCGCGAGGGGCACGCTCTCGAGGACGGGCGCGAGGGTGAGGAGATCTCCTTCGCGGCCGTCGAGGACTCGCGCCAGCGCTTCCGGGCGATCGTCGCGGGGCCCGGGGACGCGGTCGTGTGGACCGGCCCGGAGGGCGGCACGGGTCTTGCGAGCTTCTCCGGCGGCGAGTGACGCCGAACGGAGGAGGCCCGATGGACCGCACGCGGATGCTGATTGTGCCGGCTTGGAGCGCATGTCTCGCGCTGGCGGCCGCAGGGCGTGCGCAGAGCTTCTATACGCGCCCCGTCGAGATCGCGGTGGACGAGACGGGCAGCCCGGACCCGTCGGCGCCGCTGCGGGCGGTCAGCCTGCTCTACATCGATGTGCCCCAGCCCCGGCAGTTCGCGGTGCACGACCAGGTGACGATCATCATCGACGAGACGAGCCGGTCGGAGAGCTCGCAAAGCCTCGACACCAAGAAGGAATACGACCTGAGCGCCGGCGTGGACGAGTTCCCCGACCTGCTGCAGCTGCTGGAGCTGCGCCTCGAGCCCGGAGAGCGGAGCCCCCTGGCGGGCGTGGGCGTGAGCGGCGAGCAGGAGTTCAAGGGCGAGGGCGACGCCGAGCGCAGCGACCGGTTCATCGCCCGGATCACGGCGACGATCATCGACGTGAAGCCCAACGGCACCCTGGTGCTGGAGGCGCGCAAGCACGTCGCGCACGGGCGCGAGTCGAAGACGATCGTGCTCAGCGGAGTCTGCCGGCAGGAGGACGTCACCGATGCCAACACGGTCACCTCGTCGCAGCTGGCGGATCTCAGCATCGTGCAGACCACCGAGGGCGACGTGGACAAGGCCTCGAAAAAGGGCCTGATCCCCAGGGTGCTCGACACGATCTTCAACTTTTAGAGGCGGCCCACGCGTCGAGGCGCCGAGGCATCGAGGGGAAGACATGGCCATGCAAGAGCACGGACGGGCGCGGGGAGAGGCGGCGGGCGCGGATGCTTGCTTCATCGGCGTGCATCCGCGTCGGTGCGCGGTCAGTGCTCGGCGCATGCTCGTGGCGCTCTGCGCGGCCGCTCGGGGAGCCGCCCGCTGGCGGCCCGCCGGCTTGGCGCTGGCCCTCGCGGCGCTCTGGGCGCCGTGCGCAGCGCAGACGATGACCGTGCAGGAGATCGCGCGGCTCTCGACCGACAGCAGGTTCACGCTGCAGGGCCTCGGGCTGGTCATGGGCCTGCCCGGCACCGGCGACTCGGGCAAGGAGCAGGCGATGACCCGCGCCCTGGCCTCGGTGCTGGAGCGGAACGGCAGCCCCGTGCCGCTCCTGAAGGACCTCGAGAAGACCCGGAGCGTCGCGCTCGTCATGGTGACGTGCGAGGTGCCCGCGGGCGGCGCCCGCGTGAACGACTCGCTCGACGTGACCGTGGCGACGCTCGGGTCGGCCTCGAGCCTCGGGGGCGGTCAGCTCTTCGTCGCCCCCCTGCTCGGGCCGATCCCCGGCTCGCCGGTATACGCCATGGCCGACGGCCCGATCATGCTGCAGGACGCGGCGATCCCGACGACCGCCAGGGTCGTCGGCGGGGCCAAGATCGTGCAGGAGCTGGCGATGCCCGCGCCGGACACCCGCTTCGACCTGGTGCTGGAGCCCCACTACCGCGGGTACGCCGCGGCGTCGCAGGTCGCCACCGCGATCAACGACAGCTACTTCAACTCCCCCGCCGCGCAGGGGATGCGCATCGCGCACGCCCGCGACGACCGGACGGTGTCGGTGGAGATCCCCGAGGGCGAGCGGGCCGAGCCCGCGGCGTTCGTGGCCGACATCATGTCCACGCAGGTATCGAGGTCCCTCCTCAAGCTTCCCGCGGTCGTCATGTGCAACGTGCGCACCGGGGCGATCACCTTCACCGGGGACGTGCGGATCAGCCCCGTGGCCCTCACCATGGAGGGGGTCTCGATCACCAGCACGGTGCCGGCGCCCATCCCCACCCCCGCGGACCCGCTCGTCACGCAGAGCCGCTGGATCGGCCTCACGACCGAGACCGACGGAGCCGAGGGCGCGAAGCTAGGCGAGCTGCTCGCGGCGTTCCAGCAGCTCGACATCCCGCCCAAGGACCAGATCGCGATCATTCAGCAGATTCACAAGCAGGGCTCGCTGCACGCGAAGCTCGTCGTGGAGTAAGCCGTGCCCATCGCACCCGTCGCACAGCCCGGCCTGCTCTCTCCCGAGCCACTCGCCGGGGGCGCGCCCCTCCACCTCCGGCGGCGCGAGGCGGAGTTCGAGCGGCTCCTCGCCGTCGCGCAGGCTCAGGACGAGGCGAGCCCCCGGGCGCGGGAGGCGAGGGAGGCCGCGGAGGATTTCGTGTCCATGACGTTCATCGAGCCGATCCTGGCCCGGCTCCGGGAGTCGAGCCAGGCGGCGCCGCCTTTCGCCCCCTCCAACGGCGAGAAGCAATTCCGAGCAATGCTCGACGCAGGACTTGCGCGAGAACTCACGCGGGCGGCGCGATTCCCGCTGGTGGAGCGCCTGGCACGCGATCTGCGGAGCGGCGAGCGCACGGAAGCGCAGAGCACCCACGCCGTCCGGGCCTAGGGCCGGACGACGCCGGAGGACCGGCGATGCAGGCGACGGCACCGAACCGTTCGAGACCTTCTGAGACCAGGCGGCACCGGACGCTCCACGCGCTGCTGGGCGATCTCGTCCGCGCCCACGAGGCGCTGATGGAGGCGTCGATCCGCCAGCGCGCGGCGATGCGCGGCGCCGAGCCCGAAGCGATCGGCCGGGCACGGGAGGAGATGGCCGGCGCATGCCTGGCGATCGCCTCGCTGGACGAGGAGCGGCGCGCGATCGTGGGCGCGATGGCGCCCGGGAAGCCGGACACGACGCTCTCGGCGCTCGCCGCGCTCCTGCCGGAGCCGGAGCGATCCCGCGCGCTGGAGCTGGCGGCGCGGCTGCGCGAGCTCATTGCGCTCGCGGCCGCCGAGCAGCGGCGGCTGCAGAGCGCGACCGAATCGATGCTCAGGCACGTGCGGGGCGTGGTGCACCACGTGCAGCGCCGCCTGAGCCACGCGGGGGTGTACGGCCGGGCCGGGCGGGTGGAGCCGGGCGCCGCGGTGGTCTCCGGGATCGACCTGACGAGGTGAGCACGCGATGAGCCTGACCGCAGCCATGCTGATCGGCCGGAGTGGACTGTCCGCAAGCCAGGCGGGCGTCCAGGTGGCCGCGAACAACATCGCCAACGCGTCCACGCCCGGCTACTCGCGCCAGGTCATGACACTCGCGCCGATGCGCGGCCAGTCGCTCGGCGCGTTCGGCAGCATCGGGCGCGGCGTGAGCATCACGGACATCCGCCGGCAGGTGTCGGAGGCGCTGCAGGGGCGGCTCTGGTCGAGCCAGTCGGAGGCGGCGTCGGCGGCGGCGCAGCTGGAGTCGATGAGCGCGCTCGAGGCCTCGCTCCAGGAGCTGACCGGCAACGACTTCTCGGGCGAGCTCGCCGGCTTCTTCGGCGCCTGGTCGCAGGCCGCGAACCTGGAGCAGTCCAGCGCGGTCGTCGTGCAGCAGGGCCAGCGCATGGCGGAGTTCATGCAGCGGGTGCGCCGGGACGTGGTGCAGGTGCGCGACCAGGTCCAGAGCCAGCTTTCCGGGCTGGTGGGAAGGGCGAGCGAGCTGCTCGGGCAGATCGCCGAGCTCAACAAGACCATCGCCCGGGCCGAGCGCGGCCGGCCCAACGCCAACGAGCTGCGCGATCAGCGCGACATGCTCGTCACCACCCTGAGCGAGCTCGTGGACACCTCGGTGGTCGAGCAGGCCGACGGTCAGTACGACGTGATGGTCGCCGGGACGCCCGTGGTGCTCGGCGGCAACAGCCTTGGCATGGGCGTGCGACAGGAATCGGACGGGTCGCGCCTGACGCTCGTCGTCACGCTCGGCACCAACGGACAGCCGCTCGACACCACCGGCGGCACCATCGGCGGCCTCCTCGCCAGCCGCGACATCGGGATCGAAGACACCCTGGGCACGCTCGACGAGATCGCCGCGCAGCTTATCTACGAGGTCAACAAGCTCCATTCGACCGGTCAGGGCCTGCGCGGCCTGGGCGCGAGCACCGGGCTGCTCGAGATCCCGACGGAGGATCGGGGCCTCGCCCTCAACTCCACGCTCAACGGCGCCCTCGCGGACCTGCCCTTCGCCGCGCGGAACGGCGGCTTCTACGTGAACGTCACGCACCAGGCGAGCGGGCTCGTCAAGACCGTGCGCGTCGACGTGGACCTCGACGGGCTGACCGACGCCGGGCAGCCGGGATACGACGACGACACGTCCGCCGACGACATCCGCGCCGCGCTCGACGGCGTGGACAACCTCTCCGCGGCCTTCACCGCCGACGGCCGCCTGAGCATCCGCGCCGACGCGGGGTACGAGTTCTCCTTCTCCGACGACACCTCGGGCGCGCTCGCCGTGCTCGGCGTGAACGCCTTCTTCTCCGGGACGAGCGCGGCCGACATCGCCGTCCGGCCGGACCTGCTCGAGAACCCCTCGCGCCTCGCGACCGGCCGCATGGTGGACGGGCAGTTCGTCGAGAACGGCACCGCCCTCGCGATCGCCGGGCTCCAGAGCACCGGGCTCGACGCCCTGGGGGGCTCGACCATCCAGGAGCACTGGGGAGGACGCGTCCAGCGCATCGCCGTCGATACCGAGTACGCGGGCGATCGGCTGCAATCGGCGCAGATCGTCCGTCAGAGCCTGGAGGCGCAGCGTGCCGCGGCGAGCGGCGTGAGCATCGACGAGGAGTCGATCAACCTCATCAATTACCAGAAGCAGTACGAGGGCTCGGCGCGGATCATCTCGACCGCGCGCGAGCTGCTCGACACGCTCATGGCCACGATCTAGCGAGGCGAGAACCATGTCGAGCATCCCCTCCAACCTCGGACGCGTGCCGGACCTCCTCCGCTCCCAGCTCGCGCTCGCGAACATCACGCGCACGAACGCGGACCTCTTCCGCATCTCGAACCAAGTCGCCTCGGGCAAAGCCATCAACCGGCCGAGCGACGACGCGGTCAAGTCCGTGGCCATCGCCGCGATCAACAGCCGGCTCCACCGCAGCGCCCAGATCGGCGGCAATCTCGAGCTCGCCGGCAGCGCGCTGGCCACGCTCGACCAGGCCCTGGGCGAGGCGGGAGACCTCCTGCTCCAGGCCCAGTCCATCGCGTCCGAGCAGGCGAACTTCGGGGCCAGCTCCGGGGAGCGCGAGAGCGAGGCCGTCGTCATCGAGTCGATCATCCAGGGGCTCTTCGAGATCGCCAACCGCGAGTCCCGCGTCGGGCACATCTTCGGCGGCAGCGTGCCCGGCCTCCCCCCCATGGAGGCCTTCCGCAACGGCTACCGCTACACGGGGCGCGGGCCCGGGCTCACCACCGACCTGGATTTCGGCGGCGCGATCCCGGTGACGCTCGGCGGCACCACGCTGCTCGGGTCGACCTCCTCGCGCGTACGCGGCACCGCCGACCTCGATCCCGACCTCACCGCCGACACCCGGCTCGCGGACCTCGACGGCGCCCGCGGCATCGGGGTCGAGCGGGGCGTGGTCACGTTCTCCTTCGCCGGCGCCGAGCCGCAGGAAGTGGATCTCTCGGAGGCCGAGACTATCGACGACGTGATCGACCGGCTCTCGGCGGCGATCTCCGCCTACGGGGCCGAGCAGGGGGTCACGATCCTCGGCCCGGACGGCATCTCCTTCAGCGGCAAGGCGTTCACCGTGGACGTCGACGGCGGCGGCGGGGCCGACGCCCGCCTGCGCTTCGGCGACGTGGGCACCGGCACGATGGCCATGGACCTCGGCCTCGCCGACGAAGACGGTCTGGAGTTCTCCGGCAGCTCGGGCGCGGGCCTCGACGTCGCCCCCCGCCTCTCGTGGGCCACGCCCCTCTCCGCCTTGGAGGGAGTGGGCGGGGCGGGGCTCGGCCAGATCCGTCTGCGGGCCCACGGGCAGACCCGCATCGTGGACCTGAGCGGGGCCGAGACGCTCCAGGACATCCGGAACCTGATCGAGGCCTCCGGCCTCGGGGTGCGCGTCGAGATCAACGGCGCGGGCACCGGGATCGACGTGCTCAGCGAGGTCGCGACCTCCGGCGAGGCGGCGCTCGCCATCGAGGAGGTCCCCGGCAACGGCGGCACCGCCGCGGCTCTGGGCATCCGGTCGCTCGACGCCACGACGCGGCTCGAGGAGTTCAACGACGGGAGGGGCGTTCGCATCGTGTCGGGCGCCCTCGACCCCGACACCGGCGACCCCGACCCCACGCTGGACGTGGACTTCACGATCACCCTCGGGAACGGGGCGGCGATCGACATCAATCTCTCGCCCGCGGACGTCACCACCGTGCAGGGCGTGCTCGATGCCATCAACAGCCAGGCCGCCGACCGCCTCACCGAGCTCGGCCTGCCCACGACGCTCTTCCAGGCCGGGCTCGCCGACGGCGAGAACGGCATCGTCCTCACGCAGGACGACTCCGGCGCGGGCATGACCGACGACCTCCGCATCGAGCCCCGGAACAACTCCCAGGCCGCGGCCGACCTCGGCCTGCTCGGCGGCGAGCTGAGCGCCGACGGCTCGACGCTGCACGGCGAGGACCGGGCGAAGATCCGCCCGGCGAACGTGTTCTCGTGGCTGATCGACCTCCGGAACGCCCTCCAGAACGACGACACGGCTGGCATAGCCCTTGCGGGGGAGAAGGTCGGCGCAGCCGTGGACGCGCTCGCGGAGACGCGTGCTCTCGTCGGGGGCTACGCGAGCCGCGTCGAGAAGGAAACGACGGCGCTCGAGGAACGGAACGTGCTCGACCAGTCGGTGCTCAGCCATCTTCAGGACGCAGACTTTGCGCAGGCCGCTTCGAGGCTTGCGCTCCTGCAGACGCAGCTGCAGGCGGGGCTGCAGACAACGGCGATGGCCACGAGCCTCTCGTTGATGGATTTCCTCGCCTGAGGGCGGGGAGCGGTCGGCGCTCGGCGGCAGCCGCGGGCCGGTCATCAGGATTGAACGCCTCGAGGGTCCGTCTCGGCCGCGGACCCGATCGTGGACAGGAAGTCCGCCGGCACGGATCGCCGGGGATCGATTCTTGGAGAAGGCCGAGTGAACTGGAGCGCACACATGGAAGTGCGGACCACACGGTTTGGGGTGATCGAGATCGCGGAGGACCGCGTGATCACCTTCGCGAGGGGGCTGCTGGGATTCCCGCAGCACCTTCGGTTCTGCCTGCTGGAGCCCGGGGAGGACGCGTGCTTCTTCTGGCTGCAGTCGGTCGACGATCCGGAGCTGGCGTTCGTGGTGACGGACCCGTCGCTGTTCGTGCCGGAATACGCGGTGCAGATCCGTCCCGAGCAGATGCAGTCTCTTGACCTCAAGGACCTGGCCGACGCCCAGGTGTTCGTCATCGTCAACAAGGTTGACCAGACGCTCACCGGCAATCTGCAGGGCCCGCTCGTGGTCAACACGCTCACCCGCGCCGGCGAGCAGATGGTCCTCGCAGAGAAGAAGTGGACCACCCGGCACCCGCTCATGAAGGTGGCCGCAGCCCCCGAGGCCGCCTCGGCCTGACCGACCCTCGCCCGACGAAGCAACACGTCCGTCTCCGACGCCCGCTCTCCCCGAGCGGGCGCCCAGGGACATCGAACAGCCATCCCCGCCGTGGCATCCGTGCGCCACGACGTCCACACCGGTCCGCCGTGCTTCACGGCGCCCGGCGTCCATGCGTTACCAGGAGCCAACCCATGCTGGTGCTCTCACGTCAGCGGGATGAGACGATCATGATCGGCGACGAGATCGAGATCACGGTCGTTGACATCCGCGGCGACAAGGTGCGGCTGGGCATCACCGCTCCCACGACGATCGCCGTGCATCGCAAGGAGGTCTACGAGGCCATCCGCCGCGAGAACGAGCACGCCGCCCGTCTCAACGGTGATATCCAGATGATCAGCCAGACGATCCAGCCCGGACCGGAGCGGGCCGCCGCCCGCTCCCGGGCCGCGCAGCTCGCCAGGCCGGTCCGCGCCCCCTCGCTCCCCGAACCCACCGTCACCACCGCCAAGAAGCAACCCGCGAAGCGCACGGGCTGAGCCGCCCGCGCGCCAGAGGAACGTCGCACACACCCTCGGCCCCAGTCACGGAGGATTGTCATGTCGAGGATCAACTCCAATATCCCGAGTCTGATCGCGCAGTCGCACCTGTCGAAGAACAACAAGGAGCTGCAGCTCCGCCTCGAGCGCCTCTCGACCGGCCTGCGGATCAACCGCGGCGCCGACGACCCCGCCGGCCTCATCATCACCGAGCGCATCCGCTCCGACCTGAACGGCATCGAGCAGGCGATCAAGAACGTGGAGCGGGCCTCGTCCGTCATCGCGACCACGGAGGGCGCGCTGGCCGAGGTCAACGACCTGCTCACGTCGATCCGCGCCCTCATGGTCGAGGCCGCGAACACCGGCGCCAACTCCAAGGAGGAGCGCGCCGCCAACCAGCTCCAGATCGACTCGGCCATCGACTCGATCACCCGCATCAG
>Ga0196977_1000498_pt1 | contig 20474 bp, 17 predicted proteins | sample S3v_1013CmetaG_FD_148634 | JGI IMG/M metagenome (GOLD analysis project Ga0196977, IMG submission 148634) | Soil microbial communities from Anza Borrego desert, Southern California, United States - S3+v_10-13C | ecosystem: Environmental > Terrestrial > Soil > Desert | place: USA: California...
ACTTCGCGGGCCGCGCCGCCTTGCCGCCGTCGGACTGCATGCCGAGGATGACCTGATCGCCTTCCTGGAGATCGCCCGAGACGAGCTCGGTGAAAGTCCCGTCGGTGAGACCGACACGCACCGGAACCGCCTTGGGCCTGAGCGCGGCGTCGTCCGGCACCCAGACCCGGCCGGAGGTTACGGTTGCCCCGCGTGCGCGTCCGCCGCCCATCGCTTCGTACTTGACCCGCTGCTCGGCCGTGAGGATTTCGGTCACGCGCTGGCGCGCTTCGGCGCGCAACCGCTCGACCTGGCGGCGCCGCTCGGCCGGATCTTCGGGGGAGATCTCGCCGATCTTCGCGCGGTTTTCCGCGAATATCGCTTCGACGCGCGCGCGCTGGTCGGCCGTGAGCTCGAGCTCCTTGGTCAGCCGTTCGAGCATGGCCTGGCCGCCGCGTCCCTTGCCTTTGCCTTTGGCCTCGCCGCCGTCCACGTCACCGCCGCCGCGCTCGCCCTTCGGCGCGGCGCTTGAAGCATCCGAGGCGCCAGCGGGCCGAAACCGCAGTGCCGCGTTCGGCACCTTTAGCACGTTGTCGCGCCGGGCGATGATCACGCGCACGTTCGCCGTCATGCCCGGGAACAATCCGAGATCCGGGTTGGACGTGGCGATCACCGCGACGTACGTGACGACGTTCTGCACGACCTGCGCGGCCCTGCGCACCTGTTTTACCTCGCCCCGGAACGTGCGCCCTGGAAAGGCGTCGACGGTGAACGTCGCTTCCTGGCCAACGCGGATGCGGCCGACCTCGGATTCGTCGATCGAGGCATCGACCTGCATCTGCTTCAGATCCTGCGCGATGACGAACAGCTCCGGCGCCTGCAGGCTCGCGGCGACGGTTTGTCCGGGCTCTACCGATTTCTTCACCACGATGCCGTCGACCGGCGCCTTGATCTCGGTGCGGTCGAGATCGACTTTCGCCTGCGAAAGCTGCGATTCGCGCTGGCGCACGATGGCATCGGCGTTGCGGACCTGTGACTGGCCGACCGCGAGTTGCGCCTGCGCGGCCTTCAACTGCTCGCGCGAGGCTTCGAGCATCGCCAGCGCCTTGTCGCGCGCGGCCGCGGACACGAACGTCTTCTCGAACAGCATCTGGTTGCGGTTGTATTCGCGCTCGGCATCGCCCGCGAGCACCTTCGCGCGCGCGACTTCGGCCTGCAGCGCCGCGACATTGGAGCGTGTCGTGAGCGCATTCGCCCGCGCGGCCTCGAGGTCCGCCATCGCCTGATTGACGCGCAGCTGAAACGACTGCGGATCGATGCGCGCGATGAGCTGGTTTTTCTTCACCGGCGAGTTGAAGTCGACGTACAGCTCCTTGATCTGGCCGGAGACCTGAGAGCCGACCTGCACCGACACCACGGGATTGAGCGTGCCGGTCGCAGACACCGCGGCAGTGATCGGTCCGCGCTCGATCTTGGCCAGACGGTACGACGGCGGCGACGCGAAAGGATCCTTCCACCACACGTAGCCGGCGCCGGCTGCGGCGAGCAGCACGATCACGGCTATGACGAGCGAGCCTCGTTTCATTCGCGAGCGGGAGGGCGGGAAAAGTGCGGATTCTACAGGCGGGTCCCCCGCCGATAGCCGGCACTAATGTAACGAGACGTTACGCTGGGCGTTGACGAGATCATCGGTGTTAGAAAAGGAGCTCGCGGAGGAAACACGGCCCGCAAACGAGCGGGCCATGCCCGTTTTCATTCCGTGTCGTTTACCTGACAAGCCGGCTGCCGAATGGCAGCCGTAGGCTGCGTCAGCGACCCACCGGCCGAACGGCTGTTAGATCCGCTGCCCCGACGGATAGCTCGGCGGCAGATGCGGCGCCTGCGGCCCGTCCCGCATGGCGTCGCGAACGCTGCGCTCGATCACCTCGATGAAGACGCGCGCGGCAACGCCGCCGCGGCGTCTGACTTCCTCGGCCATCTGTTCGGCGCGGGATGAGAGCGCGTCCGGCACCGGCGCCTCCCGGCCTTCCAGCGCAGCGCGCGTGCTCTCGCGCAGGTAATCGAACACGAGATCGACGTCGCTGTCGCGCACGATGCCGCCGAAGAGATCGGCGCCGAGCGGCGGCGACTCGTGCGCGGCTGCCGGACCGCAGAGCGCGACGCCCAGCGCCATCGCCACGACGATGCGCCGCACGATCACCGACAACGCGTCACGGTTCACGATTCACGGTTCACTGCTTCTGGTAGATCTCCGCGCCCTGCTCGACGAACTGCTGCGCTTTTTCCTTCATGCCGCGCTCCAGCGCTTCGTCCGCCTCGACACCCTGCTTGGCGGCGTAGTCGCGCACGTCCTGCGTGATCTTCATCGAGCAGAAGTGCGGGCCGCACATCGAGCAGAAGTGCGCGAGCTTCGCGCCCTCCTGCGGCAGCGTCTCGTCGTGGAACTGCTTCGCCTTGTCCGGATCGAGCCCGAGGTTGAACTGGTCTTCCCAGCGGAACTCGAAGCGCGCCTTCGACAGCGCGTTGTCGCGGATCTGCGCGCCCGGATGGCCCTTCGCGAGATCGGCGGCGTGCGCCGCGATCTTGTAGGCCATGATCCCGTCCTTCACGTCTTCCTTGTCCGGCAGCCCGAGGTGCTCTTTCGGTGTCACGTAGCAGAGCATCGCGGTGCCGTACCAGCCGATCATCGCCGCGCCGATCGCCGACGTGATGTGATCGTAGCCCGGCGCGATGTCGGTCGTGAGCGGCCCGAGCGTGTAGAACGGCGCCTCCTTGCAGTACTTCAACTGGAGGTCCATGTTCTCCTTGATGAGGTGCATCGGGACGTGTCCCGGACCCTCGATCATCACCTGCACGTCGTGCTTCCACGCGATATCGGTGAGCTCGCCGAGCGTCCTCAACTCCGCGAGCTGCGCCTCGTCGTTCGCGTCGTAGTTCGATCCGGGACGCAGTCCATCGCCGAGCGAGAACGCGACGTCGTACTGCTTGAGGATCTCGCAGATCTCCTCGAAGTTCGTGTAGAGGAAGCTCTCCTTGTGATGCGCGAGACACCACTTCGCCATGATCGAGCCGCCGCGAGACACGATGCCGGTCATGCGCTTGGCGGTCATCGGGATGAACGGCAGCCGCACCCCGGCGTGCACCGTAAAGTAGTCGACGCCCTGCTCGCACTGCTCGATCAGCGTGTCGCGGTAGATCTCCCAGGTGAGCTCTTCGGCCTTGCCGTCGACCTTCTCGAGCGCCTGGTAAATCGGCACCGTGCCGATCGGCACGGGCGAGTTGCGGATGATCCACTCGCGCGTCTCATGGATGTGCTTGCCGGTGGAGAGGTCCATCACGGTGTCGCCGCCCCAGCGCGTCGACCATGTCATCTTCTCGACTTCTTCCTGGATGCCGGAAGACACCGCCGAGTTGCCGATGTTCGCGTTGATCTTCACCAGGAAGTTGCGGCCGATGATCATCGGCTCGGTTTCCGGGTGATTGATATTGTTGGGGATGATCGCGCGGCCGCGCGCGACTTCGTCGCGGACGAATTGCGGCGTGATCACCTTGGGAATGGACGCGCCGAACGATTCGCCGGGATGCTGGCGCGTGACGAGATCGGGCAGACCCTCGCGGCGTTGCGTCTCGCGGATCGCGATGAACTCCATCTCGGGCGTGACGATGCCCTTGCGCGCATAGTGCATCTGCGTGACGTTCATGCCCGCCTTCGCGCGGCGCGGCTTGCGGTGCAGATTGAACCGCAGCGTCGCGAGCTTGGGATCGGCGAGCCGCTCCTGGCCGTAGCGCGAGGTCGGGCCGGAAAGCTCTTCGGTGTCGTTGCGCTCCTCGATCCAGCGCGCGCGCAACGGCGCCAGCCCCGAGCGGATGTCGATCTTCACCGATGGATCGGTGTACGGACCGGAGGTGTCGTAGACGAAGATCGGCGGATTTTTTTCGGCGCCGAACGAGGCCGGCGTGTCCGACTGCCGGATCTCGCGCATCGGCACGCGGATGTCGGGCCGCGAGCCCTCGACGTACACCTTCGAAGAATTCGGCAACGGCTGCACGGCGGCTTCATCGACGTGCGCCGTGGCGTTCAGGAATTTGGGATTCGCGTTCATCGCTTCACTCCTGGGTACGACGGCGAAGCGTAAACGCTGTGGAGGCTCACCACCACGCTTCCCTACGCCGGCATTACCCGTATCAGGTTCGGAGGGTCTGTCTCACCCCGCGGCAATTTGTGTTGAGCAGCCTTGCAGCGAGGACCCCTGCGTGAGACGCCCACCGTAATTCAAGTATGGGATAATTTCAAGCTCCATCCGGCAGTGCACTCCCTCCGCGAAAAATGACCCCGCAGATCGATTTCGAGCGCGCGCGCTTCAACATGGTCGAGCAGCAGATCCGGACCTGGGAAGTGCTCGATCAACGGGTCCTCGATCTGCTGTTTCGAGTGCCCCGCGAACACTTCGTCCCCGCCGAATACCGGGCGCTGGCATTCGTGGACATGGAAATCCCGATCGGGCATGGCGAGAAGATGCTTCAGCCCAAGCTCGAAGCGCGCATGCTTCAGGAGCTCACGATCACCGGCACCGACCGCGTGCTCGAGGTGGGCACCGGGACCGGCTACATGACCGCGCTGCTCGCGGCGCTCGGCGCCCACGTGTACAGCGTGGACATCGTGCCGGAATTCACGACGGGCGCGCGGGCGCGGCTCACTTCCCACGGCGTCACGAACGTGACGCTCGAAAGCGGCGACGCCGCTCGCGGCTGGGATCAGCATGCGCCCTACGACGTAATCCTCCTGACCGGCTCGGTGCCGCTACTGCCCGAGCGCTTCAAATCGAGCCTTGCGGCCGGCGGTCGCCTGCTGGCGGTCGTCGGCGAGCCGCCGGTCATGCAGGCGCAGCTCATCACGCGCGTCGCCGAAGGCGCTTACAACACGGTTGGTCTGTTCGAGACCTGCATCGCGCCGCTCAGGAACGCGCCCCAGCGCGAGAAATTCGTATTCTGAAGATGCCGTGACGGCGATCCGCTGCACGGCAATCGTCTCGACTGCCGCGTTGTTCGCTTGGGCTCCCGTACCGGCGGCGGGTGCCGACCTGCTCGAGGTGTTCAGGCAGGCCCAGCGCTCCGACACGGCCTACGCCGCAGCGCGCGCGACATGGGCGGCCGCGCAGGAGCGCATTCCGCAGGGGCGCGCAGGCCTCCTGCCGCTCGCTTCGGTGTCCGCTTCCGCACAGTACACCGACCGCGACACGCGCTTCCGCGACTCGACGACGCCGCGCACGAGCGGCGATTTCGGCTCGACCTCCTTCAGTCTGTCGGTCACGCAGCCGATCTACCGCAGGCAGAACGTGATCGTTTACGAACAGGCGCTGACTCAGGTCGGTCAGGCCGACGCGCAGCTCGCGCTCGCGGCACAGGACCTGATCCTGCGTGTCGCGCAGGCCTATTTCGACGTGCTGCTCGCGCAGGACAGCGTCGTATTCGCCGAAGCGCAGAAAGCCGCCATCGGGCAGCAGCTCGAACAGGCGAAGCGAAATTTCGAGGTCGGCACCGCGACCATCACGGACACGCACGAAGCGCAGGCCCGCTACGATCTCACCACGGCGCAGGAGATCGCCGCGCGCAACGACCTGGAGCTGCGCCGGCGATCCCTCGAGCAGCTCATCGGGCGCGGCGCGCCGCCCGTGGCGCCGCTGGGACCCGCTTTTACGCTCAAGTCTCCGCAGCCCGCCACGATGGAGCCGTGGGTCGAGCTCGCGCTGCACGGCAATCTGCAGGTGCGCATCGCGCAGAGTGCGCTCACGTTCTCCACGCAGGAGATCGCGCGCAACCGCGCGGCGCACCTGCCGACGCTCGACGCCTTCGCGACGATGTCGGAATCGGGCTCGGGCGCGACCTCGACCGGAGGCGTCGGCACCGACTCGCGCAGCACCGTCGCCGGCGTCCAGCTCGCGCTGCCGATCTATCAGGGCGGCGCCACGACCTCGCGCGTTCGCGAGGCGATCGCGAACGAGGAGCGGGCGCGCCAGGACCTGGAGAACGCGCGCAGGAGCGCGGAGTTCGCGGCGCGCCAGGCATTCCTCGGCATCACGAGCGGCACCGCGCAGGTGCACGCGCTCGAAGCGGCACTCGTCTCGACCGAGAGTCAGCTCTCGAGCACGCGTCTGGGACAGGAAGTCGGCGTCCGCACCCAGGTGGACGTGCTCAACGCGCAGCAGCTTCTCTTCAGCGCGCGGCGCGATCTCGCGCAGTCGAAGTACAACTACATCATGTCGCTGCTGAGGCTGGAAGCAGCCATCGGCGAGCTCACCGAAAGCGATCTCGCCGCGGTCAATCAGTGGCTGGACCGCTCGCGACCGAAGCCTTAACCCCGCTCGTCATTCCGGCGAAGGCCGGAATCCAGCGCCCCCCGGACCCCCGGCCTCTGCCGGGGTGACGATCAGTCGGAGCACGCGCTGCGTCGCCCCCTGATGCGCGCGGCTGAATTCGAGCGCGCGCTCGCCCATTCGAGCGCGCGCCTGCGAATCCGCGAGCAGCGCCCCGGCCCGATCGATGAGCTCGTTCGCCGTCGAAACCTGTAGCGCCGCGCCCGCTGCGATCGCCCGCTCGGCCGCTTCCGCGAAGTTATAGGTCGAAGGACCGATCAGGACCGGCTTGCCGGCCGCGCACGCTTCGATCAGGTTCTGGCTGCCGAACGGCAGCAGGCTGCCGCCGACGAACGCGACGTCGCACGCGGCGTAATACGCGAACATCTCGCCGAGGCTGTCGCCGAGCAGGACACGCATGGCTTTCGCAGGCGGCATGCCGCTCGTGCGCCGCGCGTACGCGATGCCGCGATTTTCGAGCAGTGTCGCGACTTCATCGAAGCGGCGCGGGTGCCGCGGCACGATGACGAGCAGAACGCCATCCGGCAGGCGGGGCAGCGCGTCCAGAATCAGCGCCTCCTCGCCGTCGCGCGTGCTGGCCGCGAGAAGTACCGCGCGGGGACCGAGGCTCGCGCGCCACTCGCGGCCGAGCTCGAGCTGCCCGGATGGGGGACTCACCTCGAACTTCAGATTGCCGGTCACCGTCACGCGCTGCGCGCCGAGCTGCCGCAGGCGCTGCGCGTCGGCTTCGGTCTGCGCGGCGACCGCGGAGAGCGCGCCGAACGTCTCGCGCGAGAGGCTCCGCCACCACAGGTAGCCGCGCAGCGATTTCGCCGAAAGCCGCGCGTTCGCCAGACACAACGGCACGCCGCGCGCGCGGCAGGCCTGGACCACGTTCGGCCACACTTCGGTTTCGAGCAGCACGCCGGCACGCGGCCGGTAATGATCTAGGAAGCGGGACACTGCGGCCGGATAGTCGTACGGGAGGTAGCACTGACGCACGTTGCCGCCGAACAGCTCGGCGCCGGTCAGCCGGCCGGTCGGCGTCATGTGCGTCATGACGACATCGTGGTCGGCATAGCGGCTGGAGAGCTCCCGCACCAGCGGCTCCGCGGCCCGCGTCTCGCCGACCGACACTGCGTGCACCCAGATCACCGGACGCGCCGGTCGTGCATCGGCGTATCGTCCGAAACGCTCGGCGAGGTGCTCGCGGTATGCGGGCTCGCGGCGCGCGCGCCAATACAGCCGTGCGACCGCGAACGGAAGCAGCGCGTACACGAGCGCCGTGTAAAGCGCGCGCGCGAGGCTCATGCGCGGACGCGTTCCAGCGCCTGGAGCACTCGATCGGGCGCCGGGTTCGAGGCCCTGCCGCCGACGTTGACGGCGTGCGCGCCGCCGTAAAGACCCGTCATCGAAGGATCGGTGTCGACGTAGATCGCCACCGTCGGCACGCCGAGCGCACAGGCGAGATGGGTGAGCCCGGTGTCGACACCCAGCGCACATTTCGCGGCGCCGAGGAGTGAAGCGACGTCGCCGAGCGCAAGCCGCGGCGGGACCACAGGACGCTCGAGCCGTGATGCGATGCGCTCCGAGCGGGTGCGTTCTGCATCGTTTCCCCACGGCAGCACGCATTGCACACCGCGCAGCGCGAGCGCGCGCCCGAGCTCGATCCACTGCGCCTCCGGCCACAGCTTGCGGCGCGCGCTGGTCGAATGGAGCAGCACGCAGTAATCGCCGCCGTCGAGCCAGTCGAACCGCGCGCGCGGCGCAGCGATGCCGTAATCGGCGCGCGCCGGCAGCGCGTAGCCGAGCGCCTGCGCCGCGAGTCGCCGATTGCGCTCGACCGCGTGAAGCCGCCGCGGGACGTTGAAAGTGCGATCGTAGAAAACGGAGAGCGGCTCCCGCGCCGACGGCCAGTCGAAACCGAAGCGTGTGCCGCGCGCGACGCGGGCGATGACAGCGCTCTTGAACAGCCCCTGCGCGTCGATGATGGCGTCGTAGCGCTCCTTCCTGAGCGTGGTCACGAAGGTCGCGACCGCGCGCCGGGTTTCGGTCTTCCACGCGCTCGCGCGCCAGCGGCGCACCGCGACCCGCAGCGCCCGGCCCAGTGCCGGATGCAGCGCGGGAATCGGCGCGAACGGCTCCTCGACGACCCAGTCGATATCCGCACCGGGACAAGCCGACGCGATGTCGGTGACGACCGGCAGGTTGTGCACCACGTCCCCCAGCGAAGAGGTTTTCACCAGCAGGATGCGCGGCATGGATGAAGCTATCTATATGTTATGATTGGAAAAGTACTGTAACACGCCGATCCTCGATCTCCGTACACGTGCACCTTTGATCCTCGTCACCGGCGGCGCCGGATTCATCGGCTCGAACTTCGTGCTCGACTGGCTCGCGTCCGAAGGTACGCCGGTCGTCAATCTCGACAAGCTCACGTACGCGGGCAATCTGCGGAATCTCGACTCGCTCGCGAACGATCCGCGTCACACGTTCGTCCGCGGCGACATCGGCGAGCGCGCGTTGCTCGATTCGCTGCTGAAGGCGCACCGGCCGCGCGCGATTGTCCACTTCGCGGCCGAAAGCCACGTCGACCGCTCGATACACGCGCCCGGCGGCTTCGTCGAGACCAATGTCGTCGGCACTTTCACGCTGCTCGAGGCGGCCCGCGGGTACTGGTCGGAGCTGTCTCCCGCCGAACGCGCGGCATTCCGTTTCCTTCACGTTTCGACCGACGAGGTCTACGGCTCGCTCGGGCCGGACGAACCGGCGTTCACGGAAGCGACCGCGTACGCGCCGAACAGTCCCTACGCGGCGTCGAAGGCCGGTTCCGATCACCTCGTTCGCGCGTATCGGCATACGTACGGGCTGCCGACGATCACCACCAACTGCTCGAATAATTACGGCCCGTTCCAGTTTCCCGAGAAGCTGATCCCGCTCACGATCCTGAACGCCCTCGGGCACAAGCCGCTGCCGGTGTACGGCGACGGACTCAACGTCCGTGACTGGCTCTTCGTGAGCGACCACTGCGAAGCCGTGCGGCTCGCGCTGACGCGCGGCAGCCCCGGCGAGACCTACAACATCGGCGGCAACGCCGAGCGCGCGAACATCGACGTCGTGCGCGCGATCTGCTCGATTCTCGACGAGCTACGGCCGCGCAGCGGCGCTCATGCCGAGCTCATCACCTTCGTTGCCGACCGGCCGGGGCACGACCGGCGCTACGCGATCGATGCTTCGAAGATGCGCCGGGAGCTTGGCTGGACACCACGCCATGCATTCGACGACGGGCTCCGGTGCACCATTGAGTGGTACCTCGCCAACGGCGAGTGGGTAAAGGCGGTCACGAGCGGCGAGTACCGCGCGTGGATCACCGCGAACTACGGTGAGAGCGGACGCGCGGAGGCGCTCGCGCGCGAGGCGAGCGTCGCGACGCCGGCTCGATGAAGATTCTTCTGACCGGGCGCGACGGCCAGGTCGGATCGGAGCTCGCAACGCTGTTGCCCGCCCTCGGCCGAACCGTCAGTACCGGCCGCGATACGCTCGATCTCACCGATACGCGCTCGATACGCGACACCGTACGGGCCGTGCGGCCGGACGTCATCGTGAACGCGGCCGCATATAACGAGGTCGACCGTGCCGAATCGGATCCCGCAGCCGCGCACGCCGTGAACGCTGTCGCGCCCGGCGTGCTCGCGGAGGAAGCGAAGCGGCTTGGCGCGCTCCTCGTCCACTATTCCACCGATTACGTCTTCGACGGCGCGAAGGCCGATGCGTACGTCGAAGCCGACGTGCCCAACCCGATCAACGAATACGGCCGTTCGAAGCTCGCGGGCGAAATCGCGGTCAGGCAATCGGGCGCGGCGGCGCTCGTGCTGCGCGTGAGCTGGGTCTATGACGCCGTTCACCGCAATTTCGTCACGACGATCCTGGGGCTCGCCGCCGAGCGCGAAGAGCTGCGCGTGGTCGGCGACCAGATCGGCTGCCCGGCGTGGGCGCGCAGCGTCGCACGAGCAACCGTGTCGCTGCTGCGTGATCTCGACGGCGCCAGGGCCGCATGCGGGCTTTATCATCTCGCGACGCCGGATTACGTCGATCGCCACGCATTCGTACGACGTCTGCTCGAGCTCACGGCGCGCGAGCGCGCGCGGGAGCCTCGGCTCGTGCGCATCACCACGCCCGAATACCCGCTGCCGGCCGCGCGCCCGCTCAACTCGGCGCTGGATGCGGGCAGATTACGCCGCGCATTCGGCCTCGCGCTCGACGGCTGGGATGCGCAGTTGCAGGCGTGCCTGGCCGATCGCATGAGCCGAGGCGCCGCGGCCGTATGAAAGTGCTCATCACCGGCGGCACGGGGCTGCTGGCACTGAACTGGGCCTGCGCGGTGCGCGATACGCACGAGGTCGTCCTCGCGACGCACCGGCGCAAGGTGACGCTTGCGCGCACGACCGCGACGGCGCTGCCGCTCGATGATCGGCACGCGCTCGCGAAGGCACTGCAGGCGCTACGCCCCGATGTCGTCGTTCACACCGCCGGGATCACCAGCGTGGAGGAATGCGAGCGTGACGAAGCGCTCGCGCGGCATGTCTACGTCGATCTTTCGCGCAACGTGGCCGAGGCGGCGAACGTGCTCGGCGCGGCGTTCGTCTACATCTCCACCGATCACCTGTTCCGGGGAACGCGTGCCATGCACACGGAAGACGCGCCGCCGCAGCCGGTGAACGCATACGGGCGCGTGAAGCTTCTGTCCGAGGCGGCCGTCGCCGAAGCACATCGCGACGCGCTCATCCTGCGCACGAACTTCTTCGGGTGGGGTCATCGCTACCGCCGCTCGTTCAGCGACTGGATCTACTACAGCCTGCTCGAAGGCCGGACGATCACGATGTTCGACGACGTGTTCGTCACACCGCTCCATGCAGACCGCCTCGCGCTCGCAGCGCACCGGCTGCTCGACTCCCGCGCGAACGGCATCTACAACGTGGTGGGTGACGAGCGCGTATCGAAATACGACTTCGCCGTGCGCCTCGCCGAAGCGTTCGGTCTGCCTAAGGCCTTGGTACAGCGTGGTAAAATCGCCGCCTCAAAACTGTTCGTGACGCGCCCGCCGGACATGTCGCTCGACAACCGGAAGGCCCGCGAACGTCTTGGCACTTCCCTGGGCGAGCTCGCCGAGCATCTTCGGCTACTCCGGCAGCAATGCGCCGACCGGCGCGGGGAGTTGCTGGCAGCGGTAACGGAGTAACGATGTCCTTCCTCGACGGCAAACACGTGCTGGTCACCGGCGCGACCGGCTCTTTCGGCAAGCGCTTCATCCGCGCCGTGCTCGAGCAGCACCGGCCCGCGCGCCTCATCGTCTTCAGCCGCGACGAGTTGAAGCAGTTCGAGATGCAGCAGCACCTGCGCGCGCCCAACCTGCGCTACTTCCTCGGCGACGTGCGCGACAAGGAGCGTCTCTACCGCGCGTTCGACGGTGTGCAGGTGGTCGTTCACGCCGCCGCGATGAAGCAGGTGCCCGCTTCCGAATACAACCCGATGGAAGCGATCAAAACGAACGTGATCGGCGCCGAGAACGTGATCAACGTCTGCATCGATCAGGAAGTGCAGCACGTGATCGCACTCTCCACCGACAAGGCGGTCAACCCGGTGAACCTGTACGGCGCGACGAAGCTCTGCGCGGACAAGCTGTTCATCGCGGCCAACACGCTTTCCGGACGGCATCGCACGCGCTTTTCGGTCGTGCGCTACGGGAACGTCATCGGCTCGCGCGGGAGCGTGATTCCTTTTTTCATGCAATGCCGCAAGAACGGCATGCTGCCGATCACCGACCCCCGCATGACGCGCTTCTGGATCACGTTGTCCGATGGCGTGCAGTTCGTGCTCGACAGCCTCGCGCGCATGCATGGCGGGGAAGTATTCGTTCCGAAAATCCCCAGCATGAACATCATGGACGTCGCCAAGGTCGTCGCGCCCGAGTGCCGCACCGAGGTCATCGGCATCCGACCCGGCGAAAAGCTGCACGAACTATTGATCACACCCGATGACGCTGCGCACACCGCCGAGCTGGAGGATCATTACGTGATTCAGCCCAACGACGTCTGGTGGGACCGCAACGAGTACCTCAAGACGACCGGCGCGCGGCCGGTGACTGACGGCTTTCAGTACAGCAGCGACGTGAATCCCGTCTGGATGACGGGCGATCAGCTCGCGGCGCTGCTGCGCAAGGAGCCGGTCGAGCTATGATCCCTTACGGCCGCCACGCGCTCGACGAAGACGACGTGCGCGCGGTCGCCGAGGTGCTGCGCGGAGAGCTGCTCACGCAAGGGCCGAAAGCCGCCGAATTCGAACGGCTCGTCGCGGATTATGTCGGCGCGCGGTATGCCGTATCGGTCGCGAACGGCACGGCGGCGCTCCACCTCGCCTGCCTCGCCGCCGGTCTGGGTGAGGGCGACACCGTCGTCACGTCCGCGAATACGTTTCTCGCGAGCGCCAACTGCGCGCTGTACGTGGGCGCCCGGCCCGCGTTCTCCGATATCGACGGCGAGACGCTTAACCTCGATCCGCAGGTGCTCGAAGATGCGTTCCGGCAGCGCACCGCCATCAAGGCCGTCATCCCGGTGCATTTCGCCGGACTGCCCTGCGACATGCCGACGATCCGCGACCTCGCGCAACGGCATGGCGCGATCGTGATCGAAGACGCGTGCCACGCGCTCGGCGGCACCTACGCCGACGGCTCGCGCGTCGGAAACTGCCGCTATGCCGACATGACGGTGTTCTCGTTTCACCCGGTGAAAGTCGTCGCCGCGGGTGAAGGCGGGCTCATCACGACCAACGACGAACGCCTCTATCGTAGTTTGCTGCGCCTGCGCAATCACGGCATGACCAAGGCGGAAGCCGACTTCACCGACCGCACCCAGGCCTACACGGCCGGCGCGGTGAATCCGTGGTACTACGAGATGCAGGCGCTCGGGTACAACTACCGCATGACCGACATCCAATGCGCGCTCGCGATCTCGCAGTTCGGCAAGCTCGAGCGCTTCCTCAACCGCCGCCGCGAGATCGCGAACCGCTATGACGCGGAGCTGCCGGCGCTCCCCCGCATCACGCTGCCGCAACGCGGCCAGCGCGCGCGCAGCGGTAACCATCTCTATGTCACGCGCATCGATTTCGAGCGGCTCGGCATGACGCGCGGCGACGTCATGCTGAGCTTGCGCGCACGCGGCATCGGCTCGCAGGTGCATTACATTCCGGTGCCTTACCAGCCGTACTATCGCGCTCGCGGCCTGAGCGACGGGGCCTGGCCGCAGACCGACCACTACTACCGGCAGGCGCTGACTATTCCGCTCTATGCGGCGATGACGGACGACGACGTGTCCGCAGTGATCGGTGCGCTCGGCGAGGTCCTGTCGCACGAGCGTCGCGCAACGCGGAGCTGACCCAGAATGCGATTCAGCATCGGCAAGCGCGAAGTCGGCGACGGAACCCCCTGCTACGTCGTCTATGAAGCGGGGCCGACGCACGACGGTCTCGACACGGCTATCGATCTTTCGCGTCTCGCCGCCGAAGCCGGCGCCGACGCCGTCAAGTTCCAGATCCTCGATCCCGACCGGCTCGTCGCCGACCGCAAGCAGCTTTTCTCGTATGACGTGCTGGTGGATCGCGCGTCCGGCAGAACCGAAACGATCTCGGAGCCGCTCTACGAGCTGCTGCGCCGTCGCAGCATGCCGCACGCGGATTGGCGCAAGCTGAAGCAATACTGCGACGGCCTGGGCCTCGCATTCTTCGCAACGGTCGGTTTTCCGGATGAAGTCGATTTCCTTGCGGAGATCGGCTGCCATTCCGTCAAGATCGCTTCCGCCGACATCAACCACTATCCGCTGATGCGCTACGCCGCGCAGCGCCTGCCGTCGATCCAGATCGACACGGGTAACGCGACGATCGGCGAAGTCGAAGCTGCAGTGGACGTGCTGCGGCGGGCGGGCAGCGAACGCGTGGTGATACATCATTGCCCATCGGGCTACCCCGCGCGGCTGGAAAGCATCAACCTGCGCATCATTCAGACGCTCAAAACGATGTTCGATCTGCCGATCGCGTACTCGGATCACACGCCCGGCTGGGACATGGACATCGCGGCAATCGCGCTCGGCGCGAACATGGTCGAGAAAACCATCACGCACGATTGCACCACCCGCAGCGTCGAGCACATGTTCTCGCTCGAGCCGGCCGACATGGTTGCGTTCGTCCGTGCGGTGCGCGATCTCGAGATCGCCCTGGGCGACGCGCGCAAACAGCTCTCCGACGTGGAGCTGAAAAGCCGCCTGGCGATCCGCCGCAGCGCGCACGCGCGACGCGCGCTGCGCCGGGGTGAAGCGCTCGCGCTCGACGCGATCGAGTTCCGGCGTCCGGGTCACGGCATCGCACCCGACGAAATCGAGCGCTACGTCGGCGCCGCCGTCACACGCGACCTGGCTGCCGGCGAGATGATCCGCCATCGCGACCTCGCACACGGGGCTGGATGAAGCGCGTCTGCGTCATCCCGGCCAGAGGCGGCTCCAAACGCCTGCCGCGCAAGAATGTCGCCGATTTCCTCGGCCGTCCCATCATCGCGCACACGATCGACGCTGCGCGCACGTGCGGACTATTCGACCGCGTGGTGGTTTCGACGGACGACGACGAAATCGCGCGCGTCGCACGCGAGTGTGGCGTGGAGTCGCACACGCGCGGCCCCGAGCTCGCGAGCGATACCGCGCGGCTTGTCGCGGTGTGTCTCTCATTCCTCGACGACGAGGCGCAGGCGGGGCGGCACTGGGACGTGTTCGCGTGTCTGCTCGCCACCGCGCCGATGCGCGCCGCGCGGGACGTCCACGCCACGATGGGCCTCATCGACACGGGCGTGTGCGACTTCGCCATGGCGGTCACGAACTATCCCTTGCCACCGCTCCAGGCGCTGCGCAAGCACGAAGGCGGCTTTCTGCGGCCGATGTGGCCCGATCTCATCAACCTCCGCTCGCAGGATGCGCCGGTGCTCTTCGTCGACAACGGCAGCACCTACGTCGCCTCGGTCGCAGCGTTCCGGCGCGAGCGCACCTTCTACGGCTCCACGCTGCGGGGGCATGTGATGCCGCGCAGCCGCTCGATCGACATCGACGAGCCGTTCGATCTCGACCTCGCGCGCATGCTCGCGCAGAGGAGCTCGGCGTGAAGCTGCTCGTCGTCGGCTGCGGCTCGATCGGACGCCGGCACGCCGGGCACGCGGTCGCAATCGCGGAAGTTGCGGTGGTGGACGCAGTCGCGGAGCGCGCGCGTGCATGCGCGCAGGCGATCGGGGGTCGCGCGTTCGAGCGGCTGGACGATGCGCTCGCCTGGGGCCCGCAGGCGGTCGTCGTCGCAACACCGCACCGCACTCATCTCGATGTCGCGCGAGGCGCCATCGACGCCGGTGCGGACGTGCTGATCGAGAAGCCGCTCTCGCACGGCCTCGAAGGCATCGAGGCTTTTCTCGAACAACTCGAGCGGCGCGGACGCCGCGCGTTCGTCGTGTGCAATATGCGCTTTCATCCCGGGCCGGCCGCGCTGAAGCAGGCACTTCCGCGCGTCGGACGGCCGCTGTTCGCGCGCGCGCACGTCGGGAACTTCCTGCCCTCGATGCGGCCCGGCCGCGATTACCGCGAGCTGTACGCCGCGCGTCGCGCCGAAGGCGGCGGAGTCGTGCTCGATGCAGTCCACGAGATCGACTATCTCTCGTGGCTTTTCGGCGGCGTTGCGAGCGTCGCGTGCCAGGCCGCGAAGCTCTCGGATCTCGACCTCGACGTCGAAGACCATGCGCTGCTCACGCTGAAGCATGAAAGCGGCGTCGCCGCGTCCGCCGAGCTCGATTACCTGCGGCCGCGAAAGAGCCGGGGCTGCGAAGTGATCGGCACCGACGGGGTCCTCGTCTGGCACAGCGACGGCAAGGAGCCGGAGCGTTGCGATGTACGGTTTTTTGCGAGCGGCGGCACTCACTGGGAATCGGTGGTCGAGATTTCGGCAGTGGATACGGCTGAGCCGTACCGCCGGCTCATGCAGGGGTTCGTGCAGGAGCTCGAGCGTCCCGGCAGCGCAGAGCTTCTCACCGCGCGTGACGGCGCGACCGTTCTGAGCGTCGCGCTCGCCGCGCTGCGCTCGGCGGCGCATGCCGGAGTCGCGCAGCCCGTCAGTCCCGCCCGGCATCTGCAGCGAGCGCACAACGCATGACGACGAAACGCAATTACGCGAAGAGTCAGGCACTGCTCACGCGCGCGCAGCGCGTGATCCCGCTCGGCAGTCAGACGTTCAGCAAGAGCCGCGTCGTGTATCCCGAGAACGCCGCGCCGCTTTTCCTGACGCACGGCAAGGGCAGCCACGTGTGGGACGTCGACGGCAACGAGTACGTCGACTTCGTCAACGGTCTACTGCCGGTGATTCTGGGCTACGACGATCCGGACGTGATCGCCGCCGTGACCGCGCAGCTTCAACGCGGCGTCACGTTCAGCCTCGCCACCGAGCTGGAGATCGAGCTCGCCGAGCTGCTGACCGAGATCATTCCGTGTGCGGAGATGGTGCGCTTCGGGAAGAACGGCAGCGATGCGACGAGCGCCGCGGTGCGCATCGCGCGCGCGTGCACCGGACGCGACCGCGTGGCCGTGTGCGGCTATCACGGCTGGCAGGACTGGTACGTGGGCGCCACCACGCGCAACAAGGGTGTCCCGGCGGCCGTCGGGGCGCTCACGGAGAAGTTTGCCTACAACGATCTGGACGCACTCGGACAGCTGCTGGCGAGCCATCCCGGCGAGTTCGCGGCGGTGATGATGGAGCCGATGAACGTCGAGGAGCCGCGCGAAGGGTTCCTTCAGGGCGTACGCGATCTCGCGCACGATCACGGCGCGCTCTTCGTCTTCGACGAGATCATCACCGGCTTTCGCTATCACCTCGGCGGCGCGCAGACGCTGTTCGAGGTCGTGCCTGACCTCGCGACGTTCGGTAAGAGCATGGGGAACGGTTTTCCGATCTCCGCGATCGTCGGGCACGCGCGCTACATGGCGCAAATGGAGGAGATCTTCTTTTCCAGCACGTTCGGCGGCGAGGCGTTGAGCCTCGCGGCGAGCCTCGCGACGATACGCAAGATGCAGCGCGAGCCGGTGCACGCCACGCTGAACGCCATGGGCGAGCGAGTGATGAACATCACGCGTGCGAATATCGAGCGTCACGGACTCGCAGATGCAATGACGATCACCGGTAAGCCGAGCTGGAGCCTGATGCAGTTCAGGGACTGCCGCGGCGCGTCCGCGTCGCAGGTGAAATCGCTCTTTCTCCAGGAAGTGATCGCCCGGGGCGTGTTGACGGCAGGCTCGTACAACATGTGCTACGCGCATCGCGACGCCGACCTCGACCTGCTCGACAAGGCGCAGCGTGAAGCGTGTGCCGTAGTGGCCGCGGCGCTTCACGTCGGCGACATCGACAAACGGCTGTACGGCGCCCCGATCGAGCCCGTCTTCCGGGTGCGCTGATGCCGCGGGTCGTGTTCCGCTGCGATGCCACGCGTGCGACCGGCAGCGGCCATCTGGCGCGCTGCATGGCGCTCGCGCACGCGCTGCACGCGCGCGGCGCAGACATCGACGTCGTCGTCCGTGACCTGCCGCCGCGCGCCCGCGAGCTGCTGATCGCACCGATCGCCGCGACAGTGCACGAGCTCGGCGCTCCGACGTACGGGCACGCGAATGCTAGCGACGAGGGCGCACCGCTCGCGCACGCCGATTGGCTCGCCGTCCCGCAGCGCGTCGACGCGCAGCAGACGATCGAAGCGCTGCGCGCGCACAGCCGCCCGGACTGGCTGATCGTGGACCATTACGCGCTGGATACGCGCTGGGAGCGGATGCTGCGGCCCCACGTCGGCGGCATACTCGCGATAGACGATCTCGCGGACCGGGAGCACGATTGCGATGCGCTGCTCGATCAGAACTTTTTCCGTGAGCCACACGTGCGGTACGACGCCTTGGTTCCGCACCACGCGACTCGCATGCTGGGTCCGAAGTACTCGCTCCTGCGCGCCGAATTCGGCGCTGCGCGCGAGCGGCTCGGCGAACGCACCGGTGAGCTCGAGCGCGTCTTCGTATGTTTCGGCGGATTCGACGTGGCGCAGCAGACGATGCGCGCTCTCCACGCGCTGGAGCAGTCGGGGCTCGACCTTCACGTGGATGTGATCATTCCGGGCGATCACCCGCAGCGCGCCGCGATAGAACGCTGGTGCAGGGGGCGCACGGATGCGCACGTACATCACGACGCCGACGAGATCGCCGCGCTCATGGCTGCCGCGGACCTCGCGATCGGTGCGAGCGGCACGATGAACTGGGAACGTGCTGCGCTTTCACTCCCGTCCATCATCGCAAGCGTCGCCGAGAACCAGCACCTCGTTGGACGTGAGCTCGCAGCCGACCGCGCGTGTGTCTATCTCGGGCTCGCGCATGAGTGGACCGCCGATACCCTCGCCGCGCTGCTGCGCGGCCTGAAAGGCACGCCCGCACTGCTCGCAGCGCTCGCCGCGCGCGCAGGCGCCCTCACCGACGGTCGCGGTGCGCAGCGTGTCGCAGCGCGTCTGCTGCCCGAGCCGATCGAGTTGCGCCGCGCGACAGCGGCGGATTGCGATGCGATCCACGCGTGGCGCAACGCCGAAGAGACGCGCCGGCACTCGGGTGATGCGCGCCCGATCGCACTCGACGAGCATCGCCGCTGGTTCGCGCGCGTGCTGCAGGACGCGCAGGTCGCGCTGCTCGTGGGGGAGCACGCCGGCAGCGCGGCCGGGGTGCTGCGCTATGATGTGGCGGGCGAAGAGGCGGTCGTCTCCATCTATATGGTACCGGGCAGACACGGGCAGGGACTCGGCACGGCGCTGCTGCGTGCCGGTGCGCAGTGGCTGCGCCGCCACCATCCGGCGGTGCGCCGCATTCGCGCCGAGATTCGACGCGACAACACGGCATCGCTGGAAGCTTTCGCGAACGCGGGCTTCGGTCTCGAGCGCCACACTTACGTGCTGGACCTCGCGCATGGCTGAAGCGCGCAGCGGCGTGACCATCGCGGGCCGAGCCATTGGCGCCGGCGAGAAACCATTCGTGGTGGCCGAGATGTCCGGCAATCACAATCAGTCGCTCGACCGGGCCCTCGCGATCGTGGACGCCGCGGCCGAAGCCGGCGCGCATGCGGTCAAGATCCAGACCTACACCGCCGACACGATGACGATCGACCTCGATCGCGGCGAGTTTCGCATCGGAGACGCCGGGAGCCTGTGGAGCGGTCGTTCGCTCTACGATCTGTATCGCGAAGCCCACACCCCGTGGGAATGGCACGCGCCGATCTTCGAGCGCTGTCGCAAGCACGGCATCGTCGGCTTCAGCGCGCCTTTTGACGAATCGGCCGTGGACTTTCTCGAAAGTCTCGACGCGCCCTGCCACAAGATCGCGTCGTTCGAAAACACCGATCTGCCGCTCGTGCGCAAGGTTGCGGCGACAGGAAAGCCCGTGATCATCTCGACGGGCATGGCGAGCGTCGGCGAGCTGGAGGAAACGGTGCGCGCCGCGCGCGACGCCGGTTGCCGCGAGCTCGTGCTGCTCAAGTGCACGAGCACTTATCCCGCTCCGCCTGACTGCACGAACCTGCGCACGATTCCGCACTTGCGCGAGCTCTTTGGCTGCGAAATCGGACTGTCCGATCACACCGGCGGCCTCGGCGCGGCGGTGGCGGCGGTCGCACTCGGTGCGACTGTCATCGAAAAGCATTTCACGCTGAGTCGCGCCGACGGCGGCGTCGACTCCGCGTTTTCGCTGGAGCCGCACGAATTGCGCACGCTGGTCGAAGAGACCGAGCGGGCATGGCTTGCGCTGGGCGAGGTCGCGTACGGTCCCACGCGCGCCGAGCAGAAATCGCTCGTCTTTCGCCGCTCGCTCTATGTCGTCGAGGATCTGCAGCCGGGGGATGAGCTCACCGCCGGGAATTTGCGCGCGATCCGCCCCGGGTTGGGCCTCGCGCCCAAGCACATCGACGCGCTGCTCGGGCGCCGCGTCGCACGCGCGGTGCCACGCGGCACGCCCATGAGCTGGGATCTGCTCGAAGCGAAGAGATGACCGACGAGGAAGGATC
>Ga0196977_1000499_pt1 | contig 20454 bp, 22 predicted proteins | sample S3v_1013CmetaG_FD_148634 | JGI IMG/M metagenome (GOLD analysis project Ga0196977, IMG submission 148634) | Soil microbial communities from Anza Borrego desert, Southern California, United States - S3+v_10-13C | ecosystem: Environmental > Terrestrial > Soil > Desert | place: USA: California...
CCTTGCCGCCGCCGCCGCCTTTACCGGCTCCGCCTTTCGAGCCGCCGCCACGGCCACCGCCACCGCCGGCCGCGCCACCGCCGCCACCAGCGCCGCGGCCGCCGCCGCCACCGCTCGCCTTGCCGCCGCCTTTACCGGCGCCGGCTTTACCTCCACCTTTGCCGCCGCCTTTGCCTCCGGCCGCGCCGCCGCTCGTGCCGCCGCTGACGCTGCCGGTGTCGCCTCCGCGGCTACCGCCGCCGCCGCCGCCACGGCCCCCGCCCTTGCCGGCCGCGCCGCCACTCTTCGCGGAGCCGCCCGCGCCGGCGCGCGCCGAGCCGCCGCGGTTGGAAGTGCCGCCGCCGCTCAGGCCGCCGCCCGCGCCCGCCGCGCCCCCGCCCGTTGCGCCGCCGCCACCACCCGCGCCGCCGCCGGCATCGCTGCCGCCGGACGAGCCTTCGCCAGCGCCTTCACCACCGCCGGGCGTGCCGCCCTCGGCGACGCCGGCGCCCATCCCCGTGGTGCGCCCGATGGCCGCGCCGCCGTGGGTGCCGCCACCTTCGTCGCCGCCCGTGCCGGAACCGCCGCCCGACCCTTCGTCTCTCTCGTCACGTTCCCTTGACATCCTGTGTCTCCTTTGTGAGAAGTCTCGCCCCCGACTTGGGCGGGGGGCTGTCTTGGTACTACTTGCCGGGATGAAAGCGCTGACCGATTTGCGGCGGAGGATAACATAACTTCCGCGCGATGAAACCACTCTTTCTCTCGCGCGACGAAAATTTTCTACGCCGCTCGCGCGACGGCAAGCGTGTTTGCCCGCGCCCTCGCGCAGCGTTCATAATGTCGCCGCGCGGGCCGCGACCGCGAGACGAACGAAGCCGGAAGACGATGCAGGAACTCAACTCAGCGCTGGCCGTCCTGACGGCGATGATCACGCCGGCCGTGCTCATCTCGGCCTGCGGCGCGCTCATCCTCTCGACCTCGACCCGGCTCGGCCGCGTCGTCGATCGCGTCCGCCTGCTCATCGACCGCTTCGAGGAGATGTCGCAGAGCGCCGGCGAGGCGCAGCTCTACGAGGAGCGGCGCGTCGTCATCTTCGACCAGCTCGACCGCCTCACCGACCGCGCGCGCCTGCTCCAGCGCGCCATGACCGTCTTCTACCTCGCGCTCGGCGGCTTCGTCCTGACCAGCGTCGCCATCGGGCTGGTGACGGCCGTCGGCGGCGCGGCCTACGCGTGGCTCGCCGTCCTGACGGGGCTGCTCGGCTCCTCCGGCCTGCTCTACGGGAGCGTCCTGCTCATCTTCGAGGCGCGGCTCGCCCTCTCGACCATCAACGCTGAGATGGACTTCATCTGGAAACTCGGGCGCGCGCTCGCGCCGCCCGACCTGCGGCAGACGCGCAGCCCGCACCACAACCCTCTCACGCTCAGGCGGCGGCGGTAAGCGCCGCGACGCCGCGGCCGGGCCGGCCTCGACGGCGAGGACGTTGCCGCTTAACTTCGGTTTGAGACTGGCGTTGACGCGGCGGGCTGCGCGGGCGCGGGGACGCGCGAGGCGTTCACTCGCCTTCGTCCCCGGCAGGCGGCTCGGCCGCCGTCGAGGGTCGTCGGTGATCCATGCCGAGCGTCCACGAAGGCGGGTCGCTGGCGGGGAAGGTCTCCAGCAGGTTGCGGTCGATCTCGGCCTCGCTCATCTCGTCGCGGCGCCCGGCCTCGGGCGTCTCTCGCTTCTCATCTTCCGCCATCGTCGCCCTCCATCTTTCATCGCGACCCGGCCGAAACGAACCGCGCCGGCTTCAGCCGAGGCGGACGGTAAGCATCGAGATCGAGCCGCCGTCGAAGCCTTCGACGGGGAAGCTGACCTCGTCGCCCTCCCGCCGCAGCCCGAGCACGTAGAGCAGCGGCAGGTAGTGGTCGGGCGTCGGGGCCGACAGCATCGCGTCGCGGCCCAGAGCCTCGTAGCTGACGAGCGGGGCGTGGTCGCCCGCCAGCATCAGCTCGCGCGCCAGCGTCTCGAACCGGACGCCCCAGTCGAGCGGGTCGGCCACGTAACGCCCCCACGCGTAGGCGTGCAGGTTGTGGACGAGGTTACCGCTCCCCACGATGAGCACGCCCTCGTCGCGCAGGGGCGCGAGCATCTCCCCCACTTCGTAATGGAACCCGGCGGGCCGCGTCTCGTCGATGCTCAGTTGGATGACGGGGATGTCGGCCTCGGGGAAGACGTGGCAGAGCACCGACCAAGTGCCGTGATCGAGGCCCCACCGTTCGTCCAAGCCGACCGGAACCGGGGCGAGCAGATCGCGCACGCGCGCCGCCAGCTCCGGCTCGCCGGGCGCGGGGTACCGGACTTCGTACAGCTCGCGCGGGAAGCCGCCGAAGTCGTGAATCGTGCGCGGCCGCTCCTGAGCGGTGACGAGCGTCGCCGGCAAGTACCAGTGGGCCGAGACGCAGACGACGCCCTTCGGGCGCGGGATGGCGCGGCCGACGGCCGCCCACCCTTCAGTCCACTCGTTACTGCGGAGCGCGTTCAGAGGGTTCCCGTGCCCGAAGAAGACGGCCGGCATCCGGTTAGCCATGCTCATACCCCCAGCGTAACGGCGAACGACAAGGTGCGCGCGAAAGGGCGCGTCCGCCGGCCCGCGGGCCCGTTTAATGAGACCACGGCAGAGCCTTCAGCGCCCACACGCTGTCGGCGTATTTTTCTTCGAGCTGCCCCGGCACGTCGCCGAGCGCGGTGTGGTCGTTCGTCGCCTTGTAGCGGCTGACGCCCCGCCAGTAGACGGCCTCGGGCGCGACCTTCGAGTCCGGGTAGCGCTCGACGACGGCGGCGTACCGCTGCTCGGCGTCGGCCCAGCGTTTGCGCATGAAGGCGACGCGCGCCAGCCCCATCTCCAACTGCGCGCGGAACTCGTCTTTCGGCAGGTAACCCTCGATGCGCAGCCGCTCCGTCCCGTCGGGGTCGAGGACGAGCACGGTCGGAGTCCACACGGCGTCGAAGCGGTGGAAGTAGGCGGGGCGCTCTTTGATGTGCGCCTCGACGGGCACGAAGTTCTCGTTGATGAAGGATGAGGTCTCGTCGTCGGCGTAGGACTCGGCTTCCAGCCGAGCGCACGCGCCTCAGGCCGGGGCGGCGCTGAAGTCGACGAGCAGAGGCTTCTTCGTCGCTTTGGCTTCGGCGAGCGCCGCGTCGGCGTCCGTGTTCCATTGCACTGCCATCTTTTTCGTCCTCCGTGATGAGAAGTGGGCGCGGCCTTCTGCGCCGCGCCGGCCTACGGGTAGCGCACGACGGCCGGCCCCGTGCGCGGCAGGGGGATGAACTCGCTCTCGCCGGGCACGGGCGCGAACCGGCCCGCCTCCCAATCCTCCTTCGCCTGCTCGATGCGCTCCTTCGAGCTCGAAACGAAGTTCCACCAGATGTGTCGCTTGCCGTCGAGGGGCGCGCCGCCGAGAAGCATCAGGCGCGCGCCGGCCGGCCCCGCGGCGAGCGTGATCTCCGCGCCCGGCTTGAAGACGACGAGCTGCCCGGCCTGAAACGTCGCGCCCTCGGGGGCGAGCCCGACCGAGCCTTCGACGACGTAGGCCGCGCGCTCCTCCTGCTCGGGGGGGACGCCGAGGCGCGCGCCCGCCTCCGACCTCACGTCGGCGTAGAACATCTCGGAGAGCGTCCGCACGGGCGAGCGCGCCCCGTAGAGCGAGCCGCAGATGAGGCGCGCGCGCACGCCCTCGCCCTCGACCAGCGGCAGTTCCGACGCGCCGTGGTGCGCGAACGACGGCTCCGTCTCCTCCTCGCGCGCGGGGAAGGCGACCCACGACTGGATGCCGAAGAGTCCCGCGCCCGTCCGCCTCAACTCCTCGGGCGTGCGCTCCGAGTGCGCGATGCCGCGCCCCGCGCTCATCCAGTTGACCTCGCCGGGGCGGATCGGCTGCACGGTGCCGAGGCCGTCGCGGTGCAGCAACTCGCCTTCGAAGAGGTAGGTCACGGTGGCGAGCCCGATGTGCGGGTGCGGGGCCACGTCCAGCCCGCGGCCCGCGCGCAAGACCTCCGGCCCCATCTGGTCGAGGAAGATGAAGGGGCCGACCATGCGCCGCCGGGCCGAGGGCAGCGCGCGCCTCACCTTGAAGCCTTCGACGAGGTCGCGCGCCCGCGTCTCGATGACGAGTTCGGCGGCCCCGGCCGGAGGGTCTGCCTGACTTCGCGTCGCGTCCGGGTTCATCAACGGCCCCCGCCCTCCCCGCCTTTCACTTCCCTTCGGCGCGCTCCTCGATCTCCGTGATGTCGCCCTCGGTGAAGAGGTACGTGCGCATGTGCTTGTCGAAGACGGGGTTGTTGCGCCGCAGGTATTCGAGCGTCATCACGGCGTGCTCGACCTCCTCGTCGCGGTTGTGTTCGAGGATGCGGCGCAGTTGCTCGTCGTCCGTGGCCTGCGCGCGCTGGTTGTACCAGTCCACGGCCTCCAACTCCTCCTGCACCGACTTGACGGCGCGCGAGAAGTTGCGGGCCTCACTGCTCATCTTGTCGTAATCTTCGTGCCACTCCGCGCTGGTCGCCATCCGTCTCCTCCTGAGTTAAGTGGTGACTTCACTCTCGCCCCGCCGCGCCCGCCTGCCCGAGGCGCCGCGTCCACTCGACGAGGCTCTGTAGCAGTTGGCCGATGTACTTCTTCGTCGCCTCGTCCGTCAGGTTCCCCTCGGCGTCGAAGCGCTGCTGAGCGTTGGCGATCATCACCTCGGGCTGGTTGACGGGGAACATGTTGAGGAAGACCATCATCTGCCGCAGGTGGTACTGCGCCCGCGCCGTGCCGATGCTGCCGATGGAGGCGCCCATGACGGCCGCCGGCTTCCCCGACCACGCGCTGTCGCCGTAGGGGCGCGACGCCCAGTCGATGGCGTTCTTCAGGACGCCCGGCACCGAGTAGTTGTACTCCGGCGTGACGAAGAGGACGGCGTCCGCCTCGCGGATGAGCCGCTTCAGCTCGACCACTTTCTCGGGCGGGTTCTGCTCGTCGTCCTCGTTGAAGGCGGGGATGCCGTCGAGGTCGAACGTCTCGACGGTGGCGCCCGCGGGCGCGAGTTCGGCCGCGGCGCGCAGGGCCGCGCGGTTGTAGGACTGGCGGCGCAGACTCCCTGCGATGCCGAGAATGCGAACGGGCCTGCTGCTCATCTGTTTCTCCTCTTTTTCCGGAAACTGATTCTGGCGTTTAGTCTAACCACCGCCCGCTTTCTTTTCAATTCGACCCACGTGAACCTCCCGCCGGCGACCTTCAAGGCGCCGGCGAAATCCTCCTCGCCGCGCGCGGTGAAGATTTTGCCGTTGACGAAAGTCTGTCCCCTTTCGGCGGGCATCCGCGTCAGTCCCTTTCCCGGCCGCGTCGGGGCGCGGCGGCCGGGCTCCGTCTACACCCCGTCGCGGAAGGCTTTCGGCGTCACGCCCGTCAGCCTGTGGAACAGCGTGGTGAAGTGGCTCTGGTTCGGGAAGCCGACGCTCAGGCCCACCTCGGCCAGCGGCAACTCCTCGTCCGTCAGCAGCCGCTTGGCCTGCTCGACGCGGCAGTTGGTGACGTAGCGGTGCGGCGGCGTGCCCGTGGACTGTTTGAAGGCGCGGGAGAAGTAGTGCGGGCTCATCCCGGCGACGCGGGCGATCTCGGCGAGCGTCAAATCCCGCGTCAGGTTGTCGTTGATGTACTCGACGACGCGCCGCAGCTTGCAGGCGGGGAGGCCGGCGCTGTGGGCGCGGCCGGCCTGCGCGTCGGCCGCGTACTTGCCGAGCAGACGGGCCGCCAGCGCGACGGCGAGCGCGTCGCCGTAGAGCCGGCCCGAGGGGCAGCCGGCTTCGAGCTCCGCCTTGAAGGCGAGGCCGATGTGTTCGATCTGCGGGTCGCGCACGCCGAGGTTGATGACGAGTTCGACGGGGCCGGCCGCCCCCGCCTCCCCCGCCGCGCGCTCGACGAGCGACGGGTCGAGCGCCATCAACAGAAACTCCGTCTCGTCCAGACCGCGCCCGCCCAGAGGCGTGCCCTGCGGGATGATGTCGCTGCTGCCGCGCCTGATGCGCCTCTCCTGCGTGCGCCCGCCGAGCAGCCAGACCACCTTCGCCGTCCGAAAGTGCAGGGCGACGAGGTGCGCGTCCGACGTGCGCGCCGGAAATTCCACGGGCGGCAGGAGATGCTCCCCGACGGCGATGCCCGCCCAGCGACCCCCGCCGCCCGCCGGAGCGCCCTCGCGCGCCGCCGCCAGTCCGAACTTAACCATCTGCCCTCCCCCTTCACGCGCCGACCGCCGGCGAGCGGGAGCAGCGACGTTCGGCGACGCCTCGGCCCGGTCGAGTCACGCGCGGGGCGGCCGGAAACAGTCCCGCCCCGCGGAGCCCTTCGACCGCGCCTCTGCCGACGCCTCTCCACCGAGTTGTCAGTTGTCTCTTAGGATTCAGCACACTAACAAATTAAAGTCCGACATTCAACGTTCCGGTTCCGGCCCCGCCCTGTAAGTCGGCGCGCGCCGCGTTCGACCGCCGCGCGGTGGGGGAGGCGTGAAGGCCGGGCGATGAAGAACCGCGGCGCGGCCGGCGACTCAGGGGCGGGCCGGGAGGTTCAGGGGCGCGTCGGCGTTGAGGCGGCACGGCTCGCCCGCGCCCGCACCGGACTTGCGGCGCTCGTCGCGCGCCGCCGCGCCCAGCGTCCTTTCGTCCACCCTCGCCAGCCCGCACTCGACTTCCGCGAGCCGCCGCCGCAGCGACTCGACCTCCGAGCGCAGCAACCTGACCTCCGGGTCGCCCGCGCCCCTCCCCGTCGCCGAGAGCCTCAACTGTTGCTCGACGCCGCGCAGGCTCGTCTCCATCATATGAAGCCGCTGTTCGAGTTGCGTGAGACGGCTTTCGATGCGGATCACGTCCTGCGCCGGGGCCGCGACCCCGGCGCCCGGCGCGGGCGGCGAGCCGGCGTAGGCGGCCGCCGCCGCCATCGCCGAAACGAGCACCAAGACGGCCGGCCAAACGGTCGCCTTCGCGCGGCGAGTTCCGGAGTCCATTCGCGTCACCTCATCAGAAGGATTCGGGGTCAGGGGAAGATTAACACGACCGCGGTGATGACGGCCGCGACCGCGACCGCGCGGCGGTTGACGGCGGCGGCCTTCGCCCGCAGCCGGGCCGCGAGGGCGGGATCGTCAACCTCCTCCTCGCCCCGGCCGCGCGCGGCGGCTTCAGATTTCGCGTGGCTCATGGCCGACGGCCTCACTCCCTTCGGCGCGCGCCCGCCGCGACGGTGGCGAGCGGCTGGCCGGCCGAAACCCTCTGGCCGGGGCGCACGCTGACGGCGCGCACCTCGCCGGCCGACGTGGCGCGCGCCGCCACGATGCGCTCCGGCGGCCCGCCGTCGCCCGCGCCCCGGCGCGCGCTACCTTCCTGCGCGACGAAATTGTCCTGCGCGCTCTGCGCCGCCTCGCGCAGTCGTTCGAGCCGCTCCTGCGCCTGCTGGTATTGCGCGCGCGCCGCGTCCAACTGCGCCCGCGGCGCGGCCCCCGCCGCCACCAGAGACTCGACGCGCTGCGCCTCGACCGAGGCGCGCCCGACCTCGGCTTCGGCGGCCGCCACCTCGCCCCTCGCGCCGCGGACGGCCGAGCGAGCGCGGGCCGCCGGGTCTTCCCCGCGGGCCGGGCCGGGCCGGCCTTCCGCCACCGCGATCTCGACGACGGCCGCGCCCTCGCTCACCAGCGCCCCCTCGCCGACGAGGACGCGGCGCACCTCGCCTGCGGCCGGCGCGTTGACGACGACGAGGCCGGGCGGCGTCCCCCCCGAACGCACGCCCGGCCGGCACGCCGCCCCCGCGACCCCGAAGAGCAGCAGGGACGACAGCGCCAAACCCTTGCCCGGTGCCTTACGGCTCGGCCGAGACATCTGCTTTCACTTCACCCGTCGCGCCGGCCGGCTGCCCGGCCGCGACCCGGCCCCCCTCGGCCTTCGTCGTTTCAAAGGCCCGCGCCGCGTCCCCCTTGACGAGAAGCGACGGGGCTTCCTTTTTGATTAAAGGCCGAGCCTCTTTCGTCGCCGCGCCTTCGCGCCGGAGCGGCTCGCCCCAGATGTTCGTGAGTTCGGAGGCTTCGCCGGCCGGCGGGGCGACGATGTCGAAAGGCTCCGACTTGGTGCGCTCGCGGACGGCGACGCCGTTGGCCTCCAGCGTGCCCCCGGTCGCGCGGCGGAACGAGGCGATGGACTTGTTGAGGTCGGTCTGCGCCTGAAGCTCGCGGCCGCGCGCGGCGACCAGCTCGGTCTGGCGTTGCAGCACGAGGAAGACGGTCGAGGTGCCGGCCTGTAGCTTGCGCCGCTCGCTCTCGTACTGCTGCTCGGCCGAGGCGCGCGAGGCGGCGGCCGAAGCCAGACGCGCCTCGGCCGAGCGCGCGGCCTGAATCGTGTTACGCACGTCCGACTCGATCAGTATCTCGGCCTGACGCCGCCGCGTCGCGAGCTGCGACCCCTCGGCCAGCGAGCGCCCGAGGTTGGCCTCGGCCGTCGAGTTCCTGAGCGGCAGCGTGAGCCGCACGCCGACCTGCGCCGAGGGGTAGTTCTGTCCGAAGAGGTTCGACAACGAACGGCCGTAGCCGCCGGCGAGGTTCTCCCGCACCGCGCCGCCGCCCGGGTTCGCCGGCGGCAGCGGCGGGAGGTTGTTGAGCTCCGACAGCTCGTTCAGACGCTCGGTGATGCTGCCGAGGCTGCCGGTCAGGGGGTTGGCCCCGGACGCGGCGGGCGAGCCGGAGAGGCCCGTCGGGTTGTAAGAGCCGACGAGGTCGAGCTGCGGCTTCGTCTGGTCGCGGAAGTAGCGCGTGTTGATTTCGTTGATCTCGGCGCTCGTCTCAAGCTGCGCGAGTTCCGGCCGGTTCCGCAGCGCGGCGCCCACGGCCTCCGGGAGCGCCACGCGCGGCGGGTCGAGGGCGACGGGCGTGGTCGGCACGAGCGGGCGCGACCAGAGCGGCGAGGTGCGGTCGCGCGCGACGAGCGACTTGAGGTTGTTCTCGGCGCGCGTCACCGCCTCCTGCGCGCCGTAGACGTTCTGCTCGAAGTCGGTCACCTGCGTCTCGGCGGCGACGATGTCGATGGGCGCGAGCACGCCCTCGCGCACCTGCCGCCGGTTGCTCTCGACCTGCGTGCGCGCCTGCCTGACGGCGTCGAGCTGCACTTGCAGGTTCCGCAGGGCGAAGGCCAAGTCCCAGTAGGCCTGCTCGACCTGCGTGATGACCTCGATGGTGCGCTGGCGGAACTGCGCGTCCGTCAGCGCGAGGTTCTTGCTGGCGACCTCGATGCGGCGGCGGTTGTCGTCAATGCGCAGGCCGCGCCAGAGCGGCTGCGTGTAGGTCAGCGTGAGCGAGGTCGCGAACTGCGGGTTGAGGGAGACGAACTGGTTGTTCGTCGTCAGCCGGCTCGAAGTGAAGTCGAGCTGGTAGGAGCCGCCGAAGCGGGGCGCGTAGCCGCCGAAGCGCAGGCCGCCCGTGAAAGTGTTCTGGCGCAGCGACCCGTCGGCCCCGCCCGCGAGCGCCGAGGCGGCCGGCGTGACGCTGCGCCCGAAGAAACTCTCGGTGGAGAAGACCGGGTCGTAGACGCCGCGCGCTGCGCGCAGGTCGAACTCGGCGACGCGCACGTCGTCGCGCGACAGCTCGATGTCGTTGCTGTTCTCAAGCGCGAGCCGCACGGCCTCGTTCAGCGAGAGCGGCGTCTGCTCCCCGAGGTCGACGCCGACGCGCTCGGCCGAGGGGAGCGGGCGCGGCGGGGCCTCGAAGTTCGGCTCGATGGGCGGCGGCGCCGGCGGCAGTTGCGCGGGCGCGGCCCCGCCCGCCGCGCCCACGTCCTGCCCCGGCGTCGCCGTCGTGGCCGGCGTCGTTGACGACTGCGGCGCGGGCGCTTGCGGCGGGGCCGGCGTCTGGCGCGCGGCGGCCGCGGGCGCGACGGCGAAGAGGGCCGCCGCGAGCAGCCACGCCGCGCGGCGACGCGCGCGGCCTCTGCCGGCCCGCGCCCCGCGCCCTTCGGAATGCTGAGCGTTAATCACCTGAACTTCCCTCGACATGACTACCCCTTTGATGATTGCGAGAAAAAATCCCGCGCGCGGCGGCCGTGGCTTCGCGGGCGCGGGCGCCGGCCCAGCCCGTCGCCCTCCGGTAGCGGCCGCCCACGGCGGCCCACCGCGGCGACTCGCCCCAGTCCTCGAAGATCGAATAGAAGACCGGCACGGCCAGCAGCGTGAGCAGCAGACACAAACTCTGCCCGCCGACGACGAGGACGCCGATGGAGCGGTTCGTGGCCGCGCCCGGCCCCGAGCCGACGACGAGCGGGATCATGCCGGCGACGAGCGCGATGGTCGTCATCAGGATCGGCCGCAGGCGGTCGCGGTTGGCCTTGATGATGGCCTCGTAGCGGCCCATGCCGTGCGAGCGCAGCTCGTTCGTGTGGTCGATTTGCAGGATCGCGTTCTTCTTCACCACGCCGAAGAGCAGCAGGATGCCGAGCATCGAGAAGATGTTGAGCGACTGCCCGGCGATGAACGTCGAGAGCAGCGCGAACGGGATCGAGAGCGGCAGCGTGAGCAGGATCGTCACCGGGTGGACGAACGACTCGAACTGCGCAGCCAGCACCATGTACATGAAGATGAACGAGAGCGCGAAGGCGAGCATGAAGTAGAAGCCGGCGCGGCCCAACTCCTTCGACTGGCCCGACAGCCCGCCCTGATAGCCCGGCTCCATGTTCATCCCGGCGACGAACGCCTCGATGGATTCGAGCGCCTCGGACTGCGAGCCGCCCGGCGGCACGTTGGCGTACATCGTCACCTGCCTCTGGCGGCTGAGGCGGTCGATGGCCGCCGGGCCGGTGCTCTTCTCCAGACGCACGAGGCTTTCGAGCCCGACCGTCCCGCCCTGCGCGGTCGGCACGGTGATGCGGCGCAAGCTTTCGGGGTCGCGGCGGAACTCGCCCTGCGCGCGCACGCGCACGTCGAACTGGTCCGTGCCCTGATTGAACGTCGTCACCTCCTGCCCGGCGACGAGGATGTTCAAAGCCTGCGAGACGTCCGAGACGCGGACGCCCGCGTCGCCGGCGCGCTGGCGGTCGATGGAGACGCGCACCTCGGGCTTGCCGGGGATGAGGCTGCGGTCGGCGTCCACCATGTTCGGGTCTCGCTTCATGTGTTCGAGCAGCCGCGCCGAGTACTCTTCGAGCCTCCGCAAGTCCGGCCCGCGGACGATGTACTGCACGGCCGAGTTGCGCCCGCCGCCGCCGATGGCCGCCACCGGCTGCACCGAGGTGGTCAGGTTCTGCGGGTACTCGGCGACGATCCGGCGCGCCCGGCGGATGAGTTCGCCCTGCGAGACTTCGCGCTCGTCGAGCGACTTGAGGCGGACGAAGACCGTGCCGTTGTTGACGACCTGCTGCGCGCCGAAGCCGGCGACCGTCAAAGTGCTGTCGACGCCGGGGAGTTGCTCGCGCACGTCGCGCGCGATGCGCTCCATCACCGACTGCGTGGCCGCGAGGCTCGTGCCCTCGGGCGCGCGCACCTGAATCTCGAACTGCGACTCGTCCTCCTCCGGCGTGAAGTTGAGGCCCGCCAGCATGAAGAGCGGCACGATGGAGACGACCGCCACGGCGCAGGCCGTGACGACGGCCCAGCGGTGCGCCATCGACCAGCGCAGCATCCACGTGTAGACGCGGTCGACGTGCCTGTACCAGCCCTCTTCCTTCGTCGAGTGCCCGCGCGGGGCTTCGCCGGGATGGTCTTGCGCCGCCGCGGCCCCGTCACCCCCCGCCCCCTCCTTGCCCTTCCCGACCTTGATCCAGCGGGCCGCGAGCATCGGCGTCAGGGTGAAGGAGACGATGAGCGAGACGGCGATGGCCGCCGCCGCGGTCAGGCCGAAGCTCGACATGAAGCGGCCGACGATGCCGCCCATGAAGCCGACGGGCACGAAGACGGCGAGCAGCGAGAGCGTCGTCGCCATGACGGCGAGGCCGATCTCGCGCGTGCCCTCGATGGCCGCCTCGAAGGGCGTCATGCCCTTCTCTTCGATGAAGCGGTAGATGTTCTCGAGCACCACGATGGCGTCGTCGATCACGATGCCGACCATCAGGGTCAGGGAGAGCATCGTCATCTGGTTGAGCGTGTAGTCGAGCGCGGCCATCACGCCGAAGGCCGCGATGATGGAGGTCGGGATGGCGACGGCCGCGATGACCGTCGAGCGGAAGTTCCAGAGGAAGAGGAAGACGACGACGGCCGCGAGCAGGCCGCCGACGATCAGGTGCTCCTCGATGGCGTGGAGGCTCGCCTTGATGAACTCCGACTGGTCGCGGATGAGCCTGACCTCGAAGTCCTTCGGCAGCAGCGGCCGAATCTCGGCGACGCGCTCCTTGATGGCGTCGGCGATGGCCGCCGTGTTCGTGCCCGACTGCTTGCGCACGGCCACCACGACCGAGGCCGTGCCGTTCAGGGAGGCGGCGGTGCGCGGCTCGACGCCGCTGTCCTCGACGTGGCCCACGTCCCTGACCTTGACCGGGTAGCCGCCCTTGTTCGAGATGATGATGTCGCCGAACTGCTCGGGCCTGACGACGCGGCCGAGCGTGCGCACGGTCAACTCCTGCGCGCCCTCGTCGATGCGCCCGCCGGGCAGCTCCATGTTCTGCTGGCGCAGCGCGTTCGCCACGTCGCCCACGGTCATGTTGTAGGCGCGCAGGCGGTCGGGGTTGACGAAGACCTGAATCTCCCGCTCGCGCCCGCCGTAGATGACCGCCTCGCCGACGCCGTTGACGGACTCCAGCCGCTCCTTGACCTCGTTCCTGACGATCTCGGTGACTTCGAGCGACGAGCGCGGCGCGCTCACCGCGTACATGATGATGGGCGCGGCGTCGGGGTCGAGCTTCTGGACGGTCGGCTGCTCGGCCGTCTCGGGCAGTTGGCGCAGGACGGTCTCGATCTTGTCGCGCACCTCCTGCGCGGCCACGTTCACGTCCTTCGACAGGTCGAAGGTGATGAAGACCTGCGAGAGCCCCTCGACCGAGGTCGAGCGCAGCTCGTCGATGCCGGAGACGGTGTTGACCGCGCCCTCGATGCGGTCGGTGATCTCGGTCTCGATCTCCTGCGGGGCCGCGCCGGGGTTGACCGTCACGACGGCGACGATGGGCAGGTCGATCTTGGGGAAGCGGTCAACGCCCAAGCTGAAGAAGGCGAACCCGCCGACGACCGTCAGCGCCAGAATCAGCATCGTCGCGAAGACGGGCCGGCGCACACAAATTTCGGCTAACTTCTGCATCGGGAAACTCCAAAGAGTAGCCAGTAGCCAGTAGAAAAAACTTCTCTCACGAAGCTTGAGAGTGTCGGCAGAAATAACGCGGGGCGCTACCGTCTGCTGGCTGCTGTCTACCGGCTACTGCGCCTGCACCGCCGCGCCTTCGTAAAGTTGTTCGAGGCCGCTGGTGGCCAGCGTCTCGCCGCCCGCGAGGCCCGAGGTGACCCGCACCGCGTCGCCCTCCTGCTCGCCGACCTGCACGACGACGAGGCGGGCCGTGCCGTTCGGCTCGACGACGAAGACGCGCGAGGCGTTGGTGTTGGCGTCGAACTGCACGGCCGACTGCGGGACGTAGACGGCCTGCCCGCCGCCGGGCTGCGCGACGCGGGCGGTGGCGAACATGCCCGGCCGCAGGAGGTTCTCGGCGTTGGCCACGTCGGCCTCGACGGTGATGGCGCGCGAGGTCGGGTCGATGGCGGGGTTAATCGCCGTCACCTGCCCGGCGAACTGCCGCTCGGGGTAGGCGTCCACGCCCACCGAGACGCCCATGCCCTGACGGACGCGCGCGGCCTCAAGCTCCGGCACTTGCAGGCGCAGCTTGATCGGGCTGGTGCGGAGGACGGTCGCGATCTTCGAGGCGGGCGTGACGTACTCGCCGACGGCGACGGGGCGCTCGCTGACGTAGCCGGAGATGGGCGCGGTGATGACCGTGTCGGCCACGGCCTTCTGCGCGAGCGCGACCTGCGCCTGCGCGCCTTCGAGCGCGGCCCGCGCCCCCTCGATGCCCTGATTGCTCTGGCGCGCGGCGTTGAGCGCCGCCTCGTACTGCCGGCGCGCGGCGTTGGCCTGCGCGCGCGAAGTCTCGGCCTGCGTGCGCGCCTGATCGTAGACGCTGCGCGCCGCGTCGCCCGTCTCCAAGAGGTTCGCGTAGCGGCGCGCGTTCGTCTCGGCGAGGCGCGCCGCCGCCTCGGCCGACTCCAACTGGTCGCGCGCCGCGAGCGCTTCCGGCACCGACGCGGCGTCGAAGCCGCCGCCCGCGCCGAGCCCCAGACGCGCCTCGGCCTGACGGACGGCGGCGGCCGCCTGCTGCTCGGCGGCCTGCGCCTGCCGCAAGCGGATGCGCGCGTCGCGGTCGTTGAGGCGCGCGATGACCGCGCCCTGACTGACGAACGCGCCCACGTCGACCGGCGTCGCCACCACGCGCCCCGAAGTCTCGGGCGCCACGTCCGACGACTCGTCGGCGGCGAAGCTGCCCGTCGCCTGTAGGAAGGCGCCGACCTCGCGGGTCACGGCCGTGCCGGTCGAGATTTCGACGGGGCGCCGGCCGGCGGCGGCGGCGCTGCCCAGCCCGCCGCCCGGTTCCTTCGACGCCTGCTCGCCGCGGCCGCACGCGGCGGCCAACAGCGCGGCGGCCATCAGGGCGGCGGCCGCGGCCGCCCGCCGTTTGCTCAACTTGAGGAACTTTGACATGGAAATGAAGCCCTACTTCCTGACGTTTTTCTGTTTCTTCACGCGGCCCGCCGCGGCCCTGCCACGGCGCAGCCCCCTCAGCACCAGACGGGTGAAGACGGCCGCGGCCTCCTCGTCGGAGACGGCGGGGCCGCGGCGGCCGTGCAGGCCGTCGTCCATCGCGTAAAAGTTGGCCATGCCGATGAAGGCGCGCACGACCGTGTCGGCGTGGCACCCGGCGAAGGCCCCTTCGCGCTGCCGCCGGCGGATGTACTCGCAGAGGAACTCGAAGAGGGGCCGGAGGTGTCGCTCGCGGAAGAGCGCGGCGAGGTCGTGGCCTTCGAGCACGGAGTAGGTGAGCAGGCGCAGGAACTCGTGGTCGCGCCCGTAGCCCTGAAGGATTTTCAGCCCCAGCGCGCGGAACAGCCCCTCGTCGTCGCCCCGCCCGGCGTAACCGCGCAGCGCCTCGACCCAGTCCTCCGTCCTGATCTCGCCCGACTTGAAGTCGAGGATGGCGGCGTAGAGGTCTTCCTTGCGCGCGAAGTGGCGGAAGATCATCGCCTCGGAGACGCCGGCCGCGAGCGCGACCTCCTTCGTCGTCGTCCCGCGGAAGCCCTTGCGCGAGAAGAGGCCAATCGCCACGCGGATGAGCTGCCGCCGGCGCTCCTCGCCCGACATCCGCCCGCGCCCCGCGCCCGGCCTTTTGAGACTCAGCGACATCCCGCGCTCAGTAAACACTCACTCCGCCCACGACCCTTAAAAAAAGCGGCCCGCCGCGCCGGCCGGATAACTGACCAACAGTCAGATGCACGAAACTAGATGACCGTTGGTCAGTTGTCAAGCGAAGGGACGGGCTTTTCGCGCCCGCGCCGCGGGGGCGCCGGGCGCGGGCGCGCCGGGAGTTTTTTCAGGAGACTTCGCCGCGCCAGTGGGAGCGGAGCATGTGCGGGAGTTCGCGGGCGAAGTCGAGCCGGAGGGTCGTCGGCCGCAGTTCGGCGTGGATGGGGTTCGAGACCTGCCAGAGGCCGAAGGTCACGGCCAGCGCCTTGAGCGCCGCCGTGGCCCCCTTGCCCCTCGCGAGGCCGGGCAGGCTCTCTTCGAGGAACCGGCCGAACTGCGTGAGCGTGTCGGCGAACTGCTGCCGGAGGGCGAGGTAGGCTTCTTCCGTGCCGGGGCGCTCGATCTGGAAGGTGGAGGCCGAGGCGAGGCGCATCACGACGGGCTGCTCGACGGGGTAGACGCTCATCGCCGCCGCCACCTTGTCGGGCGTGAGCGGCGGCCGCGCGCGCCGCAGCTTCTCCTGCGCCTCGGTCAGCCACCGGACGGTGTGCTCGCTGAGGAGCGCGATGAAGACGTCTTCGATCGTGGCGAAGTAGAGGTAGACCGTGCCCTTCGCGAGGCCCGCGCGATCCGCGACGGCCTGCGCCGAGGGCAGCTCGCCGCCCCTCTCGGTGAAGAGGGCTTCGGCGGCCGCGAGGATTTGGCAGCGGCGCTCGAACTTCTCGCTCGACTGGCGCGCGCGGCGCAACACTTTTTCCGTCATCGAAAGTTCTGACCCCGAGAGAGGCCGAAAGGCCGCGCAGGGAACGGGCGGCCGGCCCCGATTTGCCGCTAACATATCACAGAAGGCGCGGGCCGCGCGCCGCTTGTTGACGTGCGGTCAGTTGCCCCCTTGCCGCCGCCCGGCCGCGGGCTTATCCTAGCCGCGTCTCAACGCCCTTTCACGACGGGCCGCGGGCCGGGGCCGGCGGGTCTCGCGGCCGGGCGGCGGTTGAGACCGCGGAGGACGTGACGCCGCCGGCTCGCGGCGGAGAACGAACGAAGGAGGGTGGCGGATGGAGAAGCGGCGGCTGGGGAATTCGGGGCTGGAGGTGGCCCCGCTCGCGCTCGGCGGCAACGTCTTCGGCTGGACGGCCGACGAGCAGACCTCGTTCAAGCTGCTCGACGCCTTCGTCGCGGCGGGCTTCAACCTCATCGACACGGCCGACGTGTACTCCGGCTGGGTTCCCGGCCATCAGGGCGGCGAGTCGGAGACGATCATCGGCCGCTGGCTGAAGCGGGCCGGCGGCCGCGAACGGGTGGTCATCGCCACCAAAGTCGGGATGGAGATGGGGCCGGGGCGCAAAGGTCTCGCGAGGGACTACGTCATGCGCTCGGCCGAGGATTCGCTGCGGCGGCTCCAGACCGACCACATAGACCTCTACCAGTCGCACGTGGACGACCCCGAGACGCCGCAGGAGGAGACGCTCGAAGCCTACGCGCGGCTCGTCGAGCAGGGGAAGGTGAGAGCCGTCGGCGCGTCGAACTTCGGGGCGGCGCGGCTCGCCGAGGCCCTGAGGCTCGCCGGCGAGCGCGGCCTGCCGCGTTACGAGAGCCTGCAACCCGAATACAACCTCTACGACCGCGCCGAGTTCGAGGGGAGTCTGGCGGCGCTGTGCCTCGAACAGGGCGTGGGCGTCATCAGCTACTTCTCGCTGGCGAGCGGCTTCCTCACGGGCAAGTACCGCTCGGAGGCAGACCTCTCGAAGAGTCCGCGCGGGCGGGGCGTCAAAAAGTACATGGACGAGCGCGGCTTCAGGATTCTCGGCGCGCTCGACGAGGCGGCGGCGCGGCACGACTCGACGCCCGCGCGGGTCGCGCTCGCGTGGCTCATCGCGCGGCCCGGCGTGACCGCCCCCATCGCCAGCGCGACCAGCCTCGAACAGTTGCGCGACCTGACGGAGGCGGCGCGGCTCAAGCTGGACGAGGCTTCCATCGAACTCCTGAACCGCGCCAGCGCGTGAGCCGCGCGGGGCGGCGGGGGGGCGGGCGCGGCACGAATCGCGCGGGGAGGGTGACGGCGGTGCGAGAAGACGGATTCAATCTGGGCGAAGCCGTGGCGGTTCTCCGGCGGACGCCTTCGAGCCTGAGCGCGTTGCTCGCGGGCCTGCCCGAGAGGTGGCTGCGGGCGACGGAGGGCGAGGGCACTTGGTCGCCGTACGACGTGGTCGGCCACCTCATCCACGGCGAGCGCACGGACTGGATACCGCGGGCGCGGCACATCCTCGCGGGCGAGCGGCGCCCGTTCGAGTCTTTCGACCGGACGGCTCAGCTCAAAGAGGGCCGCGGCCGGAGCGCGGACGAGTTGCTGGCGACGTTCGCGGGGCTGCGGCGTGAGAACGTCGCCGCGCTCGAAGGCATGAACCTGACGGCGGCGGACATGGGGAGGACTGGGCAGCACCCCGCGCTCGGCGAGGTGACGCTCGGCCAGTTGCTCGCGACGTGGGTGGCGCACGACCTCGACCACGTCGGGCAGATCGCACGCGTGATGGCGAAGTCGTACGCCGGCGCGGTCGGGCCGTGGGGCGCGTACCTTTCAATCCTGCGGGATCGGGAGTGAGCGCCGCGGCCGCGGCGCCCAAACCCCCTGACCGCAACTCCTCCGTGCTTGCGGGCCGCGGCGGGCCGAATGCTCTTCGCTTTCGTCGCGGCCCGGGCGCGGGTTCAGACCGCGGCGCGGGCGGCCTTCGGCGCGGCGACGGCACGCCTCGCCGGGGCCGTCCCATGTTTGAACAGCGCGCGCCAACTGATGACGAACGACGGGACGAAGCAGGCCGCGGCGATCAGGCTCCAGACCACCGAGACGAAGCCGACCTCGCCCGTGGCCTGTACCGCCGGGATGGCGAGGATGGCCCGCGCGAGGACGAAGACCATCGCGAACGGGTAGCTGCGAATCATCCACTCCTGATGCTGGCGGATGTCGCCCCGGCGCACGCAGTAGAGGGCGACGGCCGTCGTCACGAGCCACCCGGTGGACTGCGTGATGGCCGCCATCACGAGCGACGGCGGGCCGAGGATGATGGCGACGGGGATGGCGGTCGGCGCGGAGACGGCCACCCCGGCCACGTAGAGGCGGCCCAGCACGCGGTGCAGCCCGATGCTGCGCCGGCGCAGGCGGGCCGAGAACTGGAACGGCGCGAGCAGCAGGGCCGCGGCCCCCGCGACGGCGTGGGGCAGCAGCCACCACTTGACCGGCTCGACGCGCTCCCAGACGGGCGAGCGCGAGTCCAGAAACGGCGTCTCGTAGACGTAGAAGACGAAGAGCGTCAGGAGGCCGAAGACGGCGAGGAAGACGTGCTTGGCCTTGAGCGAACGAACCGACATACGAACCTCCTCTGCGATAATGGCAGTAACAACCGCGGGGCGGCACACAGACTTTTCGCCCCCGCATCTATACGCGAAGAGCGCCGGCGTTAAGAATCATCTTGAGAATCGCCGTCGCGCGGCGACCTCGGCGGGGGGCGCCGCTGGCGCGCCGATTCCCGCGTCGGTTATGCTTCGCGCCGCACAAACTTTTCGCACTCGGGGGGCCGCCGTGAGGAAACGTCTTTTCTGCCTGATCGCGTCGTTGGCCGTGTCGTTCAGCGCGCTCCCGGCGTCAGGTCAGGGACGCGGGGCGCAGTCCGCCGCGCCGGGTCAGGCGGCGGCGCTCGACCCGGAGCTGACCGGCTATCAGTACCCTTACGCGGTCAACTTCTTCGAGGCCGAGACGCAGGGGCAGAAGCTGCGGATGGCCTACATGTCCGTGCCCGCCGCGAAGCCCAACGGCCGGACGGTCGTGCTCCTGCACGGGAAGAACTTCTCCGGGGCTTACTGGGCGGCGACCATCAAAGCCCTGAATGACGCAGGCTACCGGGTCGTCGTCCCCGACCAGATCGGCTTCGGCAAGTCCTCGAAGCCCGCGTCTTACCAGTTCAGCTTCCACGCGCTGGCCGCCAACACGCGCGCGCTGCTCGACTCGCTCGGCGTCGGGCGGTTCGCGCTCGTCGGCCACTCGATGGGCGGGATGCTGGCGGTGAGGATGGCGCTGATGTACCCCGAAAGGGTCGAACGTCTCGCGCTCGTCAACCCCATCGGGCTGGAGGACTGGAAGCTGGTCGCGCCCTACCGGACGGTCGACGAAAACTTCGCGCAGGAGTTGCGCGCCACGCCCGAGGCCATCAGGGAGTATCAGAGGGTCAACTACTTCGGCGGCGAGTGGAGGCCGGAGTACGACGCGCTGACCGAGGTGCTCGCCGGTTGGACGCGACACCCCGAGTACCGGCGGGTGGCGTGGAACGCGGCTCTCACCTCCGACATGGTCTTCACGCAGCCCGTCGTCTACGAGTTCGAGCGGCTCAAGACGCCGACGCTTCTCATCATCGGGCAGCGCGACCGCACGGCCATCGGCAAAGACCGCGTGCCGAAGGAAGTCGCCGCGACGATGGGCGACTACCCGGCGCTCGGCAAGGCCGCGGCCCGCCGCATCCCCGGCGCGCGCCTCGTCGAGTTCGCCGAGTCCGGCCACCTGCCGCAGGTCGATGCCTTCCCGAAGTACATCCGCGCGCTGCTGGATTTCGTCGCGGGCCGCTGAGTGGCCGGCCGAAACGGGGAGCGGGCCGGAGGCGGCGTCCGTCTCCGGCCCGCTTCGTTGTCGCCGGCCCGAAGTGTGATAAATTCTTAAAGGCTCCCGCATCCAGTTCCCCGACGATTCAGGCGGAGGCCGCCCGTCAGCCGTTGGCGCGCGGGCGCGGGACACGCCCTCCGCCCCCTTCAACCTCCCTCGCGGGGCTCGCTCAAAATACCTATGAAAGAAGAGATCAGCTCGCGCGCGCGCTCGTTGGCCGTCGCCCTCGCCCTCCTCTGCTCCGCCTCGGCTCAGGCGCAGCAACAGCCGCGCCGGCCCGCGCCGGAGCCGGACGACGACATCGTCCGCGTCACGACGGAACTGGTGCAGACGGACGTGGCGGTCTTCGACAAGCGGGGG
>Ga0196977_1000500_pt1 | contig 20433 bp, 19 predicted proteins | sample S3v_1013CmetaG_FD_148634 | JGI IMG/M metagenome (GOLD analysis project Ga0196977, IMG submission 148634) | Soil microbial communities from Anza Borrego desert, Southern California, United States - S3+v_10-13C | ecosystem: Environmental > Terrestrial > Soil > Desert | place: USA: California...
AGCTTCGTGCGCGCGCTTAGCCCGCAGACGGGACGGACCGACATCATTGCGCAGATAGAAAACCGCAACGAGGACGCTGAAGCGGCTGACGCGCCATTTCTTCTTGAGGTATACGACGCCGATCGCAGACTTATCGCGAAGAAGATCATACGGGTAGATCTTCCTCCTCAAACAACAGTTCCCGTGTACCTTGCCGACGTTGCGCCGCGCGGAAGCGCTGCTGCACAAGCTTTTCTTGTTCCCGATACGGACTCCATCGTATGGAGAAAGGTATCCGGAGAAAGGCTCCCCATGCCTACAGTCACCCAGATCATTATTGCCGAGGGAGAAGCTCCCCGCGTCACCGCAACGCTCGTAAATCCGCTTGCGCGAACCATATACGACACAACCTTGGTTGCCATAGTAAGAGATTCTTCCGGCAATGTTATTGCCGGATCCCAAACGATCGTTCCAACACTTCCTTCACAAGGCACCGCGCCTCTCGTATTCACCTGGAACGCGCCTTTCAGCGCCTCCTCTCCTCGGGTTGATATATACCCCGTTCCTGAGCTTTCTTCCCGTGCGCCATGAGCGAGATCGTACGCACCCATTCTTTCAGAGCCGTTCTTGCCACTTGGCCGCTTCTTGTTCTCGGCGTCGTGCTCTCTCTTCTCGGCGTACTCACTATTCATCCGTTTGACGGCTCTCCTTCGCTTGCCCCGCGCCAGTTGTTGTTTATAGCGCTCGGTATCGTTGCGTACGTTGCCGTCGCGATCACGGACATGCGCTTCATCAGGCGCACGCAAGTCATCGTTACCGGATATCTCGTTGCACTTGCGCTCTTGTGCCTCGTGCTTCTCGTGGGAGATGTCGTACAGGGGGCCAAAAGCTGGTTCGATTTCGGCTTCTTCTCCTTTCAACCCGCTGACCTGGCAAAGCTTGTCGTCATTGCGCTTCTTGCGAAGTATTTCTCTCGGCGCCACATGGAGATCGGCTATATCCATCACATAGTGATTTCCGGCATATATACAGCAGCCATCGTCCTTTTGATACTCGTACAGCCTGACCTGGGCACTGCGGCCATACTTTCTGCGGTGTGGTTCGGCATGGTGCTTGTCTCCGGCATATCGAAAAAGCATCTTGCGGCCGTGTTCCTCATTGGGCTCGTCGCCGCCGCGGGACTCTGGTTCTTCGGACTTGCTGAATATCAGCGTGCCCGCATCCTTGCCTTTGTGAATCCGGCTGCCGATATCAGGGGAAGCGGATACAACGCATACCAGGCGACGGTCGCCGCGGGAAGCGGGGAATTCTTCGGAAAGGGTATAGGGTACGGAACTCAGTCAAAGCTCCGCTTCCTTCCTGAATACGAAACTGACTTCATCTTCGCGGCCTTTGCTGAAGAGTGGGGCTTCGTCGGGATCACTCTGCTGCTCGCCCTGTACGGCCTTCTTTTATACCAACTCCTTAAGATATCCAGGCTTGCAGCCGCCAACTTCGACGCTCTATTTGCTATTGGAGTGGCAATTCTGTTTACGGCGCACATCGGCATACATGCAGGGATAAACCTCGGCCTGCTGCCGGTGACAGGTACAACGATACCGTTCATGAGCTCCGGAGGTTCGCACGTGCTTATAGAATTCCTGGCGCTCGGCATTGTTGCGTCCCTTTCGCAGCAGGGAAGGAGCGTGCCCCGGGACGCCTCTCAGCAGGAGTACGAGGGCTAATAGAGGGAAACAGTACGCTTTAACATCTCGTCTTCAGAGAATTTCTTGCGCACCGTTGACTGAAGTGCGGCGCCGAATTTCTTCGCTTCATCGGGATTGAGGAGAAGCCGCGTTAGTGCATCTGCCAATCCGTCAACGTCGTCCGGACGAACCAGAAGCCCGCTCTTCTCATGCTCTATAATTTCCGGAATACCTCCGACATTCGTTGCAATTGACGGAAGTCCCGCATGCCCGGCCTCAAGGAGAGCAAGCGGAAAGCCCTCTTTTCGGGAAGGCATGAGGAAGATGTCGGCAGCAGCAAGGTAGTGGCGCACGTCCGGAACGAAGCCGAGGAGGAAGGCTCTCTTCTGCATGCCGTACGAGTCTATGAGACGGGCAAGCGTGCCGTGCTCCTCGCCCTCGCCGGTGATAACAAGCGCGGCTGTGTCGACGTTCGTCTGTACGCCGGCGAATGCGCGAATCGCTATATCGATGCCTTTGTTTTTCGTCAGCTCTGCAGGAAGGAATATCCATTCTTTGCATTTTGCAAGGTCGGGAAGAGAAGGGGCGAGGAATCTGCGCGCCTCTTCACGAGACTTGAGCGCGAACTCCTGCATTCCGTTATGCACGAGTGTCACCTTCTTTTTGAAGAAAAGAGCGGGAGCAGTTTTAAGGTCAGTTTCGGAAACGGCAATGACGGCGTGTGAAAGTGCGACAGTCGCCCAAGAGGCGGCCCAGATGAACGCTCGCATAAGAGCGTTTCTTGGCTCGCGGTGCGGCCAGCCGTGGGCGGTGAAAACGATACGTTTTACTTTTTCCAAGCGGCCGGCGACTGCGCCGATGCCACCTACTTTCGAGCTGTTCAAGTGGAGCACGTCAGGCCGTTCTTCGCGTATGAGTTCGCGTAGTTCTTTAAGTACTTCCCACTCCCTGAAGAAGGAGATGTCGCGGACAAGGCTGGGTATCGAAAGGGTTCGTATGTCCGACTCTGCGAGACGGGCTGCGAGCATGCCGGTTTCGCTTCCGGGTCTGCCGGTGCCGCCGAGCGCGACTGCCACATCCGCGCCCTCCGCGCGGCAATGCCGGGCAAGGGTGTATACGTAGCTCTGGGCGCCGCCCCAATTGGACTTGGTTATGACAAAAAGGATCCTTTTTCCTGAGAGGCTGTCCATGGATACGATAACTGTACGGGATGGGGGCTGGGTAGCAAGCGGATACCTTACAGGGTCTTCTAGGGTTATAGTATCCAACAATGATTTCCACCCGGCGCGAAACGGCGTTCCTCCTTCTTGGGGACGTCCTTCTCCTCGTATTTTCCCTATGGATTGCGCTTGCCGTGCGTAATCTTGATATTCCAGCCTACTCCTACTACGTCGAACATGCGCTCGCCTTTGTTCCGGTCTTCCTCATCTCGCTCCTCATCTTCTTCATCTCCGGACTCTACGAACAACAGACTCGCCTCGTGAAGCGCATCCTCGGCATTCGCATCCTCGGAGCGCAGCTTGCCAATACTGCCATTGCTGCCGTTCTCTTCTTCGCTCTTCCGTTCGAGATCGCTCCGAAGACCATTCTTGCCCTTCACCTTGCAATATCTGTCGGACTTATCAGTACGTGGCGCTTCTTTGTCGTTCCTTCGTTCAAGCTCGGCAGGCGGCAGCGCGCGCTCTTGGTGGGCACGGGACCCCTTTTGGAAAACGTATTCAAAGAGGTGAATAATCAGCCGAAGTACTATATCGAGTTCACTGAGCGCATTGACTTCGCCGCTCTTCCTCCAGGATCTCTTCCCGAGCGCGTGCGCACCGCTATAGGGAAAGGGGTGAGGATCGTGGTCATAGATACGCGGGACCAAGCGGTGCGTCAGGTACTGCCTGATCTCTATGACCTCATGGTGTCCGGAGTTTCCTTCGTCGAGTTCTCCACCTTCTATGAAGGGCTTTTTGACCGTGTGCCGGTCGACCATATAGATCACGCGTGGATACTCGAATGCCTCCCGAAGCGCAATATCCTCTACAGCTTCGCAAAGCGCGCGATAGACGTTGTGGGCGCCCTTATCGGGCTTGTGATCGCAACTCCGTTCATTCTCGTGGCTGCCCTCCTTCTTGCTGTTGAAAGGGGACAACCGTTCATATTCCAGGAACGCGTCGGACAGGGGGGGAAGCGATTTCAGATCGTAAAGCTCCGCACTATGCTCATAAGCGATCACGGAGATCCGGAACTTCAAAAGCATAACCGAGTGACCTCGCTTGGAAGACTCCTCCGGAAGTCGCGCATCGACGAGCTTCCGCAGCTCTGGAACATACTCAAGGGAGACCTTTCATTCATCGGTCCCCGTCCGGAACGCCCCTTCATCGCCGAAGTATATGATCGGGAAATTCCTTACTATGGGATACGTCATCTCATTGCTCCGGGTCTCTCAGGTTGGGCACAGATCTACGATTATGATGCTCCCCGAGGTACTGCAGATGTCGAGCGCACAAGGCGCAAGCTCTCCTATGATCTCTATTATCTGAAGAACCGTTCCTTCGGACTTGATATGACGATCGCGCTTAAGACACTGAGAGCACTCGTATCGTTTTCAGGAACATGAGCCCCATGAAAGAGAAAGTTGTTGTTACCGGTGGTGCGGGATTCATTGGTTCGCATATTGCGGATGCGCTCGTTGGGGGCGGATACGACGTGCATGTCATAGACACACTCATTGCGGGGAAGCGGGAGCATCTACCAACTGCTGCAACGCTTCATGAGGTTGATGTTACCGACACTGATGCAATACGGCCTATTATTACCGGAGCAAAGGCGGTCTTCCACGAAGCGGCGCTGCCGCGCGTGCAATTCTCCATTGATGAGCCGTTCGAAAGCCATCGGGCTAATGTAGACGGGACGCTTTCTGTCTTGATCGCGGCCCGTGAGGGAAGGGCGGGGAAGGTGATATTCGCCGCCTCAAGCTCTGCATACGGAAATCAGGAAACGCTTCCTCTTCACGAAGGACTGCCGCCAACACCAGTAAATCCGTACGGTCTTCATAAGTACATCGGCGAGGAATACATGAAGCTCTTCGCCGGCCTCTACGGCCTCCCGACTGTCTCGCTGCGGTACTTTAATGTGTACGGCCCGCGCCTTGATCCGGAAGGCCCATACGCGCTTGTGATCGGACGCTTTCTTAAACAGATGCAGCATAAGGAGCCGGTTACGATACTCGGGGACGGGGAGCAGACCCGGGATTTTACCCACGTCCGCGATATCGTCAGAGCGAACCTCCTTGCACTTGAAAGGCCCGTCGGAAAAGGGGAAGTGATTAACATAGGCTCCGGCCGCTCTGTTACCGTGAACCAACTCGCTGATCTTTTTGGGGCAAGTGAAAGAATCTCGCTTCCTCCGCGTGTTGAGGCGCGGCATTCCCGCGCCGATATTACCCGTGCAAAAGAGCTGCTTGGGTGGGAGCCGGAAGTAGAGTTCGAAGAGGGGGTGAGGGAGCTTAAGGAGATTTTCGGCGTATGATCGTTGACGGCAAAAAAATCGCCTCGGACATTCTTGCCTCTGTAAAGGAAGGGCTCGGGGACCGGGAACTTGTGGTTCGCGCTGTCGTCATAGCGCCAACTAGAGCAACTGAATCGTACCTGCGCATTAAGACCGAGAAAGCACGAGAGGCCGGGATGCGCCTCGAGCTCGTCCGTATGGAGAATGATGCAACCGAGGAAGATATAGTCCAGAAGATCAATCTTCCAGGAGCGGACGCTGTTATCGTGCAGCTCCCGCTCCCGCCGCGTATGCATGAGCAGTCCGTGCTTGATGCCATTCCGCTTGAAAAGGACGCAGACGCGCTTTCAAGCCTTGCGTACGAGCGCTTTTTGAATAACGAGGAAGGGGCGCTCATGCCTCCGGTGGTGTGCGCGGTCTCGGAGATACTGGCTGGTGCGAATGTAGAGGTCGCCGGGAAGCGCGCCGTCGTGGTCGGCAGCGGGAAACTGGTCGGCGCGCCGGCAGCTGCATGGCTTGCCCGCGAAGGAGCAGACATAACAATCCTTACCCAGGAAACATTCGAAGAGAAAAAGAGTTTTCTTAAAGATGCGGAGCTGGTTGTCTCAGGAGCAGGGAGTCCGCACCTGATCACTCCGGACCTTCTTCGGGAGGGAGCCGTTCTTATTGACGCGGGGACGTCGGAGTCCGGGGGAGTGATCGTGGGAGACTTCGATCCTGGGTGCGCTCAAACTGCATCCGTATATACGCCGGTTCCGGGGGGAGTCGGGCCTGTGGCTGTCGCCTGTCTTTTCAAGAATGCCGCTGAATTGGCAGACAGCTAAAAAGACCGTACACTAGGCTTTATCTATGGAATCCCGCACCCGGCATATTGCATGGTCGGTAGTAGTGCTTGGTATAGCAGGCCTTCTTGCCTGGTTCGTACTCACCACCAACCAGGCCGGTTCACGGTATGAAGTGAAGCTTGGACTTGATCTTGCCGGCGGGACGGAACTCGTTTATCGGGCCGACACGAGCGCGGTCACCACGGACAAGGAAGGAGCGCTCTCGTCCCTGCGGGAGGTCATCGAACGGCGCGTGAACCTATTCGGCGTCGCAGAGCCTTTGGTGCAGCTTGAGAAGTCGAGCGCTGTCGCAGGCGCGCAGGAAGACCGGCTCCTGGTCGAGCTTCCCGGCGTTACGGATGTCGCTGCCGCAGTCGATGCCATCGGTGCAACGCCGGTGCTTGAGTTCAAGCTCCTTGAGGATGGAGATGAAACAGCGTCTTCAACCTACGTCGATACCGGTCTTACGGGCCGCTATCTTGAATCGGCGGAACTTCAGTTTGCGCAAGGAGCGGGAGGACAGGTGGGAAGCGCGCCGGTTATCGTCCTCCATTTCAACGAAGAAGGCGCACAGCTTTTCGAAGAGATCACGACTGCAAACGTAGGGGGAACACTTGCGATCTTTCTCGACGGGGTCTCGCTCTCGGAGCCGACAATACAGGAACCCATCTCAGGCGGAGATGCGACTATCACCGGTACGTTCACCGCGACTGATGCGCGCGACATGGTCCGCGACCTGAACTTCGGCGCACTCCCGGTTCCCATAGAGCTCGTGTCGAGCAATTCAATTGGTCCCACTTTGGGTGCGGACGCATACGAGGCTGGTCTCGATGCAAGCATCATCGGCTTTGCGCTTGTCGCGCTTTTCATGATCGCCTGGTACAGGCTGCCCGGACTTGTGGCGACGATCGCGCTCATCCTCTATATCCTCATGACGATCGCGCTCATAAAGTTCATACCGGTCACGCTTACGGCATCCGGCATTGCCGCACTCATCCTTTCTATCGGCATGGCGGTGGACGCCAATGTCCTTATATTCGAGCGCATGAAGGAGGAACTGCGGCAGGGGAAAACCCCGCATGATGCGGTGGCTATAGGCTTTGCTCGTGCATGGCCGGCAATACGCGACGGGCACTTCACGATGATCATCTCGAGCATCATCCTCTTTTGGATGGGAACCTCGATCGTGCAGGGATTTGCCCTTGTATTCGGCCTCGGCGTCATCTGCTCGCTCATTACGGCGGTTTCCATAACCCGGGTGTTCCTGCTTGCAATACTGCCGTTTGAGGCGACTCCCGGATGGAAGCGGTTTCTTGAGGCGGGGTTTGGGAAACGTAACACCTAGCACTATGTTCATCGTCAACCATCGTCGCTTCTTCTTCTGGCTCACGGGACTTCTCCTAGTTGCCTCGATTGCCGCTCTCATCATTATCCCGCCGAAGCTCTCCATAGAGTTCACGGGAGGGTCGCTGGTGGAGGTTGAGTACGTCGCGGAACGTCCGCTGCACGAGGAGACCGTTTCCCGAGTTGAAGCTCTTGGACTTGAGGCTTCTGTCCGCGAGTCAGGGGAAAGGGGCTTGATCGTCCGTACGCACGCCCTAACTCCTGCCGAGCACGACACACTCATTACCGCTCTTTCCGGAGATGGTACGTATCCCCTTACAGAACTTCGTTTCAACTCAATAGGGCCTTCCTTGGGGCAGGAACTGGCCACCAAGGCCCTGTACGCCATTCTTGCGGTTACGCTTGCGATTATGCTCTATATCGCCTGGGCCTTCAGGAAGGTCTCGCGCCCGGTTCCTGCGTGGGGATACGGCATCATCTCTGTTCTTATGCTCGCCATCGACATCATCGTTCCCGCCGGCTTCTTTGCAGTCTATGCATACTTCACCGGCGCGCAGGTGGATACGCTTTTTGTGGTCGCACTCCTTGCGCTCATGGGGTATTGCATCAATGACGTAATCGTCATCTTCGATCGTATACGCGAGCATTTGAAGACGAACGAAGAAGAAGAGATCGTTGAACCGTTTGAAACGACAGTCGGGAAGTCCATTACAGAAACCCTGGGACGCTCCATCAACACGTCTCTCACGGTTGCGCTCGCACTTCTCGCAATCGTTCTCTTCGGAAGCGAGTCGGTACGTACCTTTGCGCTCGTGATGCTTGTTGGTGTCATCATCGGAACCTTCTCCTCGATCGCGCGATCAGCGCCACTCCTTATTCCGGTTGCGGCTTGGGCGGAGAAGCGACTGGCTCTTAAGACGAAGGACTAACATGATCATCGGCATTACCGGTACCAATGGAGCAGGGAAGGGTACGGTTGTTGATTATTTGGTGCAAAAAAGAGGATTCAAGCATTACTCCGCGAGAAGTTTCATTGTCGAAGAAATCGAGCGGAGGGGACTCCCGGTCGATAGAAATTCGATGAATTTGGTAGGTAATGATCTACGCGCAAAGAACAGCCCGTCCTTTGTTGTCGAATCGCTTTTTGCTCAAGCGCAAAAAGCGGGGGGTGACGCGGTCATTGAATCAGTGCGTGCGGTTGGGGAAGCGATCTTTCTAAAAGAGCATGGCGCTAAATTGCTCTTTATCGACGCTGACCCAAAGATACGGTATGAACGTGCAGTGCTGCGCGGTAGCGGAACAGACAAGGTCGATTTCGAAACGTTTCTTGCTCAAGAAAAACGGGAGATGGATTCGGTTGAGAGCTGGAATATGAATATCGGAGGGGTGATGCAGATGGCAGATTTTCGGGTTGAGAATAATGGAACTCTCGACGCGCTTCACGAGAAGCTAGATGTAATTTTCGGTAATAACTGATATGCCCCATATACACGAGAAAATAGACTTCTCAACCGATGTCTTTGTTGTGAATGGAGATGCTGTTTTGCTTCGAATGCATGACAAGTATGATAAATGGCTTGCTCCGGGAGGACATATTGAACTGGACGAGGATCCTGCAGAAGCGGCAGTGCGTGAAGTGAAGGAAGAGGTAGGTTTAGACGTGGAACTCGCAGGAAAAGCCGTATCCAGTTTAGGACCTGGGGACAGGGAAATTCTTGTGCCTCGATTCATGAACCGGCATCCTATAAACGAGACGCACGAACATATCGCATTTATTTATTTTGCACGTTCGAATACCCGTGACGTATCGCAGGGAGAGACTGAAATAAGCAGCCATATTAAGTGGTTTACTCGTGAGGAACTTGATGATCCGCAATACGGAGTTACAGAACGGATCAGGCATTATGCAAAAGCGGCGCTTGGCGAACTCGCGTCTTAAGAAATAACCGTCCCCACAAACGGCTCGTCCTTTAGGTACTTTTCAAATTCCCCTAAACTCTTTCCGTTTATTACAGCAACCTCAAGACCGGCTGCCTCGGCTTCTTTTGCGGCAATCGGATCGAACGGGGAAGAGAGACCCGGATCCCAGCGGTCAGGAATGAGTGAGCGGAAGGTTTTCCAGTCGACTTTCTCCAATTTATTCGCGTCTGGGAAGTCTTTCGGATTCTTGTCGTATACGTAATCGATATCCGAAAGGTTCACGACGCGCTTTGCGCCAAGCTTCTTTGCAGCCATGACAGCGCAGTAGTCAGTGGACCATCCTGGGCGCCAGCCGGCTCCGATAATGACGGGGGAGCGGGAACGCAGACCCCGTGTCGGGTTTTTCACGATTCTTTCCTGCGCCTCCTCCTTGAAGAGGGTACGCATAAGGTGCCCGTTCAGGCGTGTTGAGTGGATGCCCAGCCAATCGAGGTCATCACGGTCAAGATCGCCGTGCGAATCCCGTCCTGCATCCCGATATCTGCGGGCCGTAGCGCCCCCGCCCGTGATTATGAAAAAAGAAACGCCTCGGCTTATCTGCCCAAGCACGAACGTACGAAAATTCTTGAGAAAGGAAACGTCGATAGCATCGGGAACGATGAGGCTCCCGCCGACGGACACGACTATATACTCACGTTTTTTTGCACGGGTTAGAAGACTCATGCAAGGCTTGACGGTATCTGCATCATACGCCGATGGGGAAGGTGTGCAACTTGCGGAACCGAGAAAACGTTTCCAGATAAAAGTTCAGGGCCGCGCGTGAAGCGCGGCCCCTTCCAATGGTGAGCCAGATCTACCGCCAGTCGTGGAAGAGCCTGTCGTCTTCCCCCATCTGTTCGGGGTGTTCTTCCTCTCCGAGAAGAGGATCGACACCCCTGCCTGGGTGGCAGTGTTCCCGCTCATTGGGCTGTCGCAGGTAGCTCCTGTCTTCCCGGACCGGCGGGTCTGGGATTTCGAAATAACCAAGATCGCGCCCGGCCTTTTGTCCTATGTCCATGCGTTCCTCCCCGTGTGCGGACCAAGCCTGAACATAACGCTCATTGAATGAAGAGTCAATCGTCTAAACGCCGCAAAAGAGCCTGTATATACAAGCTATTGCCGTGCTTGACTCCCCATATCACTTCCTATAGTATGACCCTACTGCCCTCAAAAGGGGCGGGCATTCTTTTGCTCTTCGACAATTGCAAATGCATATATAGTGTTAATTGGTAGGAAACCAAGAATTCATTGTTTTCTTGTGTTCCGCCTATTCTTAATGAGAGTTTGATCCTAGCTCAGGATGAACGCTGGCAGTGTGGATAGGGCATGCAAGTCAAGGGGGCCTTCGGGCAACCGGCAGACGAGGTCAGTAACACGTACGAACGTACCCCAGAGTCTGGCATAGCCAACCGAAAGGTTGGGTAATTCCAGATGGTCCTTACGAGGTAAAGATTTATCGCTCTGGGAGCGGCGTGCGCAGTATCAGCTTGTTGGTAAGGTAACGGCTTACCAAGGCTACGACGCTTAGGGGGGGTGAGAGCCTGTTCCCCACCGAGTGGACTGAGACACGGCCACTACTCCTACGGGAGGCTGCAGTCGAGAATATTTCGCAATGGACGAAAGTCTGACGGAGCGACACTGCGTGATGGATGAAGTGCCTCGGCACGTAAACATCTTTTATCGGGGACGAAATCATTGACGGTACCCGATGAATAAGGGGCTCCTAACTCTGTGCCAGCAGGAGCGGTAATACAGAGGCCCCAAGCGTTATCCGGAATTACTGGGCGTAAAGGATGTCAAGGCGGTCATATTAGTCGTTCGTTAAATCCGTGGGCTCAACCTACGGCTCGCGAGCGAAACGGTATGACTAGAGGTTGGAAGAGGTGCGTGGAACTCACGGTGTAGGGGTGAAATCCGTTGATATCGTGGGGAACACCAAAGGCGAAGGCAGCGCACTGGTCCAAATCTGACGCTCACACATGAAAGCCAGGGTAGCGAACGGGATTAGATACCCCGGTAGTCCTGGCCCTAAACGTTGCTCGCTCGCTTTACGGAGTATCGACCCTCTGTGAGGCTAAGCTAACGCGGTAAGCGAGCCGCCTGGGTAGTACGAGCGCAAGCTTAAAACTCAAAGGAATAGACGGGGACTCGCACAAGTGGTGGATCATGTGGCTTAATTCGTAGCTAAGCGAAGAACCTTACCAGGGCTAGAAACCAAGCTGCACGCCCCCAGAAACGGGGGAAGCCTTCGAGGGTGCTTGGCAGGTGATGCATGGTTGTCGTCAGTTCGTGGCTTGAGCTGTTCCCTTCAGTGGGGTAACGAACGCAACCCTCGTTGTCTGTTACTTATGTCAGGCGAGACTGCCCCCTCACGGGGGAGGAAGGTGAGGATGACGCCAAATCAGCATGTCCCTTGATGCCCTGGGCTGCACACGTGATACAATGGGTGGTACAGAAGGACGCAATACCGCAAGGTGGAGCAAATCCCAAAAACCACCCCCAGTACGGATAGAGGTCTGCAACCGACCTCTTGAAGCCGGAATCACTAGTAATCGTAGGTCAGCCATACTACGGTGAATACGTTCTCGAGTCTTGTACTCACCGCCCGTCAACTCAAGGAAGTTGGAAGTGCCCGATATCTTGACTCGTTCAGGACTACGGCAAGTTCAATGACAGGGAGTAAGTCGTAACAAGGCACGGCTAGCGGAAGCTGGTCGTGGAACATATCCAATCGGAACGAGATGCTCGAAAGAGCACTCTCCGGTCGATCGCTCGCAAGAGCGGGGAGATGGTACTTTGTCCCTAAACAAGTACACGGACGCCGGAAAAACGCACCGGCACCGGTTTGAAGCGCTCAATTGACGCTTTGAGTCGGTTGAATAGGCGGAACACAAGAGGGCGAAGAATTCTTGGTATATACTTTAAACGGAAGAGCCCCGTGAGGGCACTTGGTCTCCGGACCTGGTGCCCTCACGGGGCTTTTGGTTTGGGAAGTCAGACAACGTGCGACAGGAGAAAGTCGATGTCCGAGACTGAGGTCGAGATTATAAAATTTCTTTACGGCACGGAATTGCTCGGCAGGCCCCTCAATCTCGTGATCGCATGGGGATTAATTTGTTCCTTCCTAGCTTGCGGAATCGCGTTTTTGATTGGACGGCGGCGCAAGTTCCGCTTCTACAGAAGAATTTGGAAAAACGTGGGCTGGGTCAAAGTGACCTTTACCCCTGCCTACAAGCGGAAGCGCAACTTCTTCCAGAAGTGCATAATCCCGTCCAATAGCAGCACTTGGATCCCTGAACCGGAATACCGGCAGTGGAAAGAAAGGTATGTGGGAGAAGACTACGAAAAGCCTGCGACCAAATCTCGAGATAAGAAGTAAGAGAGCAGGCCATGAGAAGGACCCGCAAGACTCAGAGGCGCAACGGCCAACCGGGCGCCTTTCTTATTGCTGCAACGCTAGGCGGCCGCGATAGACGGCGGTTGAAGCCGGGCGACAGCACGCTGCCAGACGCGTTTCTTATTGCGGTGCCGCCGCAGCTTTTCTTCCGGAGTAGATGGCATAGTGCGCCGATGGAGAGATCTCGATTCTCGGGTACTACCTCGATGAACCATGTATGCTCACTATAGCTGGAAAAGGAAGTGAGGGTCTGGTACTATCCCCAGGTCAGCTTGCACGCGTAGCTCAGTTGGTAGAGCACTCGACTGATACTCGAGCGGTCGTAAGTTCGAATCTTACCGCGTGCACAAAGGCGTTTGGGATATTGGGACAGGGTATACTAGAGGTATGCGTGATGCGCTTGTCATTTTCGTTGCGATCATCCTCTCCATAGTTATCGGAGGATACCTCTTCATGAACGGAGGTGCCGAATTCAACCCTCCGCCGGGAGCTGTTATAGAGACCACGGATTCCTCAATATTAATTGTCGCTGAGGGACAGTATTCGGGCTCCATCGACCGTCGCACCAACTTCCGCATCCAGACCGAAGCTGAGTTTCAGGAATTGTGGTCCATGGTCCATGGACAAGGAGCAGACGCACCAAACGTCGACTTTTCTGAATTCGAGATCATCGCTGTCTTTGACGGTACGCATTCTTCAGGCGGGTACGACGTTGACATAACAGATGTCACTGACGCTAACGGCGTACGCACCGTTTACATACTCCGCCAGTCTCCGGGAGAAAACTGCGTCGTCACCGACGCCATCACAAGTCCATTTCAGATAGTGCGGGTGTCGAAGTCGCCCCTCCCGATCACCAAGGAGGAAGAGACGCGCGTTAGCCAGTGCTTGTAACAGCTTCAGATACTTTTGGTAGGATAGGCGAATGGACGCACGTTCGCATTTTGAGGGCAAGAAGATAACCGTGATGGGACTGGGTCTCCTGGGGAGGGGCGTTGGGGATATCCGCTATCTTGCCTCCCAAGGGGCTGACCTCATCGTGACGGATCTGAAGACCCGTGAGCAGCTCGCTACTTCCGTGGAAGCTCTTTCAGAGTTTCCAAATATCACCTTCGTACTTGGAGAACATCGTCTCGAAGACTTCCGCGGTCGCGACTACATACTCAAAGCGGCAGGCGTGCCACTCGACTCCCCATACATTGCCGAAGCCCGCGAGCGGGATATTCCCATAAAGATGAGCGCATCGTGGTTTGCAGAAATAGCACAGATACCGCTCATCGGCATAACCGGAACCAGAGGAAAGTCCACCGTCACACACCTCATACACGCAATATTCGAACGCGCAGGAAAGAAAACCGTTCTTGGAGGGAATATACGCGGAGTTTCAACACTTGCCCTTCTATCCGAGGTATCTTCAGAACACGTGGGTATCTTCGAACTCGACTCCTGGCAGCTTCAGGGTTTTGGAGATGCCGGGATATCCCCTAACATCGCCGTTTTTACGACCTTCTTCCCCGACCACCTCAACTACTACAAGAACAGCATGGTCGCCTATCTCGACGACAAGGCGCAGATATTCCTGAGCCAGAAGGAAGGAGACACGCTCGTGCTCGGAAAACAGGTCGAGGAAATAGTAAGAGATGCGTACGATGGAAAGATGGCGGGCACCGTAGTTGTTGCGGGGGAAGAGGATCTTCCCGCCGACTGGACACTTAAGGTCCCGGGAACGCACAATCGCTACGACGCAGCCCTTGCGCGAGCAGCAGCTCATGTCGCAGGCATTGAAGACGCAGTCATAAGGCAGGCGGTCGAGGAATTCAGAGGAGTTCCAGGGCGCCTTGAGCTTGTCCGCACAGTCGACGGCATCTCCTATTACAACGACACCACGGCCACCACGCCTGAAGCCACTATCGCAGCGCTCACCGCACTCAGCGAATCAGGAAAAGGTGTAGTCCTTGTTACCGGTGGCGCAGACAAAGCTCTCGACATGAGTTCATACACAGAAGCAGCAAAGCGCCTGGCCAAAAGAATCATTCTTCTTAACGGCACGGGAACCGACCGCGTTCGCAAAGAATTTCCTGATGCGCCTATATTCGACACGCTTGCGGATGCGTTCGAGGACGCGCGGGTACACGCGGAAGCGGGGGACTCCGTAATACTCAGCCCGGCCTTTGCGTCTTTTGGCATGTTTAAGAACGAGTTTGACAGAGGAGATCAGTGGAATGCGCTCATAAAAGCTCTATGACCGGCAAGCAGAAGATTCACATGTCCGGAATCGCCGGCATCGGCATGTCGGCCCTGGCGCAATACCTGGCGCGGGAGGGAGCTGATATCGTAGGCACAGACATTGATGGGGGTCCGGTGGTAGAGATGCTTCAAAACAAGGGAATCGCTCTCAGAATCGGCAAACAGATTGCGGAGAACGTCTCAGAAGGCATGGACCTGCTCATCTACAGCGATGCGGTCAAAGAAACCAATCCCGAGCGCGTACGCGCACGAGAACTCAACATTCCTGAACTTTCATACTTCGAAATGCTCGGACGCATTTCGGAAGGCAAAACAACACTTGCCGTTTCCGGCACTCACGGAAAGACCACGACAACCGGCATGCTCTCGCGCATCCTTCGGGATGCCGGAGCTTCGCCCTCTGCCATTATCGGTTCCATCGTCACGGACTTCGAGAGCAACTACCTTCCCGGAGAATCAGACCTGTTCGTGATCGAGGCCTGCGAGTACAACCGCCACTTCCTGAACCTTACGCCTCACGTTCTCGTAGTGACAAATCTCGAGTTTGATCACACCGACTACTTCGCTGACCTTGAGGACGTGCAGAAGGCTTTCCGCGCTCTCATGGAGAAAGTGCCGGAAAACGGAATCATTGTGACCGACACAGAAAACCCGAATATCATCCCGCTTCTTGAAGGCCTTGCCGCTCCCGTCATCCACTACCCATCCGAACCAGCTTTTGCTCTCAAGCTTCCCGGAGAGTTTAATCAAATGAACGCGCGCGCAGCCGCAGCCGCAGCAAAAGCCGTCCTGCCCGAGCTGACTGACGAAAAGATCGCACACTCGCTTGCGGAATTCCGCGGGTCCTGGAGGCGCTTTGAGCACAAGGGAAGGAACAGCAAAGGAGTTGACGTATATGACGACTACGCGCATCATCCGACCGCAATCAGGGAAACACTTCGCGCACTCCGCGCAAAAACAAAAGGAAAAGTCATCGTCGCGTTCCATCCCCATTTGTTCAGCCGGACACGGGACCTGCTTGACGGCTTCGCTCGTTCATTCGGCGACGCTGACCGCATCATTATTGCTCCGATATATGCCGCGCGCGAGATAGACGACGGGACTGTGTCGGCCGAGATCCTTGCCAACCGCATCAGGGAAGAAGGAGGAAGCGCAGAAGCCGTGAACTCCCTGGAACAACTAGAAGTCCTGCTCTCAGCTGCCGGAGAACCGGGGGATGCCATCATGACCATGGGAGCGGGAGACGTATACAAGGTCGCAGAGGCAATCGTGGTCAATTAAAGCCCTCTTTGGTAGAGTCGGGTGATGCAAGGAACTCTTTCAGTCGTTGCGACCCCTATCGGAAACCTGGGGGACGTTACCCTGCGTTCTCTTGAGGCCTTGAAGCAGGCGGATGCCATAGCATGCGAGGACACACGCGTGACCGCAAAGCTTCTAGCCAAGTACGACATCAAAAAGCCTCTTTTGGTGTACCACTCACAAAGCGGAAGGCTTGCGGGAACCCGCATCCTCTCGCTTTTAGGAGAAGGGAAACATATCGCTCTTGTGACCGATGCCGGCACACCGGGCATCTCGGACCCAGGAAGCGAGCTCGTGTCGCTTGTGCGCGAGCGCCTTAACGACACTGTCCGCATCGAAGCTATTCCGGGCCCCTCTGCTCTTACGGCCGCCCTGTCCATCGCCGGCGTACCTACCCACGAGTTCACATTCCTGGGATTTTTGCCGCACAAGAAGGGAAGGCAGACGCTCATGAAGGAAATAGCTGCCGCTGACCGAACCTATGTCTTCTACGAGTCTCCGCACCGCATACTCAAGGCTCTCGGAGAACTCTCGGAGAACCTTGAAGAGGACCGAAAAGTGGTCGTATTACGGGAACTCACGAAGCTCTACGAATCAGTCAAAAGCGGCACTGCCCCGGAGCTCCACGATTACTTCAAAAGCCATCCCAAGGAGGTCCGGGGGGAATTCGTCGTCATCGTGTCGCGCTAAGGTATACTTTCTTCATGACCCGCGAAACTGTGCTTATTGTTCTCGGCGTGATCGTGGCCGCCTCCCCATACCTGGGCCTCCCGCTTTCCATACTGAGCATCCTCCTTCCCGTTCTCGGACTTACCATCATCATTATCGGCGTCATGATGCGCCGCACCGGCCAGTTCTCCCTCCTTCACAGATCCTCCGAGCGAGCCCTTCCCGTACATGAAGCGCCGGAAGCGTAGCTTGTTGAAGCAGTATTGGCCGCTCTGGTTTCTTGCGCTTTGCCTCACTCTCGGCTACGTAGTGCTCCCCTCATTGGCAGCAACGCAGTTTACCCGTGGTGGAGAAGAGAAGGAAAGTGAGAAGAAGGAAGAGAAGCTCGCAAAGCTCGACACCGAAGACTATGATCGGCGCATGGAGCTCCTTGCCAACTATCCGTCGACGACCCCCACGACGACGCCCCGCCTCTGGCCTGCTGATGGGCCGTACCCCAAGGACGGCGCGATACTTCCGTTCAAGCGCATCGTCGCCTATTACGGCAACTTCTACTCGACCCGCATGGGCATTCTCGGCGAGTTCGAACCTGACGTCGTGCTCGGGAAGCTGAAGCAGGAAGTCGCGAAGTGGGAAGCAGCAGACCCTACGACTCCTGTCATTCCAGCCATCGATTACATTGCGCTCACCGCACAGGAAAGTCCTGGCGCTGATGGCTACTATCGTTTCCGCATGCCGGCTGAGCATGTGCAGAAAGCAATCACAATGGCGCGCCAGGTGGACGGCATCGTCATTCTCGAAGTGCAGGCAGGCCTAGCTCCTCTTCAGGGGGAAATAGAGGCGCTTGAGCCATACCTTAAAGAAAAGGACGTGCATCTTGCCATTGATCCGGAATTCAACATGAAAGGGGGAGAGGCTCCGGGTACGGTCATCGGTACAGTCTCAGCAGGTGACATCAACCGTGCGACTGCATATCTCGCGTCTCTGGTTCAGGCGCACGACCTCCCGCCGAAGGTGCTCATCATCCACCGTTTCACCCAGCGCATGGTCACCGGATACGAATCAATAGAGAAGCGGCCCGAGGTGCAGATAGTCATGGTCATGGACGGCTGGGGGCCTCCGGCAAAGAAGATAAATACGTACAAGAGCTTCATCGCGCCTGAGCCGGTCCAGTTCACTGGGTTCAAGATCTTTTATAAGAACGATCTGAAGCCTCCATCAGAGCGCCTACTTACTCCTGCGGATCTCCTTAAGCTCACCCCGCGTCCAATATTTATTCAGTATCAATAAGTAGCTACCTATGGGACTTGACAGGATTTTTGGAAGAATAGGAGGAAGGATCGAAGAAGACCCTTCGTTTTTGGAGGAGGTGAGGCGCTTGTATACCGAGTATGGCCAACCGATGCCGCGTATAAACACCATCATTGCTCGCCTAGGGTATGAGAATCAAAGCCAGGTACTAAAAACCATACGTGAGACCGGTTCGCGAATTCAAGAAGGAACGCTGAGCTCTCCCTACTTTGCGAAAGCGGCCGCTTTGGGAATGAGAAACCTTAGACGCGTTACCGTAAGAGGAACAATCTCCCATATTGAGGCTCGAGACCTTGATTTAGATTATGCGGAGCTAAGCCGCTCTAAATTCATAGGAGTTGATTTCTCAAACACGAATTTCGACCGCGCAGAAGTATATGGGACGGAATTCTTCAAATCCATTCTAAATACGGCGCGCATTCCAGCAATACGTCTTCTAGGAGGGACTATTGACCTAAAAATGAGGGAGGTCGTACTCAACGATTCCGGCGTATGGAACATCCATAAAAGCGGGATAGAAGAGATGGGAAGCTGTAGTGACTGCGAACTTCATAACGGAGAGATTATCAGGGGAGATGCTGATGGGGTTAAACTCCGGCGCGGAGTGCTTTTCTCCCAGGAGGGAAAACCACTGGGCTATATGAAGCTTAAGGGAGACCGTACCTTTCTTGCACTGCGAACCGTCTCAAACGAGAAGGGAGAGGTCATTTTTTGGAAGGGTATGGTATATGCACTTGAAGAAGACCTTGTCCAATGGATCAATCAACGCAGTAAGCCATTTGAGGAAGATGCTGTCTGGCGGCTTGTTGAGGTCGAGGCACTGGCGCAGGAGAAAAGTGCATCGGGCCGCGCTTTTTCTGATCTCGGGCGTAATAACCAGCGCTTTCTCAAGAGCCCGAATCTTTACGAAGAAATGGGTAATCTTGTCGAACGTATTGAAAAGGGAGAAGAACCGATGCGAAACATCCTAACTGGCGAGATGCATAAGCCTACAACTGCCTAATTGCGCTATACTTTCCATATGGACAATCCCGATCGCGTCACCTACTTTGCCGCGACCGACTCGCGCGGGCAGCGCGTGCCCTTTGGATTGAAGGCCAAGGACCGTTCCCGTCACATGTACGTCATCGGGAAGACGGGCATGGGGAAGTCGACCCTCCTTGAGAACATGGCCATTCAGGATATGCGGAATGGGGAAGGTCTCGCTTTTATAGACCCGCACGGCGAAACTGCCGATCGGCTTCTTGAATATGTTCCCAAGGAACGCATACACGACGTAGTGTATTTCGCCCCGTTTGACCTTGACCGCCCCATCGCCTTCAACGTCATGGAGGACGTGGGATACGATAAGCGCCACCTCGTCGTATCTGGCCTCATGGCCACATTCAAGAAGATCTGGGTAGATGCGTGGAGCGCCCGCATGGAATACATCCTCACGAACACTCTCCTTGCGCTTCTTGAGTATCCCGACGCAACGCTTCTCGGGGTAAACCGCATGTACACCGACAAGGCATACCGAAAGAAGGTGGTAGATAACGTAAAGGACCCAGTGGTGAAGGATTTCTGGGTGAAAGAGTTCGCCCAGTACACCGACCGCTTCACGCAGGAGGCCACCCCCGCCATCCAGAACAAGGTCGGACAGTTCACCTCGAATCCTCTCATCCGCAATATCATCGGTCAGTCCAAGTCCTCCTTCGACATGCGCGAATTGATGGACAATAAAAAGATCCTCATTATCAATCTCTCGAAGGGGCAGGTGGGAGATACCAATATGCAGCTCCTCGGCTCCATGCTCACCACCCGCATCTTCCTCGGCGCTATGAGCCGCGCCGATCTCTCAGGGCCCCAGATCAACCAGCTTCCCGCCTTCAATTTCTATGTAGACGAGTTCCAGAACTTCGCTAACCAGACGTTTGCTGAGATTCTTTCCGAGGCCCGCAAGTACAAGCTGAACCTCATCATCGCGCATCAATACATAGAGCAGATGGAAGAAGAGGTACGCGCAGCTGTTTTCGGAAACGTAGGCACCACCGTCTGCTTCCGGGTCGGGCCGTTTGATGCAGAGGTTCTGGAAACGATTTTCTTACCGAAATTCACGAAGGAGGACCTGGTGGGTCTCGGGTTCGCTCAGATATACCTGACCCTTATGATCGACGGCGTGGGTTCGCCGCCGTTCTCCGCGCTCACGCTTCCGCATATCGAGCCTCCGCCGCAGACGTATAAG